>Ga0157375_10001962_pt1 | contig 17740 bp, 14 predicted proteins | sample M35metaG_FD_115311 | JGI IMG/M metagenome (GOLD analysis project Ga0157375, IMG submission 115311) | Miscanthus rhizosphere microbial communities from Kellogg Biological Station, Michigan, USA - M3-5 metaG | ecosystem: Host-associated > Plants > Roots > Rhizosphere > Soil | place: USA: Michigan... | reverse complement strand
GGCTGCGAGGTCACCGATATCGGAGTGGTGCCCACGCCTCTGCTGTATTTTTCGGCCGTGCATTTGGGAGCCGATGGCGCCGTGATGATCACAGGCAGCCACAATCCCAGTGAGTTCAACGGATTTAAGACCGTGTGCGGCCCCACTACGCTGCACGGAGAAACCATCCAGGAGGTCCGCCAGGTCATCGAAGCGCGCGATTTCCTGAAAGGCCACGGCAGCCAAGCGGCCATGGACATCATTCCGGCCTACCTGGACCAAGTCGCTCCGCAATTCAATTATTCGCGGCGCGTCAAAGTGGTCCTGGATGCCGGTAACGGAACCGCCGGACCGGTGGTGCATCGCCTGTTTGAGCGGCTGAACTGCGAGGTCACCGAGTTATTCTTCGACATGGATGGACGGTTTCCCAATCACCATCCCGATCCGACCGTACCGGCCAACCTGAAGCACTTGCAGGACGCCGTCAAGGCGCAGAAGGCCGAGCTGGGCATCGCCTTCGACGGCGATTCGGACCGCATCGGAGCCGTGGACGAAAACGGCGAGGTGATCTACGGCGACATGCTGCTGTTGATCTTCGGGCGGGAGATCCTGGCGCGCAAGCCGGGCGCGACGATTATCGGCGAGGTCAAGTGTTCGCAGTTGCTCTATGACGAGCTCAACCGGCTGGGCGGCAACGCCATCATGTACAAAACCGGCCACTCGCTCATCAAGGCAAAAATGAAACAGGAGCATGCCGAGCTGGCCGGTGAGATGTCCGGTCACATGTTTTTCGCCGACCGGTATCTGGGATACGACGACGCGTTGTACGCCGCCTGCCGGCTGATCGAAATCGTCGCCAACAGCGGCCAGCCACTTTCAGCCCAGTTCGCGGGACTTCCCAAACTGGTGTCGACACCGGAAATCCGCGTGGATTGCCCGGATGAAGTGAAATTTCAAGTGGTCGAGCGTGTGACAGAACGACTCAAGAAGACTCACAACGTGATCGATGTCGACGGCGTGCGCGTACGCTTCGAACACGGCTGGGGACTGGTGCGGGCCTCCAATACGCAACCGGTGCTGGTGATGCGTTTCGAGGCGGAGAACGAAGACTGGCTTCGCAAATACCGCGGAGAAATGGAATTAGCGCTGGAAGAAGCCAAGGCGGCTGTTGCCTAGGAAAGCTGTTTAGCAAACCCCTTTGGTGCGCGTCTGGGGGCCGACCTCCGAAAAGTACGGCCCCCACTCTGGCGCGCTGGGCGCTATATCGCCTTAGTTCGAGAGTGCCAGAAATCGCCCGAGAAATCCAATGAGAAAATACCCTACGACTGGGGTCTACGCAGAACGCCTTAGACTGATTTCCGAAACACCACCACGGCGTTAAGCCCGCCAAACGCGAAGGAATTCGAGATGGCAAATTCGACCTGCGCTGGCCGCGGCACGTTGGGAACCACGTCCAGGTCGCAGGCCGGATCGGCGGCCGTGAAGTTGGCGGTGGGCGGGATCAGGCCGCACTGAAGGGCGCCTAGGGTCGCCGCGGCTTCCAAGGCTCCGGCTGCCCCCAGCGCATGGCCGTGCATGGATTTTGTGGAGCTGACCAACAGTTTCTGGGCGTGCGTCCCGAAGACGTTCCTGATCGCCTCGGTCTCGGTGAGGTCGTTGGCAAGCGTGCCAGTTCCGTGTGCGTTCACATAGCCGATCGCTTCCGGAGCCAATTCCGCATCCAGCAGCCCGGCTCGCATGGCTCTCGCCGCTCCCACTGCCGAAGGTTGGGTGATGTGGTGCGCGTCGGAGGACATGCCGAATCCGACGATCTCGCCAATGATAGTCGCGCCCCGCGCGAGCGCACGTTCCACCGGCTCGAGAATCAGGACGGCCGCGCCTTCTCCCAGGATCAGTCCCCTGCGATCGATGGAAAAAGGACGGCAGGTATCGGGCGCGACCACCCTCATCGCTTCCCAGGCTTTGAGAAATCCTGTGGACAACGGCGCTTCGCTGCCTCCCGCAATGGCGACTTCCACTTCGCCCGACCGGACCATCCGGAAGGCTTGTCCGATGGAATGATTGGCCGACGAGCACGCCGTCGACACGGTGAATACCGGCCCGGTGATCCCGTATTCAAAGGAAACGCGGCTGGCTCCCGCATTGCTCATCGCGCGCGCGATGGTCAGAGGAGAAACGCGCGGCTCCTTCAGCGCGTAGAGGTGATGAAAGCCGTCGTCCTCGGTGGCTTTTCCGCCGCCCGAGCAGCCCAGGATAATCGCGGTTCGCTCGCCCAGTTCCGGTGAAAACTCGATTCCCGAGGCCTTGATCGCTTCCCGCGCGGCCACGGCGGCGAACTGCGCAAACCGGTCCAGCATCTGCGCCTGTTTTTCTTCAAAGTGTCGCAGGGGATCGTAATCGGGTACTTCGGCGGCGTTGGGGAATCGCAAGACTCCGGGCGGGATCAGGGTCAGAGGCCCAATGGCGCTCCGGCCGGCGGCCAGGCCGTCCCACAGGTCCGGGTACGTATGACCGAAAGCGGAAATTGCGCCGATGCCGGTGACCGCAACGCGACGCGTCATTGCGCGGATTCTGCGGCTTGAGCTTTCGCGGCCAGGAGTTTTTCGATTCCCTCCACCATCTCGCGGACGGTGCGGATGCCGCGTGCAGCGTCATCGGGAATATCCACGTCGAATTCGCCTTCGAGTGCAAAGAGGATATTGATTCCATCCAGCGAATCAATCTTGAGCTCCTCGAAGCTCTTATCGATGGTTACGGTCTCCGGAGGAATCTTCTGGGTCTTGGCGATGACGCCGGTGACGCGGGAAATCAGGTCTTCTGACATCAGTTCTGAGGACATAGGATTTGGGTGAGGGTCAGAAATTGAAATCCGCGTTCCTGGAGGCGCGGGATCGTGTACTCCACGGCTTCAATGGTCGCCCCGATATCCGGCGCGGGACGCACGCCCCGGCCGTCATGCAGGCAAATGATGCCTCCATTCGAAGCGTTGTTACTCAAGAGTTCAGAAACGCGCGCCGCAGGCCAACGCCAATCGCGGCCGATGACGGTCCACATCACGCCGCGGAGTCCCAGCAGTTCCTGCGCTTGCGCCACGCCGAACCAACGCACGCCGTAGGGAGCGCGGAACCAGCGCGGCTTGGCGCCGGTGGTTTGCTGAATGGTTTCTTGCGCGCGCGCCATCTCGCCGTAGATGAACCGGGGGGACTTGAAATCCAGGCGAGGATGCGAATCCGTATGGTTGCCGAGCTCGTGACCTCGCGCCGCCACTTCACGGGCGACGTCCGGACAGCGGCGGACATTTTCACCGCACATGAAAAACGTGGCTGGCACTTGATGCTTATCCAAGGCGTCGAGCAGTTTGGGCGTGGACTCGCTGGGGCCGTCGTCGAATGTCAAAGCCAGCGCCGGCTTGTCGCGATCGCCATGATAGTAAGACTCGCCGAAAACGCTAGAGGAACGTCCCCGCACGGCGTAAGCCATAAACCCCGAGGCTGCGGCCGCACCCGCGGCTATGCCGAGCAACCCGCTGTCCATCCTCATCATGATAATCGAGGGCTGGGCATGCCCGGCCCCTACACAAAATGGTTTGGCGTGGTAGGGGCGAGGCATGCCTCGCCCGATTTATCGCGCCGGAGTGAACTTGAAGTCCGACACGCCGATTTCGTCGCTGCCTTGCACCAGGAATCCAAATTTCCCGTCCGCGAATTTGTGCTCGGGCTTGGTCCAGGTGTCCAATGTGATCCACTGCTGGTCCTTCTGGATCCGCTGGATCAACGTGTCTGGTGAAATTTCAATTTGGATGGCCCAGGCTTTATCCTTGCTCTCCACAGGGTGCTTGAACTTGCCGTGTTCCGTCGGCTTCCCGTTGACGAAATCACGGACAGTGAGACTGCTGTCGTCGAGCTCGGACAGCACGTAGTTTTTGGAGTCCACGTAATCCGTGACCCAGCGCACGCGGCCGCCGCGGAACAGGCCGCCGCCTTTCACCAGATAAATCGCAAACGTGAAAACTCCGTGCGAAGGTAATTTGTAAGTGAGGAATCCGCCACCTTTGTGGCGCCACACGCCATTGTCCTGCTGCATCCAGCTTTCCAAGCTTTCGAATCCGTCCATGGAACTGGCGCGCACCGGAGGAGGAGCTTTCGGGGCCACAGGTTCGGGCTTGGGCGCGGCAGGAGGCGGAGGAGGAGGCGCCGGACGCTCGGCCACGAGTACGGCATCCGCACCTGCGATGGTCACAGTCTGGCCGACGGTGAAATTTCGCGAAAATTGTTTAGGCACGAACCGGTCGTGCCGCAGTCCGATGGCGTGGTCTCCCGGAGTTACCGAATCAGCCTGAAAGCTGCCGTCGTTCGCAACCGTGCCGGCTACCCGCTGATCGATGAGAACCTCCGCGCCGGGAGTGGCCCCTTCGATGCGAAGAGTACTCGACGTGGGCACCGGTTTCATCTTGAATTCCAGCCGCACCTCGCTGCCTTTTTTCACGACTGCCATCTGCGGCGGAGAATTTTCGAAGCCGACTTTCGCGACGCGCACTTCCACGTTTCCGATAGTCTGGATCCGCAACTGGCCGTTCTGCGTACGGCGCGGATATTCCTTGTTGTTCAGGAACACACGCGCGAAGTTTTCTCCCGTGGATACGATCAGCGTGCCTACGTTGCGGTCGGTCTTAAGAAATACTGTCAGAGTAGGGCCAGGACCGAAGTCTTCCTTGAAGGCACGCTGATCTTTTTCCTGAGAGATAGTCATCTCGTCCAGACCCGGCTGGAAATTCTTCAGATCCACGCCGGCAGGACCCGCATCCTCCTCCGGTTGACCGTTGACGGCCAGCTTCCACGGACCCGAACTGGTCAGGACGCGGCCATGTCCGGCAAAGCTTGACACCAAAATTGCCAGCATGTTTTTCGTGTTTACGGTTCCAGTCACCGCAGGCATTTTGGCGGGTGCCAGCTCGAAGCTGAAGGATGACTCCGCGTTCGGCCCGGTCACCGATACCGTGTGCGTTCCCGGAGCGACTTTTTCGAACAGGAATTGACCGTCCTGCAAATCGGCCGGCGGTTGTCCATCCAGCGCCACCTTGCCCTGGGCCAGATCGGAGAGGATTCTGACGGTCTGGGGCCGTGCCTCCAAGGGCAGGTTCACCTTCTCAGGTCTTCCCGCAACCAGATTCACGCCGCTAGCCGCGGGTTCGTATCCATCCAGGAACGCCGTGATCTGATACGTCCCCAGGGGCAGCGTGAGCGTACAGTCCGAAGTACACCGAGCTTCGCCGTTCACGCGAATCGACGCGCCCGAGGGCGTGGTCGCGATCTGAACCGCAACAGCGGCGGGCGTCGCGGTGAGGTCCGGCACATTGATGTTGCGCCGGCGGGCGACATTCACCAGCACCACGATCATCAAAAGCGAGAGCCCGACGCCTACGGCGATGCCCGTCCAGAGCGCCTTCTTCCAGTCGCCCTGAGAGGTGACCGGTGGCGCCTGCGGAGGCACTGGCGGCGGAATCTGCGAAGCGGACATTGCGCCCTGCGGGATCGTCGGTGGCCCGGGTGGCGCGGCGGGTGCGGAGCCTGGAAAGGTGGCGATCCACGACGGCCACCGGAGCGAGTTCGCCCGGCTCATAATCAGCCGGCTGGTTTCCTCGGCGGCTTTTTGCACCTCCGGATCGCCCGGAAACATGCTCGCGATCAGCTGTACGCGCTGGCGGATCGGTTCGATGTCGGCTTCCCCGGCCAGCTCCACCCGGCGGCCGAGAGCCGTGATCTCCTCAATGGCGTTGAGGTTTTCAGAGCCCACGATGCTATCCTACACTAGCGCCGTGACTATCGCCCTCGACGCGACTCCCCTGACGGTATCCACCGGAGGCGTCGGCCGCTACACTTTGGAACTGGCCCGGGCCCTCGCGTCCGAGTTCCCCGAGGACCAGTATTGGCTGCTCTCCGATCAGCCGTTTCATACTCCCAACCGCCCGGCCAATCTTCACGTCGGCGAAGGCCCGCGAAATCCAGCAGAGCGTAAATGGTGGCTGTGGGGATTGGATCGGGAAATGCGCCGCCGCAGAGTCGAACTGTTTCACGGTACCGATTATTCCGTCCCGTACAGGGCGCTGCGGCCCAGCGTGATGACCGTGCACGATTTGAGTCCGTGGCTCGATCCGGCCTGGCACCCGGGAGCATCGCGAGTAAGGAGAAGGACTCCGCGGCTCCTGCGGATGGGCCTGGCGACCATGGTGATCACGCCCACCGAGACCATACGGCGCGCGGCCATGGAGAGATTCGGGCTGTCGCCGGATCGCGTAGTAGCTGTTCCGTTGGCGGCAGCTGAATCCTTTAAGCCGGTTGCGCCGGACGGCGAGCCGCAGGGGAATCCGTATTTCCTGTTTGTAGGAACCTGCGAGCCGCGTAAGAACATTGCGCGATTGATGAACGCATGGCGCGCAGTGCGCCGGACAATCACGGTCGACTTGATCCTGGTTGGACGGAATCATGCTCATGCGGAGGAACCCGGTCTGCGGGTACTCGGCGAAGTCCCCGATGCGGACCTGCCGGGGCTGTATTCCGGCGCTCTCGCCTGCTTGTATCCGTCGATCTACGAAGGCTTCGGGCTCCCGGTGCTAGAGGCGATGCAATGCGGTGCGCTGGTGATTGCGTCGCGCGATCCTGCCATTCTCGAAGTAAGCGGCGACGCCGTGATACACGCCGTGATACACGTGGATGCGCAGGATACCGCCGAGTTGGCCGAGGCCATGCGAGCCGTCGCGGCTTTCCCTGAAAAGTTCGCGCACATTAAGAGGGAAGCCCTCGCACGAGCCGCGCAGTTCAGCTGGCAGAAGACTGCTCGACTGACTCGGGAGGTGTATGACCGCGCCACGCGCGCTTTTTCTCACTCCTGAGGAACCGAAAGTCGGCTCCGGCGGCGGTGGTTTGCGTTCGGCGTCGCTGCTGGCCTACTTGCAGAACAAGTACGACGTTCAGAGGGTGAGTTTCTCGCTACGCCGGCACTCGCGCAGCCCGGCGGCGCGCATTTGGCGCAACACACTTCGATTGGTCCGCGGACGTCCTCCGCTGTTCGATCGTTTTTCCGGTTACGAAGATCAGCTTGCGGGTGCGATGCGGGGGCGCTACGCGGTGGGCGTCGTAGAACACTTCTGGTGCGCGTCCTACGCACCGTTGTTAAGAAGTTGTTGTGACCGGCTGGTAGTAGATCTGCACAATATCGAGAGCGAGCTGGCACGGACACATGCCCGCGCCGCGCGCTGGCCGGCCTCCTGGGCGTCGAAACGATTTGCGGAAGCTTACCGGCGGCTGGAACGCGAGTGGCTGCCGCGATTCGATGTGGTCCTGACGGCGTCGGAAGAAGACCGCCGCCGCGTGAATCATCCGGACGTGCGTGTGTTTCCGAATGCCCTGCCCGACATTCCTCGGCCGCAGGTGGCCGAAGCGGATGTAATCGTCTTCAGCGGAAATCTCGAATACCATCCCAATATCGAAGCGGTGCGCTGGTTTCGCACGCTAATCTGGCCGCGAATTCGGGAGAACGCACCTCAAATCGACTGGCGGCTGGTCGGTTCGAATCCTCAAGCGGTCGCGCGGTTCACGGCTGGCGACCCTCGTATTCGTGTGGTGGGACCCGTGGAGGACGCTATCGCTTCCCTGGCCGAGGCGAAGGTGTGTATCGCGCCGCTGCTTTCAGGCAGCGGAACCCGCTTCAAGATTCTGGAAGCCTGGGCGGCGGGACGCGCCGTGGTCTCGACCACGCTCGGCGCCGAGGGTTTGAGCGCACACGACGGCGAGCATCTGATTTTGGCCGACGATCCGGACGATTTCGCCGACGCCGTGCTGCGGCTGTTGAAAGATCCCACGCTGCGGGCGAGGCTAGGCGATGCGGGCTGGCATCATTACCGCGAGCGGTTTACCTGGCCGGCCGCCTGGCGGAAGTTGGACGACGCTGGAGGAATTTGACCGTCTCGAAGAGCACAGGCTGAAGGCCTGTGCCACGTTTCGAGCCCGCGTGGCACAGGCTTTCAGCCTGTGCACGAAACTATTTTCCGGTGAGCCCAAACGCCCGGAAGCTGGTGACGAACTGAATGGTGACTTCGTGGTCCGGCCCATCCGGACTGCCGGTCACGTGCTCGATCGTGTATCCGAACTTCAACAACTGGTTCGCGGCGGGACGAAAGCCAGCGGCCATTTCATAAGCTTCCGACCCTCTGAACCCGAGTGGCCGCATGTAGTTGATGCGCGCCGCCGTAAACCAACGCGGACTAATCACGCGCCGCACCTCCGCGTAGCCTGTATGCATGTTGAAATCGCGAATCGCTTTATACGTCATCTGAAAATGCGATAGCTCTCCGTACACATTCCAGGGGCCTTGTCCCCATTGAACGTCCAGGCCGTAGGCGGTGGCGGGCAGGTCGTGAGGCCGTGCTTCCCCGGGAAAATAGAACGCATACTGCCGGTCCAGATACGGACCGCGATAGGCCGACACACCGACGCGAAAACCCTGGCGGATGGTATAGCCGGCGCCGCCCGTCCAGTTCGCATATTGGTCTTTGTCGAAGACGCTGCGCGGATTCGCCGGCGACGAATTGGTGAATTGTGCGCGCATATCGAAGGGCCCGATGGTACTGTCCACTTGCGCGCCGGCCAGGCCCTCTATGGCCACGCCGTTTCCGTAGTAACCGTAGCCGGCCGGAACACCTGTGAGCGGGTTGGCCGATGGGTCATAGCGTAGAAGGAATGAGCCGAAGGCCGACGTGAGCTGTCCCACACGCACCACCAGCGAGCCTTTTCCCCAGAACTGAGAGTAGCTGACGTTCGCGTTCAAAATATTGGCCTTTAGGCCATAGCCCTGGGTGGAAAATTCCTCCGGGAAATAGGGCCGCGAGTGAACCTGGATCGCACCCGAGACCGCCCAGTGCGAGTCCAGCTTCCAGGTGGGATAGAGCAGAGCTTGAAATCCGCCGACCACCGGTGCGCCGTCACGCGGAGCCTCGGTCAGATCCTGCGACTGGGCGGCTTCCATACTGACCGTAGACCGCAGTTCGAACCCGGACTCGGCTTCCTGGGCCCAGACCGCGGCGGCCACACCACATAGCAATCCGATTTTGAAGATCATGCCCGGCTCTCCTCCGGTGTAACGGTACAAGCGATTTCCATCCTAAGAGCCGCAGCCAGGTGTTGAAGCGAGTCGCGGGCCGGATCGTCGCCGGCAGCCGGGCGTTGGATGATGTCGCCCAGAGTGCGGAAAGCCTGCACCGCCGCGACATCGAATTGCGTCCCCGCGTATTTTTCGAGAATACCGGCGGCTTGCTCGTGCGGCATGCCACGGCGATAAGGACGGTCCGAGGTCATGGCATCGTAAGCATCGGCCACTTTCACGATGCGCGCGATGCGCGGCGTCTCCTCGCCCTTCAAACCTCGCGGGTAACCCGTACCGTCCCAATTCTCGTGATGCAATTCCACGACCGGAAGGTACGCCTCGAATCCATGCACACATTCCAAAATCTTCTTACCGATCACAGGATGCTGCCGGATGAGGGCCTCTTCCTCGTCTGTCAGCCGTTCCTGTTTCTGAAGCACAGCATCGGAGATTCCGATTTTGCCGATGTCGTGCAGCAACGCGCCCACACGGATGAGTTCGTTCTCCGCACCCTCAACATTCATCGCCCGGGCGATGGCGCAAGAATACTCGCTTACTCGCATACTGTGGCCCGCGGTATAGGGATCGCGTGCATCGAGCGCGCTGGCCAGCGAACTTACAAATTCGACGTAGGCCCGCACGAGCTGGTCCTGTCCCTCGCGAATGGAAGCTGCGGCGTGGTTGAAGCTGTCGGTGAGTTCCAGAATTTCACGAACGCCCCGCTTGCCCTTGGCGAACCGGGGAAGAACACCCGTTTTGCCGCTCTCGCGCAAGCGGGCAACCACCTGGGCAAGCGGCTGCACAATGGATCTGGACGAGAATGCTCCCAAGGCGATCGCGGCCGCCAACGAGACCAATCCGGCGCTCAAGAAAACGCGCCGCAGCACCGCTTGCACGGGCGCGGCAGCAGCATCCAGGCTGCGTAAACTTCGCAACGTAAACCCATCTTCGGATCCCTGGGCGGCAGTATTCTCAAGCGGCATCGACATATAGGTTTCCCCGCCGATTCTCACCTGGCACTCAGCGCTGGGTGCGCATTTCTGTAGTACGGCTTCTGTCTCTGCCCTATCGGCTCCCGGTGCGGTGATGGCGACCACAGTCCGGCCTTGCAGCAGCACCGCCGGCATCGCCACTCCGGCCAGATCGAAGCGCTGTCCGACCGCCAGGGTGCCCACGCTTTCTTGCCCCTGCGCGATGGCTACTGAAGTTACCTGAAAAATGCTTCCTTGGGTGGAGAAAAATCCTTGCACGGGCAACGGCAGAGGTTTAAGGTCCATCGGCGAGAATCCTTCTTTGCCTCGGACGACGCCGGCCAGCGGTTCTCCGGAGGGTCCGGATACGGCCAGGAAATCGAAACCCATGGTGTCGCAGATTTCGCTGAGCTGGTCTTCGACGGTGCGGCGCGCGGCATCTCTGGAGCTGCGTTCGGTGGCGAGCAACTGCAAACCAGCCTTCAGGGCCGGGTTTTCCGCGGCGACGCGCAGAATGCGCGTATTACGCGACTCGCTCTGCTCGCGCTCCCGCACCAGCGTGACCTGGTTATCGCGCACCGAAGTTCGTAACGCCTCGCGCACCGCGGAAACGGCTGCGGTTCGTACCGCCCAGAAGCTGCCCGCGAGCAACGCCGCGAAGGGCAGAAAGGACCATAGAAACGCGCGCGTGGCAAATCTCATCGGTTGCCCCGCATCTAGTGGCCCGCATGAAGGGCGGCGTGAGTGTTGGTTTCCCCTGCCCCGAGTTCCGCCAGCGGCACGAAGAAATTGGCCTCGGAATCCTTGCCCGCTGTGACTTCGATTGTCTTGCGGAAGGTTCCACCCGTCTTGTGCCAGGCGACGACGGTGTATTTTCCGGGCGGCACATTGGCCAAGCTGTACTGGCCCTTAGCGTCCACGCGAACACCCCACTGGTTGGGTGTCACCAGGATGGTCCCGGTCATGTTTGGGTGCAGGTGACAGTAGACCGCGACGATCCCCGGTTTGGAAAATGCCACCATCCGCGTCTGGCCTTTCGCATAGTTTCCTAAGTCGAAGCTCTTTGGCTTGGACAACGAGAACACGTTGTGAAAGATAGGGTCGAAATTGGGGAAGGAGACCGATGCACCCGCGGGAATCACCACCAAGTCCGGCGAAAACCGCCGGTTCTGCTGTTCCATTTCCGCGGGAACGGCGGGAGACCCTTCCGAGGCGACCCGCTGCTCGCCTTCCAGATAAACCACGACATGCGAACGCTCGTAGTCCAAGGCGTTCTCGTGGTTATCGGGCTCCAGGGCGACCGGCGAACCGCGCTGGTAGAGTCCTGCAGTTGGAGTGACATTCCGGGGCGTGAGCTTTCGCTCGATGGTAATAATGCCCCGAATATCGGATCCTGTAGCTCGACTGGTCAGCATGACCAGACTCACCGCGATCGCACTGAGGATACTCCTGCGCATCTATAGAGTTATCGGCAACCGGATCATAGGGTTGCGATAAGGCGTTCGACTTAATCCGACCGCCAGATTCCCTGTAGTCACAAAGTTTTACAGTCCGGCGATTATTTGGCTGGTCGGTCGGACGCAGGTCTTGTATGCAAGGATTACAGGAGGCCCATCAGATTTTGTGAAAATCTATCAACTAATTTTCAAAGTCAGGCGTCTAATTGCCAAGGCCCTTATGGAGGAGGGTTTGTGAGGATACTTGCGCTCCTGACGCCGGTGTTGGCGGTAGCCACGATTTCGTGCGAGCGTGCTACGCCCAGCAGCACCAGCGCGCCTACGGTTGTCTCCGCCGCCGAAAACTTGCATGACCAGCCGCACGGCCAGCGTGAGGTTCGGCTGACCGGAACCGTGGAGGCGATCCACTCCTCCAAAGTCATTGTTCCGCAGACTTTAGGTCAGGGCGGCCAGTTGACCTTGACGCGACTGATTCCCAACGGCACCCATGTGGAACAGGGCGATCTGATCGCCGAGTTCGATCCCACCCAGCAAATCGATAATGCCCTTACGGCGAAGGGCAAATACGAGGATCTAAGCCATCAGGTGGAACAGAAAATCGCCCAGAATCATGCAGATCAGGAAAAACGGATCTCCGACCTTACCCAGGCCAAAGGCGATCTGGCCAAGGCGCAAATCGAGCTACAAAAAGCTCCTATCCTGGCTGAGATCGCCAGGTTGGAGAATGAGGTCAAGGCGGACATCGCACGCCAGCACGTCGAAAGCCTGACCAAATCCAACGTTTTTCACGACCAGTCCGATGCGGCGGCGCTGCGAATTCTGGAGCTGCAGCGCGACCGGCAAAAGGTGACGCTGGAGCGGACGCAGACCAACATCGACCGGATGGAGGTGCGCGCACCTCTGGCGGGCATGGTGGCGCAGCAAAACGTGTGGCGTGGAAACTCCAACGGCCACGCGCAGGAAGGCGATCAGCTGTATCGCGGCCAGGCGCTGGTCAGCATCTTCGATCCTTCGCAGATGCTGGTTCGCTGTTCGGTGGGCGAGCCCGACGGAGCCGCGCTGACGCCCGGCATGCGGGCCAAAGTATATTTCGACGCGTACCCGGACTTAGCTCTTCCGGCGCATTTCGAATTTGCGAGTCCCATGGCATCGTCCGCGCTTGGCAGTCCGGTCAAGACCTTCTCGGCCGTGTTCAGACTGGATAAGACGGATCCCCGCCTGACGCCGGATCTTTCGGCGGCGGTGGTCCTGGAACCACCGAAATGAACGCCTTCGGGAAGAGCATTCGCGCACTGATATGGCTGGCCGGTGTGGCTGCGCTGGGCGCAGCTGGCTGGGTCGGCGTCAACAAGTATCGCGGCACGCAGACGACCAGCGAATTGCCGGTGGCACAAGCCCGCGAAGGTGAATTTCTCGCCATCATCCGCTGCCGCGGCGAGCTGAGAGCCGGCCGATCGGTGCAAATCTACGCGCCGGTGGTGCCGAATCTGCGCATCGCCTGGATGGCGGGCAGCGGTGAGGTGGTGGAAAAAGGCGCGACCGTGATTCGCTTTGACTCGAGCACGGTGGAGCAGCAACTGGTGCAGAAGCAAGCTCAGCTGGCACAGGCACAGGCCTCGCTTGATCAGGAAGTGGCGCAGGTGCGCATAGATTCCGATAAGGACCAAAGCGATCTGACGGACGCGCGCTACAACGTGGACAAGTCACGCTTAGGCACGGCGGCCAACGAATTTATCGGGCGGCTTCAGGCCGAGGAGGCGCGCATAGACCTGGGCGTAGCCGAGCAGAAACTCAAAGTCCAGGAAGCCAACATGGCATTACACACGGCGACCAACGCCTCGCGCATGGCGTCGCTGACCCGCCAGCGGGATCAAGCCAAGGCGGATGTGGAGGTCACCAAAGCCCGCATGGCGCAAATGGAAATTCAGGCTCCCTTGAGCGGCGTAGTGGTGTTCGTGTCCAACTACAACCAGGGCCCTCTCAACGCCAAGCCCTTCAAGGTCGGCGACAACGTGTATTCCGGAATGAATCTGGCGGAAATCCCCGACATGAGCTCCCTGGCCATGGATGCCAAGGTGGAGGAGACCGATCGGGGACGCATCGGCGTGGGGAAAGACGTGCGAGTGCGCGTGGACGCCCTCCCGGAAATCCAGATCCCGACTAAGATTACGCAGATTTCGCCGCTGGCGGAATTGAGCACGGATTATCCTCCCACACGAAGTTTTCGCGCCTACGCGGCTCTACAAACACCTGATCCGCGGCTGCGTCCGGGCATGAACGGCGGCATGGACATCGTGATCGATCGGATTCCGAAGGCGATCAGCGTTCCGGCCAAGGCGGTATTCACCCGGGACGGAAAACCGGTGGTGTTCGTGGCGGAGCGCGGGACGTATCACCCGGTGGTGGTGCAGTTGTTGGCGCGGAATCCGGATGAAGTAGCGGTCTCGGGCATTTCCGCAGGCTCGACGGTGACGCTCACGGATCCTGAAAAGAAAGACGCCAAAAAGTGAAGAAGCGGCTGATTATCTCCGCGTTAGTGATCGCGATACTGGCGGCGATCGCCTGGGGCGGCATGCGCGTCATCCAATTGACCGCTCCCGAAGATCGGAATGAAGTCCCGACCACGCGCGTCCGCAAGGGAAAAGTTACCATCACCGTTTCGGCGCGCGGCGAGTTGCAGGGCGGCAATTCCGAGGTGCTCACGGCGCCCATGGTCGGCGGCGATCTTCCCATCACCTCGCTGCGCGAGCCGGGCGAGATGGTCAAGGCGGGAGACGTGGTGGTGGAGTTCGATACCACCGCGCAGGAGTACAACCTGCGCGAGGCCCAGGCCGATCTGGCGGAAGCCGAGCAGCAGGTGATCAAGGCGGAAGCGGACGCCCAGGCATCGCTCGAAGAAACGCATTATCAAACTCTTTCGACAGCGGCGGATGTGAAAACCGCGGCGCTCGAGGTACGCAAGAACCCGACGCTGGCGGCAGTGCCTGCCCGCCAGAACGAAATCGCACTGGAGGCCGCCAAGAACAAGCAGGCCCAGGCCGAGAAGGATTTCACCAACAAGAAGGCCACGGCCGGCGCGGGAGTCGCCATTCAGAAAGCCGCGGTAGAGAAGTCGCGAGTACTGGCGGAGCAGGCTCAAAAGCAGATCGACAGCATGACGCTGAGGGCCAAGACCGGGGGCTACGTGGCCCTTCAACTGAACAGCAATCAGAACAATCTGTACTATGGCCAAACGTTGCCGGAGTATCAGGTGGGCGACGCGGCACGATCCGGCCAAGCCGTCGCGCAGATTCCCGATATGCGGAATTGGGAAGTAAGCGCCAGTATTCCCGAACTCGACCGGGGCCACCTGGATCCGGGACAGAAGGTCACTATCCGGGCAGCGGCGATCCCCGGACGCGAGTTTCGCGGGCACGTGAAGAGTCTGGGCGGCACCTCGGGCTCGGCATGGGACCGGCGATTCGAGTGCCGTATCGCACTGGACGAGACCGGCCCCGAGCTGCGGCCCGGGATGACCTCCAACATCCTGATCACCGTGGAAGCGCTGGACGACGCCCTGTGGCTGCCCTCCCAGGCGCTGTTTGAAAGTGACGGACGCGCGTTCGTATACCTGCGCACTCCCCAGGGCTTCGTTCCGAAGGACGTAAAGCTAGTCAAACGCAGTGAGAGTCAGGCGGTGATCACTGGAATCGCCGAGGGAGAACAAGTGGCGCTATCCAATCCAGATCAAAACAAATCCGCTAAATCAGGCGATTCGGGTGGTGTGATGAAGGCGCTGGCTAAGTGATCCTGCTCTCCGATTTAGGCCAAGCATTCGGAAATCTGCGGGCCCAGAAGACGCGGACGTTTCTTACCGCCATCGGGATCGTATTCGGCGTGGGTTCGGTGATCGGCATGATGGCGATCGGCGCGGGCGCGCGCGAAGAATCCCTGCGCTTCATCGAACAGTTGGGCGTGCGCAATATCCTGATCGATTCGCGCCAGGCCATGAGCCAGGAAGAACTGCAGCAGCGCCGGCGCTCGTCGCCAGGTCTGTCGGAACGCGACGTCCGGATTCTCCAGGCCAATATCGAAGCTATCGAGATGATGTCGCCGCGCCGGACCCTGCATCCGGCGGCCGCGCTGCCCAAACCATCGCGCGATATACCGGAGTTGTATGGAGTCCGGCCATCCTATAGCGCGATTCACAGCCTGCAATTCGCCGAGGGGCGGTTTTTCGACGATTCCGACGATGACCGCAGCGCCCTGGTATGCGTGCTGGGAGAGGGCGCGAAGGTGAACATGCTGGGCTACGATCCGGCGGTCGGAAAATTCGTCAAGGTCAACGACACGTGGCTCGAAGTAGTGGGGGTCTTGAAGGAACAGCTCATGGCCGGATCGCAGAGCAGCGGCGGGACCATGCAGGACGTCAACAACATCATTTACGTTCCGGCCAACACTTTTCAATACCGTTATTGGGACCGCAGCGCGAATATGCGCGACGAACTGGACGGGATTGAACTGCGCCTGCGTCCGGAGGCGGATAGTATCGAGGTGGCCAAGGTGGTCACGGCGGTTCTCAACTCCACGCATCACGACACTCAGGATTTCACCGTGACGATTCCGGCCGCGCTGCTGGCCCAGCAGCAGCGCACGCAGAAAATCTTCACCTACGTGATGGTGGCGATCGCCGCCATCTCACTGCTGGTAGGCGGCATCGGGATCATGAACATTGTGCTGGCGACGGTGCTGGAGCGGACCCGGGAAATCGGCATACGGCGGTCCGTGGGAGCTCGAAGATTCGATATCGTACGGCAATTCCTGACCGAATCGGTGCTGATTTCGGCGGGAGGCGGCTTGCTGGGAATCGCGTTCGGCTTCTTCCTGGCGTGGCTCATCGCGCGGACCGCCGAGTGGAAGACCATTGTGACCACCGTGTCTGTGGTCGTGGCGTTCGGGGTGTCGGTGGCCGTGGGTGTGCTGTTCGGCGTGTACCCGGCGATGAAAGCCTCGCGCATCAACCCGATAGAAGCTCTACGCTACGAATAGGATAGAGGTATCACCACAACCGAAACCTTTCTGAAACAATTAAGGCTACTGACCGTCATCTGTTATCAGGACACTGTCATAGTGGAATGAGACGTAGTGTCTCCCAAGACAGGGAAAGGGAATCGCGTGAAAACATCGGAGATCGTAAAAGCCTGGGGCCGGATTTTAAAGGGGGAGCGACCCTCTCTTTCCATCGAAATCACACGGGAGTGTCCGCTGAAGTGTCCGGGCTGCTACGCCTATGAGGATGGGCACCTGGGCGGCGGCGTCACCCTGCGCAGCCTGCGCGACCGCAAAGGGCAGGAACTGGTTGACGGCGTGCTGGAGGTGGTCGATCGACTCCGGCCGTTGCATCTGTCGCTGGTGGGAGGCGACCCGCTGGTCCGCTATCGCGAACTGGAAACCATGGTTCCACTGCTGCTCGATCGGGGGATCCATGTGCAAATCGTCACCAGCGCTTTCCGGCCGCCGGCAGCATCGTGGGCCACACTCCCTCACCTGAACATCGTAGTGTCCATCGATGGCTTGCAGGAGGAGCACGACGTCCGGCGCGCGCCGGCCACCTACGATCGAATTCTGAAAAATATCGAAGGCCAACACATTACTATCCACTGCACGGTCACCGGCCAGATGATGAAACGGCCGGGATATTTGCGCGAGTTCCTGGAGTTCTGGCATCCCCGGGATGAGATCCGCAAAGTCTGGTTCAGCTTGTTCACCCCGCAGGTTGGGGATCAATTGCCTGAAATGCTGGAGCCTCAGGAGCGCCGGCAGGTGATCGCGGATATGCTCCAACTGCGGAAGGAATTCCCCAAGCTGGATATGGCGGATGGATTGATCCGGCAGTTCGCCACGCCGCCCCACAGCCCCGAGAATTGCGTGTTCGCGCTCACCACGCAGACGATTTCGGCCGATCTGGAAACCAAGATCGTCCCCTGCCAGTTCGGCGGCAAGCCGGACTGCGCTTCGTGCGGATGCATCGCCTCCATGGGACTGGCGGCCATCGCCGCGCACAAGCTGGGCGGATTCATTCCGGTAGGAGCGATCTTCAAAACGTCGGTCCGAATCGGGCAAGCTCGGATCAAGCGATCGCAGAATCTGCCGCCGATTCCGCCGCTGCGAGTACTGCCGTAAGAGGCGGCGGTTTCCAGGAATTTGTTAACATCG
>Ga0157375_10001960_pt1 | contig 17746 bp, 14 predicted proteins | sample M35metaG_FD_115311 | JGI IMG/M metagenome (GOLD analysis project Ga0157375, IMG submission 115311) | Miscanthus rhizosphere microbial communities from Kellogg Biological Station, Michigan, USA - M3-5 metaG | ecosystem: Host-associated > Plants > Roots > Rhizosphere > Soil | place: USA: Michigan... | reverse complement strand
CCTGCGGAGAAAGGATGAACAGGACTTCATAAGTCCTCATAAATCCTCCTTCTGGCCTAGCGGAGCCTCGCCTTCTGCGATGGCTCAAGGAGCTGCCCAGATTGTCAAAAGAATGTCCGGCCGAGATCGGTCGGGCCGGCAAGGATACGCAAAGGGAGGGGGTGGAGCAATTATTTCAGACCTAACCGGAGCGCCGGCTGGCCGGGCGCCGTCTCGGCGTAGCGCCATCGGCTCGATGGCTGTACCGCCGCCGGCTCGGCGGCAATTCACGCAAACCGCCAGCGAGCCGCTGGCGGTACAGCCGTCGGGCCGACGGCGCTACGCTTCGACGCGTCGCAGACAACCCGCGCAGCGCAGAATCGGCTACGCTCTCTCCATGCAACCAGTCATCGTCCGTTCCGGCAATTCGTTGCGCAACGAGATCGAAGCGGGGCCGCATCGGATGATCGCCGATGAACCGGCCAGCGCGGGGGGTACCGAGGCCGGGCCGACGCCGTACGACTTCCTGGCGGCGGGACTCGGCGCCTGTACCTCCATGACCCTGCATGTCGTCGCCAAGCGGGAGAACATCCCGCTGGAAGGGGTCGAGATCACCGTCGAGAACGACCGGATGCACGCCAAGGACTGCGCCGATTGCCTCACCGCCTCCGGCTACGTCCATCGCTTCAGCGTGGCAATCAAGCTCATCGGTGCGCTGACGCCGGAGCAGCGGGCACGGATGCTCGACGTCGCCAAGCGCTGCCCGGTTCACAAAACTCTCACCTCGGAGATCCGCATCGACGAACGGCTGGCGGACTAGATGGCACACTTCTTCCTATCGATGAGCGCAAGAAAGTCGGTTTATTCGCATGGCACAGCAACCTTCAGAAGAGCGGCAGCGGGTACTTGTCGCTGACGACGACCAGTCGATCCGCCAACTGGTCGGGACCATCGTCCGGCGCGAGCACCTCACCGTCGACATAGCCGCGGACGGGCTCGAAGCGATCGAGATGCTCAAGAAACACGAGTACGCGGTGATCCTGCTCGACCTGATGATGCCGCGCCTGGACGGCTTCGGCGTCATCGAGTGGATGAAGAAGAATCCGCCGCTGATCAAGCCGATCATCATCGTCATCACCGCCTACGCTGACCAGCGATTCAAGGAAGTCGACTCGGAGCTCGTCTCCGGCGTCCTTCACAAGCCCTTCGAGGTGGCCGAACTGGGCAATCTGGTGCAGGCCTGCGTAGTCGGGTTCACCGAGGAGTTGAAGCAGAAGCTATTCATCGCGAAGGACAGGGCCATCCGAGAGTTCGTGCGCGGGGACGATTCGTAAACAACGTTAGCGCGCCCAGTTCTCCATCCAATACTGCAGAACGATCAGCGCCCATAACGGTTTGGCGTTGTTCGCCTGACCGCTGCGATGCGCGGCGAGAAGATCACCGACATGCCGCTCGTCGAGCAGTCCTTGCTCACGCAGCCTCTGGGGCGCGAGCAGGCGATCGACCTCGGCGCGCAATCCTTCGTTGATCCAGCTGGCGATGGGGACGCTCAGCCCGCGCTTGCGGCGATAGATCACATCCTTCGGCAGCCAGCGCTCCGACGCTTTCTTCAGCACCCACTTCGTCTCGAAACGACGCAGGCGCAGATCGGGCGGAAGCGACAGCGCGAAACGGGTGACGTCGCGATCGAGGAACGGCGCGCGGGCCTCGACCGACGACAGCATCGTGGCCCGGTCCACTTTCACCAGCAGGTTGTCGCGGAGGTAGCTGCGGTAATCGAGCAGCATCGCGCCGGCCAGAGGATCGCCGTTCGAGGCCGGCGGCAGCTCGGACGGATGGTTGCCGCCCTTGTAGACCGCCGGCGACAGGCCGGTGCCGAACCACGCCAGATGCCGCTCGATCCACGGCTTCTCGGCATCGGAGACAAAGCGTTTGAGGAGAAACTCCAGCGTCACCTTCTTCGTCGATGACGGCACGCGCTGCACGGCCTTCCGCAACGCCGCGCGCACGAACGACGGCATGGCGTCGTACATCGGCGCGACTTTGTGGCCGATGTACGTGGGATAGCCGCCGAACAACTCGTCCGCCCCTTCGCCGCTGAGAATGACTTTGACCTGCTGCCGCGCCGCGCGCGCCAGGAGAAAGGTCGGCAGGATGGCGGGATCGGCCAGCGGCTCTGCCACACCACGGACGACGCATTGCAGCGCCTCCATCAGCGTCTCCGCATCAGTCCGCACCGGCACATAGCGCGTTCGAATCCTCCTGGCCAGCTCCTCGGCGACCGGGCTCTCGTCGTACGACTGCTCCGCGAACGCCGCCGAATACGTGTGCACCTTGTCGACGCCGATGAACTTCGCCGCCAGCGTGGCCAGGATCGAGGAGTCGAGCCCGCCGCTGGTGAAGACGCCCACCGGCACGTCGGCCATGACTTGCTTCTCCACCGCGCGCTCGATCAGGCGCTGCGTCTCTTCGACGGCGGCACGCGCATCGATGCGCTCGATGCGGAACGAGCCTGCATCCCAATAGCGGACCGTCTCCTCATTCCCGTTCTGAAACCGGATGAACGTACCCGCTTCGACGCGGCGGACGTCGAGGAACGGCGTGCGCGGCTCGGGGATGTAGCCGAACCGCAGGTACTCGCCGATGGCGACGGGATCGAGCTCGCGGCTGATGTCGGGATGCTGCAGCAGGCATTGCAGTTCCGAGGCGAAAATCACCTCGCCGCGCGGCTTGGCGTAGAACAGCGGCTTCTCGCCGGCGCGATCGCGAGCCAGGATCAGCTGCTGCGTTCGCGCATCCCAGATGGCCAGGCCGAACATCCCATCCAGCTCGGGGATCGCCGCCACGCCGCGCTCGAGATACAGCGGCAGGATGGTCTCGACGTCGGACTTCGAGCGATACGGATAGTCGGCGTAGCGTGCCCGGATCTCGGCGGCGTTGTAGATCTCGCCGTTGCATTCCAGCCAGACCTGCGAACCAGGCGCGGCGAACGGCTGATCGGCACGCTCATGCAGATCGATGATGCGCAGCCGCTCGGTGCCGATGACGGCATCGAGACGGGTGAACTCCGCATGCCCGTCCGGCCCGCGATGCCGCAACGCCGCCCCCATGAGCCCGAGGACCTCGGGATTCCGCAGAGCGGCGCCGTCCGCGACCATTCCATAGATGCCACACATCGCGGGCGACTATAACCGGAAAGATTCGATGACTATGGGAGCACTGTGAAGCCGGCGAAGCCGACCTGAGATCGTAGCCCCCGACTTTAGTCAGGGGTTCGGAGGCCTCCCAATTTTGCGAGCCCGCTTGAGCGGGCGACAGAGAACCACTCGGCACAAATGCCCTGTCGCCCGCTCAAGCGGGCTACGACGTTGGCTAACCCGGAACTCCCCGGCTGAAGCCGGGGGCTACGATCTCACGCCGGCTTCGCCGGCTAGGACACGGACAGATAAGATCCTCCCCATGCTCGAATCCTTCGACGTCGTCGTCATCGGCGGTGGCACGGCCGGACTGGTGACTGCCTCCGGTTGCGCGCGCCTCGGACGAAAGGTTGCGCTGATCGAGCGCGAGAAACTCGGCGGCGATTGTCTCTGGACCGGGTGCGTACCGACGAAGGCGCTGGTGGCGACGGCGAGGCTCGTTCATCAGATGCGGCACGCCGAGGTGTATGGGCTGGAGCCGCAGAGCGCGCGCGTCACGCCGAAGTCGGTGATGGATTCGATGCGGGCGCGACGCCACGACATCGAGCACCACGATGATCCCGAGAAGTTTCGCGCCCTCGGCATCGAGGTGATCTTCGGCGAGGCCAGGCTCGCGTCACGCAACGAAGTCGAAGTGGCGGGGCGCCGATTGATCGCCAAAGACATCGTCATCGCCACCGGCACGCGCACGGCTATCCCGCCGGTTGAAGGGCTCGCCGAAAACGGGTTTCTCGATCACGCATCCTTTCTCGCTCAAGACGCTTTCCCTGCCTCACTGCTGATTCTCGGCGGCGGCTACATCGGCATCGAGTTCGCGCAAATCTTCCGGCGATTCGGCAGCGACGTCGTGGTCGTGGAGATGCTCGATGAGATCGTCAACAAGGAAGATGCTGACGTCATCGCCCGTATCCGGAAGTTTCTGTCCGAGGAAGGCATCGATATTCGTACCGGCTGGGCGGCGAAGTCGGTGCGTATCGACGGCGGCAGGAAGGTCGTCCGCATCGAAAACAAGCTCGGCGAATCGATGGAGGTGCGCGCCGATGAGATCTTCGTCGCCAGCGGCCGGCGCGCGAACACGGAGAACCTCGGACTCGAAGCCGCAGGCGTGAAAACGAACCGCGGCTTCGTCGTCGTCGACAAGTATCTGCAGACTTCCGTGCCGCGCATCTGGGCTTGCGGCGACGTTCATGGCGGCATGCAGTTCACGCACGTAGCCGCGTACGAGGCGGTGAAGCTCGTGCGCAACATGCTCTTTCCCGGGCGTTCCGCGGTGAGCTACGACAACATTCCGTGGGGGCTCTACACCGACCCCGAGGTCGGGCACATCGGGATGACCGAAGCGGAGGCGATCGCGGCGCACGGCGCGGAGAACGTCCGCACCTACAGCGTCGAAATGTCCGAAGTCGATCGCGCGGTGGTCGATCGAACCACGCGCGGACTGGTGAAGCTCGTCTGCGACAAACGCGGCCGTATTCTCGGCGCGCACGCGCTTTGCGCCAACGCCTCCACGCTCATCGAGACGCTGGTGCTGGCGCGGCAGAAGAAGGTGACAGTGGCCGGGCTGGCCTCGCTCGTCTCCCCCTACCCGTCCCTCGCCGACGCCCTGCAGAAGGCGGCTTCGATGTACTACCAGGACGTTGCCAGGGGATGGCTGGGATCGATCGGGAAGAAGATCGCGGCGTGGTCGCAATGACCGGTCCGTCATAGAATCGCCCGGATTTTGCAAGAGGGAGGCAGTATGAAAAAGCTTCTGGTGGTTTTGATCGCACTCATTTTCGCCGCATGTGCTCATAGCCGGGGACCGATGGCATCTGCCACGCTCGACTCGACCAGCGGCTCGACCGCGAAAGGCACGGTTCACTTCCAGAGTCTCGGCGACGAAGGCATCGAAGTCGTCGCCGATCTCACCGGCGTTCCTCCCGGCGTTCATGGGTTCCACATCCACGAGAAGGGCGCCTGCGGCAACAACGGCGCGGATGCCGGCGGCCACTTCAATCCCAGCGGCATGGTTCACGGCGCGCCGGATGCGGTCTCGCATCACGCCGGCGACTTCGGCAATGTGACCGCCGACGACAAGGGCGAAGTCCACGCCCGCTTCACCACGCACTCGATCACCATCAACACCGGCGCCAATGCGGTCGTCGGCCATGCCATCGTCCTGCACGGAAACCCGGACGACCTGACCTCGCAGCCTGCCGGCAATGCCGGTCCGCGCATCGCCTGCGGCGTGGCCGGCCTGATGGGCGAGATGAAGTAACAGGAGCAACCATGAAACGTCTCGCCATCATCGCGCTCGTCTGCCTTCCGCTCGCCTGCGCCACGAATCGACAACCGAACCCCAAGAGCACAGTCACGCCCGGCCGCGGCGAGATCAAGATGACCGTAACGCCCAACCCGGTCGTGGCCACGAACGTCGGCGGAAGCACGTTCAGCTTCCCCTTCGAGGTGGTGATCAAGGAGACCGGCGGCCACCCGGTGACGATCGATAACGTGACGGCGAGTGTCTACGCCGGCGGCGGCATCCCGGTGGCGACCGAGTCGTACAACGCCGCCAAGATCCAATCCCTCGGCTTCGTCACCTCGATTCCGGCCAAGGGCGAGATCCACTATCACTTCGATCCGCGCAAGGACGTCCCCGACGCCCAGCTCCTCAACTCCGTTTACGGCGACGTCCGCGTGGAGGCACTCGACGACAACGGAGCGCGGGCCAGCTCGACGACGAGAATCACGGTGACGAAGAAGTAAAGCCGCGGACTATCCCGCGTCGGCGACGATCACTTCACTGGCCTTCTCGCTGATCATGTAGATCGGCGTGACGATGAAGAAGCCGGGGATCTTCGGGAAGACGGAGGCGTCGACGATGCGCAGCCCTTTCGTCCCGATGACGCGGAAGCGGCTGTCGACCACTGCCATCGGATCATCCGGCTTGCCGATGCGGCAGGTGCAGGAGGCGTGATGTCCCCAGGCGTTGTCCTTGATCCACTGCGCGATCTCCTCGGGTGACTTCACGGCGGGGCCGGGCACGCGCTCGGCGCGGATCTTGTCGTTCCGCTCGTTCATCTGCCGGGCGAACATCACCCCCTTGACCACCGACTCCAGGTCTTCGCCCTTCGGATCGTTTCCCTCTTCGAAGTAGTGGAAATTGATGTCGGGCGTGGCCCGCGGATCGCTCGAACGGAGCCGCACCTGGCCGGCGGTGTTGTTCGTGTGCGCCTTGACGATGGCCCAGGTGAAGAAGTTCTTGGCCCGCTCGATCTGCTCCGAGTAGCCGGGGAAGTAACCCTTGAACAGTCCCGGCAACCCGAAGATGAAGAGATCGGGCTCCGGCCGCGCCGGCTCGGAGCGGAGGATCACCGCGGTGGCCGCGCCGTTGGTGGTGTAGACGCCTTTCCCCTGCTGCCATTCCTGGAAGCACTCGTCGCCGGGCTCCCCTTCGGCCGGCGGCTTGAACGTGGCGCCGCTGAGCATCACGAAATCGCGCAACATCTCCGAAACGACGCCGACCTCGTAGCGATCCTGCAGGTTCTGGCCGACGCCGGGACGGTCGAGGCGGCAGGTGATTCCATGCTCCTCGAGATGCGCCTTCGGACCGATGCCGGAGAGCATCAGCAACTGCGGCGTGTTGAAGGTGCCGCCGGCCAGGATCACTTCGCGCGTGCAGCGGTAGGTCTTCGTCACCGCCGGCGCCACGCCATCGGCCGCGGGATCGGCGCGATAGAGATGCGCCCCTTCCAGACACTCCACGCCGACGGCGCGCTGGTCGTCATCGAAGATCACGCGCGTGGCCAGCGTGTTGAGGGCGATGGAGAGCTTGTCGCCATGCTTTTCTTTGACGCGGAGGATGTGCTCGCGCGAGCCGTTACGCTTTCCGCCCTCGGTGGCCAGCGGAACGATGGTCAGCCCCTCGGCGGCGGCATTGACGCGGACGTCGTTCGGGTCGTCGCGGGTCTCGGTCAGGCGAAGGATGCGCCGGAAGATGGCCGAACAGCCGCCACGGATCGTTTTCCTGGCCACGTGCAGAGCCGCGTTCATGACCGTGGCGATCAGCTCCTTGTCGCCGATGGCGATGAGCGGATCCGCCTTCTCGACCTGCAGCCAGCCGGAAAAACCGTGACCGCTGGCCGGTTCCGGTTTCGGGTTGTAGTTGTTGCGTTCCAGTTTCCGGAAGTACTTGTGCATCTCCTCGGCGCGCCACGAGTCGTCGCCGGTCAGCTCGGCGATGCCGTTCCAATCGCTGTCGTGCGGCACGACCGTGATCATGGCGTTGTGCGCCGTGCAGCCGCCGAGGGTGCCGGCGCGCGGATAGAAGACACCGCCCTTGGCCGGGATGTACTTGTCGTCGCGCTGCTCGTCCTTGCTGTAGTGATGGACGAAAAACTCCCAGGTCATGGCCGGATCTTCGGAGGCCAGGGCGTTGAAGCAGGGGACCTGGTAGAGATACGAGCAAGTATCGGAGCCGGCCTCGATCAGCAGGACGCGAAAACCGCTCGTCGCCAGATTGGCGGCGAGCGGTCCGCCGCCCGCGCCGGAACCGACCACGATGTAGTCGTAGGCGGCTCCGGCGTCGAGGGGTTCCTGCGGCATCAGAAGGTCTTCAACAGCTCGATGAGCGCGCGCTTGTCGTCCATCGGCAGCTTCGTGCCGAACTCGTGGCCTTTGTCTTCCACGAAGTCGGGGCACTTGTTGATGGCGATGAACTTCGGCACGACGTTCTGCTTCATCAGCTCGGTGGCCTGCTGCTCGTTCAGATGATGGGCATGGATGTCCACCAACGTGTCGACGATGGCGCTGAACAGCTCGACGCGCTTGATGGCGTTGGAGATGCCGGCATCGAGGTTCGTATTCGACAGCAGGTTGATCGGGGTCCCCGCCGGAATCGGTCCGATTCTCAGATTCTGATTGGCGTCGACCAGCTCCGGATGCTTCTTCTCGATCAGGCCGCGAAGATCGGGGATGTAGGCCAGCGGCAGATTGAGATAGCTCGTCTTCGACGTCCGCCAGACGATGTGCTTCCGCGGCTTGACCATCAGCATCTTCTCGATGCCGTCCTGGAAGGCGCGCATGCGGCCGGCCACGGACGGATCGCCGAAGTCATCGCCGACGGTGTTGTTGTGCAGGTACGGCGCGCTGGTCCAGAGGCTGATCAGCGATGGCGGCCGGTAGTAGCCCGGCCCGCCGCCTTCGATGTCGATCGTGAGCGGGCTGTTGGCGTCGAACACGTTCTCCACCTGGAACGGCGCCACCTTCGGCAGCGTCTTGTAGGTCTGCGACGAGAAGTTGTCCCAGATATGGCCGCCCATGGCGTTCGTGGCCGAGGCGCGGGTGGCGTTCGTACCGATCTCGCTGACCGGCTTGCGGCGCTCATCGGAGAGGAAGTTCTGCGAGAAGAAATTCGGATCGTCCTTCAGCTGCTGGACGAACCAGTCGGTACCAGCCTGCGACTTCGGATCGATGGTCTCCGGCGGCTGCTTGCTGGAATGGCAGCGGGCGCAGTTCTGCATGAAGACCAGCTTGCCGCGATCGAGCTGCGCCGGCGTGGCCTTCAGATAGTCCGCTCCGCCCGGCGCATCCTTGAGCAGCACTGGCTGCGCGACCTTGATGAGATAGCCCGCCAATGCCGGCGAGCGCTCCTCGCTCCAGTTCCAGGCCGCCGAGGTGCGCTGCAGCGTTTCGACGTCCACCGGCGTCTGCGACACCAGCAGCGACTTCTTGTACTTCGAATCGAAGGCCGGCCCGCCGATCAGCGGCCGGAAATGCTGGCTCCACTCCGGCCAGGCCTCGCCGATGTTGATGTAGACGCGGCTGAGCGCCCCTTCCAGGCCGACCGAGTCGTCGCCCTGCTTGAGGATGCGCGGGATGACCAGCGTGTGGTTATCGATCCCCGACTGAATGTTGCGCAGATTGAGCGCGCCACCGGTCAGGTAATCGACCATCGGATCGTACGACGCCGGCTTGGCCGACACCGCCTTCGCCGCCCGCTTCACGCGCTCGGCGAGCGAGTAGACGCCGTTCATCGTGCCGGGATTGTTCAGATAGTCGGTGGCGATGAACGACGTATCGAGCGTCCCCTGCGGATTCGAGTGGATCAGCTGCCAGATGAAACTGTCTTCCTGATCCTGGCCCGTCTTCGGATCCTTCGGCACGAAGACCGCCCACACTTTCAGGTACTGGGCGCCGACGAAGTCGTTCAGGTTTTCCCACTTCGGGTTCTCCGGATCGGCGGGCGGCCGGACCGGGTCGGGCCCGACGTGGCAGAAGGCGCAGGCCATGCCGACGACGTAGGGCCGCACCAGTTTCTGATCGTTGAAGTAATCGGGATTCTCGTAGTAATCGTGGTTGATGCCGTCCGGTCCGACGTGCTTCATCCAGGCGGCTTTGGCCGCGGCGTCGAACTTCGGATTGTCGGAGATACGTAGCCCGACGACGCCGGAGGAGCGGCCGTAGGTGTAGTAGTCGACCTTCGAGTCCATCTGGCCGTCGGGATCGCCCGGCTTCGGCTCATCGATGAAGATGCCGTACTGATCGGGCTTGGACGCCTGCTGGAAGCCCGGCTGATTGATGATGCCGATCTCGGCGAACCGGTGCGGCCGGCGCCGCGAGTCGATGGTCTTGATCAAGTCGGCGGTCCCGAATCCATGCTGGGCCAGGTAGTCCCACATCAAGCCGCTGTCGCCGACCCAGAGGTTCCAGACGATGCGTCCGCGGATGTCGTCGGCGGTGAGGTTCAGGTTCGGGCCGTCCATCCCGGGAAAGACGTCGACCTTGGTCTCCACCATCTTCGAGTCGTGGAGGTACCGTTCGCCGCTCGAGGGCGGCGGTGCCGGCTCCGGTTTGCAGGAAAGCGCCGCCGCAACGATCAACGCAACGACGAAGCTGACGAGGATTCCTACTCTCGCTTTGAGCATGGTTGCTCCTTCTCTCCGGCCGATTGTGGATATGGGGACTCTACCGTAGGAGAGACATGAGGACGGGGTTTCCCTACCCCGTCCTCGGCGAGCCGTCAGATCTTCGGGAGCTTGTACTGCAGGCCGAAACGGGCGTTCAGCTTGCGGTCGACATTCGAGAGGAACGCAGGGTGGTTCGCATAGACGAGAGTGACCGGGAAACTGAGCGTGTCGGAGAGTTTCTGGGTGTAGGTGAGCGAGGCAATCAGCCGGTCATTGACGTCCGCCGGCGGCGGTCCGGTGATCCCGGTGATGACCGCGGCGTTCCGGATGTTCTCGTAGCTGAGCGAAAGGTCGATCCGGCCGCTCCTCCGGGTGGCGCTCGGCGCGATGATCCAGCCGGCGGTGAGCGAGCCGACGAACGAGCGCCCCGAGGCGACATCGTACTTGACGTTGTATTGCGTCAGGTTGACGTGAACCGCCTGGGCATCGCGGTACTCCACCGAAAGGGCCACCCGCCCGCCCGTCCCGCTCTCGTCCGGTCCGGTGCCGCCGGCATACGCCTCGAGCAGGTCGATGCACTTGGCCTTGCCGGCGTCGTCGCTCTGCGCTACCAGCAATGGATCGCAAATCGCCCTGTACTTGCCGAAAAAGGTGTTGAGGTTGACGAAGCCGAACTCGTAGGTCGCCTTGATCGCGGTCTCCGACGGCCCGACGATGTCTCTCCGCTCGTGGTATTGCAGCGAGGCGTAGGGCTGCGGCTGATTGTTGAGCAGCTTGGCGAAGGAGCGCGTCAGCTTGTCGGCAAACGCACCCAGCTGCTTCTGCGCAGCCGCCGACGCTTCGATCTTGTTGAGCAGCGTCTTCTGTTCGGTGAGATCGGTCTTGATCACGTCGATCCGCGTGTCGAGCGACTTCACGCCGGCAGCCTGCAACGCCACGATCAGATCGTCATCGGCCTTCGCCTGCGCGACAGTGAATCCGCTGGCGATGAGCGAGTCGAAAAAGGCGCGATGCGGCCCGATGCTCCGGCCGAAGGTGGCGTTGACCGGCGAGTAGGTCAGGCTGCCGGTGACGTCGTCGGTATTGCTGAGAGAGTCCTTCAGCGTCGTCAGCGCCGCGGCGTTCGTCCCCAGCGCCGTGGTGGCGGCGGAGCTGAGCTGGGCGTCGGCGATGACCGCCTCGATCTTGATCGGCTGGTCCTTGCCGATGTGCGGGTTCCAGTCGAACGTCACCGAGGTCCCGTTCGAGGTGACCGAGCTCGAATCGAGCGAGGCGCTGAGGAAGCTGAGAAAATCCTGAAGCGTCGACGCCGCGGGCGAGACCTGGCTGGTAACGCCGGTGTTTGCGACCGCGACGACGTTCTGGGCGGCCGCGGCCGCCTGATCCGGCGCCGCTGCCACCTGCGCCGGCGTGATCGCCGGCACGAACCGATGCCAGCACTCCCTCGGCGTATCCGAGGGAACGCATTGCCCGAAGAGGGAGGCGGCGGTGAGAAGGAAGGTCAGAGCGGCGATGAATTTCGTGCGCATCATTCGTCCTTACGCCGCCACGAAAATCTTGAGCGGCGTGCCGCCCATCGCCGAGAAGCTCCAGTTGCAGTGCAGCGGCTGTTGCGCGCCGGCGTCATCGGGAAGCGTGACCGGCGCTCCGGCGGAGTCCTCCAACCACGCCTCGACCGTCACCGGCTGCGGCACCGCGCTGAACAAGGAAATGACCGGCGTGAACGCCCAGCGGTCGCCGGTGTTGACTACCTGCTGCGCCGGCCCCGGAACCAGATCGGCAAACGGAATGACCGGCTTCGGCGCCCCATTCCTGCTCCGCCCGACGACGATGGTGAAGGTGGTCTTGTCCCCCGCCGCCTTGATCTTGAATATCGATCCGGCAGGGACGGGACTCCAGAAAACGATGTTGTCGCAGTCAGCCATTTGTTCTCTCCTCTTTCCTTGAATCCGTCCACGCCAGTGTAGCGGCACCGAGGCGGATCAGTAGGCCAGTTCGCCTGTCAGCTCTTCCGTACGGCAATACTTCGCGGCCGATCCGAACATCTCATCGCTAAGGAAGTCATCGAGGCGATGACTAGAATGGAAGAACTTTGTGCCACGGAAAACCTTGAGTTGCCGCGAGCTCGACGATTTCCGGTTCATGTCACGCTCAGCGAGTTCGCGGCAGCGAAGCCCCCTCCCATTCCTCCCTGGTCGGAATCGGCCTCCCGAAGTCGCGTTCGTAGGCGGTGCGCATGGCGTCTACGTGGGTGGTCAGGTGCGCGTGGGCTGGATCGCGGGCGAGATCGACGGCGGTGAAGTAGACGCGGAGGCAATCATCGAGGACGGTGGCCTCGGCGGCGGCGATGGTTGCACGCAGTTCCGCGACGAAGGTGGTGAGGCCGTCCATCACGGCCTGAACCTCGAAGTTCTCGATTGGGTCGCCGTTCATCGTCGCCAGCGCCGGCCATTCTTCAGCGGCCGGGGGGATGGGGACGAGCGGACGGGGAATCATCGTCCGTACGCGGGTGAGCGTCTCCAGGATCGCCTCCGCGTTGATTCTCTGCTCACTCATGACGTTCTTCTCCTGGTCATGGAAATGGCCGGGCGCGCCGAAGCGCGCCCGGCCGGGTGGGACTACGACTACGACTACGGCGATGCCGGCGAATGCGGCACAGGCGCTCCAGGCGACTGCGGGGCAGGCGGTTGCGGCGGCGATTGCTGCTTCCTGGCGCGGCCGCGGCGGCCGAACCGGTTCAGACGGCGCATCTCGGCCACGTGCGGCAACAGGTCCGCGTGCTGCTTGTCGCGCACGAGCTGGCGCGTGATGTGGTACGTCTGCAACGCCGCCAGACCGACGCGATGCCGGCGGACGAGATTCGCCGCGATGACGCCTTTCAGGATCGAGCGCAACTCGTCCTCGACCGACGTCCAGCTACCCGCGTCGTCGACTTCGCTCCGCAGGTCAGCCGGCGCCCGTCCGAGAACGGACTGCACCGCCGAGGACGCACCGACGGCGTTGATCGTCGCCTGGACGAAGTCCGCATTCGCTTTCGCAGCGCCCCGGATTCTCGCCGACTCGGCGACGGAAAGCTGCTCAAAGCCAGGAATGTGCTGCCGCAATGCACGCAACTGTTCGACGATGGCATTGGGATCGAGCACGGTCGTCCCGTCGCCGGCCGCCGAGGCCGCGTTGATGGTGGAACTGCTACTGGTGGTCATGACAAAACTCCTCTTTCTCCCCGATGAGGGGTGGTCAGACCGGAAGGCGTAAGCCGTCGCTCACGCCCGAACCCGGTGCCAATCGCCGGCCACGCGCCGGCGAATGGCGCGTTCATCGGTCCCACGGCCGCGGTCCGCGGGCGCCCCATCGGCGAGCGCCAACAATGCGCGCGCCGCACTACCTGGGACTGCGGCCGGAGGAGCTAACGCTCAACTCCACGTGGCTCGCGGCGGCCATGACTCAGGCACTCTCCCGCGGCACGTTCGCCCGAGATGGTCATGTACGACCACCATCTCAACGCTCGGGAACCGGACGCCATGGCTCAAGCATCGCCTCTGCGTTCCCTATTAGACGAGCTTGCCGCGGGGAGGTTTACCCTGTTTTCAAAAAAAATTTGATGGCCCGGCCACGTGTCCTCGTTAAATGACAAAAGCACTAACGAGACTGTTCCGAGCAGTAACGAGATCACTCCGAGCAGTAACGAGAGCGCTTCGCGAGGTCATCGCCCGACATGGCACTGATGAAACGACGTTTTCAGGGTGTCATCGCACAGCTCGAAGCCTCAACGTAGAAGCTTTTTGCCGCAAATCGACGCCTGCCAGCATCGAACGGACAATTGTGTGTCGTCCACGCAACACTCGGATGCAATCCCGTTGACGCTTCGAGCAGTGCCGCACGGCAAAAAGCAGTGTCGTTGATGCTCGAGACAGTAATCGCACTGCTCGGGGCAATCTCGGGGAACGCATCGGCGTCATGCGAAGTACCTGCACGAGAAACGTCGTTCCCTGAATCAAAAAAATCGTTTCCTGAATCAGAAATCTGATTGCCTCGAATTCTTTTGCAGCTGACGCAAGTCCGTCCACAATCCGTCACCTCCCGGACACGAACCTCCCTTCCACCCCGCGTATAACCACACCCGGGTCCGCGAACAAGGGAGGTGCGCATGAACTCCGTCGACGCTGGGATTCTGGCTCAGGCTGTGATGGTCGTGGAGACGCCTCCGCGCGATCCGTTGCCGGAGGGGACTGGCGTCGGGCCGTATCGGATCCGGTCGTTGATCGCATCCGGCGGCATGGGCGATGTCTACCGGGCGCATGACGAGCGGCTGGGGCGCGACGTCGCGCTCAAGGTGCTGCCGACCGGACTGACCGACGACGCCGAGCGGCTGGAGCGGTTCGCGCAGGAAGCGAAATCGGCGTCGGCGCTCAACCATCCGCACATCGTCACCATCTACGAGATCGGGCAGGCGCGGCCCAACTTCACCGTCGAGCCGATCGCGGCGGCGCAGCGGCAGCGGCCCGACGAGATCCACTTCATCGCCATGGAGCTCGTCGAGGGCGAAACGCTGCGCGAGTTCCTGGCCGGGAATCCTTCCGCGCAGAAACGGCTGGAGATCCTCGCGCAGACCGCCGAGGGGCTGGGGAAAGCGCACGCGGCAGGGATCGTTCATCGCGATCTCAAGCCGGACAACGTCATGGTCTCCGTCGAAGGCTACGCCAAGGTCGTCGACTTCGGACTGGCCAAACTGGTCGAGCCATCGAACGGCTGGAACCCGCTCGGCGCCGACTCGCCGACGATGAAGGCCATCACCGCGCAGGGCGAATTGATCGGCACTGCCGGCTACATGTCGCCCGAGCAGATCCTCGGCAAGATCATCGACCAGCGCTCGGACATCTTTTCCTTCGGCTGCATCATCTACGAGACCATCACCGGCCGGCGGCCGTTCGACGGCGATTCCTTCGTCGACACGCTGCACGAGGTTCTGCACGCCACGCCGCCGGAGATCGAGCATCCCGAACTGCAGCGGATCGTCGGCAAGTGCCTGGTGAAGGATCGCGAGTATCGCTATCAATCGATCCGCGACGTGGCCCTCGATCTGCGCGCCGTCGACGAGCGCAAGCCCGAGCTCGTGCCGGAACCGAAGAGTAAGACTCCGGCCTTCGTCGCCATCGGCATCGCCGTCGCGGCGATCGTGGCCGTGATCGCCTGGCAGATTCACCTGCGGATGAAACCGCCCGCGGCCGACGGCGCCATCGCGCATTCCGTGCTGCAGCGGATCACCACCTCGGGGCACATCGTCCATCTCGCCGTCTCGCCCGACGGCCGCTTCGCCGCCTACACCGTGAACAACGACGACGCCGGCGAAGGCGTCTGGCTGCAGCAGATCGCCACCGGCGGCCGCGTGGCCGTGATTCCGGCCGCGCCGAAAACGTTCTACGCCGGCCTCACCTTCTCCGCCGACGGCAACCATCTGATCGCCACGCGATACGACGGCACGATCTACGGCTCCGTGATCGAAGTGCCGATCCTCGGCGGGACTCCCGCGAAACTCATCGGCGATGCCGACACCGCCGCATCGCCGTCGCCGGACGGCAAGCAGCTCGCCGTGACGCGCGATGTGCTCGAGAAAGGCGAAAGCCGCCTGCTCGTCACCGCGCGCGACGGATCGCACGAGCGCGTGCTGGCCACCCTGCCGCTGCCGGAAGGCGCACGGTCGCCGGCATGGTCTCCGGATGGAAAAGAAATCGCCGTCGTACACGGCCTGCGGCTCTTCACCATCGACGTCGCCACCGGCGTGCAGAAAAACATCCCGCTGGCCGGCTCGCGCGGGACGATTCACAACGTTTCCTGGACCGCTTCGGGAGACGCGCTGCTCATCAGCGCCGCCGACGAGCGCTCCGCCGGCCGCTACCAGCTGATGCGCGCCGACGTCGCCAGCGGCGCGGTGACCAGCCTGACCGACGATAGCGACGACTACACCGAGCCGCATGCCGTGGCCGGATCGGTGGCGGCCATTCAATCGAAGTATCAGTCGACGATCTGGTCGGTGACGCCGGGCTCTCCCGCCACGCAGCTGACGCGCGGTCTGGGCACCTCGGACGGATTGCTCGGGCTGACTTCGACGCGCGACCGGCGCATCGTCTATTCATCGTCCGCCGGCGGCAACGTCGATCTCTGGACCGCGAATGCGGACGGTTCCGAGGCCAGGCAGCTGACGAATGATGAACGGCTGGAGTCGCAGCCGGTGGTCACCGGCGACGGCGCCACCATCGTCTACGCCAGCCGCGCGCACGGCACCTCGGCCATCTGGCGGATGAATGCCGACGGCTCGCAGCAGAAACAGATCGTCACCGCGCCGGCCATTTATGACTTCGCCGTCTCGCCGGACGGCAAACGCATCGTCTACGCCACCGGCAACGACACGTCGAATCACGCCTGGCTGAAATCGGTGGCGATCGACGGCGGCGCATCGGCCTCCATCGCCACCACCGGACCGTTTCTGAAATGGCTGCGCTTCACGCCAGACGGCAGCTCGGTCGTCTTCTCCGCGCTCGACGACAAGGCGGTGAAGTTGTTCAAGGTCGCAGTCGGCGGCGGTGCGGTAACGAAACTCTATGCATCGCAGGGACATGACGCCGCCGTCTCGCCGGATGGGAAACTGGTCGCATTCACCTCGGGGATGGAAGACACCGGCGCGAAGCTGATCATCCTCTCGCTCGACGGAAGCACGCCGCCGCATCTCCCCGAGCTCACGGCGCGCTCGTTCCGCTGGACGCCGGACGGTAAGGGAATCGTCTACGTCAAACGCGATGGCCGGCAGGAGAACCTCTTCGTGCAGCCGCTCGCCGGCGGCACGGCAACGCCGCTGACGAATTTCACCGACGGCGAGATCGCCGGCTACGAATGGTCGCCGGACGGCCAGCGCATCGTCATGACGCACTACCTGCAGATGTGCGACGTGGTGCTGGTGGGTTCGGTAAAGCGGTGAGCGGGTAGCAACCCCAACGCCACTCTACTCAATGCTTCAGACCTGCTTCGACTCCAGCGCGCTTTACCGGAGCAGAATAGGCGCCCACGCCTCGTTTCAAATGTGTCGAACCGTAATATTCGACTCGTCAATAAAGACCACAAGCTCCTCCCATGGAGGGTTAGGATAAATCCCAAATATTAGTATTTTCTCATGAGATCCCCGCTCACGAGCTATGACGAATTCTAGGACCGACTTGGTTTGCTCGACTTCCCCTCGACGCCTAGTCTCGGTGGTGATCCCATACGCACTAACTTAAGCTCCACATAGGAACCGTGCCCGGTCGCGTTGGCTTGATCGGCGGCGAGGTGACCGGGTTAGGTGTCTTGATCGTCGAGGACGGAGGTGCCGAGCCGTGTGGAGAGAGACGAAGGGCTTGATCGCAGCGACGAAGACATCAAGCAGAAAGCGCGTCAGCCGCCAGCCGTGAATCGGTCGGGAGAGGGTATCCCCAGAGGGAAAAAGATTCGGCGTTGTACACCAGATCTTCGATGAGTAAGGCGATGATCAGCTTGGCCGTGAGGTACACGTTGAGCAACTCGCCACTTCGTGTAGGGACGTTTCCCAGATGCAAAACGGACTTGAGTGTCTTGAACTTCAGCTCGATCTGCCAGCGGAATCGATAGAGGTCGAGAACGCTCTCGGCCGAGACCTCGGCGGGAAGATTCGTG
>Ga0157375_10001955_pt1 | contig 17762 bp, 17 predicted proteins | sample M35metaG_FD_115311 | JGI IMG/M metagenome (GOLD analysis project Ga0157375, IMG submission 115311) | Miscanthus rhizosphere microbial communities from Kellogg Biological Station, Michigan, USA - M3-5 metaG | ecosystem: Host-associated > Plants > Roots > Rhizosphere > Soil | place: USA: Michigan... | reverse complement strand
TTCCCGTTCGGGATGGATCCGGAGTCGTTGCGCGACGCGCCCCTGTTCCGCGAACTCCAACGGGTGATGAGCAGCTCATCGGGTCCGGTGCAATGGGAGCTGGCGCGGCAGCTCGCCGTGGCGGGCGCTGCCGAGTCCGGCAACGACCCGGAGCCTGCGCAGGCCGCGCGCGCCGGGCTCGAGGATGCGCTCCGCGTCGCCGAGCTGCAGGTCGTCGACTTCACCGGCCTCGAGCCGGCCAACGATCTGCTCCGCGTCGAGCTCGCGCGCCGCGCCGACTGGATCGCGGGCGCGATCGATGCCTACCGGCCCCTGGTCGAGTCGGCCGCGAGCCGGCTGCAGGACGCGCTCGCGCGCGCGATGACCGACCAGGTGCAGCCGGATGCCGCCGACACACCGCTCGCGGCGCTCGGGCTCGGCTCGCCGGAGGAGTTGATCCGCCAGCTCGGGCCGCTGTTGCAGGCGACCCAGATCGGACAGGTGTTCGGCTTCCTCGCGGCGCGCGTGCTCGGCGATCACGACGTCGGCATCCCGCGAGCGCCCACCGGCCCCATCGGGTTCGTCTTGACCAACATCGAGCGGGTGGAGGCGGATTGGTCCCTCGACCCGCGCGAGTTCCGGACATTCGTCGCGCTCCACCAGGTGGTCCACCGCCTGCAATCGGAGCGGCCGTGGTTGCCCGCGTACGCCGCGCGCATCGTCGACGACTTCCTGTCGACGATGACGATCGACGTCGACGCGATCCAGGAGCGGTTCGCGTCGCTCGCCCCGGCGGACCCCGAGTCGTTGCAGGCCGCGTTCGGCGGCGAGGACGACGCGATGTTCGGGGTCGTGCTGGACGACGAGCAGCGCTTGAAGCTCGACCGGATCCGGGCCTTGGTCGGCGCCGTGGAAGGTCACGGCGATCATGTCGCGACGACGATCGGCGCCCACCTGCTCGGCAGCTACCCGCAGATCGAAGAGGCGATGCGCCGGCACCGCGACGACGAGGAGCTCGACCCGTTGTTCGCGCGGCTGCTCGGGGCCGACGTCGGCCGCGAGCACGTCGAGCTCGGGCGCCGCTTCTGCGACACGGTCGTCGAACTCACGGACGAAGCGACGCTCTCACGGATGTGGACCGACGCCGACGCGCTCCCCGGGCTCGCCGAGCTCGAGGAGCCGCGGTTGTGGCTCGCCCGCACCGTGTGAGCCGGGGACGTCCGGTATCCTTCGCGCCATGCCGGAGCTGATCGCGGGTGAGCTGGTCGCCGCGGCGGTCGTCGATGCCCGCGTCTGGGAGTCCCAAGGCAACGTCTCGCCCGACGGCATCTACCTGACCGGTCAACCCGGACCGGCGCTCCCGTTCGTGATGTTCCGCGCGTGGAAGGTCCCCGTGGGGATCGTGCAGGAAGAGGTTCGGCTGTTCGGCCCCTCGGGACGGATGATCTTCCGCTGGGGCCCCGAGTACCGGCGGATGGCGGGGATGTTCGACCTCACGACCGAGGTCGACCATGTCGGGCGCGCGGTGTTCGAGGAGACGGGCCTGTACGTCGCGTCGTTCGTGATCGACGACCAGGTGCTCGGCGAGATCGAGGTCCCGGTGTACGTGCAGGCCGAGCCACCTGCCCTCGACAAGAGCGTCGAGGAAGGCCTCAAGAAATCCGACGTGATCTGGATCGGCGCAGATGTGGGCGGCCGGCGCAAGACCGTCCCGGCCTGGTTCGCCTACAAGAACGGCAAGGTCTACGTGCTGTCGCAGCGCGAGCCCGGGCCCGACGAGCAGACGATCCCCGGCGCGGGCACCGCCCACGAGTTCGTGGTGATCACCCGGCGGAAGCTGCGCGACACGTCGCTCGACGAGCTCACGGCGGCGGGGCGCCTGCTGGAAGGCGCGGAGTGGGAGGCGGCCGCGGCGACCTTGGTCGACCGGCGCCGCTCGCGGAACGGCCCTCCCGCCGACGCGATCAAGCGCTGGCGCGGCACCTGCGACATCCTCGAGCTGACGCTCAGCACGCCGACGAGCTAGCGGTTCACCGGCCGGCCGAGCGCGTCGGCGATCGCCTGCAGCTGCTTCCCGAGCGCCACCACTTCTTCCGGCAGGAGCGCCTGCGCGCCGTCCACGAGCGCATCCTCGGGCCGCGGGTGGATGTCGACCATCACCGCGTCGGCGCCGGCCGCGATCGCCGCGCACGCCATCGGCGCGACGAGCGAGCGCTTGCCCACCGCATGCGACGGGTCGACCATCACCGGCAGGTGCGACTCCTGCTGCGCGACGGCCATGCCGGCGAGATCGAGCGTGTTGCGCGTGGAGGGCTCGAACGTGCGGATGCCGCGCTCGCACAAGATCACCTCGGAGTTGCCGCGCTGCGCGACGTATTCGGCCGCCTGGAGCCACTCCTCGATCGTCATCGCGAGCCCGCGCTTGAGCATCACGGGCTTATTCGTGAGGCCGACCTCTTTCAACAGCTCGAAGTTCTGCGCGTTGCGCGTCCCGATCCGGATGCAGTCGGCAACGTCGGCGACGTGCGCGACCTGCGAGATGTCGACCACCTCGACGACGAACGGCAGGCCGAACCGTCGCCGGGCCTCCTGCAGGATCTCGATGCCCTCTTCCCCGAGCCCCTGGAACGAATAGGGCGACGTGCGCGGCTTATAGACGTCGCCGCGCATCACCGTCGCGCCGGCGTCCTTCGCGGCCTTGACCGAGGTCATCGTCTGCTCTTCGTTCTCGACCGCGCACGGGCCGGCGATGATCGTGAACGAGTCGCGGCCGATCGGCACGGTGCCGATCTTGACGACCGTGGTCTCCGGGTGGAGGTCCCGAGACACCATCTTGTACGGCTTGCCGATCTGGATCACGTGATCCACGCCGGCCATCTGCCGCCAGTCGATCGCCTTGAACCGCTCGGTGTCGCCGACGAGACCGATGATCGTGTGGACCGTGCCGCGCGAGACGAACGCCTCGCCGCCGTTGGCGCGCACGCGTTCGGCGACGGCGTCGATATCGCCGTCGGTGGCGCTGTGCTCCATCACGATGACCATGTGGTCGAACCTCCACGTTCGGCCCGGTTGCACAGCCCGGGAAGTCGAAACCCCGGGCGGTTCGGCCCGGGGTCGCTGGCTGCTCGGTGCGGCTGGCGACTACGCCGGGGCGAACCCGACGTAGAAGAACCACGAACCGTTGGCGTGCTGCATCGCGGCCAATGGTGTCAGACGGGTGCAGGGCTGGCAAGCGTCGACCAGCCCCGATGATCCACCACCTGGCGCACCGCCCACGCCGGATCGGGCGCGGGATGGTCCACCCGGAAGTGGCCGCCGCGGCTCTCCGTCCGCCGCGATGCCGCCCCCGTCATGAGCCAGGCCACGAGCGTGGCCGCCCGGCCTCCGCCCGGGTCGGCCGCCGAGACGATCTCGCCGGCGAGCTTGTCGAGCTCGGGCCCGTCGCGCCGCACTCCGAGGAAGCGGTCGGCCCGGTCGCGGATCGTCGCGAGCGCCATCGCGCCCGCGGGTCCTGCCTCCAGCGCGTCCATCGGCTGCGGTGTCGCGAGGACGCCGTCGTCGGCGAGCGCCGCGCGCCTGCCGAAGACCAACGCCTCGGCCAGCGAGTTCGACGCGAGCCGGTTCGCACCGTGGACACCGGTGCTCGCGACCTCCCCGGCGGCGAACAGCGCGGACACGGCGGTGCGCCCCCACAGGTCGGTCAGCACCCCGCCCATGCAGTAGTGGGCCGCGGGCGCGACCGGAACGGGCTGGGTTGCGATGTCGAGTCCGACCTCGCGGCACTGCTCATCGGCGGTCGGGAACCGCCGGGCGACGTCGGGAACCGCGGTGGCGTCGAGGTACACCGGCGCGCCGGTCTCCTCGCGAACCGCAAGCACCGCGCGAGCGACGACGTCGCGCGGGGCGAGGTCGCCCTGCGGGTGGAACCGGTCCATGAACCGCTCCCCCGCGGCGTCGCGGAGCACCGCGCCCTCGCCGCGAAGCGCTTCGGTCAGCAGCCGGGCCGGCCGGCCCGGCACGTCGAGGGCGGTCGGATGGAACTGCACGAACTCGAGATCGGCCATCGCGGCGCCGGCGTGCCACCCGAGCGCCATGCCCTCGCCCACCGACGTGTCCGGTCCGGTGCGCCGGCCGAAGATCCCGCACGCGCCGCCGGTCGCGAGCACCACACGGTCGGCCGCGACCCGCGCGCCGCCCTCGACGCGGACGCCGCTCGCTGCGCTGTCGCGCGTCTCGATCGCGACGGCGCGCGCATCCACACGCACGATCCCGGTGTGCCGCTGGACCGCCTCCTCCAAGAACCGGTGGAGCGCTCGGCCGGAGCGGTCGCCGCCCGCGTGGTGCACGCGGCGCCGGGAATGGCCCCCCTCCAAGGCGGAGTCGCTCTCGTCGAACCGCATCCCCATCGCGCGAAGCTCCGCGAGGTTGTCCGGGGCTTCGCGCACGAGTACGTCCACCGCGGCCGGGTCGCAGAGACCCGCCCCCGCCGCGATCGTGTCGGCGGCGTGTTGCTCGGGGGAATCGTCGGCCGCGGCCACCGCGGCGACGCCCCCCTGGGCCCAGGCGGTCGCGGTCAGCTCGGCAGCGCCAGGCGCGATCACGGTGACCGCCCCGCGTTCGGATGCGTGCAACGCGCACCAGAGACCCGCGGCGCCCGCGCCGATCACGACGGTGCGTGCGCTCACTCGCTGAACACCGGGCCGGCCGGCACCGTGCGGCCCGCCGTCGGGCCGATCGCGATCATCCGCTCGACGGCGGCGCGCGCGCGCACCGCGATGTCCGGCGGCACGTCGATCTCGAACACGCCGTCTCGCAGCGACGTCAGGAGGTTCTCCGGGTTGATCATCTTCATGTACTTGCACTCGGCCTTGGCGTCGATCGGCACGAACTCCTTGTCGGGACGCGCGCGCCGCAGCTGGTGCAAGATCCCGGTCTCGGTCGCGACCAGGAACCGGTGGTGGGGCGACGCCTCCGCCTCGCTCACCATCCCGCCGGTCGACAGCACCTTCGTCCGGTCGGCGGGCAGCTCGCCTTCGCCGAGGAGCCACATCACGTTGGTCGTGCACCCGCACTCGGGGTGCACGAGGAGCTCCGCGTCGGGCTCGGCGGCGAGCTTCGCCTTGAGGTCGCCGGGCTGGATCCCGGCGTGGACGTGGCATTCACCCATCCAGATGTGCATCTTCCGGCCCGTCTGCCGCTCGACGTGTGCCCCGAGGAACTGGTCGGGCAGGAACAGGATCTCCTGGCCCTCGGGGATCGACGCGACGACGTCCGCGGCGTTGGACGACGTGCAGCAGATGTCCGACTCGGCCTTCACCTCGGCGCTCGTGTTCACGTACGCGACGACGGTCGCCCCGGGGTGCTCCGCCTTCCACGCGCGGAGCTGGTCGGCGTCGATCGAGGCGGCGAGCGAGCACCCGGCCTCGAGGCTCGGAAGCAGCACCGTCTTGTCCGGCGACAACAGCTTGGCCGTCTCGGCCATGAAGTGGACGCCGCAGAAGACGATCGTCGACGCGTCGGTGTCGGCGGCGATCCGCGACAGGGCGAGCGAGTCGCCGACGTGGTGCGCGACGTCCTGGATCCACGGCACCTGATAGTTGTGCGCGAGGATCACCGCGTCGCGTTCGGCCGCCAGCCGACGGACCTCGGCGGCCCAGTCCTCGAACGACATCGTGGGGTGGGTCTCAGGCATCGATCCCGATCACTTCCAAGGAAAGGTCCAGGGCAGGCGCCGAGTGGGTGAGCCGGCCGACCGACAACACGCGCGCGCCCGCATCGACGAACGCGCGCAGGTTGTCCAGATCCACCCCACCCGAGATCTCGAGCCGCTCGGCGTCGCCGACCCTCGCGATCGCGGCGCGCACCAGGTCCGGCGTCGGGTTGTCGAGCAGGATCCGCTCGGCGTTCGCGGCGAGCGCGTCGTCGAGCTGGTCGAGGGTCTCGACTTCCACCTCGATCGGCCGGCCGTCGGTGCGTGCGCGGCGGACGGCCTCGGTCACGCCGCCCGCGATCCGGACGTGCGTGTCCTTGATCAAGATCGCATCGGACAGTGACTCGCGATGCAGGGTCCCACCGCCTGCGGCGACCGCCGCACGTTCGACGGCCCGCAACCCGGGCAGCGTCTTGCGGGTGCACAGGACCGCGGCCGGCGCGGCGGCGTCGACGTATGCGCGCGTGAGGGTCGCGATCCCGGACAGGTGCCCGAGGAGGTTGAGCGCCGGCCGCTCGGCGCGGAGCACGGTCCGCGCGTCGCCGCGCACCAGCGCCGCCCGATCCCCCGTGCGAACGCGATCGCCGTCACCGGCTTTGCGGTCGATCTCGACGGTTGTGCCGTCCTCGGCGGCCGCCACCCCGAACACCGCGATCGCGGCCTCGAGACCGGCGAGCACGCCGTCCTGCTTGATCACCAGCTCGGCCTGGCACGACGTGGCCTCGGGGATCGTCGCCCGTGAGGTGACATCGCCGTCGGGCGCGTCTTCCGCCAGGGCGATGCGGGCCAGGTCTTCGAGTGCGTGCGCCATGTGTGTTCCTGTCATCCATCGTAGCGCGGGCCTCGAAGGTCCCTGTGGGACACTCGCGCGATGCCGGACACGACCGACGACCTCGCCACCTTGGTCGAGGGATCGCCCTTCTACCGGTGGAGCGGCATCCGGGTCGCGGCGGTCGAGCCGGGTTCCGTCAGCGTCTCGTTGGATCTCAGCGAGCATCACGCCAATCTGCAGGGGTTCGCCCACGGCGGGGTCCTCGCGACCCTGGCCGACGCCGCGATGGGGCTCAGCGTCCGCAGCGCCCTCGAGCCCGGACGCCGTCACGTCACGATCGAGCTCGGGGTGCACTACCTCCGAGCGATCAAGACGGGCACGGTGACGGCCACCGGCCGGGCGGTCCGCATCGGGCGCGAGGTCGCGTACGCCGAAGCGGCGGTCACGGACGAGCGCGGAACGGATCTCGCACGAGCGAGCGGGACCTACAGCGTCACGGCGCCGAGGGATCAGTAGGCGACGTCGAGCGTCGACATCGCGTCGGCGAGCTTCCCCAGCGCGCCCGCGAGGCCCATCAGCATCCCCATGTTCCCGTCGATCTTGACCTTGCCCATCATGAACGCAGTCACGGGGTTGATCTCGCGTTTCGCGAGCGCCACCGCGGTGGCGTAGCTCTGCGTGATCGTCGCGTCGACGTTGTCGATGTCGCCGGTGCCGAGCTCGATCTTGCCGTCGTGCACGATCGTCCAGTATTGCGCCGGGCCGGCGCGGTCGCGCGCGATCACCTGTTGGATCCGCGCGGACTGTGTGCCGGCCGCCTGGGCGAAGTCCTCGCCGGCGTGCACCGTCTCCATGACTGCGGCCGCCCACTCGTCGGACAGGAACGGGATGCTCACGATGTCGCCCTCCCTCGATGGAAGCGTCAGCCTACCGCTGTTCGGGGAACAGCTCGGGCGAGGTGTAGTGCGTGTCATCGCCCAGGAACCACATCGTGCGGCGGTCGCCGTCCACCTTCACGGTGTTGATGCTCGTGTTGGGCGGCAGGAAGAACATCTCCTGGTCCTCCACGCCGAGCAGGTGCCCGATGTAGGCGTTGATCACGCCGCCGTGGCACACCACCCAGATGTCGCCCTCGGGGTGCGACGCGAGCGTTCCCTCCACGGCGCCGATGACCCGGCGGCGGAAGGCGTCCACCGGCTCGGAGTTCGGCGCGAGCACGAACACCGGGTCCTGGAACAGGACGCGCGCGGGCATCTCGGGGTGCTCCGTCAGGAGCTCCTCGAACTCCTTGAGCTCCCAGTCACCCGCATGCCACTCCGCGAGGTCGTCGAGATAGCTCGCGGTGCGTCCGGTCGCCTCCAGGTAGGGGGCGATCGTCTCGCGGGCCCGCGTGAGGGTGGAGCAGTAGAGCGCCGCGGGGTCGGGCATCATCCGCAGCCGCCGGGTGAGCGCGATCGCCTGCTCGCGCCCGGTGGCGTCGAGCGGCGGGTCGGCGGTGTCGCCACGCGGCGTCGGCGTGTGCGCGCTCGACCGGTGGTCCGCCTTGCCGTGGCGGATCAGGTAGATCCGACGCTCGGTCACCGCGCGACCGCGTCCGGGTGTCGCGCGCGCCAGTCCTCGGCGTAGGCCTCGACCTCTTCGCGCAGCCAGATCCGACCGCCCGCGAGCGCCGCGATCGGCTCGGGGAAGTGCCCGCGGTCGATATAGGTGATCACGCGTCGCTTGTCCCATCCCATGATGTCGGCCGCCTCGGCGACGCCGACCAGCTCGGGGACGACCTCGACCGTCAACACCACGTCGTCGCCGATCGCCTCCCGCAGCTCGTCCAGACAGCCGAGTCGCGACGTGGCGGTGACCTCGACGTACATCGGGGCGTCGAGCACGCGGGCGTACCAGCGTCCGCCCGAATGCCACAGCCGCGCGCGCACCGCATCGCTCATCGGAGCTGAGCGTATGACGGTGTCCTTCAGTGCCGCAAGCGGGACGCCGCTGTGATCACCCGGTGTCGATCCCGCGCCACGGGGGCACCCTGACGGTGCGGTCGCCGGGGACGCCCCCGAGGATCACCTCGCGCACCCGGGTGTCGTTGCTGCTCGACCGCTCGTAGATCTCGCCCGTGGGGTCCGCCCGCACCTGGATGAAGTACGTCCCGTTCGGCAGATCAGTGACGTCGAACGACTGACCGGGCAGGGATTGGAAGTACGTGTCCCCCCAGCCCGTCGGGAGCGTCTCTCGGATCCAGATCGCGGAGGCGTCACCGCAGGCCGACGAGAGCCCGATGGTCCCCGGGTTCCACACCGCACCGGCAACGGTGAGATCGATCGCGTCGGTCGGCGCCAGGCAGAAGCCCTCCTTCTGACTGCGCACGACCTCGTGCTTGTCGGAACCGAGGAGCCGATAGGCCGCGAACTGGGTGAAGTGCCAGTGCTCGTGTCCGGGATCGGCGTCGTATTCGAGCGTGCCGACGGGCGCCCGAGCGACCGGCTTGTCCCCGCGATAGAAGGTCTGCCACGCGTCCATGACGTTCGTCCCGGTCCGGCGGAACCCCTCCACGACCATCGGTGCGGGGCCCGCGTCCCACACGGTCGCGCCGAAGTCCAGGAAGTCCCTGCCGGGCACGCTGTACTCGTCGATGCCGATCCCCCACGCGGGCAGCGCGACGAGATCCGGCATCATGCTCGGACGCGGGTTCGTTCGCGTCGGGAGGTTCGAGCCTGACGCGGAAGTGGCGTCGGCGGTCGCCGTCGATGTGCAGCACTGGTACGTCGACACGACGAGGTTGAACGACGCCGCCGAGTCGGCGGGTGCGATCGCGAACAACTGCCGGTAGGCGGGCGTGATATGCACCTGCACCGCGTAGGTGCCGTCGGGTCCCGAGAATCGGATATGCGACAGGTCGAGGGCGCCGACCGCCCACCCCTGATCGATCCCCCACACGACACCCTTGGTGAACGGGTTCCCGTAGCACCCGAGCGGGAAGGTCGAGGTCATCGGCCCGCTCGAGTCGACACGCTGTGCGTTCCAGCTGTCCGGGCAGAAGCGCACGCGACCGTGGAACTTGACCGCTCCGCTCGGCCCGGTCACCGTGACGGCGAAGAAGTTCCGCAACCCCGACCACCCGTCGGCGAGCACCCAGTCCGGGAGCACGACCTCGCTGGCCGATGTATCTGGATCGATGATCTCGGTCGCGACGATCGGCGACCGGTAGGTGTCGCGATGCGCGATCACCTCGAAGGTGGAACCGCTCGCGGACAGCCAGAGTCCGCTGCCGACGAAGATCTTCTCCTTGGCGCGATAGCGGGTCTCGCTGAAGCTCGGCGACGGAGCGAACAAGCGGAGCGTCGCTCCCTTCGGCACGGCCTGGGCGGGACCGGTCGCAACGATGGAGCCGATGACGGCGAGCGATGCAAGCAGGGCCAGCGACGCGCGGAACGTTCGATGCACGGATCCCCCTCGGGTCGTCGCGCACGGATGCGCGTCTGGTGGACGCTCAGCGACGCGGATCGGTTCCCGTGGGACCCGGCCTTACCATCCGCAACACGGAAGGATATAGCTGCAGTTCGGGCACTTGTAGTGGGCGTGCTCGGGTTCCATCGGATGGCCACAGAGGTCGCACGGCAGCCGTTTCGACTCGCTCACCGGGAGACAGGCGGGCGCCTGTTGCGTGCTCTGATCGGTCATCGTCGCGACCCTACACCCCGTTCCCGACACCGGAGGGAGCGCTCAGCCGGCCCCCGAGCCGCGGAGCAGGCCCTGACGCCGAAGCTCCTTGCGCCAGCACTCCGTATGCCAGTGGCGACGGTCTTCGGCCGCGCCGTTCGGCACCACGACGAGGTGCCGGAGGCCGGGCCGCACGATGTGATCGCACCCGGGGCAGCGGTACTCCTTGTCGCTCGCGACCTCGCGCACCTCGAAGCCCTCGACGACCGCCCAGGCAGGCGCGCGCGGCCCGCCCACGGGCGCGGGAGAGGGGAGGTACTCGAGCGGCGCACGCTTGTTCTTCCGAGGCATCAGCTGTTCGCGTTCACGAACTCGACGACGTGCGGGACGAGCTGCGCCGTGTTGTCGCGCGGCTTGTCCTTGCGCGACCGCTCGAACGAGTGCCCGGCGTCCTCGAAAGGAACATAGGTCGCGCGTTTCCCGAGCTTGCGGAGCACGCCTGCCAGCACGTCGGGATCGGCGAACGGATCCTTCGTCCCTTGCAGGAACAGCATCGGGATCTTGAGGCCGTAGAGGTGCCCGTCACGGGGTTGGTCGGATCGGCCCGGCGCGTGGAGCGGGTAGCCGAGGAAGACCAGGCCGGCGGCCGGCATGCCGTCGGCGGCGGCCATCGAGGCCATCCGACCGCCGTAGCTCTTGCCGCCGGCGAACACCGGCCGGCCGCCGGTACGGGTGGTGGCCGCCCCGACTGCGGCGACCACCGCGGCGGTCGCGTCCTTCGGCGAGCCGGGGCTCTTCCTGCCGGCCTCGAGGTACAGGAAGTTGAAGCGGAGGGCCGAGACGCCGGCGGCCGCCAGCTCCTCGCAGAACCCCTTCATGAAGGGATGGTCCATGCCGGCGCCGGCCCCGTGTGCCACGACCAGGGCGGATGCGCGCTTCCCCCCATCGTGCCATGCGGCGGACACCTCACCCTTGGGGGTCTCGAGCCGGAACCGTTCGCTCATCACCTGCCATGATGCCAGCGTGAGCGGTCGGTTCTACCTGGGCACGTCGGGATTCGCCTACGACGAGTGGCGGAAAGGGGTCTTCTACCCCGAGGACCTCAAGAAGGACGACATGCTCGACTACTACTCGACGCAGCTGTCCTCGGTCGAGATCAACTACACGTTCCGCCGGTTCCCGACCGAGAAGACCGTCGAGAAGTGGAAGTCGAAGGCGGCGCCCGGGTTCGTGTTCACGCTGAAAGCCAACCAGCGGATCACGCACTGGAAGAAGCTCGAGGACGTCGGCGAGGACGTCCGCGACTTCGTGGCGCGCGGCAAGCTGCTCGGCGATCGGTTCGGGTGCGTGCTGTTCCAGTGCCCGCCGTCGCTGAGGTACGACGCGGCGTTGCTGGATGGGTTCCTCGCGACGCTGCCGGCGGGTGGGCCGTCGTACGCGATGGAGTTCCGGCACGACTCGTGGGCGGCAGCGCGCGACCGGCTGCTCGACGCCGGGGTCGGGTGGTGCGTCGCCGAGACCGACGAGAAGGACCCCAAGCCCGAGGACCTGTCGTGGGAACCGGTCGGCTATCTGCGTCTGCGGAAGACCGAGTACTCAGATGAGGAGCTCCGCGAGTGGGCCGGCCGGATCCAGCCCGCGCTCGACGGCGGCGCGACGATCTTCTGTTACTTCAAGCATGAGGACGAGGGCGCGTCGCCGAAGATGGCGAAGCGTCTCGAGGCGATGCTCGAGATCCCTGCGATCGAGCCGGCTTCCGAGGTCGAGGCGGTCCCGGTCGAGGCCACGACACCCGAGCCCGCGATGACGGCGCCGACGGAGGCCCCGAAGACGCAGTACTTCACCGCGACGAGCATCGACGGCTTCATCGCGGACGAGGACAACTCATTGGACTGGTTGTTCCAGGCCCACCAAGAACACGACGAGAGCCAGTGGGACGCCTTCATCGGTGCGGTCGGGGCGATGGCGATGGGAGCCACCACCTACGAGTGGGTGCTGGAGCACGACAAACTGCTCGAGAACCCGGAGAAGTGGCACGAGTACTACGGCGACATCCCGAGCTGGGTGTTCACGCATCGCGAGCTGCCGGCCATCCCGAACGTCGACATCCGGTTCGTTCAGGGTGACGTGCGCGCGGTCCACGAGGAGATGACCGCCGTCGCCGGCGGCAAGAACATCTGGCTGGTCGGGGGCGGTGAGCTCGTCGGGGCGTTCGCCGACGAGGGGTTCCTCGACGAGATCCAGCTCCACGTCGCACCGGTCACGCTCGGCGGCGGCGCGCCGCTGCTCCCCCGGCGGATCACGTCGCCACGGCTGACGCTGACCAGCGCCGAGATCCTGGGCGGCTTCGCCTACCTGACGTACACGGTGTCGTCGGACTCCACAGGCGCCGGATAGCCGCCGGACGCATCCCGCGGCGGCGAGGCCCCGTGACGGTCGCTGCGACCCGATCGCGCTCCGACGAACGCATCCAGCGTCCGCTCGAGCATCGGCAGCATCGCGTTGACGCGCCGTGACCTGATGATCAGATCCCAGAGCGGCTCGAACTTCTTCCAGCCACCCGCGTACGCGAGGTGTCGCGCTCTGGCCCGGACGGTCTCTTGGACGGCCGCTCCCTGCCAGATCGAGCTCCAGCGATAGAAGTCGCGGTAGGCGCGCCAGTAGCCCGCTTCGAGCTCCTCCGGGGACAGCTGCGCCGGGCGATACACAACGTTGCGCGTGTTGTATCGATCCCAATCCTCGGACACGATGCGTCCCTCGTCGGCGAGCCGCCGATGCAGGGCGGTGCCCGGGTACGGCGTCATGATGTGGAAGGTCGCGGTCTCGATCCCCCGCGAGATCGCCCAATCGACCGTTCGCGCGAAGACGTCGGGGCCGTCACCGTCCAAACCGAAGACGAAGCTGCCGTTCACCATGATCCCGAGGTCGTGCGCGCGGTGGATCGCCTCGTCGTAGCCCTGCCCGAGGTGGCGGCGCTTCGCGTCGAGCCGGAGATCGTCCGGGCCGAGCGTCTCGAAGCCGACGAAGACGCTCCGCATGCCGGCCTCGGCCGCGTGTTCGATCAGATCGCCCCGAAGGATCGCCTTCACGGTGCTCGCACCCTGGAACAGGCGGCCCATCCCGCGCATGCCCTCGAACAGTCCAGCTGCGAATCGCTCGTTCCCGAGGAGATGGTCGTCGAGGAAGTAGAGGTGCCTGCCCGGCAGCCGATCGATCTCGCCGAGCGCCTCATCGACCTCTTGCGTGTAGAACGACCGCCCGCCCGCGTAGAACGCGTCCTTGTAGCAGAAGTCGCAATGATGCGGACAGCCGCGTGACACGACGAGCGAGTTCGGACACAGATACCGATGGCGATCGATCAGGTCGCGACGGACGGGCGGTACGCCGGCGAGCGTGCGCATCGCCGGGGACGCTTCATACCGCGACCGTGGTCGACCGGCGCGGAAGTCACCGAGGAACGCCTGCCATGCGCCCTCGCCCGGACCGACGATCACCGTGTCCGCATGACGGGTCGCCTCCTCGGGAAGTGAGCTCGGATGCAGACCGCCGACGCAGACGTACGTGCCACGCGCGCGATAGGCATCGGCGATCTCCCACGCGCGGCGAGCCGACGTGATGTACACGCTCATCACGAGGAGGTCCGGCTGGTCGTCGAGCTCGAGCGGTGCGTGCACGTGCTCGTCGAGCAGTTCCACGTCGTCTGATGGCTCCAAGTAGCTCGCGAGGGACGCCAGACCGAGCGGCGGGAAGAGGGCGTACTTGATGCGCCGGTAGCCTGGTGCGTTCGCCTCGATCAGCGCGGGCAGGATCATCTTCACGCGCAGCGGCCGGTTGAACATAGCGCGTGTGGTCCGCGACACAACGGCACGTGTGCCCAAGGATCTGCCCCTCTCTCGGACTGGTTCGGGCCAGCATCGAGGGAGACTTCGCTCAAGCGCCAGTAGGGCGACTGGAGCGTCACTGAGCCGTCACCATCGCGCAACACGCAACACAGGGTCGACGCATGTTGGACGCGATCCATGAGTTCACGTGACCCTGGACTCAGGGCGGAACCCGATCTGCTACTCAGGCGGTGTGCCACTGCCGATCGGCCGCCTCGGGTCAGTCGGATTTCACAGACCTTCGGCCTACGCCGAACGATAGGGCGTTTCCTTGACACCTCTTACGTCGCACGACGACCATTGCACATGCTCTGGCCAGCGCGGATGCGCGACGAGGATGGGTTCACCCTTCCCGAATTGATGATCGGCATGGTCATCATGTCGTTGCTGATCGTTGCTATCGCAGGCGCGTTGATCGTCAGCCTCAAGACGACTGGGTCCACGGAACAGCGGATGCACGAGAGCCAGGACGTGCTCATCACGTCGTCCTACCTGGCGAACGACGTCCAGAGTGCGTCCGACGTGAACGTCGCTGCAGGGGCGAGCGGTTGCTCCGGGTCTTTCATCACGCTCGTCACGTTCACGTACGCGTCGGCCGCACACCCGACCGCCGTCTACAGGTGCGGAACGGCATCGAACGGTGAAACCCAGGTCACGCGGACGTTCAACGGCGGCGCGCCGATCGTTATCGCCCACTTCGCAGGGACCTCGAGGCCGTCCGTCGCGGTCGCCTACGACTCGTCGACGCCGCCGGTCCCGATGTCGGTGACGATGCGGTTCACGAAGCCGAGCGACTGCACGATTGATTGCACCTACACGCTCTTCGGCTCCCGTCGGAGCTACAACCCAGCGTCCGTGACGTCTGGCGGCGGGCCTCTCCCCGGAGACGTCACGCTCTTGTCGACCGGCGCAGGAAGCCCGCTAACGGTTCAAGGGAAGTGTGACGATCCCGGAACCTCTCCCTCAACAGCCTGCACGTTGGATCCCTCGTTGACCGCGTCCCCCATCAACCCCGACGTCCAGACAACCGGGTGGGCGACACCACCCTCTCTCTGGAGCGTATTGGGCGATCAGAATCAGTCGACCGCGGTCATGAACACCAGCTCGGCCGAGGCGAAAGTGACCTTGTCGCCCGTGAACGCGCCTGACATCGGATTCACCCCCATTGTCGAGGTTCATGCTGCGAAGGTCTCCGGCAGTGCGCCGAGGATCACATTCACGGTCTACGACGGGTCCGCGAGCCCACCGACCTGTCGAACGCAGGCGATCAACGGAGTCGGCAACTACGACTGTCAGGTGAGTGGGATCGCCACGACCGCGTATGCGAACCTCGTTCTCGGCTTCAAAGTCTCCAATGGAGACGTCGTCAACCTGGACGGCATAGCGCTGGACACAGCAACGCCGCAAGGTCTCCTGACGATCAAGGGCCCCCTCCTCGTGAACTCCACGTTGCCGGGCGCGGTTCATCTGTACGGGGCCAAGTCATCGGGATCGCCGCAACTCACGATCACCAACGGCGCCAACGGCGCCGTTGGTGACTTCAGGATGCTCGCCAACGACAACACGCTACAAAGTGGAGGAACCTGTTCGGGATGCACCAACAGCACCGTTAAATGCCTCGCTTGCACGTGGAACGGTCAAAACCCCGTCAGCTGGTACTACCCAACGATCCCCGACCCGCTTCGCTCGTTGCCGGCGCCAGATGACTCAACCATGCCTTCCCGCACTTGCATCGACGGCGGCACATGCCAGCCAGGCAAATACCAAGCGACGCTTTCGCTGACTAAGCCGACGCAGCTCAGTCCGGGTATCTACGTGCTGAAGCAGGGCCTGCAGGTATCGGGCACTGCCGCCATCACCTGCCTAGCTCCATGCACCGGCGGAGTCATGATCTATGTCGATGTAGGCGGTGCGGTCTCCTTCACCGGCGCATCGAGCGTGAACCTCCCCGCGCTGAGCTCGAAGGTGTTCGCAGGTGGTCTCTACGACGGGATCGTGATGTTCCAGGCTCGGCTGAATCTGAATCCTGTCAAGATCGCGGGAACCTCTGGCCCGAACTCCTTGAACGGCATCGTTTACGTCCCTAAGGCATCCCAGGTCACGTTAGCGACCGGGAGTTCCACGTTCAGCGCGAAGGCGATCGTCGCGCAGCAGATCAAGGTTTCATCTCCCGTCACGATCGGCTGAAGGAACTCATCGTGCGACTCTCCCGAGATCTGCGTGACGAAGGCGGATTCTCGCTGGCCGAGCTGCTCATCACGATCGTCCTCGTCAGCGTCACGTTCGTTGCAATCCTGACGGGCCTCATGACGACCATCAGAGTCTCGGCGACCCACCGAACGGAGGCGACCACCGACGCGGTCGCGCGCTCGGCTGCCGAATGGGTGAAGGACATCTCTCAGAACCCATACCGCGCGACCTGCAATGGCCCGGCTATGTACTCGCTGAACGGGCTCGCAACGCCCACGGGATATTCGGCGACGATCACCCAGGTTGGGTATTGGGATGGCGCGGCGCCGGCCGCGACGGGAACGTACGACCTCTCATCACATATCGGACCCGCGTGCCCGGCTGGCGGGGACAAAGGGCTGCAACGGATCACTATCGTCGCCGCCTCATCCGACGGTCAGGCCACGGAGACGGTGCAGGTCCTCAAGCGGGCGATCGCATGAACCTTCGCAGCGAAAGAGGGCAAGCGCTGATCCTCGCCCTCGCGTTCCTTATGCTTTTCGGCCTCGTGATCGGCGTCTTGTTGTCTCTCGCCGGAGCGAGCGTTCTGTCGTCGAGCCAGCTCCGCGTACAGCGTTCGACGGTCTACGCCGCGGACGGTGCCACAGATGCGGCGATCCATGTCTCGCTGAAGAACATCGGTCTCGGCGCATACGGCGACCCTCGATGCGTCACGTCGAATCCGACGACCGTCGGCTCTACGGTCATGCTCACGACGACGGCGACAACCTCCGACGCGACGGTGGCCAACGTGGTGTGTACGTGGTCGCAAGATTTCCTGGCGCCCGACCGGACCGTCACGTTCACGACGTTCGTGGCGGGCACCACCGAGCCGGTCGTGCAAGCGACCGTCCTGTTCCACGACCACTGGTCGCCCGTCACCGCCGAGGTGCAGTCATGGGTCTATTGCGGGCATGGAGGCGCATGCTAAGGGCTGTAGCCGTTCGGCCGTAGCTTGGCCGAAGGGCCCTTGCGACAATCGCGCGATGGCCGAGATCACCCCCACCGAGATCGAGCCCTTCCTCTGGCAGCTCTGGGAGGCGAAGGGAACCGACCTGCTCTTCACCGTCGACCTCCCGCCGATGCTTCGCGTCGACGGTGTGATGCGTCCGGCCGAGAGCGCCGAGCCGCTCACGCGCGATGACACCGAACGGATCGTCACGTCGCTCCTGCCGGTGGAAAGCTCCGAGGAGTTCCTTCGTGAGAAGGACGCGGACTTCTCCTTCGGCTGGGAGGAGCGCGCTCGCTTCCGTGCGAACGCGTTCGTCCAGCGCGGCGCGATGGGTCTGTCCCTGCGACTGATCCCGTTCCGCATCCCGTCGTTCGAGGAGCTCGGCCTGCCCGAAGTGATGGAGCGATGGGTGCGCGTGCCACGCGGCCTCGTGATCGCCACCGGCCCGACCGGCGCGGGTAAGTCGACGACGCTCGCGTCGATCGTCGACCGGATCAATCAGAACCGTGCGTGCCACATCATCACGATCGAGGACCCGATCGAGTACGTCCACAAGCACAAGATGGCGGCGATCGAGCA
>Ga0157375_10001953_pt1 | contig 17778 bp, 14 predicted proteins | sample M35metaG_FD_115311 | JGI IMG/M metagenome (GOLD analysis project Ga0157375, IMG submission 115311) | Miscanthus rhizosphere microbial communities from Kellogg Biological Station, Michigan, USA - M3-5 metaG | ecosystem: Host-associated > Plants > Roots > Rhizosphere > Soil | place: USA: Michigan... | reverse complement strand
GCCGCGCAGCCGCTCGGCCTCGGCGAACATCGCGGCGTTATCGGGATCGAAGACGACTTGGAGCAGACCTTCGCGGTCGCGCAGGTCGATGAAGATCACGCCGCCGTGATCGCGGCGGCGGTGTACCCACCCGGCAACGCGAATCTCGCGCCCGATCAGCGCGCGATTCACTTGCCCGCAGTAATGACTGCGCATCGCCAAGCCCTCTGAGCGTAACTCTTTGAACGAAAAGAGAGTTAAGGGAAAAAGAGGCCCGCGATGTTACGGGGAACGTGTCGTAGGCGCAAGCGAAGGCTGCGCCTCGGTCGGTTGCCACTCGGGCACCACGACGCCGAGCGACACGATGAGCTTGAGCGCGTCCTCGACCGACATCGTGAGCTCGATCGTCTCCGCGCGCGGCACGAATACCGTGAACCCCGATGCGATGTTCGCGGTGTTCGGCACGAACACGGTCACCAGGTCTTGACGCGTGACGCTTTGAATTTCCGCGACCGCCTCCGAAGTCTGCAGCCCGATTCAGTAGACACCTTTGCGCGGGTACTCGATCAGCAGCACCTTCTTGAACGAGCTGCCGCTCAACACGATCGCGGCGAAGCTCTTCACCGCGCCGTAAACGGTGCGCACCAGGGGGATGCGGCCGAGCGCGGCCTCGTACCAGACGACGAGCTGGCGGCCGAGCAGATTCGCAGCGAGCACGCCGGTCAAGAACAGAACCAGCAGCGCGAGGAGCGCGCCGAGCCCCGGGATCCTGAAGCCGAGCAGCGTCTCGGGCCGATACGCGACGGGGACAAGGAACAGCAGCTCGTCCATGAGATCGAGCAAGACCTTGAAGACGAGGATCGTGACGCCGACGGGCAGCCAGATCAGCAGCCCCGCAACGAGGAAGCGGCGTAATCGCACCTACGTCCTCTTGCTGGCGGCGCGCGTCTTACGCGGCTTCTTGACCTCGCTCGCGGCGGGAGTGTCGGCCTTCTTCGTTTCCTTGGGTGCCGAGTCGGTCTTCGCCGCGCTGTCGGTCTTGGCTGAGTCGGCGGGCTTCGAGCTGTCGCCCGACTCGCCGCTCGACTCTCGGCTCGAGTCGCCGCTCGCGGTCTCGACGAGGTTGCGCTTCTTGTCGCCGTCGCCCTTGAAGTCCGTCTCGTACCAGCCGCCGCCCTTCAGCCTGAATACCGGCGCGGAGATCAGGCGGCGCAGCGTGAGCCTCCCGCACTCCGGGCACTTGCGCAGCGGCGAGTCGCTGAGCTTCTGCAGCGCATCGAGCTCATGCGAGCAGCTACCACAGCGGTATTCGTAGATCGGCATAGTCTCCTGGCTTCGAGTCGGCGCGAGGCGGCATCATGCGGAAATTCCGCGCCTTTTCAAGTGCATGAGCCCCGGTTCAGGCAGGCGACGGGTCACGCCGCCGCGTGCTTCACCCCGCGCGCGAAGTCGAGGCCGGTCGAGCTCGCGCTCACGCGAATCGTGTCGCCGGGGCCGAAGTCGCCGCGCAATATCCTCTGCGCGAGCGGGTTCTCGACCTGCTGCTGGATCGCGCGCTTGAGCGGCCGCGCGCCGTACACGGGATCGAACCCGGCCTGCGCGAGCCTGTCACGCGCCGCAGGCTCGAGCACGAGCGCGATGTCGCGTTCCTTGAGCCGCTGATGCAAATATTCGAGCTGGATGTCGACGATCTTGCGAATGTGCTCGGTCTCGAGCGGATGGAACACGACCACGTCGTCGATCCGGTTGATGAACTCCGGCCGAAAATGCTGGCCGACGATCTCCATGACTTCGGACTTCATCCGCTCGTAGTTTTGCGCGCCTGCGAGCTCCTGGATCCGCTGGCTGCCGAGGTTCGACGTCATCACGATCACGGTGTTACGGAAATCGACCGTGCGGCCCTGGCCATCCGTCAGCCGGCCGTCGTCGAGCACCTGGAGCAGCACGTTGAACACGTCGGGGTGAGCCTTCTCGACCTCGTCGAGCAGCACGACCGAGTACGGCTTGCGGCGCACGGCCTCCGTGAGATAGCCGCCCTCCTCGTAGCCGACGTAGCCAGGCGGCGCGCCGATCAAGCGCGCGACCGAGTGCTTCTCCATGAACTCGGACATGTCGATCCGAACCATCGCCTCTTCGGTGTCGAACAAGAACGCGGCGAGCGCCTTCGTGAGCTCCGTCTTGCCGACGCCGGTGGGCCCCAAGAACAGGAACGAGCCGTTCGGCCGGTTCGGGTCCGCTAGCCCGGCGCGCGCGCGCCGGATCGCGTTCGCGACGATCGTGAGCGCCTCGTCCTGGCCGACGACGCGCTTGCGCAAAAAGTCCTCCATGTGGAGCAGCTTGTCCTTTTCGCTCTCGAGCATCTTCGACACGGGGATGCCGGTCCACTTCGAGACGACCTCGGCGACCTCCTCGTCCGTGACCTTGTTGCGCAGAAGCTTGTGGCTGCCGTCGTGCTCGCTCTTGAGAGCTTGTTCGAGTCGGCGCTCGAGCTCGGGAATCTTGCCGTACTGGAGCTCCGCCATGCGGCCGAGATCGGACGCGCGCCGCGCCTTCTCGAGGTCGGCCTTCGCGCGCTCGAGCTCCTCCTTGACGTGCGCCTCGCCCTGCACTGCCGCCTTCTCCGACTTCCAGACCTCCTCGAGATCCGCGAGCTCGCGCTCGAGCTTGTCGATCTGCTCCTCGAGATCGGCGAGCCGGCGTTTGGACGCCTCGTCCGACTCCTTCTTCAATGCCACGCGCTCGATCTTGAGCTGGATCAGCCGTCGATCGAGACGGTCCATTTGCTCGGGCTTCGAGTCGATCTCCATTCTGATCCGCGACGCAGCCTCGTCGATCAGGTCGATGGCCTTGTCGGGCAGCTGCCGATCGCTGATGTAGCGGTGCGACAGCGTCGCGGCCGCGACGATCGCGGGATCCGTGATCTCCACTTTGTGGTGGACCTCGTAGCGCTCCTTCAGGCCGCGCAGGATCGCGATCGTGTCTTCGCCGCTCGGCTCGTCGACGAGCACCTTCTGGAAACGACGCTCGAGCGCCGCATCCTTCTCGATGTACTTGCGATACTCGTCGAGCGTGGTCGCGCCGACGCAGTGCAGCTCGCCGCGCGCGAGCGCGGGCTTCAGCATGTTGCCGGCGTCCATCGAGCCCTCGGCTTTACCGGCGCCGACCATCGTGTGCAGCTCGTCGATGAACAGGATGACCTGGCCTTCCTGCTTCGCGAGGTCGTTGAGCACTCCTTTCAGGCGCTCCTCGAACTCGCCGCGGAACTTCGCGCCCGCGATCAGCGCGCCCATGTCGAGCGACAGCACGCGCTTGTCTTTGAGTCCTTCCGGGACTTGCCCGTTTACGATCCGCTGCGCGAGGCCTTCGACGATCGCGGTCTTGCCCACGCCGGGCTCGCCGATCAGCACGGGGTTGTTCTTCGTGCGCCGCTGGAGCACCTGGATCGTGCGCCGGATCTCGTCGTCACGGCCGATCACGGGGTCGAGCTTCTGCTGTTCCGCGCGCGCGGTGAGGTCGACCGTGTATTTCTCGAGCGCCTGGCGCTTCTCTTCGGCGTTCTGATCGTCGGCCTTGCCGCCGCCGACCTCGTCGATCGCCTTCGCGATCGCGCCCTTCACGGCTCCAACCTTTTCGAGTATTCGGCCGAGCTCGGTCTTCGACTGCAGGGCCGCGAGCAGGAACAGATCGACGGGGATGTACGCACTGCCGCGCTCTTGCGCGAGCTTGTCCGCCACGTTCAGAAGCTTCGAGAGGTCGCTGCCAATGTGGACCTCGCCCGGCGTGCCCTCGACTTTCGGCAGCCGATCGAGCGCCTCGCCGAGCTGCGAGCGCAGAAGGTTCATGTTGACGCCGGCCTTCGTCAGGATGCCCTGCAGGGCGCCGCCCTGCTGCTCGAGCAGCGCCGACATCAGGTGCACGGGCTCTATGTATTGGTTGTCACGGCCGATCGCGAGCGACTGCGCGTCTTGCAGCGCTTGCTGGAACTGCGTCGTGAGCTTGTCCATTCGCATAGACGTTCGGCCCCCAAGATTCGGCTGATCACCGATGTGAGGTTAACGAGCCCCGATCTCAACGGCCATCGGCAATATCCGAAGCGAGCCAGACGAGCGTCGCGAAGCGCCCGCAAGGTGCCTCGCGCCGGTGGGAGAAGAAGCGGCCTGCGTCGCGGTAGGTGCAGAAGCCGCCGCCGTGGACCGAGCCGACCCCGGCCTTCGCGAGGCTCGCGCGCGCGAGCGCGTAGAGGTCCGCCTGCCAGCGGCCGCGCGCGTTCGGTGTGAACGCGGCCGCCGCGCTCGCGTCGCGCGTGAGGTACGCGTCGCGGACGTCCGCACCGACTTCGTAGCTCGCCGCGCCGATCGCAGGACCGAGCCAAGCGACGATCTCGGTGGGCGGCGTGCGCAGCGCCTTGACCGCGGCCGGCAGTACTCCGCTCAAGAGCCCGCGCCAGCCCGCATGCGCGACGCCGACGCGGCCGCCGTCGCGGCCCGCAAAGATCACCGGCAAGCAGTCCGCCGTGAGCACCGCGCAGACGACGCCGGCGCGCGAGGTGACGGCGCCGTCGGCGGGCACCACTGCGTCATTGTCGAGGTCGAGCACGGTCGCGCCGTGCACCTGCTCGAGCCACACGGGCTCGGCGGGCAGTTGCATAGCGGCGCGCAGCAAAGAACGATTCGCGGCGACGCGCTCCGGCGAATCGCCGACATGGGTCGCGAGATTCAGGGTCGCATACGAGCCCGTGCTCGCGCCGCCGCCGCGCTCAGTGACCCAAGCGCGCACTCGCGGCGGCGCGGGCCAATCGGGCGCGAAGCCCGGGGAAGCGCTCATCGCGCGGCCTTTGCGTCGGCCCGCAACACGTCGAGTAGCGCGCGCAGATCGGGCGCGAGCGCGCTCGTAAACTGCAGCGCCTCCCCGCTCGTCGGATGCTCGAGCCCGAGCCGCACCGCGTGCAGCGCCTTCCGTCGAAAACCCTGCAGCGCGGAGCGCAGCTCGTCGCTCGGCCGGGGCGGCAGCCGCGGGCGGCCGCCGTAGACGGGGTCGCCGACGAGCGGCGCGCGAATGTGCGCCATGTGCACGCGGATCTGGTGCGTGCGGCCGGTCTCGAGCTCGATCTCGCAGAGCGTGTGCGCGCGAAATCGCTCGAGCACTCGATAGCGCGTGCGCGCCTCGCGGCCACCGTCGACGACGCCCATCCGTGTGCGCTCGCGTGGATCGCGGCCGATCGGCGCATCGATGCTGCCGCCGCCGGTCAGTCGACCCTGGCAGATCGCCTGGTAAGTGCGCTTGATGTGCCGCCGCTCGAGCGCCGCCGCGAGCGTCTTCTGGCTCGCGAGCGTGCGCGCGACGAGCAGCAGCCCGCTCGTGTCCTTGTCGAGCCTGTGAACGAGACCCGCGCGCGGCAGCGTCGCGAGCTCGGGATAACGGTGCAGCAATGCATTCTGTAATGTGCCGGAGCGGTTGCCGGCGCCCGGGTGAACCACGAGTCCGACCGGCTTGTCGATCACGAGCAGCGCCGAGTCTTCATGGACGACGACGAGCGGAATCGGCTCGGGCGCGACCTCGATCGCGGCCTCGAGCTCGGTCACGAGCGCGAGCTCCTCGCCGCCCGCGAGCCGCGTCCGCGCGCGCGCGCTTTGGCCCCCGAGCGTGAGCCGGCCCGCGTCGATCCAGGTCTTGAGACGGCTACGAGAGAACTCGGGCAGCAGCAGCGCGGCCGCCTGATCGAGCCTACGGCCCGCGAGCTCGGCCGGCACGGTGAGCCGGCGCTCTATGCGTTCCATGACGGCGTCGACCGAGGCGCGGGAAACTTTCGGCTATACTTCATCGTCCAAGCTGCTCAGGTTGCGGGCATTATCGCCCACCAAGCCGTTAACAGATGCGCGCTCTCCGTACGCTCCAACTGCTCGTTCTCGCGTTGCTCGCGGTCTCGGCCCTGGCCGGTTGCGGCCGCCGCGACAACCTCGTGCGCGACGGCGGCCCTACCAAGCTTTACGACCAGGGCAAGAAGCAGATGGACGCGACCGACTACGCGACCGCGATCAAGTCCTTCCAAGCGCTCCAGTCCCGTTACCCGTTCGCGCCCGAGACCCGGCAGGCGCAGCTCGACCTGATCTACCTGTATTACAAGGGTGGGCAACCCGAGCAGGCCGTCGACGCCGCCGAGGCGTTCGAGCGCGAGAATCCGACGCATCCGCGTGTCGATTACTGCATGTACATGCGCGGGGTGGTGTCCTTCGACCAGGAGGCGAACTTCCTCGAGAAGTTCTTCCGTGTCGACATGTCGAAGCGGCCGCCGAAAGACACGATGAAGTCGTACTCGACGTTCGAGGAGCTGGTCCGCCGCTTCCCGAATAGCGAGTACGTCCCGGACGCTCGGCAGCGCATGGTGTACCTGCGTAACCGCCTCGCGCGGTTCGAGAACTACGTCGCGGATTACTACATCACGCGCGGTGCCTACGTCGCGGCGGTGAACCGGGCCAAGTACGCGCTCGAGCATTACCCCGGCGCGCCGGAGCTCGAGAAGACGATGCAGATCATGATCACCGCGTACGAGAAGCTCGGCATGCACGATCTCGCGACCGACGCGCAGCGCGTATACGCGGCGACGTGTGGCGGCCAGCAGCCGACGCAACAGGCGGCACAAGCCTCGCCGGCGCCGGGAGGCCAGCAGCCGACGCAGCCGTCGCCACAAGCGGCAACCACGCCGCCCGCCGAGCCCGAGCCGGACACGCGCGCCAGCGCGAACTAGTATCCCGACGTAATCGGATAGCGCCAGTCGCGCCCGAACGCGCGATTGCTCACACGCACCCCCGGCGGCGCTTGCCTGCGCTTGTACTCGGCGCGCCTGACCATCTGCAACACGCGTACGACGGTCGGGCGCTCGAAGCCGAGCGCCGCGATCTGCTCGACCGAGTAATCCTTCTCGATGAACGCCTCGAGGATCGGATCGAGAACGTCGTACGGCGGCAACGAGTCGCTGTCCTTCTGGTTCGCGCGCAGCTCCGCGGTCGGCGCGCGCGTGATCACGCGCTCGGGAATCACGGCCTCGATTCCGTTGCGATAGGCGGCGAGCTGGTAGACGAGCGTCTTCGTGCAATCTTTTAGCGGCGCGAAACCGCCGGCCATGTCGCCGTACAACGTCGCGTAACCGACAGCCATCTCGCTCTTGTTGCCCGTCGTGAGCAGCATCTCGCCGAGCTTGTTCGAGATCGCCATCAGCAGGATGCCGCGGCAGCGCGCCTGGATGTTCTCCTCGGTGGCGTCGGCGGGCAGACCCGCGAACACACCGCCGAGCGTCGCGAGCGCCGTCTCGAACAGTGGCTCTATCGACAGCGTGTCGAAGCGCACGCCGAGGCGGCGCGCCTCCTCGGCCGCGTCCTCGGTGCTCATCTGCGACGTGAAGCGCGACGGCATCATCACCGCGTGCACGCGCTCTGCACCGAGCGCGTCGACCGCGATCGCGAGCGTGAGCGCCGAATCGACGCCGCCCGAGAGCCCGAGCACGACGCCGCGGAAGCCGTTCTTCTCGACGTAGTCGCGTGTCCCTAGCACCAGCGCGCGATAGACGCGCTCCGCGAGCGGCGGCAGCGGCGCAGGAGCGGCGCCGCGCGGCACGAGCTTGCCGCCCGCGCGGTCGAGATCGACCGCGTAAAGCCCTTCTTCGAACACAGGCGCGCGGAAGCGCACTTCCCCCGCGGCGTCCACGACGACCGAGCCGCCGTCGAACACGAGCTCGTCCTGCCCCCCGACCATGTTGAGATAGATCAGCGGCAACGAGTTCTCGGTCGCGCGCGCAGCGAGGACCTGCTCGCGCTGCGCCTGCTGGGTCATGTGAAACGGCGAGCCGTTGATCACGAGAATCGCCTGCGCGCCGGCCTCGGCCGGCGCGCGGCACGGCTCGGGGAGCCAGACGTCCTCGCAGATGATCAGGCCTAGGCGGAGCCCATCGAGGTCGACTACCGTCGCGCCATCGCCGGGCTGGAAGTAACGCTTCTCGTCGAAGACGGCGTAGTTCGGTAGCGCAACCTTGCGGTGGTTGCCGAGGACCTGGCCGTCGCGGATCAGCGCCGCGCTGTTGTAGATCGCGTCGCCGACGTACTCCGGATAGCCGAGGTAGACCGCGATTCCGCGCACGCTGGCGCGAACCTTCGCGAACGCGGCCTCGACCCGTGCACGCAAGCCCCGATGCAGCAGCAAGTCCTCGGGCGGATAGCCGCAGAGAGTGAGCTCGGGGAACAGGACGAGGTCGCAACCGTGCTCGTCGCGCGCGCGCCTCGCGTACTCGATTACCTTGCTAGCGTTCGCGTCGATCGCACCGACGCGGGTATTCAGCTGGGCGAGGCCGATCCTCACCCCAGCGCCTTCGCCATCGTCTCGCCGAGGTCGGCGAGGGAGCGCACCGTGCGCACTCCGGCCTTCTCGAGCGCCGCGAACTTCTCCGTCGCGGTGCCCTTTCCGCCCGAAATGATCGCGCCCGCGTGCCCCATTCTCTTTCCCGGCGGCGCCGCGACGCCGGCGATGTAGCCGACGATGGGCTTGGAGACGTTCTTCGCGGCGTACTCGGCCGCCGCTTCTTCGTCCGAGCCGCCGATCTCTCCGACCATGATGATCCCGCGCGTCGCGGGGTCCTTCTCGAAGAGCTCGAGGCAGTCGATGAAGTTCATGCCGCGGACCGGATCGCCGCCGATGCCGACACAGGTGCTCTGGCCCAAGCCACGCAGCGTCGTCTGATTCACGGCTTCGTAGGTGAGCGTGCCCGATCGCGACACGATGCCGATCGAGCCGGGCTGGTGAATCGAGCCCGGCATGATGCCGATCTTGCACTGGCCCGGCGTGATGATGCCGGGGCAGTTCGGGCCGATGAGCCGCGTGCGCGTGCCGCGCAGCACGGCCTTCACCTTGATCATGTCGAGCACGGGCACGCCCTCGGTGATGCACACCACGAGCTCGAGACCCGCATCGGCCGCCTCGAGGATCGCGTCGGCGGCGAACGGCGCCGGAACGTAGATCATGCTGACGGTCGCGCCGGTCGCGCGCGCGGCATCCGCGACGGTGTCGTAAACCGGCAGGCCGAGGTGCTTCTCGCCGCCGCGGCCCGGCGTCACGCCCGCAACGACCTTGGTGCCGTAATCGAGGCACTGCTGAGCGTGGAACGTGCCCTGCTTGCCCGTGAGGCCCTGGCAGATCACTTTCGTGTTCTTGTCGATCAGGATGCTCATCGCCCGCCTCCTGCGAGCTTCACGACTTTCGCGGCCGCGTCGGTCAGGCCGGTGGCCGGCGTGATCTTGAGGCCGCTGCCGGCGAGCAGCTCGCGGCCCTTCTCGACGTTCGTGCCTTCGAGCCGGACGACGACGGGAACCTTGACCTCGACTTGCTTCACGGCCGTGATCACGCCCTCGGCGATCGTGTCGCAGCGCACGATGCCGCCGAAGATGTTCACGAGGATCGCCCGCACGTTCTTGTTCGTCAGGATGATCTTGAACGCCTCGGTTACGCGCTCGGCCGTCGCGCCGCCGCCGACGTCGAGGAAGTTCGCCGGTTCGCCGCCGTGCAGCTTGATCAGGTCCATCGTCGCCATCGCGAGGCCCGCGCCGTTGACCATGCAAGCGATGTTGCCGTCGAGCGAGACGTAGTTGAGGTCGTGCTCGCGCGCACGCCGCTCGCGGTCATCTTCTTGCGCCGCGTCGCGCATTGCGGCGAGCCGCTTCTGACGAAAAAGAGCGTTGTCTTCGATGTTGATCTTCGCGTCGAGCGCGACGATGTGGCCGTCCTTCGTGAGGATCAGCGGGTTGACCTCGACCAAGCTCGCGTCGCACTCGCGGAACAGCTTCGCGAGCTTGCGCAGCAGGTCGCGAAGCTCCGCTTGCTGCTCGGCGTTGAGCCCTAGCCCGAACCCGAGCTTGCGAGCCTGGTAGTCCTCGACGCCCGCTGCCGGGTGCAGCGTGAGCGTGAAAATCTTTTCCGGCGTGTCGTGCGCGACCTGCTCGATGTCCATGCCACCCGCCGCGGACGCCATGATCGCGATGCGCTCGGCGCTGCGGTCGACGACGAAGCTCAAGTACAGCTCGCGGTCGATGCTCGAGCCCGATTCCACGTAGACCCAATCGACTGGCAAGCCCTCGTGGCCACTCTGGTGCGTCACGAGCCGCGTACCGAGCAGCGCTTTCGCGTGCTGCTCTACCTCGGCGGGCGACTTCGCGAGCTTCACGCCGCCCGCCTTGCCGCGGCCGCCGGCGTGGACCTGCGCCTTGACGACCCAGATCTTGCCGCCGAGCTTCTCGGCGGCGGCCTTGGCCTCGGCCGGGGTCTTCACCGCGACCCCTTTTGGAACGGGAATGCCGTACTCGGCGAACAGTGCCTTCGATTGGTACTCGTGGAGATTCATAGCGAGATTGTGTCGGTGGAATGCGCGCGGGGCGCCGTATTCTCCCTGAAACCGCGGGGACTCGCAAAAAGACTCGGGGTCCGTCCCGACGATCGAATGACTGCTTTCGATGCGCAATGCTGTGTGAATCGACGGCGACTGCTCGGCCAAACCAGGCTACGACGCCGTGCGACCACAGACCGCTCATTCGATCCCGATAGCACGCTGCGAGCACGTCACGCGTGCGCGCGGACGGTTCACGACGACGACAGATCGAAGCAAGCGAGGCTCGCGATGTGCCTCGCATCGCGAGCGCTCGATCAGGTCACCAAGTGTTGCGGTCACGAGGTCAGCCGCCGGACGGCGCGGACAGAAGGCTCGCGAAATGAGAAGTGTGTCCCGGCGGGGTAAACCCGATCGGACATAATGCGTCACCGCTCCTTCCACAGGTGATGCGCTCATGAGCTCGACACGCGCGCCAGCGACGACCGGCGCCGCGCTCGCACGGCCTGTCCCGCGCTGGGTGTTCTTCGCCGTGTTCGCGATCTCGGGGTTTTCGGGGCTCATCTACGAGTCGATCTGGACCCATTATCTCAAGCTGTTCCTCGGCCATGCGGCGTATGCCCAGTCGCTCGTCCTGATCATCTTCATGGGCGGGCTGGCGATCGGCTCGTGGCTCGTCGCGCGCTTCTCGCAGCGCTGGCGCGCGCCGCTGCTCTGGTACGCGCTCGTCGAAGGCGTGATCGGCGTGATCGCGCTCGTGTTTCACGGGACGTTCGTGTCGATGTCGGACGCATTCTATTTTTCTGTTCTGCCGAGCATCGACGCCGCGTGGCTCGGTCACCTGTTGAAGTGGTCTACGGCCGCGGGGCTGATCCTGCCGCAGTCCGTGCTGCTCGGCATGACGTTCCCGCTGATGAGCACCGGCGTGATCCGACGCTATCCCGACGGCCCGGGCGGCAGCCTCGCAATGCTCTACTTCACGAACAGCATCGGAGCGGCGCTCGGCGTGCTCGCGAGTGGCTTTTGGCTCATCGCACTCGTCGGGCTCCCGGGCACGATCGTGACGGCCGGGGTGCTCAACATTGCGCTAGCGCTCGTCGTCTGGGGGGCCACGAAGCTGGACCCGAGCCCCGCGACCGCGCCCATCGCGGTCGCGCCCGCAACTTCTGCGCGCAGCGACGGGCTCGCGACGCTGTTCCTCGCAGCCGCGGCGATCACGGGCGCCTCGTCGTTCATATACGAGATTGGCTGGCTCAGGATGCTGAGTCTCGTGCTCGGCAGTACCACACACTCGTTCGAGCTGATGCTGAGCGCATTCATTACGGGCCTCGCGTTCGGAGGCCTCTGGATCAAGCGCAGAATCGACCGCATCGAGGACGTCGTCCGGTTCTCCGGCTGGGTTCAGGTGCTGATGGGCGCGACGGCGGTGCTCACGCTCCCGCTCTACGTGGAGACGTTCGACTGGATGGCCGCTCTGCTCAACGGCCTGCAAAGAAACGACGTCGGCTATCGGCTCTTCACGGCTTCGAGCCATGGAATCGCGCTCGCGATCATGGTCCCGACGACGTTCCTCGCCGGCACGACGCTGCCACTGTTCACCCACGCGTTGATGCGTGGTCGCGAAGGCGAGCGAGCGATCGGCCGCATCTACGCCGCGAACACGCTCGGCGGCATCGCCGGAGTGCTCGTGGCCGTGCACGTTTTGATGCCGCTGTTCGGCTTGAAGCAGCTCATCGGATTCGCCGCACTGCTCGACGTCGCGCTCGGCGTCGCGCTGTTGGCCAGGAGCGCGCCGGCGCAGCGCGTCAGGGGGCTCGTGCAAGGATCGATCATCGGGGCCACGGCATTGGTCGGCGTGGCAACCGCGGTGCATCTCGATCCGCTGCGCTTGAGCTCAGGCGTGTACCGCTACCGCTCCGCGGAGCTCGACCGGAGCGCGAAAGTGCTCTCGTATCAGGACGGCAAGACCGCGAGCATCAGTCTCATCGTGCGCGGCAGCCAGGTCACGATCTCCACGAACGGCAAGCCGGACGCGAGCATCGAGATGGACCCGACGCGCACGCCGGTGCTCGACGAGATCACGATGACGATGGCAGGGGCCCTGCCGCTCGCCTACAAGCCCGATGCGCGGCGGGTCGCGAACATCGGGCTCGGGTCCGGGCTCACGACCCACACGCTGCTCGGAAGCCCATCCATCGAACGCGTCGATACCGTCGAGATCGAAACCGCGATCACCGTAGCGGCACGCGGCTTCGGCGAGCGCGTCTCGCGGACGTTCGAAGATCCCCGCAGCGCGATCCATATCGAGGACGCGAAAACCTTCTTCTCGCAGCAAAAGCAGGCGTATGACGTCATCGTCGCGGAACCGTCCAACCCCTGGGTCAGCGGTGTCTCGAGCCTGTTCTCGGAGGAGTTCTACCGCACGGCGAGCCACTATCTCGCCGAAGACGGGTTGTTGGTCCAGTGGGTGCAACTCTACGAGTTCAACAACGACCTTTCGCTGTCCGTGCTCAAGGCCTTGACCCGGGAGTTCAGCGACTATGCGATCTACAACACCGACAACACCAACATCTTGATTGTCGCGAAACGGTCCGGTCGGTTGCCGGAACCTTCCTTCGACCGGCTGTTCAATGGGCCGCTCGTGGCGGAGCTCGCGCGTGTGGGCCTGAAAGGACCGGACGACATACGCATACGCAAGACCGGATCGAAGGCGATCATCGAACCGCTGCTCGCGGAGACGCACGTCCCGATCAACTCCGATTTCTTCCCGTTCCTCGACCTGAACGCGGGCAAGGCGCGCTACCGCGAAGAGGTCGCGACGCTGTTCTTCAGCTGGGGCGTCCTGCCGCTGCCGCTGCTCGAGATGCTCGGCGTTGCCGACGTGCACTACGCCGCAGTGACGCCGGACGCGTCGTTCCTACGGACCCAGCAGATTCGCGATGCTCAACGATCGTTGGCGGTCTTCGTGCAACGGACGGAGCACGCCGGGAGCGGGTCTCTCACGAGCCGGTTCCGTGCGTTGCGTGACGCTTGCGAGAGGCCGGGCGTCGAGGAGAACTGGACGAACGCGCTGCACGAGCTCGCGCGGTCTTCGCTGGCGTATCTCGATCCGAGCGCCGGCCGGGAGCTGTTGTCCGCGGCCGTGCCCCAAGCGTGCCGCGACACCCTCCCGCCCGCCTTAAGCGCGTGGCTCGACCTTTACTATGCGGTCGCAGCCCGCGACGGCCGCAAGATGGGCGACCTCGCCGAGCAGGTTCTCAATGCTACCGGCGAGGAGGAGCTCAAGTACTTTGCGCTCGCGGCCGGAATGCTCGGTCGGCTCACGACCCATGAGCCGGAGCGCGTGCTGCGACTTTACGAGTCCTACAAAGGCCTCGTTGGAGACGCAAGCTCCTCTCCGGAGATCACCTTGATGCTCGCGCTCGCTAGAAACAAGCGCGAGCTCAACACGACTGAAGCGCCGCGCGCGCTCTTATAGCGCCAGAGCCGCGCAAGCCGCGGGTGTCAATCGGGTATATTTCGGGCCATGTCTGCAGTCGATGCACTCGAGATCAGACGCACGAGGAGCGTGCGCAACGCGCCAGCCGCCGACGCCGCAGACTTTGCGTGGCGGGTGCTCATACTGCTGAATCTGTTTCGGCTCACGATCGGCACCGTGCTCCTCGTCATGTTCTACCTCATCGAGAGGCCGCGGATCGTCGGCGAAGCGGATCCGAACCTCGCATGGGCTGCGCTACTCGGGATGCTCGGCGTCGGCTGCGTCGAGCTCGTGCTGCTGCGCCGGCGTTTCCCTGGCGCGAGAGTGCAAACCTATTTGCAGTTCGGAGCGGATCTCACGTCTATCGCGCTGTTGCTCCATGCGAGCGGCGGAATCTCGAGCAGCCTCGGCGGTATTTTGATCGTGTCGGTCGGCACGCTCGCGCTCGTGCTGGAAAGCGAGCGTGCGTTCATGCTCGCCGCGCTCGCGACGCTCGTTCTCCTATCCGAGCAGACGGTCGCACAGCTGCAAGGCATGACGACGAGCGCCCAGTACGCGCCCGTCGGGATCCTCGGCGCCGCGATCTTCGTAATCACCGCGGTTGTTCAGCTGCTGCGTACGCGAATCGTCGAGACGGAAGCCCTCGCCGAGCAGCGCGGCCTCGATCTGCGCAACGTCGTCGAGCTCAATGAGTACATCATTCAGCATCTGCGCGAGAGCATCGTCGTCGTCGACGGCGAGAACCGGATCCGGCTCATCAACGGCTCGGCCGCAAAGCACCTCGGCAGCGGCACTCGGCGCACCGACGAAACCCTGCACGCGGTTTTTGCACCGCTCGCTGAACAGCTCGCGACCTGGCGGACGCACGCCGGCGGCGAGCGCGTCGAGGCGTTCAGCTCGATGGATGGCACGACCAATATCGTGCCGCACTTCGCGGCGCTCGGTGAGAATCGCAACGGCGGAGTCGTGATCTTCCTCGAGGACACATCCTTGATCGCGGACCGCGTGCAGCAGGCCAAGCTCGCGGCGCTCGGCCGCCTCAGCGCGAGCATCGCGCACGAGATCCGCAATCCGATCGGCGCGATGAGCCACGCCGGCCAGTTGCTCGCGGAATCGCCCGGGATCGGCCAGGACGGACAAAGGCTAACCGACATCATCAGGGTGAATGCGCGGCGCGTGAGCCAGATCGTCGAGAGCGTGCTCGCGCTGTCGCGTCGCAAGCAAACGCAACCCGAGCGGCTTCAGCTTCTGCCCTGGCTCGAAGATTTCGCGCGTGAGTTCGTCCAAACGCTCGAGCTGTACGAGGGCGCGGTTGCGGTGACGGACTCGTCGATGGACGTCGAGGCCGAGATGGACCCGACGCACCTACATCAAATCGTCTGGAATCTCTGCGACAACGCGGTCAAATACGCGAGCGCGACGGCCGGCGCAATCGCGGTCGAGCTCAGCTGCGGCTATGCCGAGATCTCGGGCCGACCCTTCCTCGAGGTCCGCGATCGGGGACCGGGTGTCGAGCCGAGCAACGTCGACGAGATCTTCGAGCCGTTCTTCACGGGGCAGCCTGGCGGGACGGGTCTCGGCCTCTATATCTCGAGGGAGCTCGCCGAGCGCAACGGCGCGACGCTCCGTTACCACCCCCGGCCGGGTGGCGGCAGCCAGTTCCGCGTAGTGTTCGCCGATCCGAGCCGCTGGCATACGAGCGAAGAAGCGCTATGAACCCGGTCGCACTGGTCGTCGACGACGAGCCCCACATTTGCGAGCTGCTGTCGATGACGCTCGAGCGAATGGATATCGCGACGCGGACCTGCAACGACATCGCGAGCGACAAGCAGGCACTGGCCAAGACACAGTACGATCTGTGCCTCACCGACATGCGGCTGCCCGATGGCGACGGGCTCGAGCTCGTCGAATGGATTCAGCGCGAGGTGCCCGGCACGCCGGTTGCCGTGATCACGGCGCACGGCAGCGTCGAGACGGCGGTGAGAGCGCTCAAGCTCGGCGCGTTCGACTTCGTGTCGAAGCCGCTCGACTTGAACGACCTGCGCAAGCTCGTGACCGTGGCGCTGCGCCTAAAGAGCGAGAGCCTAGGGCAGAAGGGCACGGCGAACGACGCGTTGGTCGGCCGATCGCCCGCGATCGAGCGGGTCCGCGCGATGGTCGGGAAAGTCGCCCGGTCTCAAGCGCCCGTCCATATTTCGGGCGACTCCGGAACGGGCAAGGAGCTCGTGGCCCGGATGATTCACGAGACCGGACCTCGGCGCGATGGGCCGTTCGTGCCGATCAACTGCGGCGCAATCCCGACCGAGCTCATGGAGAGCGAGTTCTTCGGCCACAAGAAGGGCAGCTTCACGGGCGCGGTGACCGACAAAGTCGGGCTTATCCAGAGCGCGGAAGGTGGAACGCTGTTCCTCGACGAGGTTGCCGACCTGCCGCTGCACATGCAGGTCAAGCTGCTGCGCGTAATTCAGGAGAAAACCATCCGCCCGGTCGGACAGGCGACGGAAGTTCCGGTCGACGTGCGAATCTTGAGCGCGACTCACAGAGATCTCGGCGAGCTCGTCGCGGAGGGCAGCTTCCGCGAGGACCTCTTCTACCGGATAAACGTAATCGGCCTCCATGTGCCGCCACTGCGCGATCGCGGCGACGATGTGCTGATGCTCGCGCATCACGCGCTGAGCCGGCTCGCGAGCAGGCAAAACGGGCCGACCCCGCACCTCACGGAAAAAGCCCAGGCAGCTCTGCTCGAGTACGAGTTTCCTGGCAACGTCCGTGAGCTCGAGAACATCCTCGAACGCGCGCTCGCGCTGTGCTCCGGCGACCAGATCGACGTCGAGGACCTGCTGTTGCCGACGGAGACCGGCGGCGTCGAACGGCATGCAGTCGACAGCGCTGCACCGCTCGGCACGCATCTCGAGGAAATCGAGCGCGAAGCGATCGTGAAGGCGCTCGAGCAATCCCGCTACAACAAAACTGCCGCGGCGAAGAAGCTCGGCATAACGTTCCGCGCACTGCGTTACCGCATCAAGAAACTCGGCATCGAGTGACCGGCCGAGTGTCGCCGCGCGCCGAATCCGGTGACAATTTTGGTCAGATTGTGCCGCATATCAGTCTGCGCGGCGGTGCTTCCGCGGGCGCAATATGTCGAACCCGTCGGAGTGTCTTGGGGCGAGACGTGCGGCACGTCGCGCCGGCGTTGACGTTTTGACATGGCGGCGAGGCACTGGCACACCGCTTGCACATGACGGCGCAGACGCTTTGCGGCGTCAGACCGCTAATCAACGTATTGAAACCGCTAGAGGAGCTTCCGCAATGAAGAAAGTGCAACAGGGCTTCACGCTCATCGAGTTGATGATCGTGGTGGCCATCATCGGCATCCTGGCCGCGATCGCGATCCCGGCCTACCAGGACTACACCATCCGCGCTCAGGTGACCGAGGGAATGAACCTCGCGGCGGCGGCGAAGGCCGCGGTGTCCGAGTCGTTCACGAATAAGGGCGTTGCGCCCGCTAACCGCACGGCCGCCGGCATGTCGGCTACCGCGACGGACACGGCCGGCAAGTACGTGTCGCAGGTGCTGGTCACGAACGGCGTGATCCAGATCACCTACGGCGGCAACGAGGTCAACAGCATCATCAAGGGCGCTACGCTCGAGCTCGTCCCCTGGGTCTCGGCCGATAACTCGGTCGAGTGGCAGTGCGGCGGCGCTCCCCAGCCCAACGGCTCGGTCGCGCTGATGAAGAACGCAGTGGCGGGTGGTGGCTCGCTGAACAATGCGGCCACCTTGAAGTACCTGCCGGCGGCCTGCCGCCCGTAACTTCAGACGATGCCTTGAACGACCAAGCAACGGCTTGGCCTGTGCAAAGCGAGGGCTCTCGGTATGAGGGGCCTTTTTTTTGACAGCGCGATCGGCCTCCAGTTGCCGCCGTTGCGCGAGCGCGGCGGCGACGTGTCGATGCGCG
>Ga0157375_10001950_pt1 | contig 17792 bp, 15 predicted proteins | sample M35metaG_FD_115311 | JGI IMG/M metagenome (GOLD analysis project Ga0157375, IMG submission 115311) | Miscanthus rhizosphere microbial communities from Kellogg Biological Station, Michigan, USA - M3-5 metaG | ecosystem: Host-associated > Plants > Roots > Rhizosphere > Soil | place: USA: Michigan... | reverse complement strand
GAGCACCCGGCGGCCAAGCGGGTCGAGGTGGCGGGCTCGGCGCGGCGCTGGGCCGAGACCTGCAAGGACATCGACCTGATCGCCACCGCCGAGCAGCCGCAGGAGCTCGCCGAGCACCTCGCCGGCCACGAGCTGATCGCCGCCGCGGGCAAGCCCGGGCCGAACGGCGTCCGCACGCAGACCCACAACGGCATCTCGGTCGACCTGCGGATCGTCGCCCCGCAGGCTTTCGGCAACCTGCTCCAGCACTTCACCGGCTCGGCCGCGCACAACGTGCAGCTGCGCGAAGAGGCGGTGGCTCGCGGCCTCTCCGTCTCCGAGCACGGCATCGTCGACACCGAGAGCGGCGAGACGACGCTCTGCGAGAGCGAGGAGGCCGTCTACGAGCGGTTGGGATACGCCTACATCGAGCCCGAGCTGCGCGAGGGGCGCGGCGAGCTGAAGGCGGCGCGCGAGGGAGGGCTGCCCGAGCTGGTCTCGGTCGAGGACATCCGCGGCGACCTGCACTCGCACACGACCCTCTCCGACGGGCGCAACACGCTCGAGGAGATGGCCGAGGCGGGGCGCGAGCGCGGCTACGCCTACCTGGCGATCACCGACCACTCGGCCAGCCACGGCTTCGGCGACCACGTCACCGCCGAGCGGCTCTGGCAGCGAATCGAGGAAGTGCGCGAGTGGAACAAAGGCAAACGCGGCTTTCGCCTGCTTGCCGGCTCGGAGGTCAACATCGGCCTCGACGGCGAGCTCGACTACCCCGACGATCTGGTCGAAGCGCTCGACTGGGTCGTCGCCAGCGTCCACACCTCGTTCTCGATCTCCGCCGCGGCGATGACCGAGCGCGTCCTGACCGCGATCGAGAACCCCGACGTCAACTGCATCGGCCACCTGACCGGCCGCCTGATCGGCCGCCGCGAGCCCTACGGCATCGACGTCGAGGCCGTGGTCGAGGCGGCGGCTCGCACCGGCACGATGCTGGAGATCAACGGCAACCCCAACCGCCGCGACCTCTCCGAGCACCACGCCCGCCTGGCCCGCGAAGCCGGCGCCGCGATCGTCCTCAACACCGACGCCCACGGCGTCGACACGCTGGACAACATGGCCTACGCCGTGGCGACGGCAAGGCGGGCTTGGCTGACTGCGGCCGACATCGCCAACACGCTCTCCTGCGGAGAGTTCAAGAAGCTGTTGAGGTAGTTCAGAGCGCGTGCAGCCTGTCGCTGCGCAGCCCCGGCGTCCGCACCAGCTCGACCGGGTGCAACGCCGAGTTGGGGACGACGTAGAACTTGACGCCGTCGCGGTGCTCGATGCCGAGCACGGCGGCCTCGCGAGTGCGCATCGTCAGCGCGACGAGCAGGGCGTAGCCGGCGCCGATCGCGGCGACGCCGGGGAAGATCGCGCCGAGGATGCCGGCGGCGATCGCGGTGAGGCCGATCGGCCAGAGGCGCCGGGCGACGATCCGGCCGGGCGAGTCCTCGGGCAGCGAGGTGGCGGTGCGGGCCCGGGCGAGGGCGTCGTGGACGCCGTCGGCGGCGCGCGCGGGCCGCCCCAGGTACATCCCGAGGACGAGCGCGATCAGCCACCAGGCGGCGGCGACGAGGACCGTCGTCGTGTCGTTGTCGCGGCTGGCGGCGAGGGCGGTGATCGCACCGAGGGCGGTCGCCTCGGCGCCGGTGAGGAAGACGGTGGTGCGCAGCAGGTCGGTGTAGGGCATCGTCTCGCTCCCTACTCTGCCAGCGCCTCCAGAAGCGCCAGCCAGCCGGCGGGACCGTCGACCGTGATGTCGGCCTCCTCGGCTATCTCCGGCGGGCCCTCGTCGGAGACGATCCCGACGCAGACTGCGGCCTCCAGCTCACCGCTCGCCGACAGCTCGCGCAACCGCCGGAAGGCGTCGAGGTCGGTGCGGTCGTCGCCGGCGTACGCGGCGGCCGTCACGCCATCGGTCGCCAGCAGGGCGGCGACCGCGGCATCCTTGCCGCCGCCCCCCGGCGGGCGCAGCTCCAGGACCTTGCGTCCCCAGCGCAGCTCCAGGCCCGCCCTCCCCGCATCGGCTGCGACCTCGTGCGCCCGTGCTTCAGCCGCCCGGTCGTCCCCGGCGCCGCGCCAGTGCAGCGCCTGGATCGGCCCCTTGTCCTCCACACGCAGGCCGGCTTCGCGCAGCGCCGCGTCCCCCAGCCCGGAGACGAAGCCGGCCGCGTCCCGCTCGCGCCCCTGCAGAGAGGGGTCCATGCGCGGCCCCTCATCGCCGGGCAGCAGCAGCTCCAGCCCGTGGTTTCCGGCATACGCGATGCCGTCGACGCCGACCAGACGTCGCGCCTCCTCGGCCTGCCGGCCCGAGACGCAGGCGACGAGGCCGTAGCGCTCGCTCAGCCGGGTGAGCAGATCCGCGGTCCTCCCCGGCACGGTCGCCTGCTCGGGCCGTGAGACGATCGGCGCCAGGGTTCCGTCGACGTCGGTGAGGATCGCGGCGCGGGCGGGGTCGTCGCGCAGCCGCGCGAGCGGCCCCAGGCCCGGCCCGCGCTCCCCTCTGCCGGATTCGGGAGACACCTGACTAGTATCGCGCGATGCCATCGGAGCGCACCCTGAAGCTGGCCGCGATCGGCACCATGGCGGGCATCTTCAGCGGCATCTTCGGCGTCGGCGGCGGCACCGTGATCGTGCCGCTGCTGATCTTCTGGTTCGGCTACGGGGAGCGGTTGGCGACCGGCACCAGCCTCGGCGCGATCGTCCTGATCGGCCTGCTCGGCGCGATCGCCCAGGGCGGCTTCTACGGCAACGTCCACCTCGGCACGGGCCTGCTGCTCTCGATTCCCGCCGTGCTCGGCGTCGTCATGGGCACCGCGATCCAGCAGCGCATCCCGCAGCGGGCGGTGTCGCTGCTCTTCGCCGCCCTGCTCCTCGGCGTCGCGATCGAGCTGATCGTGCGATGAGCGCCGACCTGCTCTTCGCCGCCCTGATCGCCGTCGCGGGCGGGCTCGCGGGCGGGCTCGTCGGCGTCGGGGGCGGCATCCTCTTCGTGCCGGCGCTGACGATCTTCATCGGCCTCTCGCAGGTCGAGGGCGAGTCGACCTCGCTGCTGATGATCGTGATCGTCGCCCTGGTCGGCGCGGCGCGCCAGAACGCGTACGGCAACCTCGAGCTGCGCGACGCCCTGGTGATCGGAGCCCTCTCCCCGCTCGGCGTCCTGATCGGCGTCGTCGTCGCCAACGAGGTTCCGCAGCGGGCGCTCGAACTCAGCTTCGCCGCTCTGGTTCTCTTCATCGCCTACGGCCTCGTTCGCCGCGCGCTCTCACAAGAGGCGTAGACGCGAGCGGCGGAGCGCTACGCTCAACGGGTGGATTCGCTCACCTGGCATGGGGACATTCCCCAGCTTCGCTCCCCCGTCCTCGTCTGCGCCTTCCGCGGCTGGAATGACGCGGCCGGCGCCGCCTCGGCGGCCCTCGGGGCGGTTGCCGACTCCTTCGACGCCGACCCGATCGCCGAGATCGACCCAGAGGACTACTTCGACTTCCAGGCGACGCGGCCGACGATCGTGCTCTCCGAAGGACAGACGCGCAGCATCGAATGGCCGCAGAACGACCTGATCGCGATCCGCATCCCCGGCGCCGACCGCGACCTCGTCCTCTTCGACGGCACCGAGCCCAACCTGCGTTGGCGCACCTTCTCGGAGACGATCGCGACCGCCGCCGACGCGCTCGGGGTGGAGATGGTGATCACGCTCGGGGCGCTGGTGGCTGAGGTCTCCCACACCCTGCCGGTGCCGATCACGGGACTGGCCTCGGACGAGCAGCTGATCGAGGAGCTCGACCTGCAGCGCTCCAGCTACGAGGGCCCGACCGGGATCGTCGGCGTCGTCCACGACTGCTGCCGGCAGATCGGTATGACCTCCGCCTCGCTGTGGGCGGCGGTGCCGCATTACGTGGCCGCGGTGCCCAACCCGAAGGCGGCGCTGGCATTGCTGCGCCGGCTCGAGGGCCTGACGGGCATCGCCGTCGACGCGGCCGAGCTGGAGGAGGAAACGGCGAGCTACGAGGACCAGATCGGCCGCGCCGTCGCCGCCAACCCGGAAATCGCCGAACTGGTCGAGCGGATCGAGGCCGAGCAGGCCGAGCAGATCGGCGAGGACAGCGAGGACCTGCCTTCAGCCGACACGATCGCCCGCGAGTTCCAGCAGTTCCTGCAGCAGCGCCGCGGCGAGTCGAACTAGCTCAGCTCTCGGCCGCCGGGCAGATCAGCTTGTAGTCGCACCAGCTGCAGACGGTCGGCGAGGGGCTGGGCTCGAAGTCCTGGCCGAGGACGCCCTCGCCGACCTGAAAGACCGTGCGCTCGACCCGCTCGGCGTCGTCGGGCCCGACCGGCGCGGGTACCTTCTCGGCGTCGAGCACGTAGTAGTAGCTGCCGGCGTTGGCCTCCAGCCCCCAGGCTTCGCTGGCGGCAAGCCGGTAGAGGGAGAGCTGCAGGTCGCTCTCCAGGGCGGCTTCGCTCTTGCGCTCGCCGGTCTTGTAGTCGATCAGCTCGTGGCCGCCGTCGGGAAGGCGGTCGACCCTGTCGACCCGGCCCCTCACGTGGTGCTCGCCGATGCGGAAGTCGAACTTGCGCTCCAGCCAGACCGGCTCGCCCTCGGACTCCCGCTCGCGCTCCCAGTAGAGGCGCATCGCCTCCCGCGCCCGGTCGCGGAACTGCAGCTCGTCGTCGCTCGAGCCGAAGCCGGTGCGCCGCCAGCCGGCCTCGAACAGGCCCATCAGCCGCCGCAGGCCCTCCTCGCTGCCCTGGTCCTCGCCTTCCTTGTGGAAGCGCTCGAGGACGTTGTGGACGAGGATGCCGAAGCGCTGGTTGATCGTCGGCTCCTGGGGGATGCCGAAGACCCGCCGGAACTTGTACTTGAGCGGGCAGGTGAGGTAGAGATCGAGGTCGGAGGCGGAGAGGCTGAGCGCACCGTCGCCGCGACGGGGCAGGAACGCCTCCAGCGAGGGCTCCTGGCGGGCCGCGATCAGCTTGCGCCGACCCTCCCGCTCGCGCTCGGAGCCGAGCAGGTAGGCATCGAGCGAAGACGCGTCGAGCTCGGCCTGCTGCTCTGGGGTCGCGACCTGCCGCAGCAGCCCGTTGACCGCCTCGATCGCCTCCTCGGTCGCCTCGTCGCCCGGCCGCTGGGCGAGCGCCGCCAGCTTGAGCAGCTCCAGGTAGCGGGCGATCGCCCGGTTGACGTCGACGGCGGTGTCCAACCGCGGCTCGGAGAGCTCGCGCCCGGCTTTCCACGAGGCCTCCAGAACCTCCTCGCGCAGCATGCGGTAGGTCGCGTGCAGGCCCTCGGCCGGGCCGAACAGCTCCTCGGCATGGGCCTCCTCCTCGGCATCGGAGTCGCTCAGCGCCGCGGCGTAGAAGTCCGACGGCCGGCTCTCTCCGTCGTCCCCGCGCTCGACCCGCGCGAGGACGAGGCCAGTGCGGCCGGGCCGGCCGATCCGCTCGGCTCCGGCCGCCCGCTCCATCCCGAGGACGAAGACATGCTCGAACTCCATCCCCTTGACCGCGTTGCGGGTATGGCCCTGGACTGCACCGGGGGCGGGAGGCTCGACGACCCCCGCCGGCTCGACCCCGGCGTCCGCGACGGCGCTGAGGTGGCGGACGAAGTCGCGCGTAGATCCATTCGCCTCCCGTCGCGCCCAGCCTGCCGCAAGCTCGGCCAAGCGAGAGAGCCCGAGCAGGCGCTCAGCTACCTCCGGCTGCGCGGCGAAGAGCCTCTGGCGGCGCAGTCCCACCGCCTCGATCAGGCGTCGCACGAAGACATCCGCGCGACGCTCCTCCATGGCCGCCGAGGCGGTGCCGTAGAGCTTGAGGAAGGACTGAATGCGCTCACGTGCCTCGGGTGGGATCTGAGGGCTCTCCAGTGCCGCGTCGCAGGCTGAGACCAGATCCAGCTTGCGGCGCCGGGCGATCGTCGTCAGTCGGGCCAGGTCTGCCGAACGCAGCTCGACCGGCGGACGGGTCAACGCCCGCGCCGCCGCCGCCGAGTCGTCTGGATCGGCGAGTACCCGCAACCAGGCGATTGCATCGCGCACCTCGGGTCGCTGAAACAGGGCTGCCGGACCGGATAGATGGAACGGGATCCCTCGCTCTTCCATTGCGGCGGCCACAGGCCCGCCGCGCTGTTGGTTCTCGACCAACACACAGATGTCGTCGGGGGGAGTTCCCTGGGCGATCAGGTGCTCGGCCTCCCGTGCGACCGCCTGTGCCTGTGCCCTCTCGTTGCTGCACCTCCAGAACTTCGTCTCGGGCTCCCGAAACTGCCGGGTCAGTTCGACCGAAGCCACAAGCGATGAGGAGGGGGTGTCCGAGTGGGCGCGGCGTCCTGTTTCTCGCCCTTCTGGCTCTCCGAGAACCGGACCACCGCCCGGCGAGAAACCCAGCGCCCACTCGGACACCCCCTCCTCATCGCCACCCAGGTCCAACGCATACAACTGATTCGGATTGTCTTCCCGCAGCCCCGCGAGAATCGCCCTTTGGGCCCGGGTCGTGTCCTCCAGCTCGTCGACCATCAGGTACTCGAAGCGGTGTGCGACCTGAGCGCGCACATCGGGACGTTCGTCGAAAAGCCTGTTGAGGGTCAGGTAGACGTCGCCGCGATCGAGGCTGCAGGTGTCGGCGAGGATCCGGTCATGGGCTGCGATCAGGTCCACCAGCTCGGGGTCAGGTGGCTCTGAGCCGGCCTTGACCTCATCGATCTGCTCGAGCAGGCGGGCGAGCAGGCCGGCTGGATTGCCGCGGATCTCGTGGCCTCGCAGCGGCAGATCGTCGATCCGGTCGAGCAGCATCGCCAGCCGCTCGGCCGGGCCGAGGACGTCGAAGAGGGGGTCGAGGCCGGCCGCCGTCGAGTGCTCGCGCAGGACGCGCTCGCCGAGTTGCTCCCAGGTGCCGATCCAGAGCTCTTCGAGTGGCCGGTCGAGCAGCTGCTCGACTCGTTGGCGCAATCGCTCTGCCGTGGCGCGGGTCGAGGACATGACCATGATCCGCTCCGGCGCGGCGCCCTCCGCGACGAGGCTCTCGAAGCGGCGCGCCAGGACCTCGGTCTTGCCGGTTCCCGCTTCGCCGATCAGCAGGAGCGGTCCGGAGCGGTGGCGGATCGCGCGCTCCTGGGGCTCGGCGAGGGCAAGTGCCGCGTCAGTCAACGTCCATCCCGTCCTCTGGCGCGGCACAGCATGGTCCAACGCTACCGAGTGGGCGCCGTCCATAGGATGAGCTCGATGGATGTCTTCAGCGCAGATTGGAAGGAGATCTGCCGCCGCATCGTCGCCGCGCAGCGGGAACTGTTCGAGCGGACCCCCGGCAGCGAGGCCCGCACCGAGTACGAGGGAGTGGGCGAGGGCGGTGATCGCAGCCTCGTCATCGACCGCCGCTGCGAGGACGTCGTCTTCGCCGAGCTGGAGCAGCTGGCCGCTGCCGGGGCGTCGTTCGTGGCGATCTCCGAGGAGCGCGGCGAGGTGGTCTTCGGCGACGGGGGGCCGGGCCGGGTCGTGATCGACCCGATCGACGGCTCGCTGAATGCGCGCCGCACCCTGCCCTCGCACAGTCTCAGCATCGCCGTCGCGTCGGGCCCCTCGATGGCCGACGTCGAGTTCGGCTACGTCTATGACTTCGGCGCCGGCGAGGAGTTCTCTGCCCGGCGAGGAGAGGGCGCCGCAATGGACGACGGGGCGATAGAGGTCGCCGCGGATGCCGAGAAGCTCGAGCTGCTCGGGGTCGAGTCGGCCGAGCCGGGGGGTCTGTGGCCGGTGGCGGCGGCGCTCGAGGGAGGTGTCTACCGGCTGCGGGTGATCGGCTCTATCGCGATCACCGCGGCCTACGTCGCCGCCGGGCGCCTGGACGGGATGCTCAGCCTGCGTCCCTGCCGGTCGGTCGATGCCGCCGCCGCACAGCTGATCGTCCGCGAGGCCGGCGGTCGGCTGGCTTTCGGCGATCTGACGCTGAGCGAGGCGGATCTCGGTCTCGACGCCCGCTATCCGATCGCGGCGGCGGCCGGCGAGCTTGGTCTGGGGGTCGTCCGTAACGCATCGGGGGAGCCGGTTTAGAACAGGTGTTCGGAAGAACGTATGTTCGCTACACTCGCGAGCTCCCCCACCCCCAATCACCCGAAGGGATGATCTTCATTGGCAACCAAAGCCACCAAAGCAAGCAGCAAAAGCTCCAAACCGAAATCGCAGGCTAGGAGCACCCCCGCATCCAGCACCTCCCGCGTCGAGCAGGCCCGTGCCGCCGCGCAGAGCGCCGTCGACGTGCCGGTCGGCGCCGTGCTCGAGGTGAGTGACCGCGTCGCCGAGCTGGTCGAGCCTTTCAGCGGGCGCACGGCGGCCCAGAAGCAGCTCAAGTCCTACGGCACGCAGCTGCGCCGTACGGTCAAGCGCAGCGAGCGTCGCGGGGCCACTGCCCGTCGCAAGGCGGCCACCGAGGCACGCCGGACCCGCAACAAAGTCGAGCGCGAGGCGCGCAAGCGGCAGCGCCGGGTCGAGACGACTCTGAAGCGCAACCGCACCGAGGTCGAGCAGCGCGTCCGCAAGGCGATCGAGGTCCCCACGTCACGGGCACAGGAGCTCGTCGACCAGGTCGGCGATCAGCTCGCCTCGTTGCGCTGAGAAAAGGCGATCCCGGAAGGGATTCCACTTAACTTTTTCGGTGGATCGCCGGGGGGCTGTCGCCCGGGGGCCCGCACCGAAAAAGTACAAGACGTTTCATCCCTTCCGGGATCGCCTAATTCAGCAGCGGTCAGATGCCCTTGACGAGAACCGGGCGCGAGGCTGCGGGCTCGTAGGGCCAGCCGTCCTGCTCCGGAGCGTAAGCACGGAACTGGAAGCGGGCGCCGCGGCTGTCGTCGTCGCTGAAGCGGTAGGCGTAGTGGAAGCTTCCGCGGCGGTTGGTCTGGACTGTGCGGAACTCGGACCAGGGAAGCCCTGGGATGCGGAATTGTAGCTGCACTGCCTTGCCCTCTGGCGGAATCGCGTCGGATGGTGCGTCGACTTTGCCGCGGAAGACCAGCGGCGCCCCGCCGACCTTGGCGACGCCGGCCGAGGCCTGCAGTTGCACCCGACTTCGCACGCCGAGCTGGAACGTGCTGGTGGCCGATCGGGCCAGGGTCGGGCTGCCGTCGAAGCTGACCTCGATCGTCCGGCTTGGGCCGGGGTCGGTGCGGATCGCGAAGGTCCCGTCTGGCGCCGTCATCACCGTCGATGTCTGAGCCGTCGGGTGTGCGCCCGCGGCGAAGCGCTCGACCACGTGCACCGGCGCGCCGCCGAGGGGCGAGCTCCTGCCGGTGAGGAGCCTGCCATCGAGAAGGACGCGGCGGCCGTAGGGGACCGTCCGCCGCCGGCCGTGCCCGCGGAAGTCGGCGCGCAGAGTCGTGGTCGCCTTGAGCGGGTTCGAGAGAACCATCGGCGAGCCGTTCTGGCGACGTGCCGTCGTGGCGGCATTGCCCGCCGCGTCGTATCCGATCGCCCGAAATTCGTAGTCGCCGCGCGGGAATGCGTCGGAGTTCCAGCGCGCACGCAGCTCCCCCGCGCCTGCCGTAACGCCGGGAACCACCTCAAAGCGGTCGCCTGAGCCGGCCGGCCGCACGCCGATCCAGCCTCTCGAAAGGTCGGCGCCCGCGAGCCGGTCGCCGACTCGGGCGCGCAGCAGCTCGGGGTCCCGCGGATCCTCGGCGTTGGCGAAAGCGACACTGGGCGGGGTGCGATCGATTCTGACGACGGCCATCGGCGGCGCCCTGTCGGCTATGCCGTTGGTCTCGGCGCCGTCGCCGACGTTGCCCGCCAGGTCGCGCGCGTAGTAGGCGATCCGGTGCACGCCCTCGTCGACCACGGCTGTGGAGGCGGTCGCGCCCGGCCCGACCGAAGGCGCGCCTCCGTCGACCTGGATCGCCGTGAACGGCGCCGGCTCCCCTCCCCCGCTGCGCTCCATCCCGGAGCCGGCGTCGGTTGCGCTCGCCGTGAGCCGCACGGACCGATTGGTCCAGCCCGGCGGCAGCCCTGCCAGCCGGGTGACCGGGTCGCTGGTGTCGACGCGGAGCGCGGCGCCCCCGCTCGTCGCCGATTTCATCCCGGCGCCGGAGACGGCGACCGCATGGAGGTAGCTCGTGCCCTCGGGCAGCGTGTCGATAGACAGCACGTCGTCCGCCGCCCCGCCCCGCAGCGTCGTCTCGGCGTCGGTGCAGCGATCGGCGGCCGCGCAGACCCCGCCACTGGCCGCCGCGTCGATCGCCGCGGCGTAGCCGCGGATCCCCGACATGGGAAGCGGATCGGATGGATGGCTGAGGCGAATGCGAAGCGGGAACGCGGTGCGGCCGATCCAGTCGGGGACCGACCGGGGTGAGATCTGCCCGGGCCTGACGTCGTCGAAGCGCAGCGGCGCGACCGCCGCGGGCCCCTCCTGGCCGGCGGCATCTTCGAACCAGACTTCGGCGCTGTACGTGCCGGGTTTCGCCGGTACGACCAGCGGCCCGATCCCATCTTCGGTCCTGCCGACTCGGCTTTCGCCGATCGTCGCCCCCAACGGGTCGCGGACCCGATACAGGGTCGCCGTCAACGCCGGGCTGGCCGGCGCCGGGCTTGTCCAGGTGAGCGAGAAGCGATTATCGGGACGCCAGGCATCGCCGCCGCCGAAGACTTCCAGGCCGGAAGGTCGCGGCGGGCTTGCGGCCGCCGGGGCGGCGTTGGAGGCCAGCGCCGCGACGATTCCCGCCAGGACGGCCAGGGTCCGGCTGGGGTTCACGGGCCGAACTCCCCGGCGGCGCCGCCGCTCGACGGGCTGGATGGTTCGGTCGTCGGCGAAGCCGCGGACGGTTCCGCCGGCGGCGCGTATTCGACCGCGCCGGCTTCGCTCGTCTCCGACGTCACCGAGGGCGGTTCGGGTTCCGGTTCGGGTTCCGGCTGCGGCGCGGCCTGCGGTCGTGGTTCCGGGGCCGGCGTCGTCGCTTCGGCGGCGGCGGCCGGCGGGGACACTTCGTCGACCGCGCGCGGGGCCACATGCTCGACCTTCGCCGGCGTGGCGTCCTGCGGCCCGAGGCCGAGCGGAGCGGGCGCCACGCCGGTGGCGACACAGGCTGCCGCCCCGCCGACCGTGCCCGCGCAGATCGCCAGCACCTTGGCCAGGGCGGCCATCCCGGCGCCCCGGGTTCCGCCGGCGGCGGCGATCTGCGATACGCCGCTCTCGCCGGAGCCGCCGCCACCGGGCAGCCGTGAGTGCAGCCCGACGAAGAACTCCTGAACCCGTTCCAGCAGCGAACGGGAGATCGGCAGGGTCGGCGCGAGGGCGGCAACCGCCGCCGGGGTGGCCCGGTAGGCGCGCATCGTCGCGCGGCAGGCGGCGCAGGCGCGCAGGTGCTCGCGGACTGCGACCTCTCCCTCGGCGCTCGCCTCGCCGTCGCAGTAGGCGGAGAGCAGCGGCGCCAGCTCGGCACAGCGTCTGCCGTCCTCGCCATGGCTGAGCTGGCGGCGAAAGCGCTGCCGGCCCTCGGCCAGGCAGCGGTTGACTTTGGTCTGGCTGAAGCCGGTGATCTCGCCGATCTCGGCATAGGAGTAGCCGGCCGCGAGCAGGGTCAGGGCGCGCAGCTCAGCCGGCTTCAGGGCGCGCAGCGCCTCACGGCTGCGGGCGAGCCGCTCGCCGCGCTCGAGCCGCTCGTCCGGTCCTGCGCCGGCGGACACGATCCGCGCGATCGGGTCGCCCATCCCGTCCTCGCCGACGCCGAGCATCCGTTCGCGGTAGCGGCGGATCGCCAGCGCCTCGTGCTTGACCACCGTCTTCATCCAGGGGATCAGCTCGCGTGGACGGTCGCTCGGCGCTTTGACGAGGAGGATCTCCAGCGCCCGCTGGTAGGCGTCCTCGGCGTCGTCCTCGCAGAGCGAGAAGCGGCGCGCGGCATGCCTCAGCTCAGCATCCTCGCGAGCGACGAGTTCGACGGCGGCGCGCTTGCGCCCTGCTGTGGCACCCCCCTGCACCGGTTCAGCTCCCTCGTCCGAACATTCCACGTAGAGCGCGGGACGGGAGCGGGTTCTCCCCCCAACTGGACGGGTGGACGGGGCGAATCCACGCTATTTGCGAACTGCGGCGTTTATCCCGAGCGCCGTGCCGACCACCTGTAGCATGCGCGGCGATGAGCACCTGCGTGATCACCGGCGGCGCCGGCTTCCTCGGCTCCCACCTCTGCGAGCACCTGCTCGGCAAGGGGCACCGGGTGATCTGCGTCGACAACCTCGAGACCGGCTCGCTGCAGAACATCGAGCACATCCGCGACGACGCCTTCGACTTCCGCAACATCGACATCACCGAGCGGGTCGAGATCCCCGAGGACGTCGACTTCGTCTACCACCTCGCCTCGCCGGCCAGCCCGATCGACTACCTGCGCCTGCCGCTGCACACGCTCAAGGTCGGCTCGCACGGGACCCACCACATGCTCGGCCTGGCCAAGTTCAAGCGCGCCCGCTTCCTGATCGCCTCGACCAGCGAGGTCTACGGCGACCCCCAGGTCCATCCGCAGAAGGAGGACTACTGGGGCCACGTCAACCCGATCGGGCCGCGCGGCGTCTACGACGAGGCCAAGCGCTACGCCGAGGCGCTGACGATGGCCTACCACCGCCAGCAGGGCGTCGACACCTCGATCGTGCGCATCTTCAACACCTACGGCCCGCGCATGCGCGCCCACGACGGGCGGGCGATCCCGACCTTCCTGCGCCAGGCGCTCAAGGACCAGAACATCACCGTCTTCGGCGACGGCAGCCAGACCCGCAGCTTCTGTTACGTCGACGACCTGATCCGCGGCATCGTCGGCCTCGCCGAGTCCGACGTGCACACGCCGGTCAACGTCGGCAACCCCAACGAGTTCACGCTGCTCGAACTCGCCAAGACCGTGATCGAGGTGACCGAGTCACGCTCGGAGATCGTCTACGAGCCGCTCCCGGTCGACGATCCCCAGCAGCGCCAGCCCGACATCACCCGCGCCCGCGACCTGCTCGGCTGGGAGCCGAAGGTCGAGCTGCGCGAGGGCCTGCGCAAGACGATCGAGCAGGCCGGCATCGAGCAGCTCGCCGGCGCCTCGGACTGAGCCCCGCCCGCCGGCTCCCAATATCCTGGGGGAATGTCCAGCAAAACTGGAAAGGCCGCTGCCGAGGAGCGGCCGACTATCGCGCCGCTGGTCGGGCCCGACGACGAGCGGATCTTCACCGACTCGGGGATCGAGATCGACCGCCTCTACACCGAGGAGGACGTCGCGCCGGGGCTCGAGGAACGGCTCGGCGAGCCCGGCGAGCCGCCCTTCACCCGCGGCATCCACGCGGGGATGTACCGCGACCGGCTCTGGACGATGCGCCAGTACGCGGGCTTCGCCTCGCCCGAGGACACCAACGAGCGCTACCGCTACCTGATCGAGCACGGCTCGACCGGCCTCTCGATGGCCTTCGACCTGCCGACCCAGCTCGGCCGCGACTCCGACGACCCGCTCTGCCACGGAGAGGTGGGGCGCACCGGGGTGCCGATCGACACGATCGAGGACATGCGGATCTGCTTCGACCAGATCCCGCTCGACGGGGTCTCGACCTCGATGACGATCAACGCCCCGGCGGGCATCCTGCTGCTGCTCTACGAGCTGGTCGGCGAGGAGCAGGGGGTGCCCAGCGAGAAGCTGCGCGGCACGGTCCAGAACGACGTGCTGAAGGAGTACATGGCGCGCGGCAACTACATCTACCCACCCGAGCCGACGATGCGGCTGACGACCGACATCTTCGAGTATTGCCGCGAGAACGTGCCGAAATGGAACACGATCTCGATCTCCGGGTACCACATCCGCGAGAAGGGCTGCTCGGCCGTGCAGGAGGTCGCCTTCACCCTCTCCAACGCGATCGCCTACGTCGAGGCGGCGCTCGAGCGGGGGCTGAAGATCGACGAGTTCGCGACCCGGCTCGCCTTCTTCTTCAACTGCCACAACAACGTCTTCCAGGAGGTCGCCAAGTTCCGCGCGGCGCGGCGGATGTGGGCGAAGATCGTCGCCGAGCGGTTCGGCGCCAAGGACCCCAACTCGATGAAGATCCGCTTCCACACCCAGACCGGCGGGGTGACGCTGCAGGCGCAGCAGCCCGAGGTCAACATCAGCCGCGTCGCCCTGCAGGGCTTCGCCGCGGTCAGCGGCGGCACCCAGTCGCTGCACACCAACGGCTTCGACGAGGCGCTGGCATTGCCGACCGAGCGCTCGGCCCGGATCGCCCTGCGCACCCAGCAGGTGCTCGCGCACGAGTCCGGCGTCGCCGACACGGTAGACCCCTTCGCCGGCTCCTACTTCGTCGAGTCGCTGACCGACGAGATCGAGGCGCGCGCCTGGGAGCTGATCGGCAAGGTCGAGGAGATGGGCGGCTCGGTCGAGGCGCTCGACTTCATGCAGAGGGAGATCGAGGAGTCGGCGCACTCCTACCACGAGCGCTACAAGTCGGGCCAGGACGTCATCGTCGGCGTCAACAAGTACGTCACCGACCAGGTCGACGACGTCGACATCCTCCGCGTCGATCCCGAGTCCGAGCAGCGCCAGCTGGCCCGCCTGGCGGAGTTCAAGGCGTCGAGGGACCAGGCGGGTGTCGAAGAGAAGCTCGACGAGCTGCGCGCCGTCGCCCGCGGCGAGGGCAACCTGATGCACCCGATCCGCGCCGCCCTCGCCGCCGAAGCCTCGATCGGCGAGGTCTGCGGCGCGATGCGCGACGTATTCGGCGAATACAAGGGCGGGGCGTTCTTCTAGGAGGAGGGATGGGGCGCCCCTCCCGCTTGCTGGGTTTTTCGCCTGCGATTGGTTTGTCGTCCGAGATCGCGGTCGGGGCGAAAAACAGGACGCCGCTGCGCGAGAGGGGCACCCCATCCCTCCTCAAGCGCGGAGCTTGCACAGGAGCGCCGCGGCACGGCTCAGCTCGGCCCGGACCATGGCGGGTTCGTATCTGATCTCGTAGTGGGTGAAGCGGAGTGGCGTCATTCCGGCGAGCGCGTGGGCACGGTCGCGGCGGGCGTCTCGGGTTTGGGACGAGGCCGTGCGGTGGTAGCGCAGGCCGTCGGTCTCGACGACCAGGCCCAGGTCGGGCCAGTAGAAGTCGACTTCCCAGCCGTTGACGTGCTGTTTGCTGAGCGGGAACGGGAGCCCCGCTTCTGCCGCGATCGGGCGAAAGAAGATCTCCAGGTCGGAGTCGGAGAGGCTGAAGGTGCGCTTGTCGAGGAGCTTGCGCAGGAGCGGGGCTCCCGGCTCACCGTCATAGATGCCGAGAGCCGCCCGCAGGGACTCGGGGTCGATGAGATCGCGCTTGTCCGCCTCGTTGACGGCTCGCTCGACGCCGAGTGGTCCGAGCTCGGTGGCCAGGTCGATCAGCGTGCGGGTGGGAGTGGTGACCGGGATGCCATTGCGCCTGACGATGTCCTCCGGCCGCAGCGTCGGACGCCGGCGGACTCTCAGTCCTCGTCTGCGCACCTTCGTCGGGCGCCTCACACTCACATCAATGCGCTCAGATGCCTCGCGCCCGATGTCCCAGAGCTCGGCGGCGCTTCGGTGGCTCAACGCCGCTTCCCCGCCACACGCGAGCACCGCAGCCATCCACCGGCGCTCACGGGTCAGCTGCGGCCAGCCGACGGCGTAGACACCGCGCGTGACCGAGTGCAGGCGTCCTCGCGCCACACGATGCTCGATTGACTTCGCGCTGAACCCGAGCGCCAGGAGTTGCCGCCGCGCCACGATCCCATGCTGCCGCGCCGCCAACGCCCACGCTTCCTTGCTGCGCGCCGCGTTCGCGGACGCCGACGCTTGGCATTTTGACCCCACCTCAAGGGGATGAAGAGACCGAGCGCGCGAATTCTCCCCTGGAAGGTCTTGCCCAGGCCGCAAAGTGGGGGAGGAACCTGCGGCGCCGAGTTGAAGCGGGGGCAATGATCGAGGTATCGCGGACGCTGATGAAGTCCGAGCCCGAGCTGGCGGACCTGGTGGCTGAGATCGAGGGGGTCGAGGTGACGATGGCCGAGAAGGGCTTCGGCACGCGGGTCGAGATCCGCGCCGAGACGGGTAGCGGCCTTCTCGAGGCCGACCTGGAGCGGCTCCTCGACGGCCTCGCTGCGCCGAGCAAGCAGCCGTTCGGCAGCGCCTGAACCCGAGCAAAATCACACCCCGAGGAGGGATCCGACTTGAAGCAGCTGAGCAAGCACCTGACCTTCGCCAACGCGGTCTCCTGCATCGCCCTCTTCGTCGCGCTCAGCGGCGCCGCCTACGCGGCGACGACGACGCTGGGCAAGAAGTCGGTCAAGACCCAGAACCTGGCGAACGGCGCGGTGACGACGCTCAAGCTGAAAGGCGGCTCGGTGACCAACCTGAAGCTGCGCAACGGCGCGGTGACGGGCAACAAGATCGCGCCGGGCACGATCGGCTCGAGCCTGCTGGCCAATGGCTCGGTCCGCTCCGAACAGCTCGGCGGCGGAGTCGTCACCCAGGGCAAGCTGAAGAACGGCGCCGTCAACGGCGAAAAGCTCGCCGGCAGCGCGGTTGGCAGCAATCAGTTGGCCGCCAACGCAGTGTCCAACGGCAAGATCCAAGACGGCGCGATCACGAGCCCGAAGCTAGCCGCCGCATTTCTCGCACAGCTGGTGAAGAACGTGTCCTACGTGACCGCGACGAGTCCCTCGAACGCGGAAGACAAACCCAAGTCCATCACGGCCCAATGTCCGACCGGCAAGCAGGTCACCGGCGGTGGTGCGCGAATCACCGGAGCGGAAGTCACGACGGTTGCCTTGATCGAATCGACGACGTTCGTTGACGCTGCAACCAAGCGCACCGGCTGGTCCGCTTCTGCCGATGCGATTGCCGCTGATGCGAAACCCTGGGCCGTCGAAGCAGTAGTCATCTGCGCCGAATTCTGAGCCCGTGCTCGGGGCCTATCCGGTAGGGCTGGAACGTCTTGTACTTTTTCGCGGCTGGCCATCGGCGTAGCCTGAGGCGCAACTCGAAAAAGTTAAGTGGAAGCCCTACCGGGATAGGCCCTTCGCCTAGCTCTTAAATAGACTGCCGCGCTCGATGCGCGAGAGGAATCCGGTCACCCACGAGGAGAAGCTCACCTACCTGCGCGAGCTGCGCGAGGAAGCGATCCACTCGGCCTCCGAGGAGGCCGTGGAGAAGCAGCACGCGAAGGGCAAGATGACCGCCCGCGAGCGGATCGAAAAGCTGCTCGATCCGGGCTCCTTCGAGGAGCTCGACACCTTCGTCCGCCACCGCACCTACGACTTCGAGATGCAGAAACGGCGGCCCTGGGGGGACGCCGTCGTCACCGGCCACGGCACCATAGAAGGGAGAACTGTTTTTGTCTTCTCTCAAGACTTCACCGTGTTCGGCGGCAGCCTCGGCGAGGTGATGGCGGAGAAGATGTGCAAGGTGATGGACCTCGCCGCCCAGGTCGGCGCGCCGGTGGTCGGGATCAACGACTCGGGCGGCGCCCGCATCCAGGAGGGCGTCGTCTCGCTCGGCGCCTACGGCGACGTCTTCGTCCGCAACGTGCAGTGCTCCGGCGTGATCCCGCAGATCAGCGTGGTCATGGGGCCCTGCGCCGGCGGCGCCGTCTACTCGCCGGCGATGACCGACTTCATCTTCATGGTCAAAGAGACCTCGCACATGTTCATCACCGGCCCGGAAGTGATCAAGACGGTGACGGGCGAGGAAGTCGAGTTCGAGGAGCTCGGCGGGGCGATGAGCCACAACTCGAAGTCGGGCGTCGCCCACTTCGCCTCCGAGGACGAGGAGAGCTGCCTCGAGGACG
>Ga0157375_10001944_pt1 | contig 17810 bp, 12 predicted proteins | sample M35metaG_FD_115311 | JGI IMG/M metagenome (GOLD analysis project Ga0157375, IMG submission 115311) | Miscanthus rhizosphere microbial communities from Kellogg Biological Station, Michigan, USA - M3-5 metaG | ecosystem: Host-associated > Plants > Roots > Rhizosphere > Soil | place: USA: Michigan... | reverse complement strand
GTTCAAGCAGCGCCTGCAGGCCGGCGAGACGATCGACGACCTGCTGCCCGAGGCGTTCGCCGTCGTGCGCGAAGCCAGCCGCCGCGTGCTCGGCCTGCGTCACTACGACGTGCAGCTGATCGGCGGCATGGTGCTGCACTCCGGCAAGATCGCCGAGATGCGCACCGGCGAGGGCAAGACCCTGGTCGCGACGCTGCCGGTTTACCTGAACGCGCTCGAAGGCAAGGGCGTGCATGTCGTCACGGTCAACGATTACCTCGCGCGCCGCGACGCGGCGTGGATGGGCAAGATCTACAGCTTCCTCGGCATGACCGTCGGCGTCGTCTATCCGGGCATGGATCACGCCAACAAGCACGAAGCCTACGCCGCCGACATCACCTACGGCACCAACAACGAGTACGGCTTCGACTACCTGCGCGACAACATGGCGCTGTCGAAGGAACAGCGTTACCAGCGCGGTCTGAACTATGCGATCGTCGATGAAGTCGACTCGATCCTGATCGACGAGGCGCGCACGCCGCTGATCATCTCCGGTCCGTCCGACGATTCGCCGCAGCTGTACGTGCGTGTGAACCGCATCGTGCCGAAGCTGTCGCGCCAGCCGAAGGAAGACGGAGCGGGCGACTACTTCGTCGACGAAAAGCAGAAGCAGGTGCACCTGTCCGAGGAGGGTATGGAGCACGCCGAACAGGTGCTGCGCAGCGACGGCATCATCGGCGCCGACGAAAGCCTGTACGACGCCAAGCACCTGGCCGTCGTGCATCACCTGAACGCTGCGTTGCGTGCCAATTCGCTGTATCACCGCGACCAGGAATACATCGTTCGCGACGGCGAGGTGATCATCGTCGACGAGTTCACCGGCCGCACGCTGCCGGGCCGGCGCTGGTCCGACGGCCTGCATCAGGCGGTCGAGGCCAAGGAAGGCGTGCCGATCCAGCGCGAGAACCAGACGCTGGCGTCGATCACCTTCCAGAACTTCTTCCGCATGTACAAGAAGCTGTCCGGCATGACCGGCACGGCCGATACCGAAGCCTACGAGTTCCAGCAGATCTACGGTCTCGAGGTCGTCGTCATCCCGACGCACCAGGCGATGATCCGCAAGGACAACCAGGATGTCGTCTTCCTCAAGCAGAAATACAAGTTCGAAGCGGTCATCGAAGACATCAAGGACTGCAACGCGCGCGGCCAGCCGGTGCTGGTCGGCACGACGTCGATCGAAACGTCGGAATTGCTGTCCGGCTTGCTGAAAAAGGAAAAGGTCACGCACGAAGTGCTCAACGCCAAGCAGCACGAGCGCGAGGCGCAGATTGTCGCGCAGGCCGGGCGCCCCCGCGCCGTGACGATCGCGACCAACATGGCTGGCCGCGGTACCGACATCGTGCTCGGCGGTTCGCTCGATGCGGAACTGGCCGCGCTGCCGGCGGAGATGTCCGACGCCGAGCGTGAACAGGTTCGCGCCGAATGGACCAAGCGCCATGCCGAGGTCGTTGCCGCCGGCGGCCTGCACATCGTCGGCACCGAGCGCCACGAGTCGCGCCGCATCGACAACCAGCTGCGTGGCCGTTCGGGTCGCCAGGGCGATCCGGGCTCGAGCCGTTTCTACCTGTCGCTCGAAGACAACCTGATGCGCATCTTCGCGCCGGACTGGGTGTCGAAGTGGATGCAGCTGTTCGGCATGAAGGAGCACGAAGCGCTCGAGGACCGCATGATCACGCGTGTCATCGAGAAATCGCAGCGCAAGGTCGAAGCGCACAACTTCGACATCCGCAAGCACTTGCTCGAGTTCGACGACACCGCCAACGACCAGCGCAAGGTCATCTACGAGCAGCGCAACGAACTGCTCGACTCCGACAGCGTCAGCGAAAATCTGGTCAACATCCGCTATGACGTCTTCAGCGACCTGTGCCGCCGCTTCGTGCCGGCCGACAGCATCGACGAGCAGTGGGACCTGGCGGCATTGGATCGCACGCTGGAGTCCGAATACGGCCTCCGGCTGGACGTGAAGCACTGGGCCGAGTCCCAGACCGAGCTGAGCGCCGACGGCGTGCGCGACCATGTCGTCGCGCAGGTCGAGCGCTTCTTCAACGAAAAAGAAGCGACCTACGGCTCGGAGATCATGCGCGCGGCCGAGAAGTTCTTCCTGCTGCAGGTGCTCGACCAGCACTGGAAGGAACATCTGGCGAGCATGGATTACCTGCGCCAGGGCATCTACCTGCGCGGTTACGCGCAGAAGCAGCCGAAGCAGGAATTCAAGCGCGAGGCGTTCGAACTGTTCCAGGCGATGCTCGAGCGCGTGAAGGCCGAAGTCGTGCAGCGCATGGCGCGCATGCGTATCCAGAGCGAAGCCGAAGTCGCCGCGCTCGAAGAACAGCAGCGCCGCGACGCCGAGCGCCGCGCGCTGGAATTCCAGCACGCCGAGGCGAGCGGCATGGCGCCGGCGGCCGATGGCGAAGCCGAAGTCGACGGCGCGCATCTTGGCGCGTCGGCGGGCGGCGTTGCCGTGCAGGCGCCGATCATGCGCGATCAACCCAAGGTCGGGCGCAACGATCCGTGTCCGTGCGGCTCTGGGCGCAAGTACAAGCAGTGCCACGGCAAGCTGGCCTGATCCTTACCCGCTTCGCGAGGTGTTTTCAGTTTGGAGCCCTTCCCCTGCGCAGCGGGGGAAGGTGGCGGCAGCCGGATGGGGGCGAGCAGTGTGAGAGCCGCACAAAATGGAGCACGCCGCACACATGCGAAGCGCTTTCGCAAAAACTGCCCCCTTCCGCCCTCCGGGCACCTTCCCCCGCTGCGCGGAGGAAGGCAAGATTCGCGTGCAGGAAGGGAAGATTCGCCGACAAGTAGCCAGGCGGCGCGAGGTGTTTCACTTTGGAACCCTTCCCCTGCGCAGCGGGGGAAGGTGGCGACAGCCGCATGGGGGCGCTCTGTGCGGGAGCGGCTCAATTCGAAGTGCGGCGCGCAACGCGAAACGCGCTCGCAGCACTGCCCCCTTCCGCCCTTCGGGCACCTTCCCCCGCTCTGCGGGGGAAGGGAGATAACCGCAGACTTCTCAGATTGGCGTCCTTCCGCCGCTGCGCGGAGGAAGGGAGGATTCACCGGCAGGAAGGGAAGATTCGCGGGCGAGCGGTTGGCGAAGCGCTTTCAGATTGGAACCCTTCCCCTGCGCAGCGGGGGAAGGTGGCGGCAGCCGGAAGGGGGCGATCTTGGCAAGCACATTCCCGGACAACACAGTCCATGTAGTCGCTGGAGTCCTGTCGGATTCGCAAGGTCGAATCCTGCTGGCCGAGCGCGCAGCCGGCACACACCTCGCCGGCGCTTGGGAATTCCCGGGCGGCAAGATCGAACCCGGCGAGTCAGCCGAGTCGGCGCTGCGTCGTGAGCTGCATGAAGAACTCGGCGTCGACATCGGCGCGATTGAACCATGGATCTCGATCCCGTGGCGCTATCCGCAAAAGACCATCGTGCTGCACGCGTATCGCGTGCGCAACTTCAGCGGCGAACCGCGCGGGCGTCAAGGCCAGGCTGTGCAGTGGCTGTCTCCAGAAGACGCGATACATGTTTCAGTGCCGCCGCCAGACTATCCAATCGTCAACGCACTACGCCTGCCGCTGACCTATGCGATCACCGCAGAACCCGACAGTGATGTCGTCAAATTCCTCGCCTCGTTCGAACGGCTGCTGGCGAATGGCGCCCGTCTGGTGCAGTTGCGCGCGAAGCGCATAACGGCCGAGCGCTTGCGCGAACTCGCCGTGGCCACGCACAATCGCGCTCGCGCGGCCGGAGCGACACTGCTCCTGAATGGTCATGTCGAACTCGTACGCGAACTCGCGCTCGACGGCGTTCACCTGCCCACGGCCGATCTGATGCAACTCAACAAGCGCCCACTTGACCGCGATCAGTGGGTCGCCGCGTCGTGCCACGACGCACACGAACTCGACCATGCCGCAACTATCGGCGTCGATTTCGCTGTGCTCGGCCCAGTGCAACCAACATCGAGCCATCCCGATGCGACTGTCCTCGGCTGGCAGCGATTCGCGGTGCTATGCGCCACCGCTTCGCTGCCGGTTTACGCGCTCGGTGGCTTGAACCTGGACGACTTGGGGTGCGCTCGAGGTGCAGGTGCGCAGGGCATAGCGGGTATCTCGGCGTTTTCTTGACGGACTAGAGCACTTGCTTTTGAGTGTTCAGTTTCAGCGCCGCTAGGCCAAGGTAGCGGCGATGCAAGCGTTCGACGATGCGCGAGAGCGCTTCTGATGTGCCGACGTTGTCGATCACATCATCAGCGAGCACCAGGCGCTGTTCTCGCGAGGCCTGCGCGGCCAGAGTTCGCAACGCAGCGTCGCGCGTGATGCCGTCGCGTTGCATTAGACGCGCGAGCTGGGTTTCCGGAAGCGCATCGATCACAAGGGTGCGGTCGACCCAGCGATAGTCGTCGATGGATTCCACAAGCAGTGGCACCGTCAAGATACAATACGGGTCCTTGCATGTTGTTGCGGAGACAAGAAGCGCCGCACGAACCTTAGGATGGAGAATCGCCTCGAGCTTTCTGCGCTCGTCGGCATCAGCGAAGATCCGTTCGCGCATGCGGCGCCGATCCAGGTCGCCTAAGGGCGTCAACACCTCATGGTCGAATGCCGCAGTGATTTCCTTCAGCGCGGACTGACCAGGTCGCACCAGGTCACGCGCAATCGCATCAGCGTCGAATACCGGAACCTGCAGGCCGCGAAATATGTCCGCCACGGTGCTCTTGCCCGAAGCAACGCCACCGGTGAGTACAACAACCAGGCTATTATCTTTGACCACGGTCAGTTGGCTCGCTTCTGTACGTTCCCGGGCGCGACGACGACGTCGCAGGCTCCGAAGAATTCCGCGTGGTCGAAGTCCACCTGCGCAATAGGAGTATTGACGATCCGCGGACGATAGCGCCACTCGTTACTAAATAGACTCCAGGATTCATCATGACCCGGGAATGTGATTCCGGCCACGTCCATCAACGATTCAAATGTATTCGCACTTAGCGCGCGCTCGGCGGCATTTGTCTTAAGCGCCGCAATCCGCTCTGGAAAAGCGGCTGCGTAAGCATTCGAGTACCAGAGAAATGCCGGGACCTGAAAGTCGTAGCGGCTGCCGATGCCATGACCGGCGATGAAGCAACTTTCTGTAGGCAATGTTTCGCCGTGGTCGGATTCAAAAAGCAAAGCTCCGATGAGGTCAGAATCGTCAAGTTCGCGAATGATCAAAGAGAGCACGTAGTCTGTATACAGGACAGTATTATCGTAGCTATTGCGCACACTATCGTCACTTTCCTCGGGATCTGTGCTCGTGGGTCTAAAATGCTTGAATTCAGCAGGGTAGCGTGCGTCGTACTGCAAATGGCTCCCCATCATGTGCAGCACAATGAACAAATCGTTCGCGTTCCGGCGCAGAGCATTCCTCAGCGGCGCAATCAGCGCACCGTCGTAGCTGCCGCCACTCGAAAATGATGAGCGATTGAGAAAGACCACGTGCTGCGCTTCGAGCGCATAGACTGAAACGGGTGAATCAAATTTTCCCAACGGCATCTGGTTCGAGATCCACCAAGTCTCAAAGCCTGCTTCCTCCATACCTCGCAATATCGACGGCTCGGTCCACGACAACTGCTTGTCGGTAATGGGCTTGCGCGTCAGGGCCACCGGAATGGCGTGTATGGACTCTGGCCATGAAGTCAACATGTTGGGGATGGGCACCAGATTGGGAACTTGAGATAACAACGGGTTCGTCTGCCGATCATAGCCAAACAGCTGCCAATGATCCCGGCGGCTGCTTTCGCCAAGAACCAACACGTACACCTGACGCTGAGGCATTGGCAGCGAACGACTTGCATGAAACCTGAAGGAAGTCAGCCGCGTCACGCTGGCGGTCATGGCACGCCACTCTTCGTAGTAATCGCAGAGGCGTGGGATCAGACCGAACGGAAAGCCCACTGCGATATGGAGGCGCAACCCTGACGCGGCAGACATCACTCCATTCAGACGTGCCGAGATGTCTCCCTGCGCTCGCGCGACGTACGCCAATGCGCCGACCAGCGGCATTAGCAGCACTATGACTTGGGTCAAGGCACGCGATCGGTGCTGCCAGCGTAGATCTGCGCTCCTGCACAGATATCCGGTAACCAAGGCCCAAACAAGTCCGCCGAGCATGCAGACGGCCAAGAGCACAATGCCGTGGCCGAAATATTCGATGGTCTCGCCCAGATTGGTTGCGAACACGGATGCGAGAACCTGAACAGTACTCGGATGGAGATATGAAATGACGTAGAAATCCTCGAGCGGCGCCGTCATCGCAAAAGGCGCCAAAATCACGCAGCCGAGCCAGAGCCGTCCACCCAAAAACGCGAACATTGCGGCTAGCAAGACACCCTGAAACGCAAACCCGGAGATCAATGCAAATGGTCCGCCGCCAACCGAAAACCAGGCCAGGTTCGGCGATAGGACAAGGATCAAGAGTGCGATCAGAAAAATCCATGCGACTGCGCGCCGTTTTCGATTGGTATTGGCAAATCTCATGAATTTTCCGGGAGCCGGTGAGTGCGGCGCGAAGGTCAACTATAGGGTGGCAGAACGAGATTCGATATTACCGCCCGAGCAGGGCCGCCCGTTGCCGAGGACTTCAGGTCTAGGCCAGGTTGCAGGAGGCGGGAAAGACCATCACTCGCTGGGATCGTCGGTAACCGGCTCTGCGTAAATGGGATTTCGCACTTGTTGTTGAACAGAGCGACATCGTAATCAACGGGCGAAAGATCGCGCGGATCTACGATGCGCGGATGACAGCTCCATCGTGGGCTGAAGAGGCTCCAGGATTCGTCGTGTCCGGAGAAAGTTGCGCCGTACATTTTCGATCAGCTATTCGAACGTGCTTGCGCTAAGTGCGGTTGTTATCGTTTGAGCGCAATGCGTCGATTCGGTTGGGATAGGTTGAGGCATTGCCATCGGGGTACGAGAACAGGGCGGCGAACTGGCAGGAGTGGTCTCCCCAGAACCGCACAAGATTGGGAACATCACCACTAACAGCAGAAGGTCAAGCGCGTATACAACACGTGTCCGCAAGGGTGCATCCGGCACATTCATGAGCCGGGGAACAGTAAGCCTTGGTACCAATCCGTCAAGACGCGATCCGCAATGAACCAAAACCACCCGGCGATCGCGAGAAACGGTCCGAATGGGATCGGTGTCGCCCGATGGTGGCCGCGCACGGCAAGGTAAGTCCCGCCGACGATCGCGCCCACAAGGGACGAAAGCAACATGAGCGGCAACAGTGCGCCAATTCCCATCCAGGCCCCGAGCGCGGCGAGCAGCTTGAAGTCGCCATAGCCCATGCCCTCCTTACCGGTCGACAGTTTGAACAGCCAATAGATCGACCACAGGCTCAAGTACCCAATTGCCGCCCCCGCGATACTTGCCTTGGCGTCGACGAACATGGGCAACAGGGACAGCAGCAGCCCCAGCCAGAGCAGTGGCAACGTCACCTGGTCAGGCAGCAGCTGCGTATGCAGGTCGATTCCAGCAAGCGCGATCAGCGTCCACGTAAAAATCAGCGCCGCAACCGATTGCCACGTTGGGCCGAACCTCCACACGACCAGGGCCGAGCAGATACCGCTAAGCAGTTCGACGAGGGGGTATTGGATTGAGATGGGCGCACTACAGTGGCGGCACCGGCCGCGTAAGGCGAGCCAGCTAAGCAGAGGAATGTTCTCCAGCGCGCCGAGCGGATGCTTGCAGTGCGGGCAATGTGACCGCTCACGGACAATCCCCGGTGGTGCTGCGGGCGCGTCGACCGCGTTGAGTTCGAGCAATTCGCGGCTCTGTTGCTTCCATTCGTGCATCAGGCGCGCCGGCAGCCGCAGTATCACGACGTTGAGAAAACTGCCTACAAGCAAGCCCAGCACGCCCGCGAGCGCGATCGCCGCGCCCGGGCTGAGGACCTGAGACAGCACGAACGCGGCGGCGAATCAGCCGACGACGGCGGCGAGCTTGAAGATTGGCAGATACATACCAATCACCATGCTGCCTACGAGAACGCCAATGACTATCATGATGAAGGGTTCCATCAAGCTCGCCAATGCATCGACGGCGTTGTTGACCTCTTCCTCGTAGAACTCCGCGATTTTGAACAGCATCTTGTCGAGCGCACCGGATTCCTCGCCGATCGCAACCATCTGCACGACCATATTCGGAAACAGATTGGTTTGACGCATGGCGAGCTGCAACTGATGACCGACAGCGACGTCTTCGCGGACGCGCCTGACCGCATCGTTGTAAACCGGGCTTCCGGTAGCCTTTCCGACGGAATCCAGTGCGTCGACCAGCGGAACGCCGGCGGCAAATGTAACTGCGAGCGTCCGGGCAAAGCGGGCGATCGCCGACTCGTGCAGGATCTTGCCGATGATCGGCAGTTTCAATACCGCTCGCGCGCAGAAATGTGCGAAACGGGGTGATCGCTTGTAAAGCACGATCAACCCAACGACCACTCCGACGACCCAAATCAACACGAGCCACCAGTAACCGACGAAGAATCGCGACAGATTGACGATCGCCTGGGTGAACGCCGGCAGCTGCGCGCCGAAATTCTTGAACACTGCCTCAAATTGTGGGACAACGAATATCAGCAGGATCGCCGAGACGACAATCGCGACTGCCATCACCATGGCGGGATAAAACATCGCCTTCTTGATCTTGCTCTTCAGCGATTCGATGTTTTCCTTGTAGGTGGCGATCGTATCGAGGACCGTATCGAGCACACCGGCCGTCTCGCCGGCCTTGACCAGGTTGCAGTACAGCTCATCGAACTGCACCGGGAACTTGTGCAGCGATTCGGCCAGAGTCGAACCGCCTTCGATGTCCGTCTTAATGGCCATGAGCATGTTCTTCATGCGCGCATTGGTCTGGCCGTTCGCGATAATCTCGAAGCCCTGCACCATGGGCACTCCGGCCGCCATCATCACCGATATCATTCGACTGAAAGTGGCAATTTCCCGCGTTTTGATGCGGCTCCCCGCCGAGCCGAACAATGGTTTTGCCTTGACCTTGACCGATATCGGATTGATACCTTGCCGGCGTAGTTCCGCGCGGACCAGGCTGGGATTCTTCGCCTGGTATTCTCCCTTCATCTTTGTGCCGCGCTTGTCGGTGCCAACCCAGAGAAACGACTCGAGTTGGCTTACCTGCGCTCGGGCACGCCCGATCTGGGCTGTGGTGTTCTTGCTGGCGGTTGCGGTTGCCGTAGCCATGGATTAGTCCTTGGTGACGCGGTTGATTTCGGCGAGGCTGGTAATGCCGTTCCTCACCTTGAGCAATGCGGAAGCGCGCAGGTCACGGATGCCGGCCGCGGCCGCAGCATGCGTGATCTGGATGGCGCTGCCGCCGTTCAGGACGATGTTGGCGATCGACTCGGTCATCGGCATGACTTGGTAGACGCCGGTACGGCCCTTGTAACCGTCGTTGCATCCGGAACAACCGACTGCATCATAGAGCGTGATGCCCTTGTCGATTTCGTCCTGCGAAAACCCCTCCGCCAGCAAGGCGGCGGCCGGCAGGTTGAGAGCGCGCTTGCAGTCATGCAATCGGCGCGCGAGGCGCTGTGCGATGACCAGTGTTATTGATGACGTGATGTTGTACGGGGCAACGCCCATGTTCATCAGGCGTGCGATCGATTGCGGCGCGTCGTTCGTGTGCAGCGTCGACAACACCATATGGCCGGTCTGTGCCGCCTTGATCGCGATTTCGGCAGTTTCCAGGTCGCGGATTTCGCCGACCATGATCACGTCCGGATCCTGGCGAAGGAACGCGCGAAGTGCTGCGGCGAAAGTCATGCCGCGCTTCTGGTTCTGCGCCACTTGGTTGATGCCTGGCACACGGATTTCGACGGGGTCTTCGACAGTGGAGATGTTGCGTCCGTCGACGTTGAGAATGTTCAGCGCGGTATACAAAGATACTGTCTTGCCCGAGCCGGTCGGGCCGGTGACCACCACCATGCCGTACGGTTTCTCGATCGCTTCCAGAAACAACTGCTTCTGGTCGTCCTCATAGCCGAGCTTTTCGATGCCCAGGCGGGCAGCGGAGCCATCGAGGATACGAAGCACGACTTTTTCACCGAAAAGGGTCGGGCAGGTACTCACGCGAAAGTCGATCGATTTGCTCTTGGAAAGATTCAGCTTGATGCGGCCGTCTTGCGGCACGCGACGTTCGGCTATATCGAGGCCGGACATGACCTTCAGTCGCGACGAAATGCGCGGGGTCAGCTTGACCGGTGGCGATGCGACCGAGCGAAGAATGCCATCCATGCGAAGGCGCACGCGGAAGGTGTTCTCGTAGGGTTCGAAATGAATGTCCGATGCGCCGCGCTTTATCGCATCGATCAGCACGCGATTGACGAAACGGATGATGGGCTTGTCCTCGTCGCCACGCGCGTCGAATCCGATGTCATTCGTGTCGAGGTCACCGCCTTCGAGGTCGAGTCCTTCGAGCGACTCATCCTCCTCGAGACCTTCGATCGATGTGCCCGCCGCGTTGAACGCCTGCTCGATGACGATGCCGAGTTGGTCCTCGCTGATCAGGATCGGTTCAACCGAGTGGTTCGATTGGAATTTGATCTCGTCCAACGCACGCAGGTTGGTCGGATCGGAGATCCCGACAAACAGGCGATTGCCACGCTTGAACAGCGGCAACGCGCGGTGCTTGTTGATCAGTTCTTCGCTGATAAGCTTGAGCGGCAGTTGCGCGACGTCGAGCGACTGCGCATCGAGCAGGGGAATTCCGAACTCGGCTGAGGCCGCTTGGGCGACGCGAGCGCTGTCGACCAACGCGTGTTCGACCAGAAACGAACCGAGCGGAATCTTCTGTTTGCTGGCGGCCTCGAGCGCCCTGCGGGCCTCCGATTCAACCAGCACGCCTTCGGCCACCAGTCGGCGCGAAATCCCGGTCAACCCGGTCAGGGGTGCAGGATTCATCTGCGTCGCCATAAGAATCCTTCGTAAATCTCGGAAACTACGGTGGAATGTACCTCAAAACGGGTCATCGTTGAACACCCTTCGGCGCTGGCTGGCGCCCGGAGGCGCCAGAGGCTACGCTTGCGGCGTCGGTTCGTCATCCAGTTGCGGCCCAACATGGACTTTTCCGGCTTTTGCTTATGGACAAAACATTGATAACTATCGTTTTACCCGCCAAGAACGAAGCCGCGAGCCTGGCTCAATTGCTGCCCAAGTTGCGCGCCGCCCAGCCGAAGGCCGAAATCATCGTCGTCGACGATGGGTCGACCGATGCTACCAAGTCAGTATGCGCCGCTGCTGGTGTGCGAACTGTGACACAGCCCTACTCGATGGGTAACGGGGCCGCGATCAAGCGGGGGGCGCGCGAGGCGACCGGCGATGTTTTCGTCTTCATGGACGCCGACGGCCAGCACGATCCTGCCGACATCGATCTCCTGCTCGCCCGTCTTGACGAGGGCTACGACATGGTTGTCGGCGCGCGCGACTGGTCAGGTCAGGCCGGCGTCGGCCGCGGTGTTGCCAACGCCGTATACAACCGCATGGCGACCTGGATAACCGGGTTCCCGGTGCGCGATCTGACTTCGGGAATCCGCGCGGTGCGCGCGGACAAGTTCCGCGAGTTCCTCCATCTGCTGCCGAACGGGTTCTCGTATCCAACTACGATAACGATGGCCTTCTTCCGCAGCGCGTACGCCGTCACGTACGCGAAGTTGACCGTTCATCAACGCATCGGCAAGAGCCATATCCATCCAATTCGCGACGGCGTCCGGTTCCTACTGATCATTTTCAAGATCGCGACACTGTATTCGCCGTTGAAGCTATTCGTCCCTGCCAGCGCCGTGTTCTTCCTGCTCGGCACCTTCAACTACGCCTACACGTTTTACAAGTTCGGCCGCCTTACGAACATGAGCACGCTAATGTGGAGCGCGGCGGTGATCGTCTTCCTGATCGGGCTGATCTCGGAGCAGATCACCGCGCTGACATACCGGCCGACCCGTGGCGATTTGTGAAAGACTCATCTGCCTCGAGACGAGGACGCATACTTCAGGTCACGCGAAACCTACCTCCGCTGCGCGGCGGCATGGAGCGACTGAACCTGCACATGGCGCTGGAAATGGCGAGGGAATTCGATATTGCCGTAGTGGGTCCAGAGGGCTGTCGACATTTTTTGCCTCCACAGATGGAAGTTAGAGAGGTGCCTGCTACGCCGCTATGGCAATTTCTCTGGGGCGCCCTGAGGCAATGCCTGTCCATGGCCCGCTCATTCCGGCCCGACATCGTGCTCGCTGGAAGCGGCCTCGCTGCACCATTCGCGTGGTGTGCAGCAAGACTTGCTGGCGCGCGCCTTATTGTCTACGTGCATGGACTCGATCTGATTGCCGATTACCGGATTTATCGCTGGTTTTGGCTGCCATTCATCCGTCGCGCCGACCTATGTATCGCTAACAGTCAACATACCGCGCGGCTCGCTGGTTCGATCGGCGTGCCGAACTCACATGTCGTGATCCTCCATCCCGGTGTCGAATTGCCGGCGGAAGCGATGGCGCCGGCTGATTTCCGCGCGCGTTTCAATCTCGGTGAGCGCCCGCTGTTACTTTCCGTCGGTCGCGTCATCGCCCGCAAGGGCCTGCTGGAGTTTGTCGAATACGCGCTGCCGCAGATCGCTGCAGAGGTTCCCACCGTATGCCTGCTCATAGTCGGCGAGGAGGTCCCCAGACTGCTTCACGGGACCAGCGTCGGTCTTACCGAACGTATCCGCGAGCGCGCGGCGGCGCTCGACATCGCGCAACATGTGCTTTTTCTCGGCCCGCAGGACGACGCGACCCTTGCAGATGCCTACAGAGCCGCCGCCGTTCACGTATTTCCAGTGCTCGAAGTGCCGAACGATGTGGAAGGCTTCGGCATGGTCGCCGTCGAGGCAGCCGCGCACGGATTGCCGACCGTGGCCTTTGCGGTTGGTGGCGTGCCGGATGCAGTGGCGGATGGCGTGTCGGGAAGCCTCATTCCGCCGGCCGACTATCTGCAACTGGCCCGCGCCGTGGTCGAGCGGTTGCGCTCGCCAGCCGACGGAAATGTGAGAAGCAGCGCGCGCGCATTCGCATGGCAATTCGCATGGAACAGGTTTGGCGAAAAGCTTCGCGGCCTGCTCCGCGAGCGGACCATTGAAGCATCCGCATCGCAATGAGGTCTTCGGATAATGCTCCGGCAATTGCGCGGCAGCCCCATGCGGTGCTGGACCTCGCCTCGCGCAAGCTCAAGGCGATAAAGATCGAGCGCCTGTTGAACCTGACGGCGCTACGCCGGCCGATGCGCATGTTGGAAGTTGGTACTGGCTCCGGCGGTATCGCGCACTATTTTGGGACTCATGCCGAACTTCACGTGGACGTCGATGCCGTCGATGTCGTGGACAACCGACTGGTAACTGACGGTTATCGGTTTCAGCTGGTCACCGACACCCGTCTGCCCTATCCCGATGCGGCGTTCGACATCGTCTTGACCAACCATGTGATCGAACACGTAGGCAGCCGAGACGAGCAACTGGCCCACTTGCGCGAGGTGCGCAGGGTGCTGCGCGAGGGCGGCACTGGTTATCTTGCTGTGCCGAATCGTTGGATGCTCGTCGAGCCGCACTATCGCCTGGCATTTCTCAGCTGGTTTCCACGTCGGTGGCGTTCGAGGTATCTTGACTGGCGGCGAGGAGTCGCGTTTTACGATTGCGAGCCGCTCACGATGGAGCAGGCGGAGCAGTTATTGGGTGAGGCAGGATTCGAATTCGAAAACCTTTGCGTGGCCGCGCTGCGGTCGACTCTCGAGCTTGAGCACCGGCCATCCTCGCCCATGCGCCGTATTTTTGATCGTATCCCCGACCGGCTGCTTGTTTTGACGCGAAGGATCATCCCCACGCTCATCTACAAATTCTGGGCGACTGGGAAATGCAAGGAAGGCCCGAGCGGCGAGACCGTGCAGATGGGGCGCCCGGCGTGATCGTTGGAACGGGGCTGATTGCCAGAGCATTCCTGCGCCGCAAAGCGCGGCTCGACAATGTGTGCGTTTACGCGGCGGGCGTCTCGAACTCCACCTGTTCCGACGAGCGTGAATATGTCCGGGATCGCTTGCGTCTGCAAAAATCAATGGCGACGCTCGATGGGTCCGTACTGCTGGTTTACTTCAGCACTTGCAGCGTCGAGGACCCATGGTCGAAGGCCGGTCGATATGTCGTGCACAAACGCGACCTTGAACACATGGTCGAGGACCGAAATGGTCCATCCGTTGTCATTCGAGCATCTCAGGTTGCCGGATTCACGCCAAACCCGCACACCATACTGAATTATCTCTACGCCAGAATTTCCCGCTCCGAGAGATTCGATCTGTGGCAGCGGGCAAGCCGCAATATTGTCGATGTTGAGGACGTCGAACGCATTGTCGCGGATCTGATAAGAAACGAAAGTCTACGGTCCGGAACAGTCAACGTGGCCAACCCGCACAATTCATCCATCGCCCAGATCGTTGCTGCGTTCGAAAAGATCAAGAATCGGCGGGCGATCTACAATTTGCTGGACAAGGGCGGCGAATACGGCATCGACACAACGCGAATTGAGCCGTCCATACTTCGGAACGGGATCGTTTTCGACGAGAACTACTTGTCGAACACCCTGGCGAAGTATTACCCAACGCGGGAGTAGGACAGGAAACTCCCGCCAGGCTCGGTGACAGCCGCGCGTGCTTCAGTTGTTGCGCCTTTGCCCAATTGAAACTTCAGCGAACAATGCCGCGTAGGCGTCGGACATGTCCGTTGGCTGGTGCAACCGGATAACCAAGTCCCGGTTGCGTCGTCCGATCTCCGAAGCCCGATCGGAATTGGACACCAGCCAGCGCACGCGCTCGATGAACCCATCGACGTCGCCCAACTCGGCGAGCAAATCGCTTTGAACATCGCCCAGCAGTTCCATGCTTGATGGAACGCGCCATGCAACCACGGGTAGCCCCGTGGCCATCGCTTCCAGCTGAGCCAGGCTCATCCCTTCCCGCACCGAAGGCAGCACGAATACATTCGCGGAGCGATACAACTCCGGCAATGTATCGGGCGGTATTGCGCCGAGCAGCTTCAGGTGGCTGTGATCGCCGGGAGGCAACGCACGATTGCCGGTGGCGCAAGCGAGCTCGGCGATGTCACGGATTCCCTTGGCGATCGCGTCGAGCCAGTGGAAGCCCTTACGATAGGATGGCGTCCCGCAGAACAGCACGCGAGGGGTGGTGCGAACCGCAGCTTCTTCGATGGGCGAGAACACGCTGCTGTCAACGCTGGTCGGAATTACGTGGATCGGTCCGCTGAAACCTAAATCGCCGCGGACCAGGTCGGCTGTTGCGTTGCTGACCGCGGTGACGGCTGCAGCCCGCTTGAGCGCGCGGTGCGTGAACAGACGCAGATCGGTCATGTAATGGATGCGCTGCGCAACGGTGCTGTGCGCGCGCATCTGCGGATCCAGAACATAGTTGAGGAAGGAGGCAACCAAGGGACTGTCGGGCGGTGTCACCCAGATTGCATGATCGGGGGAAGTGTGGACCATTCCTCCCGGTTCCGGGCGCAGGCGTCGCATGCGCCAAGGCGTGTATTCGAACGACGATGGATAGCTGCATACGGAGTAGCCTGGCAGCATGGTTGCGAGCTGGCGATGAAAACGTACCGCACCGCTGCCCTCGGGGACGAGGGCGGTTATGGGAAGGGAGTTCGAGAAGCGGTCACTCATACCTTGCGACGATCGAACCAAAAATAGGCACCGCAGTCAATGACAAATTTGTCTCGACCGAAGGTGATTGGCATAGTATGGCAAAGGCAACGCTCTTCAGCGACTGAGCGTCTGTCGGCCCAATTTGCTTAGGACTCATCAAGAGGAACCGATGGAGCATTTGACCGCGAATACTTCGCCGCTAGTCACAACAGTCATTCCGACATTCCGGAGGCCCAGGCTGCTTCGGCGCGCAGTACTCAGCGCGCTGGAGCAAGATGGCGTCCCGCTGAGGGTGTGCGTGTATGACAATGCTTCGGGTGACGATACTGCCACAACCATCAACGCGTTAGCGGCTGACGATCCGCGCCTTGTATATTTTTGCCACAGACAGAACTTGGGCGCTGCCGCGAATTTTGAATTTGGTCTTCGAAAGGTTGAGACGCCTTTTTTCTCGATACTATCCGATGACGACTACTTGCTGCCGGGATTCTACCAACGAGCAGTTAGCGAATTGAACCGTAATCCGGACGCAATGTTTTTCGCGGGTGTTACATTCCTCGTCGATGAGCAAGGCAACATCTGCGACGGGCGTTTGTTGCGTTGGCCAAGGGAGGGACTGTTCGCGCCACCCGAGGGGCTAATGCGATTGATGCATCGAATGGCCCCGATATGGACCGGGGTTGTGTTCAAACGCGAAGTACTTGACAGATTGGGCTTTCCAGACAAAGAAGTACTTGGACCTTCCGATCTGGATTACATGATTCGAATCACGGCCCAATTTCCATACGTGATGAACAAGATACCGGCCGCCGTCCTCACGCTGAATTCAGGCTCCTTCAGTGCCACCGAGCCACTGGCTTCATCCTGGCCGGGTTGGAAGAAGATGTTCAGCAATCTTGAGACCCTTGACGTACTCGATGCGAAAGCCAAGTGCAAGGCGCTGGCCGCGATAAAAGCGGACGGCAGGCAAATGTTGTTTCGTCGTGGGGCAAATACACTTGCCCAGGGACGATACGAATTCGTGCGCGATGCCGCGACAGCCTTGGATATCGATTGTGGACGGATCGGAAAAGCAAGGATTCTCCGGAGCCTTGCTTACCTCTGCGAGCGGAGTACTTTGGCACAACGGACTTATACGCGTGCGTACAAATTTGCAGAACGGCACATGGTACGTGACCGCACGCATATTCAGTCGTTATATGCACACTTTATTAGATCAGTCTGACAGGCTAAGCCGCTCACTGAAAAAATCTCAGGCGGAGCCGCCGGTGTGCCATCTCGCGCACCAATGGAGAGGCAATGGCAGCGGCACACAGAGTACTGATGCTTACCACGCTCAGTACAAAAACTCCTTTGATGTCTCGTGTCGTCGAAGGGAGCGTCACTCCAAAAGCAACTGCAACGGCCGTAGCTGCGAGCATAGGAGGGAGAATGTCTCTTAGGTACCAAGTTCTCATCTCTTGGCGTAGCAGCCGCCTATGCATAAGTGGGATTCCTATTGTGAAAAATCCCAGGTTGATCAATAGCCATAAACACGCCGCACCAACCATGCCGTGCTGTGAAACCGCCCAAAGACAAAACGGAATGCCGAGCAGCAGCGAGATCATGTTCATTGCGACAGTCAGTCGGGTCCAGCCGTTTGCAAGTTGTAATGCGTAGGGCAGATTCATGAGTCCGTTCAACGCCGTGCCCGCAACCAAGATTACAAGCGGTACCTCAACCTTGGCGGCGAGCGCGCTGTCGCCAGTCCAGAGATAGAGTACGTCTTTGGCGAACACGATCAGAACGAGCGATATTGCGGCGATGATGACGGCAACGCACTGAGTGCTCAGGTGGTATAGGTGGCGGAGAGCTTCAGTGTCGTTGGTGACCACAAGCCGGCTAAAGCGCGGATAAAGCGCGTTGAACATCGGCAGCACCATGCGTCCAAGGCCAGCGGCAACGCTCATCGCGAGGCCGTAGTATCCCAACTCCTCCAGCGGACGCATGGCGGATAGGGATAGACGGTCTAGTTGAGTCAGTCCAAGCGAGAGTGCCGTGATTGCGAACAGTCCGCCGGC
>Ga0157375_10001941_pt1 | contig 17817 bp, 20 predicted proteins | sample M35metaG_FD_115311 | JGI IMG/M metagenome (GOLD analysis project Ga0157375, IMG submission 115311) | Miscanthus rhizosphere microbial communities from Kellogg Biological Station, Michigan, USA - M3-5 metaG | ecosystem: Host-associated > Plants > Roots > Rhizosphere > Soil | place: USA: Michigan... | reverse complement strand
GTCTACTACGCGATCGTCGGCAAGACGCCGACGTCGTCGGTCGAGCGGCTGATGGACGACCGGCTCGAGCCGCTCGCGGCCACCGCCGCCGGCCGCTACGGCGCGGCGTTCCTGCGCGCGATCGACGCCGCCCTCGCCGTCCGGCCGGGCGACCGGCCGCAGACCGAGCGCGAGTTTCGCGCCCTTCTCGACGCGGACCTGCCGGCCGCGCCGGTCCCTTCGGCGACCCCGACGACCCCGGGGGCGGCAGCGACGTCAACAATCGCAGCGCCGCTCGGCGACGGCGGCGCGACGCCGTACCGAACCGTTCCCGGAACGCTGACTCCGGAACTGGGGACGCAACCGGGGCCGCGCGCGACGCCGGCAAGGCCGGCGACAGACGCGCCGGCGTCGCTGTTCACACCCGTCGCTCCGGCGCCGTGGGCGGCGCCGCGTGCGGATCCGCCGCCGAACCTCGATGTCGCGCCGCCGTTCGATCCTTCGACCCTGCCCGACGTCGCGCCTCGGCTCGATCCGCCGACCGACTTGGCGCCTCCGCTCGATTCGACTGCCCGGCACGGCGTGGCGCCTCCGCTGGATTCGCGCAGTCGGTCCGACGCAGACCCGCGACTCGACTCGCCGAGACCGTCGGATGGCGAGCCACGAATGGATCCAGTGGGCTGGCACGTCGCGTCGTCCGATCTCAACGCGCCTCTCTTCCCGGACGCGGCGTTCGCGTCGATGCCCTCGGGTCCCGCGTCGCTGCCCAGCGATTTCCCACACGCCGCCGCGCCCGTCGCCGCCAAGCGGCCAGGCGGGCGACAGCGGCTGGCGGCGTGGATCGCGCTCGGCGTGATCGTCGCGGCGCTGCTCGCCGCCACCGCCGTCTGGCTGCAGCAGCGCAGCGCGCCCGCGCCGACCGCCGACACGGCGTCCGCGGCGGTGCCACCGAGGACACCGTCCTCCGCCGCGACGGCGTTGCCTGCGCCGACGCTCCCGGCCGCGGCCATCACTCCGATCGATCCCGCTGCCTTGGCGACGTCGCCAACGGCGCGGGATGCCACGGCGGCATCGCCCAGCGCCAGCGCCGCCGCGGCGCTCGTCGAGGCGCCACTCGCCCACGCGCCCGCCGAAACGACCGTCGATCGCCGCCCCGATCGCGCCGAGCGCGCGACGCCGTCGCCGCCGGCGAGCGATGGCGCGCATGACGATCCCGGCGCCCTGTCGAGCGCCGCCGCGCCGGCGGCGCGGCCGCCTCGGCCGCGGCGCGAAGCGCCGACGCGCGCCGACACAGCACCGGCCGTCAAGGCGCCCGCGCCTCATCCGGCGTCGATCCCGTCGCGGTGCAGTGATATTCTGCAAAAGGCATCGCTCGAGCCGCTCTCGGCCGCCGAGGCCGCTTACCTCAAGAGAGAATGCCGATGACGGTCCTGCCCGAGGCGCTGCGCCGCGCCGCGTCCGCCGCCACCGCTGTGGTCGCCATTCTTCTCGCCAGCGCGTGCGCCGCGCCGCCGCCGCCGGCACCGACGAACGTCGGCGAGATGGCGTTCGAGCAGGCGGTCGCGCAGGCAACCGACGGCCTCCTCGGCCAGCTCCAGGTCCAGAAGGGGCCCGCGTTCCTGGCCAAGCCCGCCAAGCGAAGCATCGTCCTCGATCCGATGCTCGACGCGGCGACCGGCCAGCAGACCGCGGCGACGACCTTGCTCGAGACGCGCGTGAGCGAGCGGCTGGCGGCGAAGGCCGACCTGTTCGAGATCCTGCCCTTCCAGTCGGCCAACCTGAGCAAGGCGCAATTGCTGCTCACCGGGACGATGACGCGGGTCGAGGGCGACGGCAGCGCGAAGAAGCGCGCGCTGCAGATTCAGCTCGCCCTCACCGACCTGAAGGCGGGCACCGTCGCCGCGCAGGCGTCGGCGCTCGCGCGCGACGACGGCCTCGATCACACGCCGCTCGCCTACTACCGCGACAGCCCGGTGCTGGTGAAGGACAAGGTGATCGAAGGCTACGCGCGAACGTCGGCGACGGCGCCGGGCCAGCGCGGCGACACGTTCTACCTCGAGCGAATCGCCGAGGCGACGACGATCCACGAGGCGACGACGCTCTACAACCAGGAGCGCTACGTCGAGGCGCTCGGCCGCTACCGCAGCGCGCTGGCGATGCCGACCGGCGAGCAGCTGCGCGTCGTCAACGGCATCTACCTCGCCAGCGCCAAGCTCGGCCGCACGGCCGATGCCGAGCAGGCGTTCGGCCGCGTCGTCGCGCTCGGCATCGCCTACAACGAGCTCGGCGTGAAGTTCCTGTTCAACCCGGGCAGTACCGAGTTCTGGTCGGACCCGAAGGTGAGTGGCGCCTATCCGATGTGGCTGCGCCAGATCGCGCGCGAGAGCACCGGCGCGAAGGTCTGCATGAACATCGTCGGTCACACCAGCCGGACCGGCTCGGAGCCGGTCAACGACGCGCTCTCGCTACAGCGCGCCAACTTCATCCGGCAACGCCTCGCTGCAGAAGCGCAGTCGCTGGCGGCGAAGACGAAGACCGCCGGCATGGGATTTCGCCAGAACATCGTCGGCAGCGGCACCGACAACGCCGTCGATGCGCTCGATCGCCGCGTCGAGTTCAGGATCATTCCCTGCACGTAGGCTGAGGCCGGCGCCGTGAACGCGGCGGCGCGGCGGCCGCGCTCGCATCACTACAGCGTCTACGTCGTCGAGCTCGACGACCGGGTCTGGAACGTGGCGGCCTTTCGCCGCGCCAACCCCGATTACCGGCTTGGCCGGCCGTTCGTCTACGTCGGCATGACCGGGCTCGATCCCGATCTCCGCTTCGACCGCCACATGGCCGGGATCCAGGCCAACCGCTTCGTTCGCGAGTTCGGCGTGCGCCTGCTGCCGGCGCTCTACGAGGTTTACAACCCGATGCCGTACGACGCCGCGCGCGACATGGAGGTCGAGCTCGGCATCGCCTTGCGCGAGGCCGGCTACGGCGTCTGGCAGGCCTGAGGCGCGCCTTCGCCGGCGTCGGCCGGGGCGCGCCGCAGCAGCGTCTCGAGGCGCTGCTCGCGAATCCCGTAGAACGATTTCAGGTCGTCGAGCTCGGCGCGCGCGCGAGCTTCGTGGCCGGCGCCCGGACCGCCGCGACGCTTCGCCAGGATCATCTTGTTCTTGCTCGTGTGCTCGAGCGAGACGAACTCGAACACCTGGGCGTCGTAGCCGCAGGTCTCGAGCAGGAGCGCGCGCATGCTGTCGGTCACCATCTCGGCCTCCTGGCCGAGGTGGACGCCGTGGCGAAGCAGCCCCGAGAGCAGGCGCGGCCGCATGATCTGTGGGCGAAGCTCCTGGTGGCAGCACGGCGAGCATACGAGGACCCTCGCGCCGGCGCGCAGGCCGAGGTCGATCGCGTGATCGGTGGCGGTGTCGCAGGCGTGCAGGGCGATCATCACGTCCGTCGCCGCCGGAGCGACGCTGCGCAGGTCGCCCGCGACGAAGGTCAGGCCGGCGCAGCCCGAACGCTCGGCGACGCCGTTGCAGAACGCGACCAGCTCGGCGCGCAGCTCGACGCCGGTGACCTGCGGCGCGACGCCGAAGCGCCGGCGCAGGTGCTCGTGCACGGCGAAGGTCAGGTAGCCCTTGCCGCTGCCGTAGTCGACGACGCGGATCGGCTCGGCGCCGCGCCCGGGCGGCGGCGCCGGCAGCGCGTCGAGCGCGTGGTCGAGGATCTCGAGGAACTTGTCGATCTGGCGCCACTTGCGAGTCATCGACGGCACCAGCCGGTGCGCAGCGTCGGTGATGCCGAGCTCGGCCCAGAACGGCAGGTCGAGCGGCAGCCGTCGTTCGCGGGCGCGGTCGTGGGCCGTCGCAGCGCCGCCCCGCGAGCCGGCATCGTCGACGTCGACCGCGCCACGATCGTGCCGTCGCAGCGTGACCTTGCCCTTCTTGCTCACGAGCAGCTGCGAGTCGCCGCCGGCCGCATGCAGTGTCGCGTGCGCGAAGGCAGGCACGCGGGCGGGATCCAGGAAGGCCGCGACCGCGGCGATGCCTTTCTCGACCGGCAGGTTGCTCGTGACCTCGCGCGTCGCGTGGGCGGCGACGAACGACAACGCCCGCTCGCCTTTCAGCGCGATGAGACGAATGCGGATCGCATTCGGCTCGCCGCCCGCGGTGCGATTCTTGGAGAGAACGAGCGATTCGAACGACGCGTCGTCGATGCTTGCGTTCAGCGCCGCGAGGAACGTCGCGAACGGCGCCGCGCCGGCCGATGAAGCGGACGACGCGGATGCAGGGGAGGGGCTTGCCATGGCGGAGAAGGATGGCGAGGCGCGATTGTCGGCGCCGCGCGACCACGACGCTCGCGGCGCCGGTTTATCCTCGCCTTCGCATGTTCGCCATCGCCGACTATCCGTCGTTCGTCGTCGCCGTTATCGTCTTCCTGCTGATCCCGGGACCGGGCAACCTCGCCCTCGTCACGTCGACCGGCAAGGGCGGTCTGCGCGGCGGTCTCGCCGCGACCCTCGGCGTGATCGCCGGCGATCAGGTGCTGATGTGGCTCGCGGTGGCCGGCGTCGCGGCGCTGCTCGCCGCGTATCCGCCGGCCTTTCGCGGCGTCCAATGGCTCGGCGCCGGCTACCTCGCGTGGCTCGGCCTGCGCATGCTTCTCGCCAAGCCCGGCGCCGCGCCGGTGCTGAAGATCCGCACCGGCCACTATTTCCGCCAGGCGCTCGCGATCACGCTGCTCAACCCGAAGGCGATCGTCTTCTACATGGCGTTCTTCCCGCTCTTCGTCGACCCCGCCCGGCCGGCCGGGATCGCGACGTTCGCGGCGATGGCGGCGACGATCGCCGCGCTGACCTTCGTCTACGGCGTCGTCGTCTCGGCGCTCACGCACCGACTCGCCGAGCGGCTGCGCGCCGATCCGCGCATCGGCCGGTTCATGGCGCGCGCCGCCGGCGTCTTCATGATCGGCTTCGGCGTCAAGCTGGCGCTCTCGCGCTGACGCGCCGGCGCCGCCGTCGCTAGGCGGCCAGGGGCTGGCGCCGCGCCGCGTCGAGCTGGGCGACGAGGCCGCCGAGGTCGAGCCCGCGCGTCAGCAGCGTCGCCAGCTTGGGCGTGCACAGCGACTCGATCCGCTCGAACGCGAACCAGCCGAAGCCGTCCATCTCGGGTCGCGAGCGCCCGGAGAGGCGCTCGACGAAGCAGCTCGCGCAGTGCAGTTCGCGCAGATCGATCCGCGGCGAGAGATGCGCGAAGAGGTGTAGATCCTTCTTCGCCGTGTAGGGGTGCCGGCCGATGTCGAACAGCGACTCGGCGCCGAGCACGAGGCCGGTCTCCTCCTCGGTTTCGCGCAACGCCGCCTGCAACGGCGACTCGCCGTCGTCGATGCCGCCCTTGGGCAAGTCCCAGTGGCGTTGTCCGGTGACGTGGCAGAGCAGGATCTCGTGCGAGTCGAGGAGCACGGCGACGCCGCAGCTGAGGCGGCGCCGGTGCGATGGCATGAGGTCGAGCATGGGGAGATTGTCGGCGCGCGGCCGCGCGGCGTTGTTGCCGTCCGCGCAGCCATCGGACCTCGGCGCCAACTCCTTGGCGGTGCGGCCGGTCGGGGTTGCCAGCCGTCTGCGCAAAGCGCGCGCGACGTAGCATCGCTGGATGCCCGAACCACGCGGCTTCGCCCTCTTTCTAACCGCGCTCGGCACGTGCGCGATCGCCTGGAACTCGATCGGCGTCACCGGCGTCTGGCTGCCCGAGGCGAACACCGAGTCGTTGCGGCGAAAGGTGGCGCGACGCTGCGGCGGCGGCCACGAAAAGGCGCCGCCCGGCGCGGTCGCCGCTGCCGTCGCGGCGATCGTTCGCCTTCTCGCCGGCGAGCAAGTCGACCTGCGCGGCGTCGCCCTCGACAACGCCGGCATCGCCGAGTTCGATCGCCGCGTCTACGCCGTCACGCGCGAGATCGAGGCCGGCCGCGTGCTCACCTATGGCGAGGTCGCGGCGCGCGTCGGCGCCGACGCGTCGGCACGCGCGGTCGGCGAGTCGCTCGGCCGCAACGCGATGCCGATCGTCGTTCCGTGCCATCGCGTCGTCGCCACCGGCGGCCTCGGCGGCTTCTCGGCACCCGGCGGCGTGCGAACGAAGCGGCGCCTGCTGGCGATCGAGAACTCCCGGCCGGAGGGGCCGCCGGGACTCTTCGATGCGCCCGCGGCCGACCTGAGCGGCGCCGACGCCGATCAGGTCGCCAGCCGCGGGCCGATCGCCGGCGCGCCCGAGTCTTCTGCGGGCGCCTTGATCGAGCCGTCGGGCCGCTCGTAGGTGCCGATCAGGCAGCCGCTCGCGAGGCCGTGCTCCTTGATCGCGGCGAGCAGGGCGTCGCGCCCCGGCGTTCCTTCGAAGGTCGCGCCCGCGGCGAGCGCGAACACCTGGAACGCATAGCGGTGAACACCGTGCCCCGGCGGCGGATCGGGCGGCAGCCATGCCGCCTGCAGGTAAGAGTTGCGGCCGACGTGCAGCCCGGCGCCTTCGTGATCCTCGCTCGGCAGCGCGCCTTCGGCGAAGGCGCCGTCGACGGCGTCGAGGTCGACGACGATCGCGTGAACCAGCGGCTGCGGCGTCGGCGCATCGGCGTCCTCGACGATCAACGCGAGCGAGGCCGCGCCGGCGGGAACGCCGCGCCATTGCAGCGGCGGCGAGACGCCGGCGCCATCGGCCGTGTAGCGCGCCGGCAGCGGCGCGTGGTCGACGAAGGCCAGGCTCGAGACCGTGATCGACGCCATTCCGGCGCGCAGGTCGACCGCCTGGAAGGCGATCTTGTCGAGGCCGGCGCGCTGGCCGCGCAGCGCGTGGCCGAGGGCATCGGGTAGCTTCTCAAGCACGAAGTTCTCCTGCGCGCGAAAGAGGAATGGTGGGGCATTTCCGATGCCCATGCGCCCGCCTCGCCTGCCTCTCCGTCCATCAATTTCTGTCTTGACAGAAATTACTGTCAAGTCCAGAGTGGCCGTCATGAACCTCTCGCCGACCTTCTCGCGCTTCGTCCTTCACTGGGGCGAAATGGGGGCGCGCTGGGGCGTCAACCGCACCGTTTCGCAGATCCATGCGCTCCTCTACCTGACCGGTCGGCCGATGCACGCCGACGAGCTGTGCGAGGCGCTCGCCGTCGCCCGCTCGAATGTCAGCACGAGCCTGCGCGAGCTGCAGAACTGGGGCCTCGTGCGCCTGGTCCATCTGAGCGACGACCGCCGCGACCACTACGAGACCTCGACTCACGTCTGGGAGCTGATGCGAACGATCGTTCGCGAGCGGCAGCGGCGCGAGATCGCGCCCACCGTCGCCGTCCTGCGCGAGCTTCTCGACGACCCCTCGCTGCGCAAGGAAGCGGCGCCGGTGAAGCAGCGGATGGAAGAGACGCTCGAGCTGCTGGAGACGCTGACGTCGTGGAGCGAGGAGATGCTCGAGCTCGACACGGCGACGCTGATGAAGCTGCTGCGCCTCGGCGCGCGAATCCAGAAGCTGCTCGCCAAGCCCGGCGCGCGCGGCGCGGCTAAGTCTCCCCCGGCGGGAACCGACCCGCCCCTTGCGTGAGGCCCTGATGAAGATCCTCGTCTGCGGTTCCAGCGGCTGCGTCGGCAGCGCCGTCGTTCGCGCCTTGCGCTGGCGCGGCCACCATGTCGTCGAGACGGCACGGCCCCCCTCCGGCGCCGGCGCCGGCGCCTTCGTGCTCGATCTGGCCGCGACGTCGATCGAGGCCGAGCTGGCGGCGCGCCTCCGCGCGCTCGACCTCGATGCGATCGTCAACTGCGCCGGCACGGCATTGCCGGCCGCGGCGAGCCCGCGCGACGACCGCCTGCACGGCGCCGGACCGAAAGCCCTCTTTCGCGCCGCCGCGCGCGCCGGCATCGGCCGCGTCGTCACGCTCTCGGCGCTGGGCACGGAGCGCGACGACCCCGATGCAGTCGGGCGCGGCGCCTGGCGCACCCGGCGCGGCGCCGAAGAAACGCTGCTCGGCCTCGACCTCGACGCCGCGGTCGTCAGGTCCGCGCTCGTCTGCGGGCCGGCCAGCCGCAGCGCCGAGCTGCTGGCGGCGCTGGCCGGCGCGCCGATCGTCGCGCTCGCCGGCGGCGGCCGCGGGCGCCTGCAGCCGATCCACGTCTTCGAGCTCGCCGAGGCGATCGCCGCGCTGGTCGAGCGAACCGGCTCGGCACGCGGGGTTTACGAGATCGGCGGCGGCAGCGTCGTCACGTTCCGCGAGCTGCTGATCGCGCTGCGGCAGGCCGCCGGCGACGACGGCGACGGCCCGGTGCTCGTCTCGCTGCCGCTGCCGATCGCGCGCGCTGCCGTCGCGCTGACCAACCGGCTCGCGCGCGCCGGCCTCGACGCCGACGTGCTGCGCCTGCTCGCCCGCGTCGGCGTCACGGATCGCAACGCGGCGCCGGTCCTGCTCGGCCGTGCGCCGTCGACGCTCGCCGAAGGACTGGCGGTGACGCCGCCGGCACGACGCCCGAGAGCGGCGCAGCGCGCTGCGCCGGCGTCAGCGACGGCGCGCCGGCTGAGCCATCAGCAGGGACGGCCATGAGCGCGGATTCGGTCGCCGACCGTCTTCCCGCCGTCGTCGATCCCCCTCCCAGCGGCATCGAGATCAGGCAGCGCGTCCTCGCCTACTACAACGCCGCCACGACCGACTACCGCGCCTGGAGCCGCGAGTTCAACATGCACTTCGGCTACTGGCGCTTCGGGCTCAACCCGTTCCGACGCGAGCCGATGCTGCACGAGCTCAACCTGCAGGCGCTCGCCCGGCTGAACCTGCCGCGCGATCGGCCGGCGCGCTCGCCGACCTCGGCGGCGGCACCGGGGCGACGGCGCGCGCCGCCGTCGCCGCCGATCGCCAGCTCAGCGTCGACGTCGTCACGCTGGTGCCGAAGCAGGTCGCGCTCGGCCGCGTCGCCAACGCCGGAGCGCCGCGCGGCGATGCGATCACGATGCACTGCGCCGGACTACGCGGCCTCGCGCCTGCCGGCGGCGAGCTTCGACGCGGTCTGCGCGATCGAGAGCGCCTGCCATGGCGAAGGCGCGACCAAGGCGATGCTCCTGCGCGAAGCGAATCGCCTGCTGCGCCCGGACGGGACCTTCATCATGGTCGACGCGATGCTGCTCGACGAGCTGCCGACGCGTGGCGTGCTGGCCCGGCTCACGGGCGCGATCTATCTGCGCTGGTGCTCGTCGTGGGCGGTTCCCGAGCTGTGCCGCAGCGACTTGTTGCCGCACGCGCTCGAAGGCGCGGGCTTCGCGCCGGCGGCAACGACGATCGAGGACTGGTCGTGGCGGATCGCGCCCTCGGTCGCGCACGTCCCGTTTCTCGCGACGCGCTTCGCGATCACCGAGGTCGTCAAGGCGCGCGGCCGCCTGTCGATCTGGCGCTGGCGCCACATCGTCGCCTCGTTCCTCACGCCGCTGCTCGGCTTGCGCCGCAGCGCGCTGCGCTACGTCGCGGTCGTCGCGCGCAAGCCGTTCGACGACGCGCCGGCGTGACTCGCGGGCGCGCCGAAGCTTCTCGCCGCGGAGGTTTGCTTTTACAGTCCGCCGACGCCCGCGATCCCCAGGAGCAGCCGGTGACGCCCAATCCCTATGCCCCGCCGAAGTCCGAAGTCGCCGACGTCGTGCGCGGGCATGTCGCCCCGGCGCTATGGAACGCCAACGCCGCCGCCGCCTGGAGCCTTCTGTTCAGCCCGGCGTTCGGGGCTTTCGTCCACATGAAGAACTGGCAGGCGCTCGGCGAGCCGGCGAAAGCGTCGGCCGCGAAGACGTGGGCCATCGCGACGCTGGTCGCTCTCGGCGTCGTGTCGGTCGCGGCCGCCCTGCTGCCGGACAGCCAGGCGCTCGACGGCCTATCGCGAATCGCCATGCTGGCTCTGCTCTTGAGCTGGTACTACACGAGCGGCCGCCCGCAAGTCGCGCTCATCAAGGAACGGTTCGGCGACCAGTACCCGCGCAGAGGATGGGCGAAGCCGCTTCTGCTGGCGCTCGCCGCGCTCGTCTGCTTCGTTGTGGTCATGGTGGCCATCGGCGTCGCATTCGAAGCCCTCTCGAACGGACGTTGAGCTTCATCGGACGTCGGTGGCGACGCCGTGAAGGGCCGTACCATGACCTCGAGGCTCTTCCTGAGCCACTCGGGGCTCGACGCGGCGCTTGCCGCGCAGGTGCAGCAGGCGATCGAGGCCGTCTTCGCGGACCGCGCTCTCGGCCTGAAGGTATTCAACACATCGACTCCGCATGACCGCTTCAAGACTCTCGAGTCATGCCTTGCATCGGGGACCCCGTGGGCGCGAGAGGCCGTCGCCTACGAGGAAGAGCTGAAGCGGTATCTGCGCCTGAGCCTCGCCGAGTCGGCGGCGTATCTGCTGCTCGTCACCCGCGCGAGCCTGGCCGCCGACAGCAAGTGGATCCGTTTCGAGATCGACGCGGCGCGTTCGATCGCGCTCGACGGCAGGACGTCGTTCTTCTTTCCGTGCGTCGCCGACGGCGTGACGCTGGCTCGTTTGCCCGACGGCGCCGCCGAATTTCAGGGACTGCGCCTCTGCGATCCGAGTTGGACCGGACAGCTCGCCGCGGCGATCGCAGGGAGATAACAAACGCGGCCGGCCCGGCGCTCGCAGAGTCCGGGACCGCCCGCGCTACGAACTCGGTGGCGATCTGCCCGCGGCGCGGGGACGCCCGGTGAGGTACTGCCGAACCTCGGCGGCCGAGTAGCCGACGGCGCCGACCGCCTCCGCCAGCTCGACTTCGGAGCAACCGAGGGCCTTGCACCAATCGGCGATCACGGGATATCCGGCCAAGGAGATCTGTTCGCTGTCCGGGTGGGTCTTTTCAGGGAGGTCTTGCATGTCACGCTCCTCCGGGATTGAAGGTCACGCCCTGCTGCACGGCTTGCTGACAACGCCGCGCCAGAAGTATGCCAAAACCCGGGCCCGATGGCGACGCGGTTCCGAGCCCGCGCGCGGCTGGCGGTGACGACTCCCGGCCGCAATCAGCCTGGCGTCAACCCTCCGATCTTTCCGGAGGAAGACAGGTGAAGAAAGAGCTTGCGCCACGTTGGAAAAACATCGGCGTGCGTCGTGACGATCTTGTTGTGACGATTCCACAAAGCGGCATCGGTGATGTTCACGTTGCCGCCTCTTTGGATCGCCGATTCCAGCAGCTTGACATCGTCGGAGAACACGGCCAGGAACAGGTCGAGGTCGGGATCGTCGACGTGCTTTCGCACCGCCTGGAAGAACAACTCGTACAGCCTTGTCTCTCGCTGCTTCGGATCGAACTTCTTCAAGATGTCCTGCGCAGCCGTCTGCGCTTCTGCATCGCTGCCCGACGGCGCTTCGATCGCGACGATGTCTGCGAACAGGGGCGCCAGCGACTGAACGCGATCCTGGTCCAGGCGGTACCACACGGGAATGATCCGAACCTTCCTGGCCACCATCAGCGAATAGAGGTTCCTGCGCTCCTGCTCCGACCACCCGCTGAAATAGTTCTCGCTCAGGACGACGATGGCATCGATGGAAGCGCCGATCCCGTTCTCGATGCCTGCCAGTATCGAATCACCGGGCCTCATCTGCTCCTGATCGAGCCAGACTTCCGCCCCCTGTCCGGCGAGCGCATCACCGAGCGCTCGCGAAAAGTCTCTCGCGTCCTTCTGCTTGTACGAGATGAAAAAGTCGTAGACCCCGCTCTGTTTGTCGGGGACGCTGTTCGGAGCGCTCATCACGTTCTCCCGGAGCCGTTGTGAAAGCGAATGATCGTCGTCGATCGAGCTTCGGGTCATTTTGTTCGTTGGAAGCGATCTCGCCAACCGGGAAAGAGGCCCTCGAAAGGGCTCCCGCAGGCTCGCTGCAGGAATACGATGGCGCGCTTGGATCCCTTGCGAGGAAGGCGATGACGGCTCGGCGTGCGGTGCTTCGCGGGCTCGGGGCGATGGCGTTGATCGCCGGCGCCGGGCGATCCCGCGCGCAGCAGCCGGCCAAGCCTGCGCACGTCGGCATCCTGTGGCCTGCGGTCAGGAACGATCCGTTGCCGCAGAAGTTCTCCGCCGCCTTCCACCAACGCCTGCGCGAGCTCGGCCATGTCGAAGGAAAGCCCTACGTCACGGACGCGCGGTTCACCGACGGCGCAGCCAGCCCGCTGCCCCAAAGCGGACCGTCGGTGGGAAACGCAGCATGCTGCATCACTCGATGACTTCGTCCGCTTGAATGAGTGTGCTGCGCGGAACAGAAACGCCAAGCGCACGCGCCGTTCGCAGGTTCAGGACAAACAAGTACTTGGCAGGGAGCTCGATCGGCAGGTCTTCGGCCTTTACTCCCTTCAGTATCCTGTCGACGTAGTAGGCGCCGCGCTTGTACACGTACGCGTAATCGGGACCGTACGAAGCCAGCAACCCGGCCCTCGCTACATCTGCCGTGAAGGTAAACCCAGGCAGTCGATGTCGCAGAGCGAGTTGCGCGAAGTCCTGAGGGCGCGTGTAGCTGAATCCGGTAGTTCCTTCGAAGAAGGCATCGACGCGCAACTGCGCCATTCGGTCGAATGCGGGCCCCAGGTCGTCGATCGTTCTTAGCTCTATGAGTTCGAGCTTCAGCCCCAAGACCTCCGCCGCCTTGGTTGTGGCTTCCCGAGTTTGCGAGGGGCTCGCTGCTCCCAACTCCGCTGAACGCAGCCAAGCGATCGCCGTCGCGCTCGGGGTAAGTTGCCGGATAAGTTGGAGTAGCTTCGTCGCGCGGGAGTCGCTCGCATCCTGCGTTACTCCCGTGACGTTCCTGCCCGGCTTCGCGAGACTGAGGACGAAGCCCGAACGGACCGGTTCAACCGTATTCAGCATCACGATGGGGAGGGTCGATGTGGCTTTCATCGCTGCGGCTGTCGCGGCATTTCCCGAGGCCACCAGTACATCGACCTGAGATGCAACCAGCTCACGAGCTTGGGCGGTCGAGCGCTCGGGAAATCCGCCTGAGAAGCGTCTTTCGAGGACCAGGTTGCCTCCCTCGATGTACCCCAGCGCCCACAGGGCATTTTCGAACTCGTGGAGGAGACCGTTGCCGGCGTCAGGCGAACTTTGCGACAGGAAGCCGATTCGGCGCAGTTGGCGCGGCTGTGCGAAGCATGGCGAGATCAAAGCGCCAGAGAACACCACCTCCAGTACGGATCGACGGTCCAAGATCGCACCTCGTCGGCTGCCTGGTCGAAGCATAGAACAGCGCAGAGCACTGACCGCCGCGCATTTTTCCGCGCTACGCAGCCCGAGCTCGCGACGCCCGACGTGTAGTGCGCAGGCGGCACTCGCCAGAGCACGGCACGAGCACCCGCGTTGCATTGCGTCGGCGCTCACCGTCTGCAAGAGCGTAGCCGTCTCTACCTACTGGCGACCACAGCATCGGCTTGGATGTCAGTCCTGCTCGGAGGGGACTGGTCGGCGTTTTCGCCGACTGGCTCCGCGAAAAGCCGAGCCCGTCGCACCGCCATGGCAAGGCGTGAGCTCGCCCCCTAGCTTGCCGACCTGGTGTCGCAATGTCGCGCCGCCTCAGCAACTTGGGAGTGAGCTCATGAATGCATTGCCATGGATCGCGATCTGGGCAGTTCTGTGTCTGCCGGGCCTGGCCGCGGCAGACCCCATCAAAAAGTGCAAGGACGAGATCCTGAAGGGTCAGTATGTGTTCACCGCCACCGGCTTCACCCGTGCCTCGACGGGCCTGCCCGGCAACCCCTGGGTACCGAAGGCGATCGTGGAGGTCCTCCATTTCAACGGGGACGGCACGTTCACCACGCCCGTGGTGACCGTGGCCAACCCGTTCGGTGACACCGGCAACGTGCTGCAACCGCCCGCGGGCGCGCCCGGGTTGTATTCGATCAACGACGACTGCAGCGGCAACGTGCAATTTCTCGACGCGAACACGACCACGTACCGGATCTATGTCGACCCTCCGCGTGGCGATACCCTCTGGATGATCCAGACCAACCCGGCCAACAACGTCTTTCAAGGGCGCGCCAACCGCGTGTTTTGAGCCGCGTTGCTCCGGCCCGCTCGGCCGAGCTGGCGAGAAGGCGACGAGCGGACCGGCTGACCGGCTCGCAGCGTCGAGCGTCAGTTGACAGCTGCGACGGGCGGGCCGGATGATGGACAAGGGGCCGGTTCGGAACAGCGATGGAACGTCGCGGCCGGATCGAACGGTTCGGCCGCAATCGTTGGAGGGAGGCCATGACAGACGCGGTCATCGCCGAGGACGAGCTCGTCCTGCGCGGCGAGCTCAGGGATCACCTCACGCGGCTCTGGCCGGGGTTGCGGATCGTTGCCGAGGCCGAAGACGGCATCGACGCGCTCGACGCGCTCGAGCGCTGCAAGCCGCAGGTGATGTTCCTCGACATCCAGATGCCGGGACTGTCGGGGATCGAGGTCGCGCGCGCCGCGAGCGGGCGCTGCCACATCGTCTTCGTGACCGCGTACGACGAGCACGCCGTCGCCGCGTTCGAGCAGGGGGCCGTCGACTACGTGATGAAGCCGTTCACCACGGCGCGGCTCGCGAGCGCGGTCGCCCGCGTGCGCGAGCGACTCGATACGACACCCGCCGATCTGAACACGTTGCTGCAGTCGTTGCGCGAGAGCGCCGCGAAGCGGTCGTACCTGCGCTGGATCAATGCCTCGCAGGGCCAGAACGTCAAGCTCATCACCGCCGACGAAGTGTGCTACTTCAAGGCCGACAGCAAGTACACGCTGGTCGTCACAGCGCACGCCGAAGCCGTCATCCGCAAGTCGATCAAGGAGCTTCTCGACGAGCTCGACCCCGAGCTGTTCTGGCCTGTGCACCGCGGCGTCGTCGTCAACGTCAACGCCATCGCGCTGGCGCATCGCAAGCTCAACGGGCAGTACGAGTTGCGCCTGAAGTCGCGCCCCGAGACGCTCCTCGTCAGCGAGTCGTATGCCTACCGCTTCCGCCAGATGTAGCCCGCTCGCCGAGCGAGGCCGATGGCACGCCCGGCTGCGAATGCTGCGGCGCTCGCTGGCAGCATCGTCCGCGGGCGAGCTTCGCGCGCTCGTCTTCGTCGCTGCGGTCTTCGGCATCCTCCTGGTGCTCGGGAAGGTCGTCGAGTTCGCCGTCAGGCACGACATGCCCACCGTCGACCTTGCCCGGCTTACTGCGGACATCGTCGAAGAGCTCGCGACCGCGTCCTTGATGGCGCTGACGATGTTCGTCGTTATCCAGCCGATCCGCAGACTGGGCCCGCGGGCCGGCGCGCGGCGCGTCGTTGCGATCACCGCCGCGCTCGCGCTCGCGACGCTGCTCGTCGTGACGATCCAAGCGGCGTTCATGATCCTGTGGGATTTTCCGTTCGAGACGGCGCTGTACTCGACGGCCATCCAGTTCGGGCTTCCCGCCGCATTCCTCGTCACGGTCGGCGAGTTCCATCGCCGGGAGGTCCTCAGCCTCGAAGCGATGCGCGAGGCCGAGGCCGACCGCGCAAGGCTCGAGCAGCAGACGCTGCAGGCGCGGTTGAAGACGCTCGAGGCGCAGATCGAGCCGCATTTCCTGTTCAACACGCTCGCCAATGTGCGCCGTCTTTACGAGATCGACCCGGTCGCCGGCGACGCGATGCTCGAGCGGCTGATGCGCTACCTCGAGATCGCCTTGCCGTCGATGCGCGACGAGCGCGTCACGCTCGGCCGGGAGGCCGACCTGATCGAGGCATACCTGCACCTACAGCAGGTGCGCATGGGCAGGCGGCTGGCCTTCGCGATCGACGTCGCGCCGGCGCTGCGTCCGATCGAGGTGCCGCCGATGATGCTGCTCACGCTGGTCGAGAACGCGATCAAGCACGGCCTTGCGCCCCTGCGCGATGGCGGCAGGATCGACGTCGGCGCGCGCCGCGAAGGCGACGCGCTGCAGCTCGAGGTCGCCGACACCGGACCAGGCTTCGGCGGTGACGTCTCGGGCGGAGGGACCGGCCTCGCCAACATCCAGGTGCGGCTCGCCGCGATGTTCGGCGACGCCGCACAGCTGACGCTCAGCGCGCGCCGGCCGCGCGGGCTCTTGGCGGCGATCTGCATTCCCGTGAGCGTCTCGTGAACGCCGGCACCGTGCCCGCCGCGGGCGCAGGGTCGGCCCACGCGAGCCTGCTGGCGACGCTGGCGCGACGCTTCGACGCCCGAACGCTGGCCTTCGGCACGGTGGTCGTCGGCGCTCTGGTGATCGTCGGCGGCGTCGGGCTCGTCATCCCCGTCTGGTGGGCGCCAGTCGAGACGAAGCTGTCGCGGCTGGTCGAAACCGCGGTGACCGGCGCCCTCATTTTCGTCGCCGTCGTCATCGCGGACGAGCTGGTGCAACGCGGTGCGTCGAGCGTGCGGACGTACGCGATCGCGATCGTCACCGCCGCCCTCGTTGGCGCCGTTGCGGGCTGGTACGTGCGCTCGGCGACGGGCCTGACGTTCCGGGCGCCTCCGGGAATCGTCCCGGCGCCGCTCATGAACGCTTCGCACCGGATCGCGCATCACCTCGGGATCGCGATCGTCTGCAGCCTCGTCGCCGGGCTCGCGACGTTCGTCTGGGTGAGTCGTCGCACTGCGCTCGCGGCGCGACGTCGCCAGCAGGAGGCGGAACGCGCGCGCGCGCAGGCGCGCCGCCGGACGCTCGAGTCGCAGCTGCAGGCGTTGCAGGCGCGCGTCGAGCCGATGTTCCTGTTCGACACGCTCGAGCGCATCCGCGCGGCATACCGCTTCGACGCCGCAGCGGGCAACGCGATGATGGAAGACCTGATCGTCTACCTGCGCGCGGCGCTGCCGCACCTGCGCGAATCGTCATCGACCGTCGCGCAGGAGCTCCGGCTCGTCGGCGCCTGGCTCGACATCGTCGGCCGCGGCGCGCAAGGATTCGTCGTCGATCTCGACGCCACACCGTCCGTGCACGAGGCGCGACTGCCGGCGCTCGTCCTGCTGCCGCTCGTCCAGTGCGCGGTCGCCGGCACGGGACCCATCTCGCTGCGGCTGCGCCTTCGCACGGCGGGCGCGGATCGCCTCTCCGTCGAGGTGGCGACGAGCAGCGACGTCTTTGCTGCCGGAATCGCAGGCGAGTCCCGCCTGCAGCAGATCGACGATCGCCTGCGCGCGCTGTACGGCGACGACGTCAGCGTCGCGAGCCGCAGCGCGCTCGCCGGTTCCGGCAGCGAAGCGAGCATCGAATTGCCGCTCGAACGCGCCGACCAGAGCCTGAAGGCGGCGTCGTGAGCCGGCGCCAGACGAGTGTCGGCCGAGCAGCGCTCCTTGCAGACGACCCTTCGCCGCGTTGCGCTCGTCCGGCGCTGGCGCTGGCGCTGGCGGGATCGCTTGTGCTGGCGATGTCGTCGGCGCTCGCCCAAGAGACGCTCGAGCGCGTCGTGATCACGGGTTCGAGCATCAAGCGCGCCGAGACCGACCAGCCGTCGCCGGTGCAGGTCATCCGGCGCGAGGACATCGACGCCTCGGCGAAGACGAGCGTCGGCGAATACCTGCAGACGCTGACGGCCGACGGCCAGGGATCGGTTCCGACGACGTTCGGCCGCGGCTTCGCGGCGGGGACGGCGGCGGGAATCTCGCTGCGCGGGCTGGGTGCGAACGCGACCCTGGTGCTCGTCAACGGACGCCGCATCGCTCCGGCGGTCCTCGCCGACGACGCGCAGCGCGTGTTCGTCGACCTCAACACGATCCCGCTCGACGCGGTCGATCGGATCGAGGTCCTGAAGAACGGCGCGTCGGTGATCTACGGTTCGGACGCGCTGGCGGGCGTCGTCAACATCATCCTGCGCAAGACGTTCAACGGCACGGTCGTCAAGGCGTCGTTCGGCGTCGCGAGCCAGG
>Ga0157375_10001938_pt1 | contig 17823 bp, 13 predicted proteins | sample M35metaG_FD_115311 | JGI IMG/M metagenome (GOLD analysis project Ga0157375, IMG submission 115311) | Miscanthus rhizosphere microbial communities from Kellogg Biological Station, Michigan, USA - M3-5 metaG | ecosystem: Host-associated > Plants > Roots > Rhizosphere > Soil | place: USA: Michigan... | reverse complement strand
TGGCAAAGAGGATTTCAGCCAAATAAAATCACTCCTTGATCATAAATATTGCCACCTGGAAGCAAGCCGCTGGATATCAGAAGAAGGGAGATTTGATGTGGACGTACAGCCTCCTGCGACCCGCGCCAATTACTTCAGCGTTACTTATACCACAGACCCGCTGATAGGCGACATACGAGACAATACTCTGGTATCTAATTAAGTTGTAGATCAATCGCTCTTAAAAAGGAGGCACCTACGGGGCCTGAACAACTCGTTGTTTTTTCTATAAACAGGATGCTCCTATGGAGCTAAAACCAACAAGATGATCGACTCCATAGGAGTCACCTGTTTATAGCATATTGTATTAATGTATTGGGCTCCGGCGAAACCTCCTTCGTCGATATAATTCCGTCTGATTAGCCGCCATTATACACAAAACGGCAAAATCTTTTTAAATTAGTGGTTTATTCAAACGCAAAATGAAACGACTATTTCTATTACCGTGCCTTGTGGTACTATTTGTTTGTGCCCAAAAGGTAAATGCCCAGCAGCAAACCCCGGCAGATATTTCCAAAAAGTTCTTCGAGCTGTACGCCACCAAACCTATGGATGCCGTTGACCAGCTTTTTGCTGATGTGAAGAAGAACAAGCAGGTGAACGACGACATCACCGCCATCAAAAAGAACCTGAAAGTAACCATCGACCAGGATGGCGATTACAACGGCTACGAACTGATCACCGAAAAGGGTGTTGGCAATACAGTAAAACTTTTAAGCTACATAGTAAAGTATGATAAACAGCCGGTACGCTTTGTATTTGTTTTCTATAAACCCAAAGATGCCTGGAAGATCTACACTTTCCAGTTCAACACCAATTTGGATGATGAGTTAACGAATGCTGCGGGGGTGGATTTGTTGAAGGAGAATAAGCAGTAGGGGTGGAAATTAATAAAATCTACTCCTACAAACCTTACCGATGCAAAATATTTCAATGCAAAATTCAATTACTTTTGTCGAAAATTGTAAAAAGAATATGTCTAGACCCTTATCACTAATTCTGCTTTTTAGCACCCTAACATTTTATGCATTCGGTCAAATAGATACTGCTAAGTCCATAAGATATTACCAATTAGGTATCAAAGATCATGCAAAGAAAGACTACTTCATTGCCAGAAGAGAATTTGATACTTCCATAATGGCCAATCCCAATTATGCTATGGCTTACTATTATCGGGCATTAGATAAGCTCTATCTAAAAGATTATCCTGGTTCAATTGACGATAATAGTATTGTTATTAAATTGAAACCGGATTATTCAAGCGCATATGATAACCGTGGATATACTAAATCATTAATTGGCGATTTGCAAGGCGCGATTGTAGACTATAATAAATCTATATCATTAAATCCAAAGGTTCTTAAAGCATATATTAATCGAGGCAGCGCCAATCTCCAATTAAAACTCTATTCCAATGCATTGAACGATTTTAATAAGGCATTAATAGCAAGCGCGGATAATGGCGATGTGTACTTCGATATTGGCGTGACTGAAAATGCAATGGAAGATTACAAAGCAGCAATTATCGCATTTGACAATGCAATAAGAGTGAAACCTACGTTGGAAAAAGCTTACCTTTTAAGAGCTACTGCAAAAGGATTATCAAATGATGCAAAAGGGGCTTTAGAAGATCTCAACAAGTGTATTGCATTAAATCCTAATGATGACCTTGCTTACTTTAACCGGGGTGGATATAAATATGACAACAACGACAAAACAGGTGCTTGTGCTGACTTTGCGAAGGCGTCAGAACTTGGGAATAAACAGGCAACCAATATGTTAAAAGAAAAATGTCGCTAATTTCTTCACCGCGTTTCAGTTGGCAGTTTTTATTTAGCAGCTCGCAGTAATCATGGGAATCGTTTAATCAAGAGTAAATCATGATTCAGATAAATTTCGCCTTGCACCTTCGCTCTGTATAGCATGCAATTGCTTCGTTGCGCGACACACACCGCCCGCCTTTGGCCTCTCAATGACACAAACAAAAAAACGCCCAGCTCAAATGAGCAGGGCGTTGATATTTTCACCTTTTAAGTCTCCCCTTTGGGAGATTTAGAGGGGCTTACTCGCCTTTTTCAGCGTTTTCTTCGTTTGCAGCTGGTGCTTCAGGAGTTTCGTCAGCAGCAGGTGCAGCTTCAACTGCTGGTGCAGCTTCTGCTTTTGGCTCTTCAACTACTACTGCTTCTTCAACTGCAGCTTCAGCTTTTGGAGCAGCAGATTTAGCACCACCTTTACCAGAACCACCACGACGACGGGTTGATTTCTTAGCAACTGCAGCGCCGTCTTTAGTGTAAACAGTGTTGTAGTCTACTAATTCGATCAATGCCATTTCCGCGTTATCACCCAAACGGTTTTCCAGTTTGATGATACGGGTATAACCACCCGGACGGTTAGCGATCTTTTCAGCAACTTCGCGGAACAATATGTTCACGGTCTCTTTGTCTTGCAGGTAGCTAAATACCGTACGACGTGAGTGCGTAGTATCGTTTTTTGATTTAGTCAGTAATGGTTCTACATAACCGCGCAAAGCTTTTGCCTTTGCCAGTGTAGTAGTGATACGCTTATGCAGGATAAGCGAAGAGGCCATGTTTGCCATCATCGCCTTGCGATGACTGTCGGTACGGCCTAAGTGATTTACTTTTTTTCCGTGTCTCATTGTTTTTTGTTTTGTGGCACGTGCATACCGTCGGGCGGCGTTACCGTCAAGCCCTCGGAATTACGCGGGTTATTAGAGTCAAGAGCCAAGATTCAAGAATCAAGACTATTGAGAATTAATCTTGGTTCTTGAATCTTGTTTCTTGAATCTAACCCAAACCAAATGATGCTTCACGATGTTTTAATAAATACATCTAACAAAAAACATTATGGATAAATTAGAAATCAAAGGCAGTTGGAACGAGCTGAAAGGAAAAATGAAAAAAGCATATGGCAACCTGACCGATGACGACCTGGTACGGGAGGAAGGCAAAGACGATGAAATGCTTGGGAAACTGCAGAAGAAAACCGGCAGAAGCCGCGACGAATTGGTCAAATGGATCAACAGCTTATAAGACAAAGCCTCGTGAAAAACGAGGCTTTGTTGTTATATTTCATTCTACCTAATTTATAAAAGACTAATTTTGGGCGATTATGAAATCTGCCAAACCCACCATTCTTGTCGTCAACGATGACGGAATCACCGCACCCGGGATAAAAGCCTTAATGGATACCATGCGCGAGATCGGTAATGTAGTGGTAGTAGCGCCGGACAGCCCGCAATCGGGTATGGGTCATGCAATTACTATCGGTAGTCCGCTTCGTTTGGATAAGGTAGATATTTATGAAGGAATTGAAAGCTACCGTTGTTCAGGCACTCCGGTTGACTGTGTAAAATTGGCAGTAAACAAAGTTTTCAAAGGTAAAAAGCCTGATCTGTGTGTTTCAGGTATCAATCACGGATTGAATAATTCTATTAATATCCTGTATTCCGGCACCATGTCGGCAGCAGTTGAGGGAGCAATTGAAAGCATCCCGTCTATTGGTTTTTCACTGGATGACTATACGCTGCAAGCTGATTTTAGTCACTGCTTGAAATATGTAAAAGGGATAGCGCTACAGGTTTTACAGAATGGCCTACCTCCTTCTACCCTGCTTAATGTCAACTTTCCGAGCACTGTTCATATAAAAGGTATAAAGGTATGCCGACAGGCAAATGCCAAATGGGCCGAAGAATTTGATGAACGTATGGACCCGCATAAACGTCCTTATTATTGGCTGACAGGCGTGTTTCAGTTAAATGACACCGGAGAAGAAACCGACGTTTGGGCATTGGAGAACAATTATGTTTCAGTGGTTCCGGTACAGTTTGATATGACGGCGCATCATGCTATCCCGCTTATTAATAACTGGAAATTCAACATCTGACGGCCATGAAATATTACCTGGTAGCCGGCGAGGCCTCCGGCGATCTGCACGGGGCCAACCTGATGAAAGCGCTAAAAGAAAAAGACCCACAGGCTGAGTTCCGTTTTTTTGGCGGCGACCTGATGCTGGCCGAAGGCGGCAAGATGGTAAAACATTATGCCGACATGGCCTACATGGGTTTTCTTGAAGTAGCGGCAAACCTGCGTACTATATTTAAAAATCTGAAAGCCTGCAAAGAAGACATTGCAGCCTGGCAACCGGATGTACTGGTATTGATCGACTTCCCAGGATTTAATCTAAAAATAGCCGAGTTTGCCAAAGTGAATAATATCCTCGTATGCTACTACATCTCACCAAAAGTTTGGGCGTGGAACCAGAAACGGGTATTAAGGATCAAACGCATTGTCGACCACCTGTTTTGCATCCTGCCCTTCGAGGTTGATTTTTACAAAGACTGGGGCATGGAGGTTGATTACGTGGGCAATCCTTTGCTGGATGCAGTTTCAGACTTTAAACCTGATCCAGATTTCCGTAATAAAACTCAGCTTTCTGACAAAAAAGTCATCGCCCTATTGCCCGGCAGCCGAAAGCAGGAGATTAGTCGCCTTTTGCCAGATATGATCACGACAGCTCAGAAATGGCCGGATTATGAATTTGTGATAGCCGGTGCGCCATCATTTGACCAGGCTTATTACGATCAATATTTAAAAGACAGCCAAATCAAAGTACTGTTCAGTTCAACTTATGACCTGCTGAACATTGCCCACACCGCTATTGTAGCTTCTGGTACTGCAACCTTGGAAACAGCTTTATTTAATATACCTCAAGTAGTCGTATATAAAAGCAGTACTATCAGCATCACTATAGGCCGGATGGTAATCAGAGTAAAGTACATCTCACTTGTTAATTTGATAATGGACAAGCTGATTGTGAAAGAACTCATCCAACAGGACTGCAACCCCGAAAAGATAAACGAAGAGATAAGCCTGCTATTAAATGATAAAAGCTATCGGAATACGATGCTTGTTAATTATAAAAGCCTTCACGAAAAAATGGGCAAACCAGGCGCCTCTGAAAAAACAGCCGGACTGATTATTAAATATACCGCAAAAAAATAGCGCCCCATATTGCATAGGTCGCTATTGCAAATGTCTTTAACCAGATCGGTTGCTCAGATTAGCGAACTTGTAACCTTACCTGTTGACTGTTATATAATAATTGCTGTCTAACACTTTTATTGTTGTTCAAATCATTCACTAAAATTTTCTTTAGCTCGCTATCAAAACGGGTCAATAGTCTATTGGCGGTGGTTTTTTTATGATTTTTCATAATCGTCAATTAGGGTTAATACTTATTATACGTGTTTACTCGTCTTTGGGTTCTTTGTCAATGTGATCTTTTTCTGTAAGATTGTCTTTCCGTCTCTTCGCCTCTTTGTATTGTCTGATAATTTGTTCCTTATCACGTTCATCAGTGGGCAATTCAGGGTCTTGCGGGTTTTCCCACTCTTGCTCTTCGTTGCCGCTTGGTTTTTTCTTTGAATCGGTCATATCGCCAATTATGACTCATACAATCCCAATTTTATGCCACAATTCCTAAAAAAATAAGAAAAAAGCGTGCAATCGCACCTGATAAAAAAAGAAGCAAGGTTTTATACCAATACCGGAATTGGTATGGAGGAGCATCAATCAACAAAATGATGAAATATCGTCGTCCGGTTAGTCTTTTAACTATACACCGCGCCTGATTTTTTGTACAATTTTATGACTTACCAGGTGAACAATGACCGCAACAACAGATAAGGCGATACCCAACAAGCAAACGCCTGTCCATTTATAACGAGCCCAGGCCTGCCCGGCCAGGTAAGTGCCAATGCCGCCGCCAATAAAATACGCCACCATATAAATAGTGTTGATACGGTTACGGGCTTCGGGCCGCAAAGCAAATATCAGCGACTGATTGGAAATATGCGTTGCCTGAACACCCATGTCCATCACGACCACACCTATAATTAATCCTATAAAGCTATAAGCTGAGAAGTAAAATATAACAAACGAAACCACAATCAGCAGCAATGTAAAAGCGGAAAGCTTGTAGGCATCCATTTTGTCACTTAGCTTGCCCATTAGTCCGGCCGCCAGTGCGCCAAAGGCGCCCACCAAACCAAATAGTCCGGCCACATCACTTCCTTTATTGAAATTTTCGCGCAGCAAGAAAGTAAGCGTTACCCAAAAAGCACTGAAGCAGGCAAAACACAAAGCACCGCGAATAGCAGCAACGCGCAATGCTGGCTCTTCTTTTATTAAGGTAGCTAACGATTTCATCAGTGCGCCGTATGTGCCGTTATATTCAGGTTCAACTTCTGGTAGTAGGAAAAATAACAGTAGCCATATCACCACCATTATCCCCGCTGCTATATAAAACATCGCCCTCCATCCTAAATGTGCGCCAACAAATCCGCTGATCGTCCTTGACAAAAGTATGCCCAATAACAAGCCACTCATTACAAAACCGATCTTGCTGCCACGTTCTTCGGGTTTGGCCAAATGGGCCGTCATAGGCACCAATAATTGTGGGATTAGCGAGAATATACCAACCAAATAACTGGCAATGATCAACAGGTTAATTCCCTTAGCCATTCCAGCTAGCACTAATGCCACTGCGGCTAGCGCCAGGCATACCATAATCAATCGTTTACGACGTATCATATCAGCAAGCGGTGCGATAAACAACATTCCTGTTGCGTACCCCAATTGCGTCAATCCGCCAACTTGCCCTGCTTTACCACTTCCTACGTGAAAAGTACGCGCCATGTCATCCAATAATGGCTGATTATAATACAGATTAGCAACGATCAATCCCGTTGCAATTGCCATGACCCATAAAAGGGAAGGCGTCAGTTCAGGATGTATATGTTTTTTAGCGCTAGTCATGCCGGTTGTAGAAGTCAGCGCAAAAATGACAAAGTATCCGAAGAAAGATGTTGGTGTTAAGTAATATTCTCAGAATTTTGCGTTATAGATCAAATAAACGGCAAAAGTGCCTCCAGCCAAGGAATTCAAAGGGAGAAACTGATAAGTTAAAAGTAAAACTTTAACAATTTTTAACCTTTTGAGGCATTTTCACCTAAAAGAAGATCGATAAATTTGCTTATTGTAACAAAAACGACACAAAAGGCAAATAAAAATTTAATATTCTCTTTAAAATCAATCGAAACACACGATAAACCGTACAAAATCAACAAATAATTAAAATTATGGAGTTTTATTTATCTGATTTTCATCTTTTTGTTGATTTTGTTAAAAAATTAGTTTGTTTTTTTAATTTTTTTATCTAATTTTACATTGTTGACAAAATAAAGCAACACAAAACGATTAAAAATTGTCTTTTTTTCAGATTTTTAATTGTTTACTAAGTGTAAATTTAATGTTAACATTAGTTTATTGAATTGGTGACAAAAAAATTACAAATGTGTATAGGACACTTCAAAAATAAGTGTTACTTTTACACCATAAGATTTAAAAAAAGTCTTCTCATAATTTAGGTTTATAATTGGTTAGTAAAGACCCCTGCCCATCAGGGGCTTTACTGTTTTTAGACCTTTCGATTTCTTTGCGATATTCAGCGTTCAAAATTGATTATTCGAGATTAATTTGTCAATATTTAAGTTTTTGTTACTTTTGCCAACCTGTTAATTCAGCAGGCACTTAACAGTATGCCTGGCGCTTCGCATAGAAACTGCAAACTGGCAACTGCAAATTCAAAAAGGGGGATTAGCTCAGCTGGCTAGAGCGTTTGCATGGCATGCAAGAGGTCATCGGTTCGACTCCGATATTCTCCACACTAAAAAATCAGGGCTTTACGAAACATCGTAAGGCCTTTTTTGTTTCAAAGCAAAACACAGAAGGTTTAAAGTGGATAACTTCCTTTCGCTTAATGCAGCGAACTTTCTTGAATTTAACAGGCTGGCTGGAACAATAGAATTTGCCGAAACCTACGGAACTGCGACGTTACTTTGTTCGGCGGTGAAAAATACAGTGAGCCGATTATTGTGCGGGGGCCTTTTGTTATGAACACGCTACAGGAAATTTCACAAGCATACAGCGATTTTCATTCTGGTAAGGCGATGTAGTTTACACTAATCTAAACAACAAAGCCATGAGTATATTACACCTCATGGCTTACCAAATAAATCAACCTAACTTAAATTAAGCCAGCACCCGGCATTCGTATTAACTATTAAACTGACCCTAACAATTAATGGGTACTGGCTTAGTTCAAATAACTTTATTGCGCATCCCACCAAACCCGGTCAGTCAGTTTTGCCGATTGCTGCGGCTGCGGGTTTGAAATAATCTCTACTTCAGGATACAGTACCCTTCGCGGAACAGAGGAAAGAGCATTAGGCACTGCCGGTAAAACCGGGAAACCTGTTCTTCTGTAGTCATTAAAGTTCTCAAGAGAAAGGAAGTTGGCTATGCCTTTTTCCTCAATAATAAGCTGCTCTGCATTGGCACTAGTAAGTGTTCTGGAGGCAAGGTAAGTATTGGCGTCGCTGGCAGCTACCCCGAGTTTACTCATGTGTGACATTACTGCTGCCTGGTAAATTGGCAGGGCGCTTGCATAGCCAGATATGATAAGAGTAGCTTCAGCTTTCAGGAATAATGCTTCGGAATAATTTACGATATAGTTGTTTGCTCCGGCGGCACCGTAAAAATCGCCCGGACGGGAGTAGTTTTCCAATTCGCCGATATCATTCTGCCCTTCCGGGCGGCCGGTATAAAGGCCGGTTGCTGTAGCAGGTGCAACCATTATGGTAAGACGAGGATCGTTACGAGTTTTAAAGCCATCAACAACTGTATTAGCCAGCAACATGGTACTTGCCGAAATAAAATCTTGCTGCCATGGGTTTTCGCCACCAGCTGCACCGGTATAGGCCATTTTAAAATCATCATCATTAGAGGCCATGCCATTTTGCAATGCTGATAATGCTAGTTGAGCCTGAGCGGCTGCGGTATTGCCGGGTGCTTTTGTTAGATGCATATAATAACGTGCTTTTAGGGTGTAGGCAAGTCTTGTCCATTTACTCATATCGCCTCCGTAAAAGAAATCATCACCTGCTGGAGTTATCGTACCATTTTTAGCAATATCTGCAATGCCGGCATCAAGCAGGGATTGAATGTCTGTGTAAATATCCTTTTGCGAATCGTACACAGGAGTAAAATTACTAACTCCCTTAAAAGCCTGTGAATATGGTATATCTCCCCACAAATCAGTGCCTGTACCTAGGCAGTAGGCAGTTAATATCTTCGCTATTCCCGAATAGTTGGTTTTACCATCGGCCTCGGCTTTTTTGTTTAAGACCACGAGGTTATTTAAGCAGGTGGTATATAAATTGGTCCAATCACCATCCATATCGGTGTTATACATAAGGTAGGTACCTGCATTTGGAGAGGGCTGGTTTAGCGCGGCCACCTGCATATATTCCTGCACAATTACTGCCTCGTTACCTGCATATAAATTCGACGCTATAGCGAGTTCAACCGGTGAAAGGATCAGTGCTTCGCCGACACTAACCGGGTAATTAGGGTCTTTATTTACATTAATATATTTTTTACAGCCTGTAGTACTTACAAGGATGCCCGCTATTATAATTATATATATTTTTTTCATGACATGTTATGTTAAAGTGAATTGACGAATGATTACAGCGTTAGCTTTAAGTTAAAATCAATTGACCGTGAAGTTGGCGTAGAGAACGAATATATGCCCTGTGCGCCATTGGATGAACCGAATGAACTAACTTCGGGGTCGCCACCGGTAAAGTGTGGAGCATATATCCACAAATTGCGGCCTGTTACACTGAGATTAACCGCTTTAAACGGACTTTTTACCAACCACGACGGCTTAAAGCTGTAGCCTACGCTAACATTGCGGAGTTTGATATAGGTTCCATCCTGCACAGTGGCTTCGCTTATACCGTTAAGGCGCGTGTAGTAATCTTGTCCATTAACAGCAACGGTGTTTGGCAAACCCGTAGTAGCGCTAATGCCTGGTACAACCCGCAAGCCCCTGTTTTCGGTAACCTTAGGTGTGCCATAGAAATAGCCGTAGCTGTCTACATTATTCTGTATATCCCCACCTTTCTTTACATCAAAGAAAAAGCTGAAATTGAATTGCTTGTATTTAAAATTACTGTTTAAGCCACCGGTCCAGTCAGGATTAGTGTTACCAACAACGCCCTGGTTATCGTCCGAATAAGGCAGGCCAGCGTCATCAATTAACAGTTTGCCCTGGGCATTACGTGCAAACCTTGTTCCAAAGAGCGTACCGTAGGGTTGCCCAACCATAATTGTAGTGAAGCCGTTGCCAATTTGTTGCAGGTCACCATAAATGGACAGAACCTTACTCCTTATGCGGGAGTAGTTGATAGTTAAATCCCATTTAAAATCCTTATTCTTTATGGCCACTACATTTAATAAAACCTCTATGCCTTTATTACGCATAACCCCGCTATTAACAGTAGTACCACTATAGCCTATCGATGGCGCTGTGGCAACTCCGGGTATTATACCATTATTTAGTTTTTTAATAAAGTAGGAAGCCTCTAAGCTGATGCGGTTATTAAAGAAGCCTGCTTCCAAACCGGTTTCAAACTCGTTGATACGCTCATTCTGGAGGAACGGGTTATTTAATGTCTGGTTTAACAAGAACCCGGCCTGACCCTGATATGGGAACGCAATATTGCGAATGGTTTGAGGTAAGTAAGTAGTTATAAGACCATAAGGCTGCACATTATCATTACCTACCGTTGCATACGATACTCTTATTTTACCCAGGTTCATGATGTCTTGTAATTCTCTGGAGAAAAATTCAGAAAAAATAAAGCTGGTTGCTGCTGAACCATAAGGATAAAAACTATGACTGGTTGCCAGTTTGGAGCTACCATCATAACGGCCAGTAAGCGAAAGGATGAGGAAACGCTTATAGTCGATATTACCTTGTGCATAAAAGCCTACTTTACGCTGCAAATAATGATTTTCGGCAAAGGTGATAGTTGAGGCGGAACTGATGTTACTAAGGTCGGCAACAGTAAGCCCAACGCCATTGCCATAAAGGTTTTGGGAATATTGAGAATAAACGTTATTACCAATCAATCCATCAATATTAAAATCGCCGAATTGATGGTTGGCGCTTATGATTAAGTCGTTATTATACTGCCTGAAATTGGTACTATTCACTACAATCCTGCCGTTAGGGTTTGATACCGATTGTGCAGACTCGTGATAATTATCGGTTTCGTTATAAACATCAGCGCCAAACCTTTCTGTAACGGTTAGCCATGTAAGTGGTTTGTAATCTGCGGTAAAGGTTGGTAGAAAACGATTGACACCTGAAGTATTGGAGATGTTATTTAATACCCAGTAAGGATTGTTGCGTGAGTAACGATAAAGCCTTTGAGTGCCATCTTCATTTTGGTAAGGCAGCAGATTATAAGAAACGGGAGCGGTAAAAATTGTCCATACCGGGCTTTCTAAAGCCCAACCTTCCGGAAGTCTGTCGTTTTGTGTATTAGAATAATTGAGCTGGAAGGTAGTAGTTAAATTTTTAACTATCTGTGCGCTGTATTTTGCAAAAAAAGTGTTACGCAAAAAAGAAGTAGTGGGTACAGTTCCTGTTTGATTAAAATTTGAATAAGATAAATAGTAATTTGAAGCGCCTCCGCCGCCATTAACACTAAAGGTATTATCGTAAGTGTGCCCGGTTTTGAAGAAAAGATCAGCTTGATTGTATTTTTTTGCGGGCTGGCCATTTACTTTAAGGGTATCCATTAGCGCCCCCCATGACCGGCTTGTTTTTTGATTAGTTCCGTCATAAAATACGCCTTGGGTACCCAGAGAATATTTGCTTTGTATTTGTGGCAACAAGGGGTTTTCGAATGAAAAATCTGACGAAAAATTAATGGTAGGTTTTTGATTGGCCTTGCCGCTTTTAGTAGTGATGATAATTACGCCCGCCGCGCCTGCTGAACCGTATAAAGCTGTGGCTGCAGCGCCTTTCAGAACGTTAATGGTTTCGACAATAGCCGGGTCAATATCAGCGATGCGGCTGGTACCCGGACCCGAATTGAGGTTGCCCGTTTCATCGTTATTAACGGGTACCCCGTCAATCACCATTAAAGCCTGGTTATTGCGATAAAATGATGAAGCACCACGTACAACAATACTTGATGAACTGCCCGGCGTGCCTGAAGCACTAATAATTCTTACCCCAGACACTTTACCATCAATATCATTAATAATGCTTGGATCTTTTGCCTGAACCAGTTCATCACCTCTTACTTGCTGTGTACTGTAAGTCAGGTTCTTCTTTTCACGCTTTACACCCAGTGCGGTAACCACTACTTCGTCAAGCTGCTGATTATCCTCGGCCAATCTGATCTCGATACTTTCGTTATTAGTCAAATCGGCCTCCTTTGTAATATAACCGATAGCGGTTATTATCAAAGTTGCCGGGGCTTTGTAGCTGATCTCAAAACCACCCTGTGCATCTGTTGCAACGCCTTTGTTTGTTCCCTTTATCTTTACAACTACACCGGGCAAAGGACTGCCGTTTGCATCCAATACCCGCCCCTTAAGGGACACCCCCTGGGCATACGCTGCCGAATAGAGTGCAAGCACACCTAAGCAACAAATAATCAGCTTTTTAAGTACATGTTTTAGCTTCATGACAATAGTTTTAGTTTTTTAGTTTTCTCTAAATAATTAGTGGACATGTAAAACTATTGAGTAACTGGCCCTGATTTTTTCAGGAATCTTGCTAACACTTGCAGTATTTTAACATAATTGTTACAGTAAGTACACAAGTCATTATTTGGGAGGGATAGAAACGCGATGCATCGCGTTTCTATAAAATATTTCTAACAAAACCATTTTAGGCTGTTTGGGAGAGGGTAATAGATACGCTCCCCGGCAATAAACCAGGGACTCCGCGGAATACAGTAGGTATGAACTTGCCGATACGGCTATTTATTCTGAATATTTATTTTAAGCGGCTTGTTAATTAACCTGATAACATAAGCACCCCGTGTCTTGTCAAAATTACCGGCCAGCTCGTATTTGCCTGCTCCTTTTATTTGGGCAGGCTGCTGAATGTGCAAATAAGCTTTTGGTGTATACGTATCTGCAGCATCAAGCAAAACAGAAACTTGCCCTGATTTTGGGTTATATGACACGGTATTAAATGTTCCAGCATCGAGCGTTAGCCAGAGCCCTGCGGAAGCGATATACACACGGGATTTTGCACCATCGGTAATTTCAACATTTATCCAATCACCTTTTTTTGTAAGGTTGCCGCCAAAAGCCAACCAGCCCAGGTTTTTATCCCGCGTAATGTAGGTAGCAGTATTTACGGCGTAACCAAAAAAGTTTGGACCATAATCTCCAGATAACCCGTCAATTTTTAAAGTTGAAGGAAATGAATGGAACGCCACAGAGCCGAAACCATCTTCTGTAATGTTAGAAATTGATCCCATTAAACCACCATATCCCACACGCAATAAATATAGGTCACTTGGTTTGCTCCTGAATTCACTTAAAACAGGAATTGCGTTCAATCCCGAACCATAATGATGTAACTGGCGTTCTATGCGTGATAATTTTCCACCATATAAGAAATCCCAATACCTGCGGGCCGATCCGTTGTAACCCCAGTGAGGGACAGTCGGCATATAGCCGAGTATAGCGTTGATTGTAATTTCAGCCTTATCCCGATAACCAAAATAATTGGACCATAAATAAACCTCCTCCTGACCGGTAGAATCCCAGGGCATCTCGCTGCCAAACGGATACATTAGCGTATGCCAATGATCAGCACGCAATTTCATCGCCTTTTCAAGCTGAACGGCCTTATCATTCCAGCCTTCGGCTTTAAGATCCATCAATATTAAATAAAAAACAGTCCCTTCCATTTGCCCGAATTGCGCATAATACGGTGCCTGGTCAACCATCGCCATTGAAGTATGAAAGGCGTTGTCAAGGTACAATTGCCAATTTTGTTCGGTTACTAAACCAATATGATTACGAGCCAAACGATACATCACCCAATGCGCTGCTGCAACATGCGGATAATTATAAGAGCGGCTCACATCATTAGCGTCTTTATGGCTCCATGCCGCCCAAGTTTTATAATTGATGCTATCACTGTAAGTGCCAGCAGGCATTTCATCAGGCTGATAATAAAACACACTTTTCTTTACTCCATATTTCTGTTCACCGCTGCTATGCTGGATATTTCCCCACAAAGTGTGGTTAACAAAGCCCTGCAATTTTTCAATCTCCGCTTTATTGGGCTGAACGAGCTCTTTCATCATCGCGCCAAGCCAGCTTCCAGCCCCTCCTTCATCACTTAAACCGGCAATCCAGGCACGGCTATCCTGAGTTACCTGCTGTTTTTTCTCATAATCATAAGTAATTACCGACTGATTGCGGCCAAAAGGATCGGATTTGTTTTCGAACCACTGTTTTTGAGTAAGAAAATGTCCATAATCTTTTAAAACTTCAGATTCCGGCTTAATCACTTTATAATTGACGGTTTGAATAAGCCCATCCTCGTAAGTAATGGTTAACCGAGCCCTACCCCACTTTTTTCCTTTTATACTATAGGCTTTCAAACCGTTGCCAGCGGCCCCGGTTTCCTCAACCATCAATGCACCTGATGGTTCTACCTGTACAGATTTAACCTTGCTGCCATAATTCAAAAACAATTTCCCATCCACATCCTGCGGAAGTACATATCCCGGAACACCTACAGCCACCGGACGTTTATTTTCAATCAATTTATGTTCAATGCCTTTTATTGAGTCTGCCAGTAGAAATTTCAAACCATACTCACTTGTTTCGCCGGGTTGTAAGCTGAATGAAGTAGGTACGTTCCAGGGCGGTGCTGTTTTCCACTCATTTTCAGCATAAGCTTTACTGCATACCATCCACTCATAAAAACCTTCAAATGTGATACTGCGTGGTGTGGGGTCGTCCAGTAATGGATTATATGCTTCGAAGGGGGCATTTTTATAAGGAACAACCAACAACACCGGTCCATGCCCGCTCAGGCGGGTCACTTGTAAATACCCGGCATCTTTGCCGACGTAAGGATCATAAAACACGTTTGCAGCATGTGCCTCTTCCAATGTTTTTTCCTGCATCAAATTATTAAATATCATAGGGATACCTAATGAACCGATTTCAACAACCTTATCACTTTTATTTTTTATTTTGAAAAGCAATACCAAATGCCCATCGATTACTTCCCAATATCTTTGTACGCTTAATGGAATATCCACAGGCAAAGTTCCTGTCAGATCTGCTGCGGCAAGTATATCCTGTTGTTTAATATCCAGGGCAGTCACATCCGCTCTTTTTTGTGCAGTTGAATATTTTTTCCACTCTGCTTCCCCGGCGGTTTTTACCCGAAGATTCAAATCGCCGAGATGGTACATACCATCCCTGCTACGTAGCGTAAGGCGGTCTTTAGGTGTAAAATCGAATCCATTTTCGCCATTAGGTTCCAGTGCCGCCACTGTTTGCGACGACTTTAACAATTGCAGTTTAAATAAAGGTGTTTTGAATGTTAAGAGCCCTTTTTCAACTCCGAGGGTTGATGGTTTAGCCTCAATGGCTTTCCATTCTGACTGTCCGAATGCAACTTGACTGAAGGAAACAAAAAATAGTATTACCAAAATATGAAAAGGACGCAAATTTGCGATGATTACTTTTAATAAAGGTTTGGTGAACATAATGCTACTCATTATTATCGAAATGTTTTTTATTTATTGAAATCGTAAAACTTCCAGCTGGTATTAAAATCTTTATTCAAAGGGGTACTTGTTAATGTTGCCCTTATCATTTCAATCGGGATCAGATTTTCTTTAATAACTGCATCATTGAATTGCTTATAAGTCATTTTACCGCTATCAACTAATTCCTTTTTCAGGCTCATTAGCTGCAATCCGCCCACCAAATAAGCTACCTGATACAAAGGGCTGTATCCTCCTTCAAATGACCGTCTTACCTCGCCTTCGGCATTAGCCCGTTCATGGCCTACCCTATCTACCAGAAAATTGATAGACTGTTGCGGTGTCCAATTACCCAAATGATAATTGAGCGAGAAAATTATACGTGCGCAGCGATGCATACGCCAAAACAACATACCCACGCGTTCTTCAGGCGTCTTTGCAAAACCCTGATCGTAAAGCAATAGCTCCCAATACAATGCCCAGCCCTCAACGGCAAATGGCGTTGCAAAATCCTGCCGGTACGGTTTATACCTGCTGCCCATAAAGTATTGCAGATTGTGCCCGGGGATGAGTTCATGCTGCACCGTTCCCCTGGAAAAATACGGATTATTGCCGCGCATACTCATTAGCTTGTCACCCTCCTCCATGGTATTAGTCGGATAGGAAACACTGATCTCCCTGCCACCCGTAAAAAACGGATTTACCAATTGCCTTTGAGGCGTCATCATAATCATTCCCCAGGTCTCTTCGGCCAGGGGTGGTATGGTTATCAAATCTTTAGTTTTGATAAAGGTAATTGCATCATTATATAGTTTAACTATTAATTCGGGCTGTCTGCCAGGAGCAACATAAGTGTTTTTAACTTTCTCCATCGCTTTCTTCCAGTCGTTACCATAACCCATCTCCTGCGAAGCCTTTAACATTTCTTTGTCGCACCATGCAAACTCTTTGGTGGCCAGCTTAATTAACTCTTCCGGCGTATATGGAATCATTTCGGCATTCAGCTGACTTATTAATGCATCACGACCGATCGGCACGCCTTTTATACCGCTACTGTCTGGTTTTTGAGTGGTCAGCAGCTTCCCTTTCTTGATGATCTGGTTACTGTATAAAGTTAGCGCGCTATCCAAAACTTTATAAGGTTTAGGTACCCACCACGAAAACAAGGGGTCATAACCATTATAGAAATCATAAAAATTCTTTAACCTGTTTTTTAGCCCGGTTACTGCATCCTGTGCTTTTACAGCAAGACGCATATCTAAAGCTAATATTTTATTGAATGACACAGAATCTGATTTAAGTTTTTGTAAGATATCGCCCAGTTCAGCAGCCACCTCCTGGCCGTCCATTGCTGTTCCCCGCCTCCGCTTTTGCTCCAGCGTATAAATATCATCGGCAAAGGAAATATACTTTTTTATGTTATTGTATTGCTGCTCTTCCTTTTGCAAATCTTCCAGCTCAAACTTTATTTTCTTTTTTAACAAAATATAATCCACCTTACCATAAACGCTCATTGCATCAAAATCAACCTGATCCAGTTTTTTCAGATAATCGTTATTAACTTCAATCAATCGTTTTCTTTGCTCTGGTGAATTTAAAACCGGACGTTTATACTGTTCCTCAGCGATAGGGTTGAGACGATAGGGCCAATAAAAATCTCTGATCGCATTAATGTCCTGTCCATATTGAATAACTATGCCGCTTACTTCGCTGGCCTGTTCATATAAACCTGCTTGTGCGGCAGCTTTTTGGGCTTTTAGCTTTGTTTGGGCCGATAAAAGCAGGAACAAGATCAAACCTGATACGACAAATAATTTATTGCTGACAAAGGACACGCATTTTTTACAACGAATCATGATGGAAGTTTAAGACCTTAGAAGACAAGCAGTGGAATATAATTAAAATTATTTGGTCGACATTTAAACCGCGGCAAAGTAAAAGAACGAGCCACCAGTAAGATAATATTATCAGCTGGCTATTTTGGTGGCGCTACTCACACTACTTAGATAATTGTCGAGGTATTCGCGTGGGGCAGTACCAATAACACACTTAAAAACCCGGTTAAAATTGGTGATGCTTTTAAAGCC
>Ga0157375_10001936_pt1 | contig 17825 bp, 16 predicted proteins | sample M35metaG_FD_115311 | JGI IMG/M metagenome (GOLD analysis project Ga0157375, IMG submission 115311) | Miscanthus rhizosphere microbial communities from Kellogg Biological Station, Michigan, USA - M3-5 metaG | ecosystem: Host-associated > Plants > Roots > Rhizosphere > Soil | place: USA: Michigan... | reverse complement strand
CTGACCGCAGCGATACGTCGATTCCGGTGTAGTAGGCCATTTCCATCTCCTTCTAGACGGGTGTTCCAGTCTATGGAGAGCTCGGCGGGCAACGTGCCCGCCCGATCACCGATGCTTATGGCCCGCGAGCTGTCCCCGAGGACCGCCCCTCAGACGAACGCGAGATTGCGGTCGGGCGCGTTCCAGCGCGACAGGTTGGGCAGGACGTCCAGCAGGGCGGCGTCGGCTGCACCGAACCAGGCGCCGAGGGTCGCTGCCATCTGGTCGACTGAGGTCGTCGGCAGCAGGCGGCCCTGGCCGACGTCGTCCGGGCCGTTGTTGGCGATCGCGGGCGCGCTGCCGTAATAGCGGCCACCCCGCACGGCGCCGCCGAGGACGAAGTGCATGCTGCCCCAGCCGTGGTCGGAGCCGTTGCCGTTGCCGACCAGCGTGCGACCGAAGTCGGAGGCCGTGAACGACGTCACCTGGTCGGCGACGCCGAGCTCGATCGTCGCCGCGTGGAACGCGGCGGTCGCGTCGGCGACCGACGTCAACAGCGCGGGATGCGTCGTCAACAGCGCGTCGTGGGTGTCGAAACCGCCGAGCGAGACGAAGAACACCTGGCGCTTGACGCCGAGCGCATCGGCGCTGCCGATCATGCGCGCGACCAGCTTCAGCTGATCGGCGAGGGAGTTGCCGGTCGGAAAAACCGTCTGCAGCACGGGCCCGCTCGACAGCGCTGCGGTGAGCGACTCGTTGGCGTCGATCGAACGGCTCATGACCCGCGCGTGCTCGGCCTCGAACAGCTGGGGCCGATTGGCCGTGACGAGGGCGCGCAGCGCATTCGAGCACGCCGTCGAGCCGAACAGCGGCGACTTGATCCCGTTCAGCGCCACCGAGCCGCTCGACGACACCTGGTACTGCACGGCCGTCGCGCCGGAGAGGAAGACCGCGTTGCCCGAGACGTTGACGCACGTGAAAGTGGCGTTGCCGTTGCCCGCGACGAAGAGGTCGCCGATGCGCCCGCCCCAGCCCGACGTCGCACCCTCGGGCAGGCTCGATTGCCAGACCGACTGCTGGTCGTTGTGCGAGAAGAGCTTCGGCGGCAACGGCACCGACTTCGCGGTGTACTGCGCCTTCGTCGTCGGCTGGACCAGGGTGCCGACGTTGAGGAGCGCCGTCATCTTCCCGGCATTCCAGATTGGAAGGAGCGGTGCGAGCTGCGGCGCAAGCGCGTACTGGCGGCCGTTTGGCAGCGCCACGCTCGCGCTCAACGCCGTCGCGTCAAGGTCGCTGCGCGCGTAGGCGAGCGTCGGCCGGATGCCCTGATAGAGCGCGTAGCTCGCTGCGTCATAGGGCACCAACGTGTTGCCGTAGTCGTTGCCGCCGTAAAGGAAGATGCAGACGAGCGCCTTGTAGCCGGTAGCGGTCGAGGCGGCGGCCTCGCCGATCGCGGCAAGGTTCACCGCCCACGGCGTCGCGACACCGGCGAGCGAGAGGGCGGAAGCGCGTTGCAGGAAGGCGCGGCGCGAGGCTGAGGCGGTCATGGTCGGTGGGCTCCGTCAGACGCTCGCGGCTACTTCTGCGCGATGAACTCGGGCGCCGCGGCGACCAGGGTGAGCGCGGCGTAGATGCGGTTGTTCTTGCCGGCGTCGCTCGCCGCCGAGATCGTGTCGAGCGCGCTCTTCAGCGACGCCAGCGTCGTCGACGAGAGGGTGCCCGCGGCGAGCACGAGGTTGATCTCGTCGAGCAGCGCCGCCGAGTCGGCAGCGAGAGGAACGAGCGAGGCGTAGTTGGCCTTGACGTCGCCGATGCCGGTCGAGACCATCCGCTGCATGAAGTTGACGTAGCCGACGACCGACGACTCGTTGGTGATCTGGAACTCGGGCGCGACCAGGGTCCGCGTCGCGAAGCCGCTGTTCGGCGGCACGTAGCCGGGGCGGAAGAAGTTGAAGACGCTTGCGCTTCGGCCCGGGCTCTGGCCGAAACGCGTCGCCGGGTCGGCGGTCGAGCCGATCGCCCAGGCATCGCTTGGGGATGTCACGCCGTACGCCCTCGCCCAGGCGAGAAAGCGCAGCATCGGCTCGCGCAGCTTGCCCCAGCTGGCGCCTGCGGCGACGCCGTCGTCGCGCGCCTCCGGGTCGAGCAGGATCGCCTTCAGCACAACCTTCAGGTCGCCGCGCACGCCGGTGCCGTCGTTGGCGAAGGCCGCGGCGACTCGGCCGACGTAAGCGCCGCTCGGGTTGCTCGTGACCAGGCGCTGGATGAGCTGACGGGCGACGAACGGGCCGACGTTGGGATGGCCGAAGATCGTGTCGAGAGCGCGCGTCATCGCGGTGACCGCGTCGGTGCCGGCGGCGATCGTGGTGCCGAGGAAGATCTTCGCGCCCGTTTCGTAGCGGCTCGCGACCTGCACCAGCGGCACGCGCAGGAATTCCTGCAGCGATACCGCCGTGACCGCGGCGCTGGTGTCGAACTCCCAGCCGGTGAAGACGCGTGCGAGGCCAGAGATGTCGTCCTGGCCGTACGTCTCGACCGGCGCGCCGTTGACCAAGCGCACGCTGCCGTCGCTCTCGAGCTGAACCAGCCCGATCGTGAACAGCTGCATCAGCTCGCGCGCGTAGTTCTCGTCGGGCTGCGAGCCGGTCGTCGCGTTCGCCTTGGCGTTGCCGCGGAAGGTGAGGTACTGGCCCATCGCCGGGAAGCGCGAGACTTCGAGGAGGAGGCTCCGGTAGTTGCCGAACGCGTTCTTCTCGAGCATGTCGGCGTAGGCCGCGGCCGAGAACTGCTTCCACGACGCGCCGACGAGGCCGTCGATGCCGGTGACGAGGATCTCTGAGAGTGCGAGGGTGACGCGCTGGCGCAGCGTGTCGGACGACGCGATGAGCTTCTTCCACATCGCCGGATCGAAGCCGGTGGTGCCGTTCTTGAACGTGTCGGCGTTGTAGCCGGCTGCCACCAGGTAGTCCCAGCGCGACTGCTCGCGCGGCAGCGCGAACTGCTCGTCCAGCCAGGCCGAGTAGCCGATCGCCTGGACGCGCGCAATCTGATCGCGCGTCGCACCCATCGACGCCTGCGCAAGAAAACGCGACGCCTGGCGCGTCGTGATGGGTGGCGGCACGGGCGCGGGGCTCGGCGCAGGGGCGGGGCTAGGCGAAGGGGCGGGGCTAGGCGCGGGCGATGGCGATGGCGAAGGGTTGGGGGACGGCGCCGGGGACGGAGATGGCGACGGAGACGGTGCCGGCGCTGGCGAGGGCGAGGGCGAGGGCGAGGGCGAGGGCGACGGCGACGGCGACGAAGAAGGTGCCGGAGCAGGCGATGGGGTCGGCGCCGTTGGAGCGGGGGGCGACGGCGCCGGAGATGGGCTCGCCACGGGCGTCGGTGCGGGGGTGGGCGCGGGCGTCGGTGCCGCCGTCGTCGGAGTGCCCGCGGCCTGCGCCGCGCCCGCTTCGGCCGCGCTGTCGGTACCGCCGCCGCAAGCCGCGGCCGCGACGCTGGCGAAGCTCGCCGAGAGCCACGCCGGGATCGCCGACCCGATGGGAGCGGCGTCGACGGATATCGGCGGCACGGTCAGCGCCGGGGTGTTGGCCTCAGGCGCGCCGGCGTCGTCCTCGCGTCGTCGCTCGTCCAACTCCGGCCCGTCGTGCATTCGCCGCTCTCCTCGCGCGCCCGCCTTGTTCCCAGCATCGCCACTCTAGCGCCGTCGTGGTGCGAATCCGCAAAGCCAACAGTCGCGAGAGTTGTTTCGAGCCGTTGCTTGACGAAGCACCGGAACGAGGCCGCGGCGTGACCCACCCGAATGACGCCGAGGAGCAAGATCGAGCAGCGCTCCCCCCATGGCGGTTGAGGTTAGAACGTCGGCGCCTCCGGCATGATGCAGTTCATCGCGCATTGCGCCCGTGTGCGGGCCGCGCTGGCCGCACCCCAGCCGTGTCAGAGACGGAAGTTCGAGTCCAGAAACTCGATCAGATCGAGTGTGACATTGGCCTTTTGAGTCAGGTTGGTCCAGCCGGATCCGCCTCGCTTGATGCAGGACTTGCGCATTTCGTCGATCAAGCCCTTCGTGTCGCTTTCAGCAAACGTCTTGCCGACGTACGTGGATCGGCCATCCGGCTCGACGAGCAGGTGCAGTCCACGAATGTCTCCATCGACGGGTCTTGGTAGAGCCGCACGACCGCGGGGTGCCCGTCGAACCCGCTCTGAGCACCCGGATAGAGCTTCACGGTGGCATTGCCGCCAGCGGAGACGTACGTCTCCGCCAGGCGCCGACAGGCCTCGACGCCCGAAATCCGGTCGTGCTCGCCGATCGCCATGAATATCCTCGACCCAGGACGCGGTTTGCGCGGGTGAAAGATGCACCCGGCACTGATCGACATTGCCAGGACGAAGCGATCCTTTTCGTTGCGCATGAAGGGCAGCGAGAAGCGCGATCGTCCCGCCGCGTCCGGTTCCCATGACGGCCATGCGGTCGGGCGCGTAGCCGAGGGAGATCAGATATTTCCTCGCGGCTCATGATCTCCGCATCGATACTCGCCGTGGGGGCCACGGCATACCAATGCCACGCGGCGCCGGCAAACCCGAGGCCGAGGAGCAGGACAGCTCCCACTGTCAATGTCCAGCGGAGACCGGCTCGGATGCCGTTGCGAGCTAGGGAGCGACGGACTTGTGTGGAGCTGGGCCCGTTTCCGCCATGGAATGCCCGCGGTGCTCCGCCGGTGGCATCGGCTGCCGGACTTGAAGCGACCTTCCCGCCGACGCCGTGGCAGTCAACGCGAGACGCCCGCACGAGATACGGGATGTTCTTTACCGTTGCTCGCCCAGGTCCTCGAAGGTCGCCTGCAGCCGGTGACGTACCGACTCCTGGGTCGTGCCGGAAATCGTCAAGCCGCCCGGCTCGGCCAGTCCCTGCAGCCGCGCGGCGATATTGACGCCGTCGCCATAGATCGTGCCGTCGTCCTTTTCTCTGATGTCTCCTACATGCACACCGATGCGAAAGCGCATCCGATGATCATCAGGAAGGTGAGCAGCCAGTTCATTCAGCCTCTCCTGAATCCGGAGTGCCGCCGTCACGGCGCCGATGGCGGTTTCGAACGATGCGAGGACCGAATCCCCGGCCATGTCGATGACGCGGCCCTGATGTGACTCGATTTCGACTTTGAAGACGTCTCGACCGGCATCGAGCGCGGCGATCGTGCCAAGCTCTTCGCGAGCCATGAGGTGCGAGTATCCGGCTGCGTCGGCCGCCAGGATTGCCACCAGGCGTTGTCGAATGCTCGCTTCGCTCAATGCCTGCCCCATTCGGCGACCACAAACATTTGATCCTAAGTCTTTTCGCAGCGCTAACCTACTTCCACGAGCGCTCGTCGCGCGAGGTTTACCTGCCAGGTCGCGTCACGCCGACGACCGAGGGACGCCGGGTTGGTCGGCACCTGGGCTTGCGACTGCGAGCCCGTCGGTGAGAGATGGGGTGCGACCCGGCGCTGTCGTCGAGCACGGCGACTAAACGACTGAAAGTCGAACGTTCACACAGCCGCGTTCTTGCCTCGCTGCAGGCAGAGCATCTCGACCCCATTGCGGTGGTTCATGCCTCTACTCCATCGTGTAGTCGCGGTTCGCGACCATCTGCCAACGTTTGCGTTGGGATGACGAAGCCGAGAACGTCCTGCCGAACAGTCGCGGACCCTGCACGGCCATCAGCAAGGCGATGCGCGCAGCCTCGCGATCGCCTGCGTCGGCAAGCGAGACCAGCGCCTCGAAGGCCTCGGACCAATGACCATGCGCGAAGTGGTCGATTGCCCGCTCGAACGCGGAAGGGACCGCCGTCGGAGTCGTTGCACCGACGCTCGGAGCAGACGCTGCATCCGCGAGTCGAACGATCCTGTGCGCGAATGAGTTGCCGGTGAATTCCATGATGGCTCTCCGTCGTGCCGGGCGCTTCGCTGCCCGAAAGCAACGCGATTTGACTCCGGCAAGACTCAAGTAGCCATCCACTGTTTTAGGGACTTTGGGCAACTCGCGGACGCAATGTGGCGGTAACCCTTCCGGACCCCGCCCCGCCCGGGACCCCGCCTCACTTCGATGTCATCAGTTCGATGAGAAAGGGGCCGGGCTTCGCGAAACTGGAGACCATCAGGTCCGCGCACTCTTCCATCGTTTCCGCGCGTGCGGCCTCGACGCCCATGCCGTTGGCCAGTCTTGTCCAGCTGATCAGAGGATCGCCGAGATCGAGCATGCCCATGGCCGTCGGCCCCGGCGTCGCTCCGACACTTCCGTACTCTCCGACAAGGATCGCGTAGCTTCGGTTGTTGAGAAGGATCGTCGTGTTCGGAAGACGGTCGCGCGCCTGCGTCCACAGCGATTGGAGCGAGTACATCGCGGAGCCGTCTGCCTGAAGGCTGATGACGCGGCGCTGGCCCCCTGCCCCGATGGCAGCGCCCGTGGCCACTGGCAGACCGGCGCCGATGGCACCACCGACGAGGTGCAGCCAGTCGTGCGGCGGAGCGGCATGGGTGTGGCGATAGAAGCCGCGGCCATACGAGACGCTCTCGTCGGACACGATCGCGTTCTCCGGCATCAGCGCCGCCAGGGTGCAGGCGAGCTTGTCCGGCGTGGGAGGCCCGCTCGCCACGCGCGGCCGAAGGCCTGGATCGGGAATCGCTGCCGGCGGCGCTCGCAGCAACTGCGCAAGCATGTCGAGCGCCTGCACGGGATCCTGATCGGGTCTCGTCAACACGTGCAACTGCGCGTCTGCGCGATATTGCGTCGACGGCTTGCCAGGGTAGGCGAAGAATCCGACCGGCGGCTTCGCACCGACCAGGATGATGTGATCGAACCGCCGTAATGCCTCGACGGCCAGGTCGGTGCTGTACGGCACGCGTTCCAGCTGCAAGCGCCCTCGTCCTCGCGCGAGATGCGCCGTGACGTAGTCCGCCATGAGACTGGCCCCCGTCGCCTGGGAGATCCTCCAGGCCAACGCCTGGGCCTCGCTCAGCACCGCACGCCCCGCCAGCAGCAAGAGGACCTGCTTGCCTTCCCGCAGCACACGCGCCGCCGTCTCGATTGAATCCGGATCGACCGCTTCAGGCCGTGGCCGGGGCAGAGGATCCTCGACCTTGCCGCCCTCGTTCCAGGAAGCATCGGAGGGCAGGATCAGGGTCGCGATTTGTCCGGGAAAGGCAAGCGCCGCCTGGACAGCGGCCGCTCCATCTCGACCGACGTCTGCGGCTGCGCTGCTCGTGCGCAGCCAGCCGGAAACGGTCCGGGCCAACGCCTCCGTGTCGGCCGTCAACGGGGCATCGAGCGGGCGGTGGTAGGTGGCCTGGTCACCGACGATGTTGACGATGCCGCTGCGAGCTCGACGAGCGTTGTGCAGATTCGCCAGGCCGTTGGCCAGGCCGGGTCCGCAGTGCAGCAACGTGCAGGCGGGTTTGCCAGCGATGCGGTAATACCCGTCGGCCATCCCGGTCACGACGTTCTCCTGCAGCCCGAGAACGCAGCGCATGCCTGCGCTTTGATCCAGTGCCGCGACGAAATGCATCTCGCTCGTTCCGGGATTGGCAAAGCAGGTATCGACCCCGGACCGCAACAGCGTTTCAACCAGACTCCTTGCGCCGTTCATTTCTTGGGCCTTCTTCCAATATGCTTTGAGGTGGTCGGCGAGTCATCGCAGGCCGAGCCGGAATTCTGGACCGGCCGACCGATCGGCCAGTAAATTGCCAGCAAGCGCTGGGACGACGGCCTGGGCGTTTCAGGTCTTTCCTTGCCGGGCAGTCCGAACGCCCCTCCCATGGCATCCCCACCGAAGTTGAGCAACGGCGAGAAGGCGGCGCTGCTGATGTCGCTTGCGCTCGCCGGCCTCTTGCTGGAGGTTGCCCTGTTTTGGCGTGGAATCGGTCGCGCCCGTCGTTTCGCCAAGGCCGGACGTCGCTTCGAACGACGTCTGTCCGCGCGGCACGCGACGGTCCTGATCCTCGGTGACAGCACCGGCGTGGGCGTCGGTGCGGCGCGGCCCGAGGAGTCGGTCGCCGGGCTGTTCGCCGCGGACTATCCGGACGCCGACATCATCAACGTCGCCGTCTCCGGCACGCGCGTCGCCGGCGCCATCGTCCAGGCCCGCAGGTGTCTCGAGGCCGGCCTGCGCTTCGATCTCGCGCTGCTGCACGTCGGCGGCAACGACGTCGTCGCCGATACGCCGTTGCATCGCCTCGCCGACGATTGCGACATCCTGATGCTCGAGCTCGGCCGGCTCGCCGAACGCACGGTTTGGCTGGGACCTCCGGACCTCGGGCTCGCGCCGCTGTTTCCGCGCCCCTATGCCTGGGTCATGGCTGCGCGCTCCCGCGCTGCATCGAAGGTCTTCTCGGCCGCAGCCGCGCGCCACAACGTCATCTTCATCGACTTCTCGGCGCCAGCCCACGTCGCGCACTTCAGGAAGCGACGACGCCAGCACTTCGCGCTCGACGGCTTCCATCCGAACAGCGCCAGCTACAAATACGGCTACGCCGCCATCCGACACATGCTCGGCCTTCATCAGCCGGGCTGAATCGCGCCGTAGCGGTTCCCGACCGCCGCAGCCGAGCCCTCTAGCTTCCGCTGCGGTCAGGTCCGAGGCGGGACTCGATCCACCGCGTGACATCGGCCATGACGAGCTCCTTGCCGAGATCGCGAAGCAGATCGTGGACGTGGCCCTCGTAGAGCTTGAAGGTCTTGTCGAGCGAGCCGGCCCGGTCGAGAAAGATCCGGCTTCCCTCCGGCTTCGTCGCCTTGTCGGCACTGCCGTGAAGGATCAGCAGCGGCAGCGTGATGAGCGCGAATTCGTTCTCTAGGCGCTCGTCAGCGCGAACCATCGCTGCGACGGTCTTCGTCGGCTGCGCCTCGTCGGCGATCAACGGGTCGGCGTCCATCGCCGCGACGATCTTCGGGTCGCGCGAGAAGTCCTCGGTCTTCAGCCGCAGCACATGGGCGTGCGGCGCGAGGTGGCTGAGGCCCTTGAGGACGGCGAGCGCGAAATCGGGGGCCGGCACGCGAAACGCGAAGCTCTCGCAGATCAGGCCCGCGAGCTCGGCCTGGTGCTCGACCGTGTAGAGGCACGCGACGACCCCACCCGCGCTGTGGCCGAGCAGAAACACCGGCAGGCCCTTCTCGTCCGATCGCACCAGGCGAATGAGCGACGCGACGTCGTCGACGTAGTCGCCGAACTGGTCGACGTAGAGGCGCTCGCCGTCCGACTTGCCGCGGCCGCGCAGGTCGAGCGCGTAGACCGCGAGCCCGTGCGCGGTGAGCTGCTCCGCGGCCCACGCGTAGTGGCCGCTGTGCGCGTTGAAGCCATGGACGACGACGACCACGCCGCGGGGCGGCGAGGCCGGCCGCCAGGTCCGATAGAAGATGTGCAAACCGCCGACGCCTTCCAGGCGCCCTTCGCTCGCGGTCAGCGATGGCGATGACATCGCAGCACTCCTGCAGTCAGCGGACGATGAAATCGCGGACCAGCTTGATCGTCGCGCGCGGGTTCTCTTCCATGATCCAGTGGCCCGAGTCGGGGACGATGCCTTCGGTCACGTCGTCGCCGGCGGCACGCATCACCGTCGCCATCGTCGCGCCGAAGGACTTTTCGCCGCCGACGGCGAGGATCGGCATCTTGAGCCTCCCCTGCGCCAGAAATGCGCGGTTGTCGATCGCGTCCTGGTCGAACGCGGCGAACTGCGCGAAGCCGGAATGCATGGCGCCCGGGCGCGCGTACAAGCCGGCGTAGTGACGCCGCGCCGCTTCGCCGAAACGCGCCGGCGACGCGGAGAACTCGTTCCAGAATCGATCCAGGTAGATCCGCTCGCGGCCGGCGACGAGACGCTCCATGTCCGGGCCGCCGAAGCGGAAGTGCCAGAGCAGCGGATTCTTGAGGATCTCCTCCCACGGGCCGACACCGGGCACCGGCGCATCGATCAGCACGAGCCGCCGGACGCGCTCCGGGTAACGTGCCGCGAACTGGAATGCCACCATGTTGCCGATGTCGTGCGCGACGACGTCGGCTTGCGCCACGTTCAGCGCCTTCATGACACCCAGGACGTCGTCGGCCTGCGTCTTCTTGTCGAAACCGCCGGGCGGCTTCGACGACAGCCCGAGCCCGCGTAGGTCGGGGACGATGACCGTGTGGTCGCGCGCCAGCTCGACGGCGAGCGGCGCCCACATGTCGCCGGTCTCTCCATAGCCGTGCAACAGGACGACTGCCGGCCCGGAGCCGCCCGAGCGGACGTGGATCGTCGCGCCGTTGCCGACCACTTCGCGCACCGCGAAGTGCGGGAAGGCGAAGTCCTCCGCCGACGAAGGCGCGATCAGGACCAGCGACAGCAGCAGGAACGCGACGAAGGATCGGGCAGACGGGGGCATGGAAATTCTCTCCGGCAGGTTCCCGCTCGAGATGAGCGCCGGGTGCGAGTGTGAAGATGCGCGTTCGCGGCGACTAGCCGGCGGCGCAGGCATTCAGCTTCAACCCGCGGTTTAAGATCGTCGCGTGACGCACATGCAGCACCTGGTCTCGTTCGCGCAGACCGCGGAGCACGGCAGCTTCTCGGCGGCGGCCCGGGTTCTCGGCCTCACGCCGGCGGGCGTCAGCAAGAACGTCGCGCGTCTCGAACGCGACCTGGGCGTGCGCCTGTTCCATCGCAGCACGCGCCGACTGAGGCTCACCGAAAGCGGGGAACGCTTCCTGGACCAGGTCGACGGCCCGCTCGCGTCGCTGCAGGCGGCGGTGGCGGGCCTCGACGATCGCGGCGCGGACCCTGCCGGCACGTTGAAGGTGAGCATGGGCCAGGCCTTCGGCCGCAACTTCTTGGTGCCGCTGCTGGGCGCCTTTCTCGAACGCTATCCGCGCGTGCTGCCCGACTGGCATTTCGACAACCGCCAGGTCGACATCGTCGGCGAGGGCTTCGACGCCGCCGTCGGCGGCGGCTTTGCGCTCGCTCCCGGCGTCGTCGCGCGCGAGCTGGCGCCGGTGCACATCGTCGCCGTGGCCGCACCGGCCTACCTGGCGGGACGCGCGATGCCGCGCAGTCCTTCGGATCTTGCCGCCTTCGACGGCATCATGCGACGCTCTTCGCCGACCGGCCGCGTTCGTCCCTGGTCGCTCCGCTCCCGGCGCGAGCAGGAGCAGACCGTCCCGTGCCGGCCGCGACTGATCTTCAGCGACCCCGAAGCGATCGCGCAGGCGGCGCGGCTCGGTCTCGGCGTCGCGCTCCTGCCGATGCCGTTCGCGTTCGCGTCCATCGCCTCCGGAGAGCTGGTGCGGCTCCTGCCGGGCTGGTACAGCGACGCGGGGCCTCTCTCGCTCTACTACCCGAGCCGAAGGATGCTTCCGGCGAAGACCCGGGCCTTCGTCGACTTCGTGTCGGAGCGCTTTCGCGCCGCAGGCTTCGATCGGCTGGTCGACGGCCGCTGAGAATCGGAGAAGAAGGGAGCTGCTCGTTGTCCTCTGCACTGCCGGTCATGCGCTCTTCGACGGTCACGCCTTGTCGAGCGAGGATTTCCTTGTAGCGCTTCGCGTATCGGTGATACAGCCCGTCCTGAAGGCCCGAGGCAAGCACGATGTGGCTCGGGATCGTCGTTACCAGGAGCCAGGCACCCGCCAAGGCCACGCCCAAAAGCAGCGCAGCGACGAGCCAGACTCTCGAAAGAGGCTCTCGGCTGAGCTTTCCATTCGACTGGTCGCTGCGCATGGGACTGTTCGTTGTCAGCTCCGACTGGCGCGGGCTGCCCGCCGTCTCGCGAGGAACCCGCGCCATTCTCTGCGTCCCTGTGCTCCGATCCACCCAAGGCGTGTTGGCCAACCGATTCCGCCTCTAGGCCCGACGGAACGGCAAACGCTTATCCGCACCTCCGAAGGCGTACATTGCCATCCGTCGTGCGTTGCAAGGTGTCGGCTTCGCCGGCTGTCGCAAAACCTGTCCAGATGAACCGCATTCCATCTGCCGTTCTGGTCGCGCTGGTGCTGTTCGTGACCGGCTGCGCCTCGCTGCCCCCGCCAACGGATCGTCTCGAAACCGCCGCCCTCGCCGACACGGCGGGGACGCGGCTTGGCCGGGCAATTGCCCCTGGCATCACTGCGAATCCGGGCAGGACGGGCATCTATCGGCTGCCCGATCCTCGCGACGCGTTCGCCGCGCGAGTCCTGCTCGCAGGCGCCGCCGAGAAGTCGCTGGACGTGCAGTACTTCATCTGGCATGGCGACCACGTCGGCTACCTGTTGTTCGAGGCGCTCTGGCAGGCGGCCGGGCGCGGGGTGCGAGTGCGCCTGCTGCTCGACGACCTGAACACCAAGGGACTCGATCCCACCATTGCGACGCTCGACGCGCATCCGAACATCGAGGTACGCCTCTACAACCCGGTCGTTAACCGCGACAACCGCCTGCTCAACTTCGTCACCGACTTCTCGCGCGTGAACCGGCGCATGCACAACAAGTCGTTCACCGCCGACAACCAGGCGACGGTCGTCGGCGGACGCAACATCGCCGACGAGTACTTCGGCGCCGGGACCGGCCTCACGTTCGCCGACCTGGACGTGCTCGCCGCAGGACCGGCGGTCGCCGAGGTGTCCAGGGAGTTCGATGTCTACTGGAACAGCGCCTCCGCCTATCCGGCGCCGGGCTTCGTCGGTCCGCCAATGGCGGACGGCAACGCACAGCTCGAAGCCAAGTTCGCGGCGACCCGCGCCGATCCTGAATCGGTTTCATATCTCGAGACGATCCTCACGACGCCGGTGATGCGCGATCTACTCGACCGCAAACTTGCACTCGAGTGGGCGGCGACGGAGGTGGTGTATGACGACCCGGCCAAGACGCTCGACACCGAAGGCCGCAAAGACGTGCTGCTCTTCCCGGAGCTCGTGCGCAAGATGGGCCGGCCCGACAAGCAGCTCGACATCGTCTCGCCTTACTTCGTTCCCGGCGATGGCGGCACCGAGCTGCTGGCGGCGCTGGCCAAGCGCGGCGTGACCGTGCGCATCCTGACCAACTCGCTCGCGGCTTCCGACGAGAAGTCGGTGCATTCTGGCTACGCGAAACGCCGCAGCGAACTGCTCCAGGCCGGTGTCCGGCTCTACGAGATCAAGCCGACCGCGACAAAGGAAGAGAGCGAATCCCGCAGCCGATTCGGATCAGGGTCGTCCTCTGGCCTGCATGCCAAGACGCTCGCGGTCGACAGCCAGCGGATCTTCGTCGGCTCGTTCAATTTCGACCAGCGCTCGGCACACCTGAACACCGAAATGGGTGTGGTGCTCGGCAATCCCGTCCTCGCGCAGGGGCTGACCCGGTTCTTCGACGTCGAAGTGCCGATGCTGGCCTATGAAGTGCGGCTCGCCGCGGACGGCAAGAGCCTGGAGTGGATCGAGCGAACTGCATCGGGCGAGAAGCGCTACGACGCCGATCCCGAGACGAGTTGGTCGACGCGCATGGGTGTCGATCTGCTGTCGATCCTGCCCATCGAATGGCTGCTCTAGACGTCCCCCTCGCCAACCGATTCCCCCGCCTTTCGGCGCGCTGACAGCGAAGCGACATGGGCGCCGAGTGGGCGGACGCGCGATGGCCCGCAGTACTGATCGCCGGGTGCGCTTCGACGTTCGGTGTCGAGGCGCAGACGTTCGACCCTGCGGGCTCGTTCCTCAAGGACGCAGTCGCCGGCTTCAACGCGCGCACCTTCTACATGGACGTCGAGGACAAGTCCAAACCGCCGAACACCACCGAGAAGGAGGCCTGGGCGATCGGCGGCAAGCTGTTCGGGCGCACCGGCTACTGGAACAAGACCGTGCAGCTCGGTGCGTCGTACTACCTTTCGGCGCCGCTTCATGCGCCCGACGACAAGGATGGCACCGGCCTCCTTGCTCCCGGCCAGCACACGATTTCGGTGCTGGGCGAGCTCTATGCGCGCCTGAAGTACGAGAGCAACACGCTCACGCTCGGCCGGCAGGAGATCGACATGGCCTACAAGCGTGCCAGCGGCGTCCGCAGCAACCGCAGCGACGTCACCTATGTCGGCAGGCAGGACAACCGGATGGTGCCGATCACGTACGAGGCCGCGCTGTTCACCGGTCAGCATGAGTTCGGCGAGAGGTACGGCGACTCGCTGAACTACTACCTTGGTTGGATCAACAAGGCCAAGCCGCGCAATTCGGCGGAATTCGACCACGTCGGGGAAGTCATCGGCGCCAAGGACTCTCACGCAGACATGCGGATGGGTGGCCTGCAGTACGCACCGATCAAGGACTTCTGGGTGCAGGGCTGGTACCACGTGGTGAGCGACGTCATCCGTATCGGCTATCTCGACACCGACTACGTGATGCGACTGGCCGACAAGAGCTACCTGCGGCTCGCCGCCCAATACACCGACCAGCGCTCCGACGGCGCCAATGCGCTGACCGGGCAGTCGTTTTCGACCAAGAACGCGCAGGCCTATGCCGAGTACGGCACCGAGCGGCTGACCCTGTACGGCGCCTATTCGCGCACCGGCTCGGGCGCCGATATCCGGTTCCCGTTCAGCAGCGGACCGGTCTTCACCTATCAGGTGACCCGCACCTTCGTGCGGGCGCACGAGACCGCGTGGTTACTCGGGATCGGCTCCGACTTCGGAACCTGGGTCACGGGCCTGTCCGGCTGGTTCGACGTGACCAGCGGCCAGGGCGCGATCAACCCGACGAGCGGCGCCAAGCTCGCCGACGAGATCGAGTGCGACGTCGGTGCGGTCTACACGCTGAAGCAGAAGGGCTCGTTCTTCGATGGCCTGCGCGCGCGCATCCGCTACGGGTGGGTGACCGATCAGACCAGCGTCGGCGACAAGCACTCGACCGATCTGCGCATCGACGTCAACTTGCCGATCAACCTGCGCTGAGCTTCACGCCTAAGTCGCGGGTACCGGGTTTGCGCTGTGCGTGGCGTGGCGCTGCCACAGCAGCAAAGTCATGCTGATGCAGGTGAGCGCGGCACAACCCCAGGCCAGTTGCGACAAGGAATTCCATAGCAAGGGTGCGAGCAGACCGGCCACCACCGCCATCAAGCTGTATTGCAGGAACAGTTGGCACGACGCGGCCAGCCCGGCGTTGCCAGCAAAGGGATGCAGCGCATGGCCCACGAGCAGCGGCATGGAGAGGGCGATCGCAAAGGCGTAAGCCGCAATCGGCAGCAAATGGATCAGGCTGGGCGGCACCCATGCGGCCAGCGCGATGTTGAGCACGTTGACAAAGCCGAATCCTGCATAGGCAGCGTACATGGTGCGTCGCGTGCCCCAGCGTTGAACCAGGCGTGGCAGGAGCGAAAAGCCAGCGATCAGCCCCACCACCATGGGGGTGAAGACCAGGTAGACGTCGGTCGCGGAACGTCCCAGCAAATGCGTCACGAACTGCGGGCCCGCCGCCACGTAGAGATACATGGCCGCCCAGTTGCAGGCGTGAGCCACGGTCAGGCGCATGAACCAGGGTGAACCAAGCACAAGGCGATAGTTGCGCCCCAGGCTGACGAGTCGGACGGCGTGGCGTCGTGCCGGTGGCAGGGATTCAGGGAGCTTGCGCGCGTAGACGAGCAGCAGCACGACGCCCATCGCGGCGAGGAACGCATACACCGCACGCCAGCCCCACATCCACGTCAGCCAGCCTCCGAGCATCGGCAGGGCCATGGCGCCGGCAGCTTGCAGCAAGCTGGTGTGGGCGATCATCTTTTGTGCGGCCTCGCCGCTGTACAGATCCCGGATGACGGCCCGGCACAGGATGTGGCCCAGGCCCACGACCAGGCCCTGCACGGTGCGCAGGATCCACAGGTGCTCTATGCGGGTGGCCAGCAGGCACAGCAGCGAGGTCAGCACCAGCACGACCAGGCCGATGAGCAGGGGCTTGCGCCGTCCCCAGGCGTCGGAGAGCACGCCATGCCACAGGCACATGAACGCATTGGCGACGAAAAAGAGCGAGACGGTTTGCTGAACGGCGGCGGCCGAGGTGCCCAGATCCTGCTGGATGGACAGGAGCGCCGGGAACAGCATGTCCGACCACAGCGTTGGCAGCGTGCCCATGCTGCCAAGCATCAGCATCGCTTGCAGGGAAGTGGCACGCGCCAAAGCGTGTGCGTTGCTAGTGGTCGATGGAGCGGACATGGGTATCTACTTGGACACGCTGCATGGGGTCGACCGATTTCCGTATGAGCCCGCCGTCCGGCAACCGAACGCTATCTGCCGTTGCGCCTTTGCGTCAGAGTGAAGCCGAAGTGGCGTTTGTGCCAGCGCGAAAACGCGCTGAGCGCCGAGAACCCGAGCAGGTGCGCGACGTCCGTGAGGCGGCCCGTGTCGCCTTCGAGGTAGCTCTGGGCGAGTTCGCCCCGCACGTCGTTCACGAGTGACGAGAACGTTTCTCCGGTGCGCGCAAGATGCCGATGCACCGTGCGACGATCGACGCCAAGATGCTGCGCCAGTTCTTCGACGCTGCAGCGGCCCAGGGGCAGCATCTCGCGCACGAGCCAGCGGGCCTTGTCCGCGGGCGTCATTCATTCTCCGACATGCGCTGATCGAACATTCAGACGGCGGCTTGCAGATTTCGGCCGGGAAGACTCGCGTCAGCGGCAAGCGGCCTCGCGGCCTGCTCGACGTCACGCTCGTAGGTTCGAGAGCCGACCACGAGCAACCAGGCAGCAGCGATCCCGAACAGCGGAATCACGGCCAATGCGGTCTGCAGCCCGAAGGCGTCGGACAGCACGCCCCCGATGAGCTGTCCCATCGCCATGCCCAACAGGTTCTGGAGCAAGCCGAGGATCGACGCGCCAGTGGCGCGAAAGCCCGGGTGGACGACATTCATGACGATGGCAGCAGACGGACCGGCGGTGCAGGTTGCAAAGAAGCCGCCGAGGGCAAACAGGACGAACTGCGCCTGGTTCGAAAGCGGCACGCCCAGCAACGGCAGCCCGAACGCAGCGCCAAGGATGGCTGTCGAGATCAGGCACAGCACGGCCATCGCAAGCACTCGGGCGCGCGGATACCGCCGTGCGGCCAGGTCGCACACAACCCCCCAGGCCACGCTGCCGAATGCACCGCACAGCACGACAAGCGCGGCATGGATTCCAGCCCTTTCAGGCGCGATCCCATGCACCCGATTCAGAAAGCTCGGCAGCCAGGCCCACATCGCCGACAGGACGATGAGCTGCAAGGCGCTGCCGATGCACACCCAAAGAAGCGTCGGCGACCGCTTCAGCGCTCCGAAGGCCGCACGAACGACACCGCTAGCTGAGCGGGTCGCGCCCTGCGGGTGCGCACCGACGTCGACCGTGTGGTAGTCGCGCACCTTGATGTAGAGCAGGGCCAGCACAAGGCCAGGAATGCCGACCACGCCGAACGCCGCGTGCCAGCCCCAGCGCGCCGCGATGATGCCGCCGAGCGCGACGCCCAGCACCGAGCCCACGGAGGCGGCTGCCATGAAGCTGCCCAGCAGCGCGCTGCGCATCCGATCGGGGAAGTGGGTCGCGATCAGCGCGGCGCCCACCGCGCCGTAACCGGCCTCGCCGACGCCGACCGCCGCGCGTGCCACCAGGAGCGAGCTGTAGTTGCGCGTGAACATGCATGAGATCGAGGCGACGCTCCAGAGGGTGGCCATCACCACGATGCTCTTGACGCGGCTCATGCGGTCGGCGACGAGCGACACCGGCAGCGCGCAGGCGGCGAGGACGATCGAGAGCGCCGAGACCAGGGCGCCGAGCTGCTTGTCCGATAGGCTCCAATCCGCCTTCATGTAGGGGAACAGCGAGACGATGACCTGGCGATCGATGTAGTCGAAGAGCATCAGGCCGATGGTCATCGCGAACGCGAACCACGCCTGGCGCGGCCCGAACAGG
>Ga0157375_10001931_pt1 | contig 17839 bp, 18 predicted proteins | sample M35metaG_FD_115311 | JGI IMG/M metagenome (GOLD analysis project Ga0157375, IMG submission 115311) | Miscanthus rhizosphere microbial communities from Kellogg Biological Station, Michigan, USA - M3-5 metaG | ecosystem: Host-associated > Plants > Roots > Rhizosphere > Soil | place: USA: Michigan... | reverse complement strand
TGCGGGGATGGAACGGACGCCGCGATTCTCCTACGCCGCTGGCAAAAGAGGAAGCGTTCGTTACGCCATCGCGCCGGCGAGGCCGGCCAGGTCGTCGAATTTGTACTTCGGCGTGCCGCCGGGTAGTTCCGTCTGCCGCTGGCGATTGATCCAGGCGTTGTCGACGCCGAGGGTGTTCGTGGGGACGATGTCGTGAAAGTTGCTCTCGGCCGCGTGCAGCCACGACGAGGTCCCGATCAGATCGCGCGCCGTCTGAAAGTGCGCGTGGCCCGGCTTGTACGATCGCACCTGTTGCGCGGTGACGACGACGTCGAAGTCGACGGTGAAGTGCTTGCGCGTCGCATCGAGCAGGTCGTCGTCGATATTCGACAGGATGCCGAGCCGGCTGACCGCGGCCAGCCGCTCCAGCGCCGCGTTGGTGTCGGGGAACGGTCGCCACGACGGAAGGCTGTCTGCGAGGAAGCCGGCGCGTTCCGCCATCAGCGGCCAGCCGACGAGTGCCGCCACGCGTACGGCGGTGTCGCGCAGGATGTCGCGATAGGGCCGGTAGCTCGCGGCCTGCACGCGATGCTCGGTGTCGGCATACGCGCGCAGGACGGCCTCGCGCGTGAGCGTTACGCCATCCGTCGCCGCGGTGGTGAGGAAGGCGTTGGCGATGCCGGATTCCCAATCGATGAGCGTTCCGTAACAGTCGAAGGTGATGATGTTGTAGCGAGGCACGGCCGCGCATTATGAGTGATCCGGCTCACAAGGCGAGCCGAGGCCGTGCTATACCTTTCGCGTTCATCCCGCCCATGTACGAAGCCGCCGCCAGAAGTCTGCGCACCGCTGAGCGTTTCCTCATCGCGCCGGCGCTGAACGGCCGCTTCGCGTCGTCGCCCGTGCTGGTGTCGGACATCTCGGTGAAGGGCGCACGATTCCGTCATGCGAATCCCGTCGAGATGGGCCAGAAGTCGCTGCTGCAGGTGGCAATCGAAGGGCTGCCGCCGACGAACTTCGAGGCGGTGGTGGTATGGACGAAGGCGGATCCGGTCGCCGCGGGCCGATTCATGACAGGCGTGCGCACCTACGTCGAACTGAATGTGATCGACGGCGTTCTCGCGCATCTGCAGAAGATGAAGCGGACGACGCGGATCGAAGAGCTGCGCGCTACCGATCGCTTCGACGTTTCGCCGGCGCTGACCGGCGCCTGGAACGGCGAGCGCACGCGCATCGAAAATCTTTCCGCGCGCGGCGCACGCATCGAGACGTCGCGTCCGCTGGCGCCTTCCGCCAGCGGCACGCTGACGTTTACCGTCGCGGAGCTCAACGTCTCGGTGGCCGCGGCCGTGGCCTGGAGCTCGATGAAGTCGGTGAACCCGTCGATGTACCGCAGCGGCTTGATCATCGACGAGAAGCCGGAGCTGCTCCGCCTCGCTATCGGACATCTCTGCGAAGCGGGCACGGCGATCCTCGATACGCATTCGCTCGCACTGAAGCTGAAAGTGATTCGCGCCCGCGCGCGCCAACTCGCGTCGTACGCGAACGAAATGCCCGGCCTCCCGACCGAGCAGTACCTGCTGGTCCAGTGCGTCCGCGAGGAGCTGCGCCTCAATCCCGACGAGGCCATGCACTGGTACCGCCGCGCGCGCCTGACGATCGCCGACCCCGCCACCCGCACCGCCGCCCCCGCCATCGCCGACCACCCCGACGCGCTGGCGGTATGGGAGTACCTGGATCGATCGATCGATCCGTCGATTATTGGGCGGACGTTCGAGCTGCCTTAGGCACCGAGGACTTTGAATCCCGCAGCTTCGGCCGCGCGCGCGAGCTGCTCGTCGTGAGTGGCAAACGCAAGTTCCTGTTCGCGTTCTTCGCGAAACGCCAAAGCCGTTGCGAGATGAATCGCATCCAGTGTCTTCAACGGCGCGACGAAACGCTCGCCGGCGCGTTTGAGAATGCCGTTTGTCACATCAAAAAGATCGACTGCGGACATCAGAGCCTCGACGGACTTTTTGGGGATTGCTATGACGTCTTCGGGCTTGTTCTCCGCGAGACGCATACGTTCCAAGGTTCGTTGGCACTCCACGTAAAGCAGGTTGCTCGATATGGCATGTTCGATCTCTTCCCATCCTGCGAGCGCTTCGGGTGCGCCCAGGACGATGCGCAGAACGACCGATGAATCGAGATAGGTGATCAACGGTCGGCGCGTTCCTCTTGAAGATATTCGACGATGTCGCGTTCGGTTTTTAGCGGCGGGGGAAGAACGACGTCGCGCATCGATCGGGTAGCGGGCCGGAAAACCAAATCGTCCGTCTCTTCTGCGGGCGAAATCTCGGCGACGAATTTGTCGCCGTCGACGAGCCGCAACGTCACGCCTTGCCGCACTTCTTCGATGTGATCGGCGAAGTGCTCCTGCATTTCCTGAACGCTGATGTCTTTCGTCATGGTCTTACCTCTTGCACCGCGATACCGGTCTCGTTCAGCGATGAGATCTTCAACAGGATCCCAATCGAGATGCAGCGACGGCGGGATCCACTCGCCGAGAGGGCCGAGGTCAGGATCAGGAACGTGTACGAAGAAGTCATCGTTCGATTTCAAGCGAGGGCCTGACCGCGTGACTCGCTTTACATCCTTCGTCATGGCTTCAGCATCCCTCGGCTTTCGGCCTCTGTCAACGCGGCCACGTTTCGCTGCATGCCGCCCAGCTTGGCGCGTTTGACCGCGGACTTGCGAAAGAGTGCGGAGAAATCCGCTTGATCGTAGCGGAGGAGATCGGTGATTGGCGTGGCGCGGTACTCGTCGCGCGGCGCGAAGGCGGGGTGCGCCGCCGCCGGCTCGCCGTTCCAGGGGCAGACTTCCTGGCAGATGTCGCAGCCGAAGGCGTTCGATGCCAGCGGGATGTCCGGCAGCTCGCCGCGATGTTCGATCGTCGCGTAGCTGATGCAGTCTTCCGACGCGACGGTGCGATTTGGAAGAATCGCGTTCGTCGGACAAGCATCGAGACAGCGCGTGCAGGTGCCGCAGCGATCGGCGACGGCGTCCGGGGCGATGTCGTTTTCGAGCGACGTCAGCAGCGTGCCGATGAACGTATACGAGCCGATCTGCTCGTTGATCAGCATCGCGTTCTTGGCGATCCAGCCGAGTCCCGCCTGCGTCGCCAGGGCGCGGTCGGAAAGCGGACCGGTATCGACATAGCGCCACGTCTTTCCAAACGGCGCAACCTCGGCTTCGATCTTCCGCAGAATGCGATCGAGGACGTCGTGATAGTCGTCGCCGAGCGCGTAGCGGGCGATGTGATGCGACAGCGCGCCGGCGGGAGCATCAGGCCGCGCCGACGCGTACGGAACGAGAATGACGATCGCCGACGTCGCCCACGGAAATCGCGCGGACGGATTGCTGCGAATCGCCGCCGTCTTCGCCAGGTAATGCATCGTCGCGTGATGACCGAGATCGAGCCAATCATCGAAGAGCTGGCCATGATCGTCATCGAGATCGCTCGCGCCGACGCGCAGCACTCCCTCATCGCGCGCGATGCGCTCAATGCTCGGCCAGACCTCGGACAATCTCGTGATCATTCGCTTCGGCTGCCGCGCTTCAGCACGAACGTTGCGACCTCGGGACGGCAGAGGATGCGCAACGGCGGAATCGCGCCGATGCCGCGGCTGACGTAGAGCAACACCGCGCCGATGCGGTGAAATCCGGCCGCGTATTCGCCTTCGTGCCGCGACGGAACGACCACCGGACCGAAGAACGGGAAGCGGATCTGCCCGCCGTGCGTGTGGCCGCAGAGCAGCAGGTCGATGCGCTGTCCGCGGATGATGTCAACGACGTCGGGATGGTGACTGATGGCGATACACGGTTTGGCAGGATCGAGACCGGCGAACGCGCGCGCGACGTCCGGCGTGCCGCGATAAATCTCGTCGATGCCGGCGAGCGGCAGCCGCGCCGGCCCGCGCGCGAGCATCACCGCGTCGTTGTTGATGAAACGGACGCCGTGTGCGCGCAGGATGCCGATGATCGCGTCGGCGCCGGCCCAGTAATCGTGATTGCCAAGGATTGCGAAGAGACCGTCGCGGGCGGAGAGGCCGTCCAGAAGAATCTCCGGCAGCAGTTTGATGTGCCGCGTGAACGAAACGAAATCGCCGCCGAAGAGGATCACATCCGGCGCGAATCGCTGCACCTGCTTGACCACTTCGCGATAGAAGCCGCGCCGCATGAACGACGCGACGTGTGTGTCGGTGAGGAAGGCAATTCGATAGCCGTCGAACTCCGGCGGGAGGTCGTCGATGATGATCTCGTGACGTGTGACCTCGATGTCGTAAACGTCGTTGTGCGCGCCGAGGCGGCGCAGCCAGGGGAATGGGACGTGCGCTTTGCGGAGTGGGATGACTTCGGACGGTTGATCGCGAACGCCAATCAGCGGCGCCGAAGGCAGGTAGTTCACACGGATGCGATCGAGAATCCAGTAACTGCCAACGGCCGCCGCTACGATCAGCCATACCGCGCCGATTTTCGCCAGGGCCAGAGACCACGCGATCTCTTCGATCCGCGCCGGTGTGAATCGCTCGACGACGCGCGACGAGAGCAGCCGGTCAAGCCATTGGTTGAGCGGCCAGAGCAGCGCCGTCAGAACGATCAACACCGGCGGCGTCGCGAAGATCAGCCAGTTCCACGGACTGCGCTCTTCGCGATGGCTGCCGAAGACGAAGCGATTCATCACGAAAAGAAAGATGCGCGCGTCGCCGAGGAGCGCGAGGAGGATGAAAGCGAAGAAGAGGAGGCGGAGGAGCATGGGAAAGGCGAAATGTTGAATGTTCAATGTTGAATGTTGAATGTTGAATGAAGGCAGTGCTGCGGGGAGTTGCGCCTTCCATTCAACATTGAACATTCAACATTGAACATTCAACATTCGCTTTTCAAAGGCGCCGAAGAATCTCCCCGATCCTTGTTCAATGTTGAATGTTGAATGAAGGCAGTGCTGCGGGGAGTTGCGCCTTCCATTCAACATTGAACATTCAACATTTCGTCTCCCATCTGCCTCACAGGCGCCGAAGAATCTCCCCAATCCACTCCTCGGGCACCTTGATCGTTCCGAGCGTCTCCGTTTTCTTGACGCTGCCGTGATCGTCCGAGCCGCCGGTGAGCATCTTGCCGCGGAAGCGCGCCATGTTGCTGTAGACCTCGCGCCATTCGGCGTTGACGTCGGGATGCAGCACTTCGATGCCGTCGATTCCGGCGTCGAGCAGTTGTGGAACGATCCGCTCGTGATCGGGATAGAGCGTCGGATGCGCGATCGACGTCACGCCGCCCGTTGCGCGCATCAGGGCGACGGCTTCGTCGATGGCGAAACGATCCTTCTCCACGTATCCCGGTTTGCCCGGACGCAGCAGTTTGTCGAACGCCTCGGACACGGACGCGACATAGCCCGTCTCCACCAGCGCGCGCGCCACATGCGGACGTCCGACCGCGCCGCCGGCCGCGAGCTGCTCGACGCGCTCGGAGCTGATGTCGTAGTTGAGCGCGCGCAAACGTTCGACGATGCGCCGCCCGCGCGTCTGCCGCGCGTCGCGGAACCGCCGCAGCTTCGCCTCGACCCGCTCGTCGTGCGCGTCGAACGCGTACGCGAGGATGTGAATGTCCACGCCTTCGTACGCGCAGGAAAGTTCCGTCGCCGGAATCAGCGTGACGCCTTTCGAATCGGCGTACGTCTTGATCTCAAAGTACGCGGCAAGGTTGTCGTGATCGCTGATAGCAACGATCTCGATCCCATGCGCGAGCGCGACGTCGATCACCTCCGCCGGCGAGCGGGTGCCGTCGGAGTGATAGGTGTGCGTGTGCAGGTCGGCGAAGCGCAAGGGGGAAGCGTAGCAGGGTTGTCATCGCAGACATCTTCAGACGGCAAAAACCCGTATGCAGGAGGGGAAACGGCAGATTCATCTGCCCAGAGGGCAGGTTCGTCTGCCCAAAGTACAGATTCGTCTGCCCAAAGTGCAGATTCGTCTGCCCAAAGTGCAGGTTCGTCTGCCCAAAGTGCAGGTTCGTCTGCCCAAAGTGCAGATTCATCTGCCCAAAGTGCAGATTCATCTGCCCGAAGTGCAGATTCATCTGCCCAAAGTGCAGGTTCGTCTGCCCAAAGTGCAGATTCATCTGCCCAAAGTGCAGATTCATGCGCGAATGCCGCTACACGCGAAAGCCAGGGTGGCACAGACACTCCTGTCTGTGCTTCACACGAAAAGCGATTTCTTCACAATCTTGACGACAGCTACACCGTCGGCTGCTCGGGCACGACCAGATTCACGATCACCTCATCGCAGCGCGCGCAAAGGCCCCCGTCTTCGACGACTTCCTCGCGATACTGCCAGCAGCGTCCGCACTTTTTGCCGCGGGCGGGCGACATGGTGATGCCGATCGGGCCGAGGCCTTCGATGTCGATCGTGCCGGTGGCTGGAGTGGCCATGAAATCGACATGCGAGACGATGAAGACCTTCGCAAGGTCGATATCGAGCGAGCCAACCAGCGACTCGCGCGTGATGCCGTGGAGCTGGACATCCGCTTCGAGCGATTGTCCGATCGTTCCGGCCGCGCGCGCGGTTTCCAGCACCTTCGATACCGCCTCGCGGACGCGGAAGATCCGCTCCCACGCGGCGGCGTCAATTGCCGGTGCGGTGATCGTCGGGAAGTCGGTCAGATGCACCGACTGCTCCTTCGTTCCCGGCATCGCCTCGTAGATCTCCTCGGCGGTGAAACTGAGGACGGGCGCGAGGTAGCCGACCAGGCCGCGCAGGATTTCGTACATCGCGGTCTGCGCTGAGCGACGCGTTGGCGATGCCGGTCCGTCGCAGTAGAGCGTGTCTTTCGACATGTCGAGATAGAGCGACGACAGCACGACAGTGCAAAGATCGAGGATGCGGTGGTAGACGACGTGGAACTCGTACTCAGCGTACGCATTGCGGCAGCGATCGAACACTTCCGCGGCGCGCGACAGCACCCACTTGTCAACGTCGCGAAGCTGATCGAGCGGAACGGCGTCCGTTTCCGGATCGAAGCCGGTCAGGTTCGACAACAGATAGCGCGCAGTATTGCGCAGCTTCTTGTACGACTCCGCGCTGCGGCTCATGATCTGCGGACCGATCGACATGTCGTTCTGGTAATCGATCATCGCCACCCAGAGGCGGATGACGTCGGCGCCGTGCTGCTTGAGCACGTCCTGCGGCGACAGCGCGTTGCCGGCCGACTTCGACATCTTGTCGCCCTGTTCGTTGATCAGGAATCCGCAGGTGATGACCTGCCGGTATGGCGCGCCCCCTTCGATGCCGGTGCCGACGAGCAGCGACGACTGGAACCAACCGCGATGCTGATCGTGCCCTTCGATGTAGACGTCGCTCGGCCACGTCAGCTCCGGGCGTTCCTTCAACACCGCAACATGCGAGCAGCCGGAGTCGAACCAGACGTCGAGGATGTCCAGCTCTTTGCGGAACGCGGTGGTGTTGCACTTTCCGCATGCGTAGCCGGCCGGCAGAAAATCAGTCGACGGGCGGTCGTACCAGGAGTCGGCGCCTTCAACGAGGAAGATTTCCTTCACCTTCTCGAACAGCTCCGGCGACGTGACCGGCTCGCCGCACGATTCGCAATAAAGAACGGTGATGGGGACGCCCCACGTGCGCTGGCGCGAGATGCACCAGTCGGGACGGTTCTCGACCATGCCCGCCATGCGGTCCTCGCCCCAGGCCGGGAACCACTTCACCTTGTGGACCTCTTCGAGCGCGCGGCCGCGAAGGTCGTGATCGTCCATCGAGATGAACCACTGCTCGGTGGCGCGGAAGATGACCGGATGCTTGCATCGCCAGCAGTGCGGATACGAATGCGTGATCGTCTCCGAGTACAGTAGCGCCCCGCGCTCGCGCAGCAGCTCGATGATCTGTGGATTCGCTTTGAACACGTGCAGCCCGGCCCACAGCGGAACGTCCGCCGTGAACTCGCCGCGATGATTGACCGGTGTGAATGTCTCGAGGCCGTAGCGCTGGCCGGTGTAGAAATCGTCGGCGCCGTGTCCAGGCGCGGTGTGCACGAGTCCCGTGCCCGCTTCGAGCGTGACGTAATCGCCGAGGACGAAGATGCCTTCGCGCGGGAGGAAGGCGTGGCGGTAGCGAAGGTGCTCGAACGCCGATCCCTTGAAGACTTTGACGACTTTGTAGTCCGTCCATCCGAACTTCGGAGCGACGCTCTTCACCAGCTCCGAGGCGATGATGAAGTTCTCTCCGTCATGTTCGACGACGTCGTAGTCGAAGTCCGGCTTGAACGCGATGGCGAGATTGGCCGGCAGCGTCCACGGCGTCGTCGTCCAGATGACGGCGTAGCACGGCTTCTCGATCGGGAGGTCGAGGCTCTGCACCGATTCGTCGGTCAGACGGAAGCGCACGTACACCGACGGCGATGTGTGATCCGCGTACTCGACCTCGGCCTCCGCCAGCGCGGATTGATCGTACGTGCACCAGTGCACCGGCTTGAGTCCCTTGTAGACCATGCCGGTGCGGAAGAAGCGCCCGAGGGCGTAGGCGATGTCGGACTCGTACTGATACGACATCGTCATGTACGGATGGAACCAGTCGCCGAGTACGCCGAGTCGGATGAAGTCCTGGCGCTGGATGGAGACGAACTTGTCGGCGAACTCGCGGCAGGCGCGGCGAAAATCGGCCGGCGACATCTCCTTCCGTTTGGAGCTGCCGATCACTTTGTCGACGGCATGCTCGATCGGCAGGCCGTGGCAATCCCATCCCGGCACGTACGGCGAGTCGAAACCCATCATCGTCTTCGACTTGACGACGATGTCTTTGAGGATCTTGTTGAGCGCGTGGCCCATGTGAATGTGGCCGTTCGCGTACGGCGGTCCGTCGTGCAGGACTGACTTCGGCCGCCCTTCCGACTTCTCGCGAATGAGCTTGTACAGATCGATGAGGCGCCACTGCTCGAGCCTCTTCGGCTCGTTCACGGGCAGGTTGGCCTTCATCGAGAAGGAGGTCTGCGGAAGGTTCAGCGTCTTCTTGTAGTCACTGCTTTCGGCCATGGTGGGCGGCGAAACTAACAGCCGAGTCCCATCATTTCAAGTCGGCACGGCCTATTGGATCTTCGCGAGTTCGCCGTCCAGATGAGCGAGCGCCGCCTGCAGAGAAGCGCGCCGTCGTTCGTTGGCGCTCTCCATCTCGTGAAGGATGCGCCGCCGCGACAGCTCCAACCCTTCGCGTTTTTGCCGCCGCTCGATCTCATGCACATCCGGACGCTGCCGGCCGCGCGCGGCGCGCTCGTCCTCGGCGTCCTGCCGGTTCGACTCCACTGCCTTGCTTTCAAATCCTCTTGCCATGGAAAAAATCGGCGTGCATGTCGCGCGCCTGCTACTCCTTGTTCGCCGCATCCCACTCTTCGCCGGCGCGCTTGAGGATGGCCGGAAGGTCGTCGATGACGAGAAAGCGCTCGCGGATGCGGTTCATCGCGGCGAGCGTGAAGCGGCCGAACCATTCCTCGCCGCTGTTGTAGCGCTTGTAGATCTCCGCCCTTGTCCACGGGATGTACGAGCCGACGAAGCTGGCGCGCGAATCAGGAAAGCCGTTCTGCGGATCGCGCAGGTTCCAGCCGGTGTACGTGGCCAGCGGGACGTCGATCTCCGGCAGATGAACGCCGGTGATTTCGAGTCCATCCGCATTCACCTGCGGGACGAGTGTGGGATAGACGCCGTCGACGCGCGGCGGTTCGGTGACGATTCCGCGAGCCCATTCGGGACCGAAATCCGTTCGATAGACCTCGTAATTGAAGCGCGGCAATTCGACGCAATGCACGAACTTGACCGCCAACTCGCTGACCGGGACGAGGTGGTGAACGACAACGCGCGGGTAACGGCTGTCGGGCGGGTCGACACCCTCGCGAGTCCAAGCGTCGAGCGCCGCCGTCAAGCCGTGGCGCAACTGCTCTATGCGCAGCGGATTGTCGAGCTGCTGCCCGCGGATCGTGCGCTCGGCGTTCTTTGCGGGCGGAAACGCTCCTCCGATATGCGCGACCCCGGCGATGAAGTAGATGCGCACCTCGGGCGGGATCGCTGCGTCGCGCTTGCCGTCCGGCGAGGTGTGGATGAGCGAGGCACCGCGCGACCAGTATTCGTACGATGTGTTGACATAGAAGATCTTCGGTACGACATGCTCGGCGCGCGCGGAATCGAGCAGCCCAGCCGTGACGCCGGTGCGCGGATCAGTCTCCGGATTGTCGGTGAAGGGGAAGACATCGGTCGGATAGAAGAGCGGCGACAGCGGCTGTGCGTCGCGCGACGGCTGCGCGAAGCGATGATTGAACGATCCGCGTCCCGCGCCGGCGACGTAGACGAGCAGCGCGTCGAACACTTGCCGCCCCTCTTCGTCGGCGTTGAAGCCCTGCCAGACCATGTGACGGAGAAAACGCCCCGTCTGCGAGATCCCCATCGCGTAGGCGCGCTCCGCGTGCACGATCGCCTGCGGGTCGTGCTTCGCGTACGCGGCGAAGTCGCGGACGGCGGCCAGGCCGCAGCCGACGACCGCGGGATCTTTCGCGGTGTAGATGACTTCGTAGATGCGTCCGGGAACGAATCCGTCGTCGAAGTGGATGGTGTGATCGTCCGTGAACCGCCACCGCTTCGCGCCGATCGTCTTCCGCTGCGCCAGCGGAGCGTCGCGTTCGGTTAGGACGGCGTCTTTCGCGCGAATGTCGGCGACGGGATAGCCGGTGCCGCCGATGTTTCCTGAGATCACATGGCCGAGTGGATGATCGAGCGTCTTCTCGGCCACGATGAAGTCGGCGCGAACGCGGCCGGTAATTCCGCGCACGACCGGCGCGTAGAGCCGCAGCAGTTTCGGATCGGGCCGGATGTCGAACTGCCATCCCACCTCGGCCAAGGTGTAGCCCTGTCGCAGGTAGTACTCATCCACATTCTGTTCACGGATAAAAAATCGTCCGCCGCGATTCGGCACGTTGATGAAGAGCGTTCCATTGCCGCCCTTCTTCGGCACGAGGATGTCGACGTCCGCCGAGAACTCGACCTCCCCCTTCGCATTGCGCGGCGCCTTGTCCAGATCGACGATGACGCGATCGTGCGCATTGGCAGGATCGAGCGCAACGTACGCGCGTCCCTGAATCCGTTCGTACGCGCCTGCCAGTCCGAATGGCTTCCTGCCGAGGTAGTCCGTGCGCGAGGCGACGTCGATGTGATCGACGCGGGCGAAGGCGGTCGTTGCGAGGAAAAGGGCGGCGAACGCGAAACAGCGCATCGTGGGATTGTAAGTAGAATGGAGAACCGTGACAGCAGACGCGAAACACGTTATCGAGAACTTCGAGTCGCTACCCGATCAGGAAAAGATCGAGGTGCTATGCGATGAGCTGCGTTCCGCCGCTGATCGTGTCTTTCTCGATTACGACCGTCGGGAAGGACCGCCTGCCTCCGCATTCCGGTGTTAGCAATGTCAGGCGGTGCATCCAGCCAAAGCACAGACAAGAGTGTCTGTGCCACACTGGCCCCCACCTTCTACGCGCATTCGCGCAAGCATCACAGGATCGATGTGGCACAGACACTCTTGTCTGTGCTGGTGAGGCTCGGAACCGCTGAGAAGGTCGACTCCTTCACATCCCGCCGGCGCTTACCGCGCGCGGTGCGGTGACGCGCAGCCGCTCGCCGGGGTGGAGTTTGTGTTCGACTTCGAGCTCGTTCAGTTCGAGGAGCTCGTCCACGGTCAGGTTGTGGCTCTTGGCGATCGAGTAGTACGTGTCGCCTTTTTTTACGGCGTAGTAGGCGTCGCTGTGGGACAGAAGCGCGCCGACGAGCTCGCGGGCGCGGACGGGGAGGTAGACGGCGTCGCCTTCGCCGATGGCGTCGGGTGAGCGGAGGTTGTTCATCGCCACGAGCGTTTCGATGTCCGTGCCGAGGGCACGGGCGATGCGCTTGAGCGACTCCCCTTCGCGGAGCGTGTAGTTGCAGACGGCGACGTTCGCATCCTCATTTCTCAGGGTTGCGGCCCGCGCGGCCACGGCTTCCGCCGATTTCGATGGAACGCGAACGGTGATCTTGCCGGGCGGCACGATGCCCTGGCGAAGGGCGGGATTGAGATCGCGCAAAACTGTTTCGTCGACGTGGGCGACCGAGGCGAGGTAGCGAAGGGAAAGGGGACCTTCGATCTCGACGGCGCTGCGATCGAAATCGATCGGCTGGCCGAGTCGGAAACCGTACGTGGTTGGATCGCTGGCGATGGTGAGTGTGGCGAAGAACGTCGGGACGTAGCCGCGCGTTTCTTTCGGGACGGCTTCATTTTCGAGCAGGTCCCAGAACGTGACGGAGCCGGACGATTGCATCGCGCGGCGGATGCGGCCCGGACCGGCGTTGTAGGCGGCGAGGGCAAGCGGCCAGTCGTTGAACTGGCGATAGAGATCCTTCAAGTACGCCGCGGCGGCGCGCGTGGAGCGCTCGGGATCGGCGCGCTCGTCGACCCACCAGTCGACGCGCAGGCCGTAATCGCGCGCGGTTTCCGGCATGAACTGCCAGATGCCGTGCGCGCCGGCGCGCGAGGTGACCGATGGCACGTACGCGCTCTCGATCACCGGCAGGTACGCGAGGCCGTGCGGCAGCTTGTAGTCGTCGAGCGCTTTGTCGATCAGCTTCTTGTACTTGCCGGAGCGCAGCAGCGATTCCTGGATGCTCGGCTTGAGGTCGGTGGTGAAGTACTGCAGCGCGCCGCGGATGGTCGGGTGATCGGGGATGGGGATCGACGCCGCCGCTTCGACGTCGACCGTCGGCACGGCGACCGGTTTTCCTTCGCGCGCCACGATCTCCGCATACGCCGCTTCCAGCGCCTTCCGATACTCCTCGGCCTGCAGTTTCGTGGCCGAGGGAGGCTGCAGCGCGGGTGCGGCGGCGACGGTTTTCGGCGCGGGGGTGGAGGACGCGCAGGCGACGGCGTAAATGGCGATCAGCAGAACGACCGCTCGCTCTTTCGTCATCACTTCCCTCCCCACCCTTATAAATCTTCGAACTTCAGATTGACCGAGAGCGACTGGATATCGCTGGTTTCGCCGAGGTCGATGGATTGTTCCTGGGACTGAATGACCCCGCCGTCATTTTCAAAGGATACCGTAACGCGCAAGTTCTTTGACTTCGGCAGCGTTCCAGGCGCCATCGGAAGGGTGATCGTGCGGTGCACATCGCGCTTCGGTTTCGGTGGATGACGGAGCGCATCGAGCGGCGAGGTCTCTTTCTTCGCCGGCTGTTTCGGCGCCGACTGCGTGGCGCGTTTCCGCAGCGATTCCAGCTCCGCCATGATGTCGACCGACGAGCGGACTTTGACGTGTTTTACCTCCGGCGCGGCTTTGGCCTGCTTCTCGGTCTGGCCGAAATCGATCTCCGGTTCGGCCGGCGGCGGGGCGGGTGGAGGTGGTGCGGCTACCACCGGCGGTGTCGGTTCAGGCGCCGACGGTGCTGGTTCAGGCTCGGGCGCAATGAACGCCTCGGGTGCAATCTCTTCGACCAATTCGGCGACTGGCTCGACTTCCGGCGGCGGGTTGTACGCAGCGATCGGCGCTGTAGCCGCGGGCGACTCCGGCATCGCGCGAATGGGCGCCGTATCCTCGCGAACCTTGAAGGTCATGTCCGGCGCGGGACGGCGGGGCGTCGGTTTCACCGGCTCCTCGCCGGTCATGCGGCGGCGCAGCGTCCGCAGCGTCAGTTTCGAGATCACTTTCAGCGTCTCGAAGACGCCGTCGCCGCGCGACGCCACCGCTTCGACAAAATCGTACTTGCGCTCCGGATCGATGACGTCGACGACGTCGTCGGCCGGCGCGATGTTGGGGAGATCGCGTTTGTTGAGCTGCAGGACCAGCGGGATCTCGTCGATGGAGAGGCCGATCTCAGCAAGGTTTTCGCGCAGGTTCTTGAAGCTCTCCAGGTTCGCGTCGAGCATCGCTTTCTGCGAATCGGCCACGAAGACGATGCCGTCGACACCCTTGAGCACGAGCTTGCGCGTGGTGTTGTAGAAGACCTGGCCCGGGATGGTGTAGAGCTGGAGGCGGGTCTTGAATCCGCCGATGACGCCGACGTCGATGGGGAGCAGATCGAAGAAGAGTGTCCGGTCGGTTTCGGTCTCCAGGCTGACCATTTCGCCGCGGCTCTGGGGCGAGGTTTTGGCGTAGATGTGGTGCAGATTGGTCGTCTTTCCACAGAGGCCCGGACCGTAATAAACGATCTTCGCGGCCATCTGCATCGTCGCGTAATTGAAGAAAACCATTCCGCCCGCGCTCCGATCGAAAGGGGGTCGATGGTAGCACCCGCTACTTTGCAGCCGCAACAATGCGCGCGGCCAGAAGTCTGTAGATCTCTGCAAGTTCCGGGGAATCGCGCAAGGCATCGAGGTGCCGCTGCATGACGGCATCGTCGCCGCGCGCCGCCGGTCCGGTGAATCGCTGGGCATCCGTGTGCGACGCCCAGTTGTCGATCGCGGAGCGCGCCAAGGCTGCGATGTCCTCGCGCGCTCCGTCGATCCCGATCAGCTCCTCGGCGATGTCGAGGAGGGCGGCGATGTAGTTCGATCCGAAGACTGCGCCGGCGTGGTAACGGATCTTCGCGTCGGGCGCGATTTCGGCTAATCGCGCGCCGGCTGCAGTCGCAATCTGTTCGGCGACGTCGCGATGCGCGCCTTCGAAGACGAGCAGCGTTCCTTCGAGATCGGACGGCTCGCCGACCGGCGGCAGCGATTTCAGAGGATGCAGCGAGAAGCCGCCGCGAAGCGCGGGGAGCGCGCCGCTGGGGTGGAAGATGATGGCGTTCGTTTCGGGGATACTCTCCGCGACTTCCACGATCGCGCGATCGCTGACGGCGATGAGGATGAGGTCACTGTCTCTCGCCAACTCCTCGATCGGCGTTCCGCGTGTGGCGATGCCGGTCAGCGGCCAGCCGATTCGGCGCCAGGTGCTTGCGAACGCCCAGGATGCTCGGCCGTTGCCGATGATGCCGAGTTTCATGTTCGCGAGAGTGTAAGGGGAACGGTTCACGCGGAGGCGCGGAGACGCGGAGGAGAGCCTTTCTCCGCGCCTCCGCGGCTCCGCGTGAACTAAACTGCCACCAATGCGCGGCACCCTATTACTCCTGCTCGCCCTCGCGACGACCGCCAACGCGAAGCCGCCGAGTACCTGCGGCGGCACCGACGACTACTCCAAAGCTCTCTGCGCGTATCAGCGGCGCGCGTTCACCGAGGCGGAGGCGGGGTTTCGCGGGATCGTGGAGAAGGGGGAGGTCGATCCGGTCACCATCCGGGCCATCTATTTTCTGGCGCGGACGGAGATGAAGCGGGGGCGGTTCGACGAAGCGGGCCCCTTGTTCGTAAGAATCTACGCCATGGATCCGGCGTTCTATGCCAGCTGGAACTGCGACTTTCTCCTGGGCGAATGCAGGAGAGCGATGGGAAGAGATTAGTGGCGCAACAATCGACCTTCGAGCTTCGCCGCAAGCTCCTCCAGCTGGAGGCGCTTTACGACGTCGGCCGCGCGCTGAACACGCTGCGGCCGGAAGGGGAGTTGATCGAAGAGCTGATGCACCGCGCCATCGCCGTGCTCGACGCGACCGTCGGCTTCGTCTTCTCGCTCGATGAAAAGCTCAACGTCCAGCAGATCTTCACGTTCGGCGTCGAGATCCCCACGCCGGCCAACGCCATCCTGAACGAGCCGCCCATCAAGCAGGTGCTGGCCTCGCGCGAGCCGATGTCTGTGACCGTCTCCAGGTTTCTCGGCGGAGCCGGCAGCGACCTGCTGCTGGCGCCGATGATCTCCGGCGAGACGATCATCGGCATCATCGGCGTCGGTGGGAAAGAGGAGCGCGGCGCGAAGAGCGGCAGCTTCGTCGAGGACGATCTCCGCTTCCTGGCCTCGCTTGCGGCAATCGGCGGCGCGGCCATCGACAACGCCCGCAACTTTCACAAGCTCTCCGTCCTGCGCGAAACGCTCGAGGACGAGAATCGCAACCTGAAACAGCGCATGCTGCGCGACTACAGCGACCGGCTCATGATCGGCGACTCGCCGAAGATGCAGCGGGTCATCGACCTCGTCGCGCGCGTGGCCGACTCGCAGGCCAGCGTCCTCATTCGCGGCGAATCGGGAACAGGCAAAGAGATGGTGGCGCGCCTCATCCACGGCAACTCGCCGCGGAAAGACGGTCCATTCGTGGCCATCAACTGCGCCGCGCTGCCCGAGACGCTGCTCGAATCGGAGCTGTTCGGTATCGAGCGCGGAGTCGCAACTGGAGTCGACGCGCGTCCCGGCAAGTTCGAGCTGGCCAAGGGCGGTACCATCTTCCTCGACGAGATCGGCGATATTCCGCTCACGCTGCAGGCCAAGCTTCTTCGCGTCCTGCAGGAGCGCGAAGTGGAGAAGCTCGGCGGACGGCGCCGCATCCCCATCGACGTGCGCATCCTGGCCGCCACGCATCGCGATCTGGAGCAGATGATCGAGCGAACTGAGTTCCGGCAGGACCTCTATTACCGCCTGAAAGTCGTCGAGATCGTCCTCCCGCCGCTGCGCGACCGCAAGGAAGACATCCCCAAGCTCGTCCGCTTCTTTCTCGACAAATACGGCAAGCGCGAAGGGTTGCGCGACGTGCGCATCACGCAGGAAGCGCTGCAGAAACTGATGCGCTATCCCTTCCCCGGCAACGTCCGCGAGCTGGAGAATCTGATCGAAGGATCGCTGGCGCTGACCACCGATCCCGTCATCGATCCGGGCGACCTCGCGCTTCCCGAATCGGCCTCCGGCGCGGGCGGTGTCGAGCTGCTGACCGACTTCCCCTCTCTCTCCGAACTGGAGCGCCGCTACGTCGTCCGCGTCCTCGCGCACACCAAGGGCAACATCTCCAAAGCTGCCAAGATCCTCGGCGTCGACCGCAAGACTCTCTATCGGATGCGAGAGTCGTTGTCCCAATTAGCCCCAACTGCGGAGTCTTGGGACGTTCACTAGTAACTCACATCAATTCATACGCTTACGATCGCGTAAACCTTTGAAACCTTCGTACTGTAGCGATTTGCCCCACTCGCACACTTCGTCACATTCCACCGATTTCTCGTGTAAACTTCGCAGCATCAGAGGCTTAGAGAGAGTGCAGCCAAAAAGCCAACCGTGGCAGTCGCGTTGCTCTAGGTGGGTCCCGACAACTGAGGGGGGACACCATGAAAAGCATCGCTCAAACCCGCACCACCGCCGTTTCCGTCCAGTACGCGCTTCCCATGCTGCTGGCCGTCAACACCTTCGCCCTGCTTGCCATCGAGCAGCTCGGCGGCATCCCCGAGTGGATCAAATCCGCCGTGGCGTTGCTTCTCGGCTTTTAATCGAGTCCTTCAGGACCCTTCTGAAATGACCACAACCGCCGAGCGGCAGATGGAGCTCACGCTCCCGATGGTCGCGGATATCGAGATCGCAGCGGCCCGTGCCGCCGGCAATCTCGCCCGCGAGCTCGGCATGAGCTCCGAGAAGATCGATGAGATGACTCATGCGATCATCGAGGCCTGCATCAACGCTCGCGAGCATTCCGGTTGCGCGGACAACCGCATCTATCTAAGATTCGTCGGTACTTCCCAGGGCGACGGCAGCAGGATCGATGTCTGGGTCACGGATCACGGACGTGGATTCGATCCAGCCGAGGCTCGGTCGCGACGGCCGGCTCCCGGTGTTTCTCACAAACGCGGCCGCGGACTGCAACTGATCGAAGCGCACATGGACGAGGTAAGCATCTCGACGTCGTCGGGCGGCGGAACCACCATCCATATGGTCAAATACGAGAAGAAAGAATCATGACTGAGGAACTGAAAGTCGCGGT
>Ga0157375_10001930_pt1 | contig 17844 bp, 13 predicted proteins | sample M35metaG_FD_115311 | JGI IMG/M metagenome (GOLD analysis project Ga0157375, IMG submission 115311) | Miscanthus rhizosphere microbial communities from Kellogg Biological Station, Michigan, USA - M3-5 metaG | ecosystem: Host-associated > Plants > Roots > Rhizosphere > Soil | place: USA: Michigan... | reverse complement strand
TCGCCACGCAGCTTCAAAAGACTGCTGTGGATCGTAAAAAATGCGAACCAGTTGAGCCTCTCAAGGCCGGGTGGTTTCAACATCCTTGGTATCTTGGTGGGCCCTGCGCAACGAACTTGCTATTGTCCCATAGGACAATAACCGCTCGAAAACTGTTGAGAATTGTCTAGGCCGTCTGTCCGGGCGCCGATGCAGCGCCGAGCTGCTCGGCAAGAGAGACAAGTTCGGCCAAGGTGTGGACCTGCATTTTCTCCATCACCCTGTGGCGATGGGCCTTGATGGTGCGCTCGGTCGCTCCCAACGTGTGGGCGATCTGCTTGTTGATATTGCCACGAACTACAAGATCGAAGACCTGCCGCTCACGCGGCGTCAATCGCCCGAGACGGGCGCGAATGCCGCCCAGCTTGTCCCGCAGATCGCGCACTCTTTTGTGGTGCGCGAAAGCCCTTTCAAGTGCGGGAAAGAGGTCCTCGGAGTTTACCGGCTTGGTCAGGAAGTCATCCGCACCCGCCTTGATCGCCTGCACGGTGGTGGGAATGTCGGTATAGCCAGTGAGGAATATGATCGGCAGCGTTGAGCCGAGTTCGACAAGCCGCTTCTGCAGTGTCGGGCCGTCCAAGCCGGGTAACCGCACGTCGAGAATGATGCAGCTCGGTACACTTTCGATTGGCAAGTTGACCAAAAAATGCAAGGCCGAAGGATGGGTCATCACGTCGTAACCGGCGTGCTTCAAACGACGCTCCATCGCTGTCGCGAAGGACGCATCGTCGTCAACAATATGCACGCAACTCGGCACCGGCTCGACCTCTTCCAGAGCATGGTCACAGGCTTTCAAACAATTACAACCTGAGCATGTTACCTTTCTGTCAAGCTGGCTGACCCTCACAAACGAGGTCCTGCGGCGTCCGGCCTAGACAAGGACTCTCGCCCGCCCTTCACCAATAGAAAAGCACGACGTAGGCAATCAGAGTGACGCTAAAACAAAATGCTCACGATCCCGGCCACGTCGATCAAGCCAAAAGCCGATTTTGAGTTAAGGGCCATGACGCTAACTCGCAGTTGTCGAGAGACCACTTGATCTGTCAGCACGGTTTTGAAAGCTGCGGCCCCAGTCCTTGGGAAACCGGGGCCGCTGGGGGGCTAATGTACCGATTGGAGGGGTACTTGACGATCCAAACTCAGAATTCCCATTAGGGCTAGTTGTCCTGAGGTGCATTGTCCCATCGTACAGTGGCAGCCAACTGATAGAGAGGCCCCGGCTCGCGCCAGCGCCAGTATCAGCGCGATGGTCGCATCGGGAAAAAGGTACTGCGGTGGCAGGTGCAAACTGCCGGGACCGCGCCACGCCAGCTATCGAGGATATTCGGCACGAGAAAATCCGTGGTTGCAGCTACAGGGAAAACTGTGCGTGCCACTCAATGTCCGCTATACGCCGGTCGCAACCAAGCTCCGCAACGCAATGACGCGATGTGCCAAATGGCGGACATCGGAGCTTATTCTGTGACAGCGGTTTGGGAACCAATCATCATTGTTTTTTGCAGCACTTCAAAAATAACAGCGGTTGACCACCCAAACAACAGCGCACCATTCATCGCTGCCATGGGACCGAGCAACTGCCAGCGTTCCACCGGCAGGACGTCACCATAGCCGAGCGTGGCGTAACTCACGAATGCGAAATACACGAGGCCTCCCTCAGCGGGCACAGCGCCGACAATCGCGTAGGACAGTGACCAAACAAACACTTCGAGAACATGAGCCGCCATCAAGACCGAAACCGTCGCAATCATGGTGATGATCAGGAGCAGCGACGGATGGTTTGTTCTTGAAACAGATGCTCGCGCCACGCGCACCACCACGGTCATCACCAATGCATGTATTGTAATGTTACAAACACTAACGATCCCGCCTACCAGAAATTGGATCAGCATGATTATCTCCCCTGTGAAGTGCGCTAGCGAGGCCAAACTAACACTAGCATAGGTGAGTTTGAAAACGACCCGGTGCGCCTCGTCGCTTCGCAGGCCGCGATGGCCGATGCTGGCACCCTTGGTTGTTCGAGACGATGGCGCGCTGCATCGGCTCAGGCACGCCGTCGCGATCGGCAGGCCCACGAATTCGCAGATAGAGCTTAATGGCGCGCGGCCGCTCGCCGAGCTGACAAATGTAGGGGCGTTTGCGGGATGCGCGCCCAAGCTAAATCGCCAAGACATTTCAAGCTGATTTGGGTCGTCCAGCCCTCCTCAAAAAAATAATTCGCTTAACCCGTCGGGCAAATCAGGACTACCAGCTTGCGCCATCCCAACCCGGCAAGAGGGGCGGATCGCGCGTCGTCACGAACGCGGGTTGGGATGCGGTGGACGCGGCAGCGTTGGCGCGCAAGCTGATCGCAGGGCGGATCATCGATCCGTGAGCGGTTCGCGGTGCGCAAGACGAACGGCGCCTTGCCCGGCGAAGCCCTACCCGCCGAAGTCCGCCTTCGGACGAAGGCGATCGGGCGAAGACGGGCTGCTGCGTACGGCAAAACCGTGTGGTCCCGACACCCGTTGCTGGTGCCAAGCTGTCGGCGGCGAACTCGATCCAACCGGATCGATCAGCCATCAAGCCGGCGGCGACGGTGACAAGACGAATTCGTCGCCGGGGAGAGCACGGTATAAGCCGTAAAGCCATTGCGCAGGGAATGCCGGACTGCTTCCGCTGAACCTGTATGCTCGTGTGCGCTTTTCTTTGTGCATATAGCACACGAGACCGCGGGTGCAGCGCGCACCCGGCATTCCCTGCTCCCTCTCATCGATGAGGGACGACGTTCGGTCAAACCTCGGGCATCGAGCCGCGAGAACGCAAATGCATGTCAGCTATTTAGATTTTAGGTCGAACGGCCCATCCGTCATCGCGAGCCAACGGGTCGGCGCGAAGCGCCGCCCGATAACAGGCTCCACGAAGCAATCCATAATTCCACCGGGGACGCATGGATTGCTTCGTCGCGGAGTTTATCATCGGGCCGGCCATAGGCCGGACCCGTTGGCTCCTCGCAATGACGAGCGGGCATATTCCCGCCAGCCCTTCGCGCGCAACGCGCAAGCCGGGCACTCGCCGCATCCATACCCCCAATCGTGCTGCGCGCCGCGTTCACCGAGGTAGCAGGTATGGGAGTGTTCGCGGATCAGATCGACCAGCCCTGCCCCGCCGAGATCTTGCGCAAGCTTCCAGGTCGAGGCCTTGTCGAGCCACATCAGCGGCGTGTGCAGCTCGAAATTCCTGGCCATGCCGAGATTGAGCGCGGACTGCAGTGCCTTGATGGTCTCGTCGCGGCAATCGGGATAGCCGGAATAATCGGTCTCGCACATGCCGCCGATGACGTGACGGATACCGCGCCGGTAGGCGAGCGCCGCGGCGAAGGTGAGGAACACCAGATTGCGCCCGGGCACGAACGTATTGGGCAGGCCGTCCTCACCCATCTCGATCGCGACATCGCGGGTCAGCGCGGTATCGGAAATCTCCGCCAGCGTCGGAATCTCCAGCGTATGACTCTCACCGAGCTTTTCGGCCCAATCCGGCCGCAACGATTTGATGCCCGACAGCAAACGGTCACGGCATTCCAGTTCGATCGCATGCCGCTGGCCGTAGCTGAAGCCGAGCATTTCGACGCGTGCGAACCGCTGCAAGGCCCAGGCAAGGCAGGTCGTGGAATCCTGTCCGCCGGAGAACAGCACCAGTGCGGTTTCCGATTGCAATTGATCGCTCATCCGAGCCCCCTTAGCATCCCTCCGCCTCCGGGCCAATCGGTGGAAATCGACACCATTTCGACCCCGTTCCACTGGGATCGGGGCGCCGCTTGCGGCATAAAGCGAGCACCTCGTAATCCCGGTGCCCCATGACCCCATCCCCCGATATCTCACGGCTGCTCGAAATCATGGCGGCGCTACGCACGCCCGTTACGGGTTGCCCGTGGGACCTCGAACAGAATTTTGCGACGATCGCGCCCTACACCATCGAGGAGGCCTATGAGGTCGTCGACGCCATCGCGCGTGACGATCTCGACGATCTCCGCGACGAACTCGGCGATCTCCTGCTGCAGGTCGTTTATCATGCCCGCATGGCCGAGGAGCAAAATGCGTTTGCCTTTGGCGACGTGGTCGAATCCATCACGCGAAAAATGATCCGGCGGCATCCGCACGTCTTCGCCGACAAGGACGGACGGTTGGCGCCATCGCATGTCGAGGAATTGTGGGATCGGATCAAGGCCGAGGAAAAAGCCGAGCGCGCCGCGCGCCGGCCGCCGGAGCCGGCCGGCCCCAAATCGCTGCTCTCAAGCGTCAAGGCAGGCCAGCCGGCCCTGACGCGCGCGATGGAATTGCAGCGCAAGGCCTCAACCGTCGGCTTCGACTGGAACGACCCGCGCGCAGTGCTGCATAAGATCCGCGAAGAGGCGGACGAGATCGAGGCCGCGCTCGACCGCGGTGACGCCGAGGAACTTGCCGCGGAGACCGGCGATCTCCTGTTTGCGCTGGTCAACCTGGCGCGGCATGTCGGTGCCGATCCGGAAGCCACGCTTCGCGGTACCAACGCCAAATTCGAGCGCCGTTTCGCCTATATCGAACGCGCATTGGCGGCCAAGGGACGCTCGCTCGAAGGGGCCTCGCTGGCCGAGATGGACGCGTTGTGGAACGAAGCGAAGGGCGCGGAGCTCCCGGACGTGCCCCCATCGGCCAGAGCCCAAGGGGGCCGCGGATGAATCTTGCCGATATCCTTGGCGGTCTGGTGACAGGCGGGGTCGGTGGCCTCGCCTCGGGCTTTCTCGGAATCACCAGCGGCGGGATTCTGGTACCGCTGCTGATCCTCATTCTCGGCAAGGACCAACACGTTGCGCAGGGCATATCGCTGGTTGCGCAGGTGGTGCCGACCAGCCTGTCCGGCGTGCGCAATTACAATCAGAGCGGCCATAGCGTCACCATGCGCTGGCTGGTCTGGCTTGCGATCGGATTTTGCGTCGGTGGCGTTGTCGGTGCCCTGCTCGCCTCCCATGTATCCGGCCGCGCGTTGCAATGGTGTTTTGTTGGGTATCTAACGATTCTCCTGACCATCATTCTGCTGCGTCCACCGCGTCCCAAAGCCGAAGGTGCGATCGAAACTCCCGAAGAAGTCCCGGTGCATTGGGCCGTGCTCGCCGGAATCGGCGCCGTCGCCGGCTGGTCATCCGGCTTTCTCGGAATCGGCGGCGGACTGGCGATCACCGCCCTGATGGCTGGGCTCGCAAAGATCTCGCAGCATCGCGCGCAGGCCATGAGCCTTGCCGTCACGGCGTTGCCAGTCACGCTGCCGGCGGCGCTGCTCTATGTGCAGCAGGGCACTGAATTGCCATGGTCGACGATCATCAGCCTGATCGTGGGTCTGTGGATCGGAACCGATATCGGGGCGCGCTTCGCCAACCGCGTCAGCCCGGACAAACTGCGGATCATGATGATCGTCATGATCGGCGCCATGGCCGTATTCATGGCGTTCAAGGCGTGGCGCTAGGCACTTGCCCCGTGCGCCTCCGTTAATCCGCGTGGATGTCCGCGCTCTTGATCAGCGCATCCCATTTCGCGGTCTCGTTGCGTATGTAGTCCGCGAACTCCGCCGGCGTACTTTGAAGCACTTCAATGCCGGCGTCCGCCAGCTTCGTTCGGATTTCAGCATCCTTTATCGCGCCGAGATAAGAGTCGCGCAGCTTCGCTACAATATCGGGAGGGGTGGAAGATGGCGCAACGAATCCCTGCCAAGCCCATGCTTCGAAACCGGGATATCCGCTTCCCGCAATCGTTGGAATCCCGGGTAACCCTGCGAGTTCGGTCGGGGAAGCAACCGCCAGCGCCTTCATTCCCGGCGTTGCCAATTGTGAGCGCGCCGTTGCGAAGTCAACGAACATCATGCCGACCTGCCCGGCCGCCAGGTCCTGCAGCGCCGGTGCGGCGCCGCGATAGGGAATATGATGAAGCTGGATCTGTGCTGCCCGGGCGAACAATTCGGAGGCGAGATGAAACGGATTTCCGATGCCGCCGCTGGCGTAGTCGATGGCGCCTGGGGATTTTTTGGCCAGTGCGACGAGTTCGGCGACAGAATTGACCTTGAGCTTGTTGGTATTGACGAGAAGCACGACCGCAAACCGGCCCGTCAGCGAGATTGGACTGAAATCCTTCAGCGGATCGTAGGACAGTTTCCGGTAAAGACTCGGATTCGCGGCGTAGGTCGCGACGTCGCCCAGCAGGAAGGTATATCCGTCCGGGGCCGAACGCGCCGCAGCCTCGGCCCCGATGATCGTCCCTGCTCCGGCGCGATTCTCTATCACAATGGGTTGGCCAAGCGATCGTGCCATCCCGCTTCCCACCAGACGCGCGAAGAAGTCAGTCCCACCGCCGGGCGGATAAGGAACGATCAGGCGTACTGGCCGGTTTGGGTAGGATGATTGGGCAAAAACCTCTGGCGACGAAAAGACGGCGGTCAACCCGCCAGCGACAAATGCGCGTCGATCCAGCTTCATGAAAAGCTCCACGCCAGAAAAATGGGCGGGGCATCATGTCCCAAAGGCGGATGGAATTCAAATCGGGTGCGGCACCGCATCGAACCGCGACACCACGATATCGCGCTTGGTCTCGTCAACACGCACGGTCATGTCGAAATGGTCGTCATGCAATTCCTTGGTCAACACCTCGGCGTTGCGATGCAGCCAGCTGATGCCGGCCCCGTCGGAGGCCTCGATCGACAGGTCCAGCGTAATCCTGCTTGCCGCCAGCCGATCTTCGATCGCGGTCAGCAGCGCCTCGATCCCCTCGCCGGTTTCGGCCGAGACCAGGAAACACGGCCGCTCCGGCGGGCGGCGCGCGGCGATATTGCGGAGGTTCTCGCGCTCCTCAGGATCGAAACGGTCAATCTTGTTCCAGACTTCGAGGATGCGCGCGCCGGCATCGGGATCGATACCGAGTTGACGCAGTACCGCATCGACGTCGCGCTCCTGCGCCTCGGCATCTTCATGCGAGATGTCGCGCACGTGCAGAATGATATCGGCCTCCAGCACCTCTTCCAGCGTGGCGCGGAATGCGGCGACCAGTTGCGTCGGCAAATTGGAGATGAATCCGACCGTATCCGACAGCATCGCCTTGCCGCCATGCGGCAGGCCCAGCGCGCGCAAGGTCGGATCGAGGGTTGCGAACAGCATGTCTGCCGCTTGCACGTCGGCACGGGTCAGGCGGTTGAACAGCGTCGATTTGCCGGCGTTGGTATAGCCCACCAGCGCCACCACGCGATACGGCACCCGCTGCCGGCCGGCGCGATGCAGCCGCCGTGTCGCCTGCACCTTCTTGATCTCGTTCTCAAGCCGGGTGATGCGATCGCCGATCAAACGGCGGTCGGCCTCGATCTGGGTCTCGCCCGGTCCGCCCATGAAGCCGAAGCCGCCGCGCTGGCGCTCCAGATGGGTCCAGGAGCGCACCAACCGGCTGCGCTGATAATTCAGATGCGCAAGCTCGACCTGCAGCGAGCCTTCCTTGGTCTTGGCGCGGCGGCCAAAGATTTCCAGGATCAATCCGGTGCGGTCGAGAACTTTTGTGTTCCAGGCCTTCTCGAGATTGCGTTGCTGGATCGGCGACAACGCGCAATCCATCACGACCAGCTCGATGTCGTGGCCGGCGATCAGTCCGACGACCTCCTCGACCTTGCCCTTGCCGAGATAGGTCGCGGGCCTGATCTGGCTGATCGGTGCGATCAGAGCATCCGCAACGGTAAGGTCGATGGCGCGCGCCAGACCTGCCGCTTCCTCCAGTCGAGCCTCGGAATCGCGAACGGCATCGTTCGTTTGCGCATCGGCATCGCCGCGGCGCACGCGCAAATAGGGGCCGATGACAATCACCCGCCCGGTTTCTCTTCCCCTCGCCGACCGCGGACGGTCGACGCCCCCTTCACGATTCAGGGGTTCCAATCAAATCACTCTCAAGCCGGAGCATCCTCACCGCCTTCGAACAACTGGATCGGAGCGCCGGGCATGATGGTCGAGATCGCATGCTTGTAGACAAGCTGCGAATGACCGTCGCGCCGAAGCAGCAGGCAGAAATTGTCGAACCAGGTCACAATTCCCTGCAGCTTTACTCCGTTGACCAGAAAGATCGTCAGTGGCGTTTTGGTTTTGCGAACGTGATTTAGGAAGGTGTCCTGTAGATTTTGTGCGCGGTCTGCCGCCATTGTTTTTGTCCCGCCTTCTTGTGCTTCTTTTTATTAAACCGGTTGTAGCTCTCTATCGGAGCTTCTTCCGGTCGCCGGCTTCCCCTGAGATCCCCCTCCGGTCGGCTCGGCCGTACGATTAGAGTGCAGGCGCGGTTTTTAGGCAAGCCAGTTCGCGTGTCAGCCGCTCGGAACCCTGTGACCTTTCGTCGTAAGGCTCTCGAAAGAGACAAATATTCCCAAGCAAGTGCATGGATCGGGCACCTAGGTGCGGCCTTCAAACAACGAGTTGCCCCGCTGGTGACCCGCTGATCGAATACCGGCGGCCGCCTGAGAAATGCGCGTCAAACGGCAGGCCTCAACCGACCCCCAGCGCCTTAAGCTTGCGGTGCAGGGCCGAACGCTCCATGCCGACAAATTCCGCCGTCCGCGAGATGTTGCCGGAGAAACGGCTGATCTGGGCGATCAGATAGTCGCGCTCGAACACTTCACGCGCCTCGCGCAGCGGCAGCCCCATGATGTGCTCGCCATTATTGCTGGTCGGCATCGCCGGCACCATCGAGCCCACATCCTGCGGCAGCATATCGGCGGTGATGATTGCTTCCGGACCGCCGCCGGCCAGAATCATCACGCGTTCGACGTTATTGCGAAGCTGCCGGACGTTGCCGGGCCAGACATGGGACTGCAATACCGCCATCGCATCCTGGCCGATCTGGCGCTTCGGCAGGCCCGTAGCCGCCGAGATCTGATCCATGAAGTAGTCGATCAGTTCAGGAATGTCCTCGCGCCGTTCCGACAGCGGGGGGACACGGATCGGCACCACCGAGAGCCGGTGATAGAGATCCTCGCGGAATCGCCCTTCCGCGATCTCCTCTTCCAGATTGCGCGCGGTCGAGGAGATGATGCGGACATCGACATGCACCTTGCTGGTGCCGCCCGAGCGCTGAAAGGTCTGATCGACCAGCACGCGCAAGATCTTGTTCTGGGTCTCGCGCGGCATGTCGGCAATTTCGTCGATGAACAGCGTGCCGCCATGGGCTTCTTCCAGCGCGCCTGGTTTGCGCGCCTGCTCGCCGTTGCTCTGCTCGATCCCGAACAATTCGACTTCCATCCGCTCCGGCGTGATGGCGGCTGCGTTGATGACGACAAACGGCCCTTCGGCGCGCCCGGAGGCGTGGTGCAGTGTGCGTGCCGCGAGCTCCTTGCCCGACCCTGAGGGGCCGACGATCAGGATGCGGCTGTTGGCTTTGGCGGCCCGGTCGATGGTCTGGCGCAGCTGGTTCATGCAGGCGGATCGGCCGGTCAGAATGCTAGCCGCGGGAGCCAGTTGCTTGAGTTCTTTCACCTCGCGCTTGAGCCGAGAGGTCTCCAGCGCCCGCGTCGCCACCAGAATCAGCCGGTCCGACTTGAAGGGCTTTTCGATGAAGTCATAGGCGCCGCGCTTGATCGCGGCGACAGCAGTTTCGATGTTGCCGTGGCCGGAGATCATGACGACAGGCAGATCGGCATTGTCCTTCTTGATCTGTTCGAGCAATTGCAGACCGTCGAGCTTCGATCCTTGCAGCCAGATGTCGAGAAACACCAGATGCGGGCGGCGATTGGCGATCTCGGTCAGCGCCGAATCGCTGTCGCGCGCGGTTCGGGTACTGAAGCCTTCGTCGTCCAGGATGCCCGCAACGAGGTCGCGAATATCAGCTTCGTCGTCGACAATCAGAATGTCACTGGCCATGGGTTACACCTGTCTTGTCAGTTGCCTGTTGCGGCTTCGATTTTGGTTTCATCATTGGTCGCGGATGCTGCCTCGTTGGTTTCGGTCTTCGGCGCTTTTGTTTCAACGCCCTGCTCTCTTGCTTCCAGCGACGGCTTCTTCACTTCGGGCTTCGCAGCCTCGCCCGAGATGGCAAACCGCAGCCGCATCCAGGCGCCGCGCTGTCCGGCACGAAAATCGGAAGCATCCTTGAGTTCGATGCGGCCGCCATGGTCTTCGAGCACACGGCCGACGATCGCCAGTCCCAACCCTGTACCCTTCTGGCGCGTCGTTACATAGGGCTCTAGCAAACGCGCGCGGGCGACCTTCGGCAGGCCAATACCATTGTCGATCACATCGATCACGATGTCGTCGTTTTCCTGCGCGGCAATGACATCGATACGACCCTTCCCGAGTTCTTCCGGAGGCACCTGCTCGATCGCTTCCGTCGCGTTCTTGATGATGTTGGTCAGCGCCTGCGAGATCAGCCGGCGGTCGAACTGTGCCCGCATCGAATCCTGCTTGATATCGGCCACGATATCGAGATCGGGATGCCCGACCTTCATCAGGAAAACCGCCTGCCGCACGGTGTCGGCGACGTCCTCGCCTTCCATCACGGGTTTCGGCATCCGCGCGAAGCGGGAGAATTCATCGACCATTCGCCTGATGTCATCGACCTGCCGCACGATGGTGTCGGTACATTGCTCGAAGATGCCCTTGTCCTCGGTAATGACCTTGCCGAACTTGCGGCGGATACGTTCGGCCGAAAGCTGGATCGGCGTCAGCGGATTCTTGATTTCGTGGGCGATGCGGCGCGCGACGTCGCCCCATGCCGAGGTGCGCTGCGCGGAAACCAGCTCGGTGATGTCGTCGAGCGTGATGATGTAGCTGTCGCGCGACTGGCTGGTCTGTTCGGCGCTGACGCGAACCGACAGATTGCGCTCGTGGCCGTCGCGGGTGATGGTGATCTGGCCCTGCACCAGGCGCTGGGTGCCCTCCCGCGCGGTTTTCATCATCTCGTCGAGTTCGGGCAGAACGTCCGATAGCGGATGATCCAGCGTCTCCGCTTCGGAGTGGCCGATAAGCTTTTCAGCCGAGCGGTTGAGAATGCCGACGCTACCGGACGCATCGACGCCGATGATACCGGCGCTCGCCGATGACAATACGGCCTCGATGAAACGGCGGCGGCTATCGATCAGGTCGCTGGCGCTGACCAGTTCGTCGCGCTGGGTACGCAATTCCTGCGTCATCTTGTTGAAGGTCTGGCCGAGCTGGGCGAGATCGCCCTCGGATCTGTGAACCGGCACCTGAACATTCAGATCGCCGGTCGAAACCACATTGGCAGCGTCCATCAGGCTGCGGATCGGTGCGACCAGCCAGTTGGCAAAGTTCAGCCCGATCAACACCGATGCCATCAGGATGGTCAGCGCGATCACCGCGAACATTAGCGCGAAGGCCACTTGAATGCCGAGCCGGCGCGACTCGATCTGGGCATATTCGGCGGCGCTGGCCTCCGTCTGCTGCAATTGGCTGATCACCCGTGGATCGAGCAGGCGAGCGACATAGAGAAAGGTGTCATTGAAGGCGCGCAGGCGAATGACCGCAGCAACGTAGTTGGCTTCCGGGAATACCGATATCTCAGGCTTGTCTTCACCCACGTTGTTGAGGAATTCCCGCGGTGGTGTCGTAAAGTCCCTCTGGATACCGGTCTGCGCGCTCTCCAGCACGTTGGCATCCTTGTCGATCAACATTGCTCCGGGCAGATTGCGTGTCGCGGCGCTTGCCGTCAGCAACTGGAGAAATGTCCGGCGGTCCTGGTCGTATAGCGGGCGGGCGCGGGAGATATCGTTGGCCATGCCCAAAATATCACCGCCAATCAGTAGTGCGTGATCGTAGGTGTAAGCCCGCGCTACGGACAGCGAGTTCTGGATCGCCGCCCGAGTAGGCCCCGAAAACAGCCGGTCGAGTCCGCGGTCGATGGTCAGATTGGCGACAACCGCCACCAGGACGGACGGCAGGACGGCAATGACCGAAAACAGGCTGACGATCTGGATGTGCAGCCGCGCCGCCGCCCGGCCGCGCCGCCGGGCCTGAACCACCTGCCATATCTCACGGACGATGATCCCGACCAAAAGCAGGATGGTCGCGGCGTTGATCAGCAGGAATGAGTAAACGACGTGCTCGGTCGGCTCGATCGGGGTCAGGCCGCTCAGCACCATGAAGGTCATCAGCGCCGACAGCAACGCGATCCCGACGGCAAACGGCGCCACCAGTTTCCGCAGGGTGCCCCCTGAGGATTCGGCAAGCGACGAGTCGAATGATGGTGCCGAGGTCTCTGCGGTGGTCATTCCGGCAATCGGTGAGCTGAAAGGCAATATATGTCCGTCTGGCGCGGACTGATGCATTCATATCACAATGTTGCCGAATTGCGACAATTCCGCGGCGCACCACCGTGGAATTACTCAAACCCACCGGCGTCTTTGGCCCGGACGCAGCGACTAGCCGCCGCTTCGATAGACCTGAATGTCCAGGTCCCTGATCTTCTTCCGCAGCGTGTTGCGGTTCAAGCCGAGCAGATCGGCGGCGCGGATCTGGTTGCCGCGGGTCGCTGCCAGCGCTGCGGTCAGTAGCGGCACCTCGATCTCCTTGAGTATCCGGTGATAGAGGCCCGGCGGCGGCACGCCGTTCGGGAAGCCCGAGAAGTGCGACGACAGATAGGCCTCGACCGCCCCGCCGAGGTTTTCGACGCCAAGCGGCGCGCTGCCGCCCGAATTGACAGCCGGCGGAGCCAGCTCGCCGTCGATCACCGTGCCCGTTATTACGTCCTGCGGATAAAGCGCGGCGAGCCGACGCGCGAGGTTTTCGAGCTCGCGAACGTTGCCCGGCCAGCGGTGCTGCTTGAGGCGCTCAAGCGCCAGCGTATCGAGCTTCTTCGGCGGCAATCCATCTTTCTCCGCCAGCGAGAAGAAATGCCGGATGAGATCGGGCAAATCCTCGATCCGCTCACGCAACGGAGGAAGCCGCAGCGGCACGACGTTCAGGCGGAAGAACAAATCTTCGCGGAACAGGCCCTGCTGGATCAGGATGCGCAGATCCTTGTTGCTCGCGGCCACGATGCGCACGTCGGTCTTGATTGGCGTGCGCCCGCCGACGGTGGTGTATTCGCCCTGTTGCAGCACCCGCAACAGCCGCGTCTGTGCCTCCATCGGCATATCGCCGATTTCGTCGAGAAACAGCGTGCCGCCCTCGGCCTGTTCGAACCGGCCGGAGGCGCGAGTGTTGGCGCCCGTAAACGCACCGCGTTCATGGCCGAACAATTCGGACTCGATGAGGTCGCGCGGGATCGCCGCCATGTTGACGGCGACGAAGGGGCCGTTGCGGCGCTTACCGTAGTCGTGCAGCGCGCGGGCAACGAGCTCCTTGCCGGTGCCGGACTCGCCGGAGATCATCACGGTAAGGTCGGTCTGCATCAGCCGCGCCAGCACGCGATAGATTTCCTGCATCGCTGGCGAGCGCCCGACCAGCGGGATCGAATCGAATTCGCCATCGTCGGCCGCGCTCGTCACCCGCTCCTTCGGCTCCGCCAGAGCGCGGCCGACGATGGTGATCAGCTCCTTCAGGTCGAACGGCTTTGGCAAATATTCATAGGCGCCGCGCTCCGAGGCCCGGATCGCCGTCATGAAAGTGTTCTGCGCGCTCATGACGATCACGGGAAGGTTCGGCCGCATCTTCTTGATCCGCGGCAGCAGGTCGAACGCGTTCTCATCCGGCATCACGACGTCGGTGATGACGAGATCGCCCTCGCCCTGGCTCACCCAGCGCCACAGCGTCGCGGCGTTTCCGGTCAACCGCACCTCATATCCGGCGCGTGACAGGGCCTGGTTCAGAACGGTGCGGATGGCGGTATCGTCATCAGCGACTAGTATGCTACCTGCGGGCATTGATATTCCTCATCTTGCACCGTGTGAGGCATGCGTCGGCGTACCCGGAACGTCGTCGCGATTGCTTTGGTCGAAATGTTTGGTCGCACTGAACATCGGCAGCAGCACGCGGAAGGTGGTCTTGCGCGGCTGGGATTCGCATTCGATGATGCCGCCGTGATCGCCGACGATCTTCGCAACGAGTGCAAGACCGAGGCCGCTGCCGGTCTGCTTGGTTGTCACGAAGGGATCGAACAGATTCGGCAGCAGGTCCTCCGGCACGCCGGATCCATTGTCCTTGACGCAAAATTCCAGCGGCAGCGACACCCGCGACTTCTTGCCGGGCACCGACAGGCGGACACCCGGACGGAACGCGGTCGTAAGCTGGATTTCGCCATCGCTGCCGAGATCGGCAACCGCTTCGGCGGCGTTCTTCACGAGATTGAGGAACACCTGGATCAATTGGTCCTGATTGGCCAGCACCGGCGGCAGCGACGGATCGTAGTCTTCGATAAAACGGACGTTGCGGGCGAAACCGGACTGCGCCAGCCGTTTGACGTGGTCGAGCACGGAATGAATGTTGACCGGACCGCGCGCCACGGGGCGGTCGTCACCGAAAACTTCCATGCGATCGACGAGGGTCACGATACGGTCGGCCTCGTCGCAGATCAGCCGCGTCAGCATGCGATCTTCGGATGAAGCAGCCTGCTCCAGCAATTGCGCCGCACCCCGGATACCCGACAGCGGATTCTTGATTTCATGCGCCAGCATCGCCGCCAGCGCAATTACCGAACGCGCCGCGCTTCGGTGCGTCAATTGCCGGTCCATCTTGTCGGCGATGGTGCGTTCCTGCAGCATCACGACGATATGGCCCGGCCGCTCGGTGAGCGGGGCAACGTGAAGATCGACCTGGCGATCGCCGCCGATCCGCGGCGTACCGAGATCGACCTTGTACTCGTTGACCGGCGAGCCGCTCGAACGCACCTGATCGATTAGCGCCAGCAGCGGACTGCCAAACGGCACGAGTTCCTTCAGCGATTGCCTCCGCAGGAACTGCGTCGAAATCTCGAAGAAGGATTCGGCCGCGATGTTGGCATCGACGATGCGGCCGTCGGGCGCTACCAGCAGCACCGGATTGGGCAGCGCATTGAGGATCGCCTCGCTGTCCGAGGGCACAGGCCGGCGATGTTCTGCGGCTGACGTCATGCGGCAGCACTCCATGCGAAATCGTCGAATGCGTCCTGGAGCGATCGATGCACCCGGTGCGGATCCTCCGACGTCAGAATCTTTTGCCGCCAGCCCTTCAGCGTCGCTGCCGGCGCGCGGCTGCATTGTGCTGCGATCTCCAGCGCCCAGCCGAGATGCTTTCGCGCGTGCTTGAGCCCGATGCGGAGTCCGTAGTGACGGCAGACCTCGTCATAGAGTGCGCGGATATGGGTGAGTTGCTCGGCCAACTCAGGTGCGGATTCGACAGTCCCGGTTTCGAGCCGGCGTCCGATCTGCCCCGGCAGCCACGGCTGTCCCTGCGCGCCACGTCCGATCATCACGGCATCGGCGCCTGACATTTCCAGTGCACTCACCGCCTTCTCGAACGACGTGATGTCGCCATTGACGACCAGCGGAACGGAAATCGCATCCTTCACCGCGCGCACCGCAGACCAGTCCGCTTCTCCCTTGTAGAACTGACAACGCGTACGTCCGTGCACTGTGATCATCTGAACGCCGCTAGCTTGCGCACGGCGCGCCAGTTCCGGCGCGTTGAGCGAGCGATCGTCCCAGCCGAGCCGCATCTTCAGCGTCACCGGCACTTTCACGGCCGCAATCGTCGCTTCGATCAGATTCACTGCGTGATCGAGATCGCGCATCAGCGCCGAGCCGGATTGGCCGCCAGTCACATGGCGGGCCGGACAGCCCATGTTGATGTCGATGATGTCCGCGCCGGCGGCTTCCGCGACCCTGGCCCCCTCTGCCATCCAGTGAGTCGCGCAGCCCGCGAGCTGGACGACATGGGGCCCAATCCCGGCGGCCTCGCAGCGGAGCTGGGACATCCGATGGCCCCGCACGAGATCGTCGCTGGCGGTCATTTCTGACACGACCAGCCCGGCGCCAAGGGCGGCCGAAAGACGTCGAAAGGGGGCATCGGTAACGCCGGACATCGGCGCCAGAAGAACCCGGTTGGCGACCGCAATCTCGCCTATTTTCAAGGGCTTAGAGATCGAGCATTCCAGGCCGGTCACGGCATTCTCATGGTTGGGACGACTGCGCCATTGCGGCCGTCGACGCATATTGTGAGCACAAATCTTGTGCAGTCAAGCTTCATGCCTACACTTTAGACAGTTCTATCATTTGTGCAAGTGCACTGCAACAAAAACTGCTTTTCCCACAGCTATTGGGAAACGCTCTGTTTTTACGCATTCGGCATGGTAAGGGCTGTGCGCCAACCACCCCCTCTTCAACCCAGAATCGTCCGTATTTGAGTTCCAATGCCGAGACCTGAGCGTACAGCAGCCATCCTTGTCGCAGCCGGGCGCGGGCTTCGCGCCGGCACAGGCGGGCCGAAGCAATATCGTACGATTGGCGGGCAGACCGTGATCTTTCGCGCAATGGAGGCCTTCTGCCGCCATCCCGATGTGTTTGCGGTGCAGCCAGTCGTGAATCCCGATGATGCCGCTATCTTCGACGAGGCCGTCGCCGGACTTCGCCATCAGCCGGCAACGAATGGCGGCGCGACGCGTCAGGCGTCGGTACACGCCGGGCTTGAGGCGCTGGCGAGCGAAAAGCCCGATATTGTTTTGATCCACGACGCGGCGCGTCCCTTCGTGACATCGGCGGTGATTTCGCGCGCAATTGAGGCGGCCGGCCGTACCGGCGCCGCCGTGCCGGCAATCGCGGTCACCGACACGATCAAACAGGTGGGCGATAAAGGTCTCGTCGAAGCAACGCCTGATCGCGCCCGACTGCGTATCGCGCAAACGCCGCAAGCCTTTCGCTTTGACGTAATACTCGATGCCCATCGCCGCGCGGCACGCGACGGCCGCAGCGATTTCACCGACGATGCAGCGCTCGCTGAATGGGTGGGATTGACGGTGGCGACCTTTGAAGGCGATCCTGCGAACATGAAACTGACGACCCCTGAAGATTTCCTCCGCGAAGAAGCCCGCCTTGCAGCCCAGCTCGGCGACATCAGGACCGGCACGGGCTATGACGTGCACGCCTTCGGCAATGGCGATCATCTGATGATCTGCGGCGTGCGCGTGCCGCATACTAAGGGCTTTCTTGCGCATTCCGACGGCGATGTCGGACTGCATGCACTGGTTGACGCCATTCTCGGTGCGCTGGCGGACGGCGATATCGGCTCTCACTTTCCGCCCAGCGATATCAAGTGGAAGGGCGCGTCCTCCGATCAGTTCCTCAAATACGCCGTCGATCGCGTCACCGCACGCGGCGGCCGCATCGCCAATCTCGAAGTCACGCTGATCTGCGAACGTCCGAAAATCGGGCCCTTGCGCGACATCATGCGCGCGCGCATCGCCGAGATCACCGGTCTGAACATCTCGCGCGTCGCGGTGAAGGCGACGACCAGCGAGCGGCTCGGCTTTACCGGCCGCGAGGAAGGCATCGCCGCGACCGCGAGCGCCACCATTCGTCTTCCCTGGGACGATACAGGTTGGAGCGAATAGCATGAGCGGCAGCGACGCCCGCGCCCTCTCCCGCTCGCTGCTCGATCTGTGCCGGATGCGCAAGCTGACCATTGCGACCGCGGAATCCTGTACGGGAGGGTTGGTAGCCGGCGCGCTGACCGACATTCCCGGCTCCTCCGATGTGATCGACCGCGGCTTCGTCACCTATTCCAACGAGGCAAAGCGCGCGATGCTCGGCGTCAAGGTCACGACGCTCGCGACCTTCGGCGCCGTCAGCAAGGAAACCGCGACCGCGATGGCGATCGGTGCGCTGGAGAAAGCCGGCGTCGATCTCGCAGTTTCCATC
>Ga0157375_10001928_pt1 | contig 17853 bp, 9 predicted proteins | sample M35metaG_FD_115311 | JGI IMG/M metagenome (GOLD analysis project Ga0157375, IMG submission 115311) | Miscanthus rhizosphere microbial communities from Kellogg Biological Station, Michigan, USA - M3-5 metaG | ecosystem: Host-associated > Plants > Roots > Rhizosphere > Soil | place: USA: Michigan... | reverse complement strand
ATCTTTACAACTGGTAACTTATTACATCGAGAAATCATTATCCGTTCTTACTGAGGATTACAAAAGTTTTCATTTTAATGATGAAATCAGAGAGCTAGGATTATATATAATTTTCCTGAGACAGCAAGGGATCTTAGACGATGATACCGATTCTTTATTAGAAAATATTGATGAAATATTAGAAGAAATACTGATCCAGAAAACAGAGAAAGGCGATCTTGATTTGACGAGCGGCTTTCCAAGTGTTGCCAAGTATTTCGTGTTGAGAAACCTCGATGATAAAAAATATTTACTACAAAAAACCCTTGATAAAGTGATCGAACTTGCAAAATCTCATGAAAGCGGAAGCTACTGGGTTTTTAACCTTCGAGATACGGAAGATCCTTATGTAGAGCTTGGTTTGGGACACGGAGTAACAGGAGTCGTCAACTATCTTTTATTCCTTTATAAAAATAACATTTATAACGAAGAATCTCTACAGCTTATCCATAACGGATTGTCATTTATCTGGGCATGCAAAGAAAATGATGCTGAAAACATCAATCTTTTTCCTTTCAATGCCTTCGAGGATATTTACATTGATTATCACAATCTGGCTTACGGAGAAATAGGAATCGGCTATACTTTTTACAACGCCGGAATTTTATTAAATCAAAAAGACTATTGCGATAAAGGCTTACAGATCTTATTGAATACGACAAAATTCAAAGATGCTGATCAGTCTGCTATTCTGGAACCTGGATTAATTTACGGTTCGGCAGGATTATCAGCTTTGTATAAAAACATGTACAATCTTACGCAACATGATGCTTTTTTAGAGGCTAAAGATTACTGGCATCAACATCTGCTTCAGTACAAAAACAATGAAAATTCCAGCTGGGCAGGATTCAGCGCTTATTACAGCAAACAATACGACAGCATACACATGGCCTTAGGACAAGGTATTACAGGAATCGGAATCCATCTGATGACCGATATGATCAAAACCAATCACGATTACGTCTCATTTTACAATTACGATCTATAATGGAAACTCTACAATCTCAAAATATTACAGCCATTCTTAATGAATACGATCAAAAAATTCTTGATTTTGATTATAAAACGTTACCCGACGGATTGTTATTCGGAAAATTAGGACTACTGCTTTATTTTTTAGCGAATTATCAGATCAATAAAAATGATGATTATGTAAACAAAATTATCGCGATCCTTGAAGAGGTTTTTGAAAACTGCAACTCACAAAAGGAAGACAACGTTTATGCGCTTCCTACTCTATCCAAAGGAATGACCGGTTTAGGGATCATCCTGGATTTATTAAAAAAAGACGGATTAATTGAAGATGACTTTGATGAGCAGATCGAAGAATTCGGAGACATTATTTTCGAGCAATCTGTAAAAATGCTGAATGAAGATAATTATACCTTTTTTGACGGACCGATTGGAAATTTATACTATTTCAACACCATCAAAAACGAAAAATATAGCAACCGAATTGTAGATATTCTTTATGATGAATGCATTTCCAAACCCATCCCATTTGAAAATAAACTGAATGACAGTTTTGCAGATGGTATCAACTTAGGATTCAATTACGGCTATCTTTCTATTGTTAATAATCTTTTGTCATTACCTGTAATCACAGAAAAAGCTAAATATATTATTAACGCTTGTATGAATTTCATTATCACAAATTTTGATATTCACGAAATAGAAAACGCCAAAATATATAAACCATACAACGTTAAAGGAACACCCGATCTGCTGAAACCTTTTCATAACAACAGACTTTGCTGGTGTAACAGTGACCTCTCCTTTTCTTATCTTTTGTATAAAGCCGGAGAAACACTGCAAAATGAAAATTACAAAAAAATGGCCCGCGAAATCGGCTTGGAAACTACCAAACGAAGGGTGATGGCCAACACAGGAATAGAATTAATTCACTATTGCCACGGCACTTCAGGACTTGTACAGCTTTACCATGAAGTGGATCAAAAAGACAACCAGCCAGAATATCTGGAAGCAAAAAACTTTTGGCTGAAAAGATCACAGGAAATTTTGGAAAACGAACTGGATCAACCATTCACCGAGCAAGACAGCTCTTTAATCTTTGGAAAAATCGGAGCACTGATCGCTCTTAACGATAATATCAATAAAACTCAATATCTAAAATTTTTACTGTAATGGAAACAAAAAGCATAGGATTACTGGAACTAGGATACAGAAGCGGCAAAGATTCAATCACAGCTCTTAATGATGTAATTGATTATGCCCTTCATGCAGAGAGATTGGGATACAGCAGATTTTGGCTGGCTGAGCATCACTACGCTCACATCAAAAATCTGGCGTTCTCAAACCCGGATATCGTCATCGCGATGATCGCCGGAATGACAGAAAGAATCAGAGTGGGATCTGCGGGAACTTCAGTTCCGAGCTATTCTCCTTATGCTGTCGTTACCAATTATAAATTAATCAACAATATATTCGGCGGAAGAATCGATCTTGGGTTATCCAAAGGCGTTCCGGAAAGCGAGCATACCAAAAACCTTTTAAATCCGGATATGCTGGAAAGAGGAATTGGCAATGTTTTCAAAGAAAATGCCCACGAAATTCATGAATTATTGTATTCTGAAGCTGAAAAAAACGAAAAAGAAGGCATTCTGATTCCTCCGTATGGCGGACTGATTCCTGATCTCTGGTACCTTTCTTCTTCGTTGAATAATGTGGATGATGCTATCAATTTACATTCAAATTACTGTGTTTCATCATTTCACAACAACGGAAAATTCCTTGATAATCTTGATGACAAAAAAGAGGAAATCAACAGATACAAAGATTCATTTTTACAGAAAAATGGCTTTACTCCTAAATTTTCTCTGGCTTTAGCCATCAATCTTTCGGAATCGAATGAAATAAAAACTGATGCCGAACAGGAATCTGAATCATTCAAAGTTCTTAACCTAACCTTCGAAGGTCTTTTTGAATTAATTGAAAAATTAGATGAAAAACTATCCGTTGACGAATTTATTCTATACGACATAGAATCCGACAGCGACAGGAAAATAGCCAATGCTGAAACGATAAGTAACTATTATAACCTACAATCTATTCAACATGAAAACGCAACTAGATAATATAAATATCGGTTTTATGAGGAACGCCCTGTACTCATTCAATCAATATAAAAACATACCGAAAAACACAGCTGATCTCGACAATTTCGTACTGGAATTGTGGAACGATAAAATCTTCAGAGAATCCATTTTTTTGGCATCTTATGAATTGTATAATGAGTGGGCAAGATTATGCCAGGACGATCCTACGCTGTCTGCGGTAAAAAGAAGCAGAATCAATAATTCTATTCTTAAATATTACATCAGAATCACAACGAGATCGACCCCTTTTGGAACGTTTGCTTCTCATTCAGCCTTTGAATTAAATTCAGAAAATAAAAATATTGAAGCAGAAAACATGAATTCAATCACCCGTTATACCACGTTGGATTTATCTTTTCTTTTTCAGGTTATTGCATTAATTAACAGAGATTTTCCAGAAGTTCACGAGTATGCGCTTAACGATTCAATCTACAAACTTGGTAATTATTACCGATACATTGAAACAGCTATACAGAACGAAAAAAGAATTTATACACTAAGCTCATTGGAAAAAGATGAACTTCTGGATTTTCTCGTTGAAACAATGGCAGACCAATATTATTCATTCGATCAATTGGTTGCATTAGTTACTGATAATGTGGAAGGTGTGGGAGAAGAAGATGCAAAATACTACATTTTCAGCCTGATTGATGCACAGTTTTTCAAAAGTGAATTTGATATTTGCTTAAACGAGCATTCACCTTTACAGCAAATCATTGACTATTTAAGTACTAAACAAGGCATTCACGCTGATCTTGACGGATATTTGGAAAACTTAATCAGCATGCAGACCAGCCTTGAGTTTTTAAATTCAGGTGTTGGGCAGGCACAGGAATATTATGATGAAATATTTGCGACTGCCAATCAGTTTTCTATCTTATATGACAGAAAGCATTTGATTAATTCTTCATTAAAAAGAAACCTTGATTTCTCTCCTGTAACGAAAGAAGATCTTTCTAAAATCAAAAAAGCAATCAACACATTGTCATGCTTTTGGGATAAAGGAAGTGAAGTAGTGAATCAAAATTTAGAAAATTTCAAAAAAACATTTTATTCAAGATACGAAGAAAGCTTAGCACCGTTGGTAGAAGTTTTGGACAACGAGAGCGGAATCGGATATGTACAGGAACAAAACAGCGAGAATGATTTTTCATCTCTTCTCGATACACTGAGCTGGCCCAATACCGACACCGATTCGTTTACCATAACTTACAACAAAAAGATCCATGAATTTTGGAGAAGAACCATCAACAAAGCTGCTACGAGCGGAGATTCTGCGATAGATCTGAGCCAGCATGACATCAACAGCCTGCAAAGCCCTGAAGATATGAGTCTGGCGAGATCTTTATCGGTTATGCTTGAAAAAATTTCAGATAAAATCGCGGTAAATTCAATTGGCGGTACAAGCGGAATCAATCTTATTGCGAGATTCTCAAATGAAGACGATGAGGTACTGGCTCCGATGAATAAAATCATTAAAGAAGAACAAAATGACGACCATTTTATCTATGTAGAGCTTCTGCATTTGCCGGATAACAGAGTGGGAAATATTTTGCTGAGACAGGTAAAAAGAGGAAATCAGTTATCTTATCTTACAAAAGCTTCGACTTCCGAGCCGACCATCAACCTGACTGATCTTTACATTAAAATGATCGATAACAGAATTGTTTTATTTCATAAAGAATTCAACAAAGAAGTTAAAATTTTCCATTCTACGGCTCATAATTATGATTATAATTCTCTGCCTGTGTATCAGTTTTTATGTGATCTTCAGACACAGGATATTTCTTCGAGCCTGGTTTTAAATATCGGAGATACGAATTATCTGATGTACGATCATATTCCGAGAATCACATTTGGTGAAGATATTATTTTTTCACCGGCGTTGTGGAGAGTCTATCAAAATGAAGTTTCAGGAATTAAATCCAACAATAATTCTGAAGGGATTAAAACTTTAAAAGAACATCTTTCAGACAAAAAAATCGGCAGATACTTCTTTATTTCACAGGGAGACAACAAACTGCTGATCGATTCTGAGAACGACAATCTTTTAATATTCCTTGTGGAAGAATTAAGATCTAAAGAAACGGTTACATTAACGGAATGCTTGTATGATTTAAATATTGATGAATTTAATAACGAAATCATCATTCCTCTTATTAATAAAAATTACAAAGCCCATAAAACCGAACTTGATGAACATATTTTTAATGTAAATATTTCTGACAACAAATTTATTCCCGGAAACAAATGGTTGTATTATAAAATATACTGCGGAACCAAGTTTTCAGATAAAATATTAAAAGATGTCTTTCCTGAACTGCTACCTCAGCTTACCGGTGAAGATTTAATCAAAAAATGGTTTTTTATACGATATAGCGATCCGGATAATCATATCAGGCTGAGAGTAGAAATCAATGATAATGATCTGACGAATACAGCAAAAATCATTACCACTTTCAACAATTATTTTGATCAGTATATTAATGAAGGTATCGTCAATAAAGTAGAAATGGGAACCTACGACAGGGAATATGAAAGATATGAAGGTGAATTTATCAACGTTGCAGAGCATATCTTCCACTACGACAGTTTATTGTCGGTCAATCTGTTAAAAAACACCACAAATACGGATGATCTTTGGTTGTATGCGATCAAAAGTATCGACACCTATTTCAATGTTTTTGATCTGGATTTAGACAAACGATATGAAGTAATCAACAAGCTTTATATTGATTTTCAGAAAGAATTTAATGTAGACGCCACGTTGAAGAAACAACTCGATCTGAAATACAGAAACAACCTGAATACGATCAACGATATCATGGAAATATCTGAAAACGAGCAATATTTCTCCGACTTCAAAAATGCTGTCACAAAAAACTGCCCGGAGATAGAAAATCTGACCCTTACGCAAAAGGAAAGATTAGTCAGCAGCTTCATTCACATGCACGTCAACAGGCTGATCAGATCCAGGCACCGAATGCACGAATTAATCATTTACGGCATTATCGAAAAGTATTATAAAATGAAAATCGGCAAAAGAAAATATCTAGTATCATGAAGCTAAAATTTATCCCTCAACACGACCAAATGGACTGCGGTCCTGCCTGTATCGCAATGGTGGCTTCCTACTTTGGTAAGCACATTCCGCTACATTTTTTAAAGCAAAATGCCAATCTATCGAGAGAAGGCGTTAGCTTATTGAGCATCAGCGAATTGTGCGAAGATATCGGTTTTGAGACCTACCCTGCCAAGCTGACTTTAAAAACATTGGATGAAAACGGCAGTTTACCATGCATTCTTCACTGGAATAAAAACCATTTCGTAGTATTGCTTGATGTAAAGAAAAGCCTTATCACAGGGAAAAAAAGTTATAAAATTGCCGATCCGAGCCACGGAATGATCTGGATGAGCGAAAAAGATTTTCTGAAAAGCTGGTTATCCGACGGTGAAAACGGTGTGGCACTTTTCGTAAGCCCTACAAACGATTTTTATCAGCAAACCTTCCCTGAAGAAGATAAAGTAAGTCTTTCATTTGCCTTAAAATATTTTAAGGAGCATAAAAAGAAATTCATCTTTTTGTCTGCTATGCTTTTACTTGGAAGCTGCCTGAGTCTTATTTTCCCTTTTCTTACTCAGAATTTGATTGATAAAGGCGTAAACACCAAGGATATTGATCTTATCACGATCATTCTGATCTCTCAGGTTCTTTTATATTTAGGAAGCATCACGATAGAAATCCTCAGAAACTGGCTGATGCTTTACATTGGAACAAGAATAAGCATTTCCATCATTTCAGACTTTTTAAAGAAAATTTTATTGTTGCCGATGGGATTTTTTGATACTAAAATGACAGGAGATTTCACACAAAGAATTCAGGATAATGAAAGAATTGAAGATTTTCTGACTTCCCAAAGTCTGATGACCTTCTTTTCAATGATTACTTTCCTTGTATTTTTCGGAGTTCTTTGGTATTATGATGTATCAATCGTGCTGATTTATTCGGCTCTGACAGCTCTATCATTAGGCTGGGCACAATATTGGTTAAAGAAAAGAGAAATATTGGATTATTACCGTTTCAGAGAAAAAGGACAAAGCCAGGAAAGCGTTTACGAGATTCTGAATGGTGTTTCTGAAATGAAATTAAACCAATTCGAAGACTACAAAAGACAAGAATGGGAAGGCATTCAGAATAAGCTTTTCAAAACTACGCTTCGTATTTTAAAAGTTGATCAATACCAATTCTCAGGATTTGAATTTTTGAATCAGTTAAAAAATATATTGGTTACATTCTTCGCTGCTTTGCAGGTGGTAAAAGGAAATATGACACTGGGAGAATTATTAGCAATTTCTTACATCATCGGACAACTTAACTCTCCTGTAAATCAGATGATTTCGTTCTTCCGTTCTTTACAGGATGCCAAATTAAGCCTTTCAAGATTAAATGAAGTTCAAAATCATGAAGAAGAGGAAAAAGAAGACCTAAAACCTCTGCAAATCGACAATACAACGATAAAAAATGAAGAAGAAAGAGGAATTAGCTTAAACAATGTTTCTTTTCAATATGAAGGTCCTAAATCTCCGTTTGTTTTAAAAGATGTGAATCTTTTCATTCCTGAAGGTAAAATCACAGCCATCGTAGGAGCCAGCGGAAGCGGAAAGACAACTTTGATGAAATTATTATTGAAATTCTACGATCCGACCTACGGTTCAATCCATTATAACGATGATGATATTCTTTCTTTATCTCCGAAAAGTATCAGACAAAACTACGGAGTTGTAATGCAGGACGGCTTTATTTTCTCAGACACGATCGAAAGAAATATCGCGACAAGCGAAGTGGAAATCAACACCAGAAAAATGGAAAATGCAGTAAGAGTTGCCAATATTTCATCTTTTATTGACGGGCTTCCATTAGGCTACAACACAAAAATAGGTGCTGCAGGAAACGGAATTTCGGGTGGACAAAAACAGAGAGTTCTCATTGCAAGAGCGGTGTATAAAAATCCTCATTTTATCTTATTTGATGAAGCAACTTCAGCACTTGATGCCGAAAATGAGAAAATTATCCATGACAACTTACAGGAATTTTTCAAAGGTAAAACAGTGATTATCGTTGCGCACCGTTTAAGTACAGTAAAAAATGCAGATCAGATCATTGTCTTGAAAAACGGATCAGTCGTTGAAAAAGGCAATCATCAGGAGCTTGTAAGCAGAAAGGCAGATTATTACAGCCTTGTAAAAAATCAACTGGAATTAGGAAATTAAGAGTACAGTTTTTCTTAGATATAAAGTTTCATAGTAAAGAAAAATCCCTGGAGATATCTTCAGGGATTTTTGCAGTTGTATCAATATTTAATTTTAATCCAAAATAAATACGCTTAATTAATTGCAGAGGCAAATATTACATTCTCTGAGTTTGTACTTCCATAACCTATAATTCTTTTTGTTCCTGGAGCAGCAACGTTTGTTGCGGTTCCACCGGCAATATATCTATATGTTTTATTGGCCCCTGAACTATTATTTATCAGAATAAAACCAGTCCCCATATCAAACCATGGTGCTCCCTGTGTTCCTAAAGAGGTGGGGCCCTGAACCTTGAAGCTCATCAGACTAGGTCTTACGGTAATATCTGCGGATTGTGTACCAACCTCACCAATAGTTAATACCTGGTCTGAAAAAGTGCTTCGAACCCACATCCATTCTGTAGCAGTCAAATCTGTAGGTCTTATAATTTGGTTAACCGTTACCATCCATTTTCCCGGAGGTAACGTAATGGATGCTCCTGTAAATTTTAAGTCTGAAGAATTTTCAAACGGAATATCAATACCACCACCCTGACTTCCTACTACGACTTGCGAAGAAGCTCTTTGCCAAGTTGCTACACCATTTGCATCAGAGGTTAAAACCTTATTTGCACCCTGCGTACCGTCAACAATCTTAACAGCCCCGTTAGTTGTAGATTCTACATGGAAAAGGGTTGTAGGAGCTTGAGTACCAACACCGATATTACCGGAAGATTTTATGGTCATTCTCGGTGCATATCCCGAAGCATTTCTTGTATAAAACTGAAACCCGGCATATCCGTTTGCCACATCTCTGTCAATTCCTTTAATAGAGGCTCCGCTAATACCATTTACATTTGTAGCTGGAATAAAATCTATTCCTGCAAACATAGAATTAGTCCCGTTTGCATTGAATAGGGTTATATTTCTTGCAGTCTGCTGTCCGCAAGGGATCCCGCAATTGTTGATTCCTGCTGAAAATGCATCGATTGTGTTACCTGCCGTGGGATTTACTACTGCTAATACTGATGCCGGAGTTTTGGTTCCTATTCCCACTCTATTATTGGCAGCATCTACTGAAAGCGTTGATCCGTCAACAGAAAATGCATCAACAGCATTTCCTGTGAAAGACAGTGTATTTGCATTTTGAGTAACTACACGATTTCCCGCTAAAGTTCCATTATTTTTATAGATGTTTGCATCAGTCATTATCCACGTTTTTCCGTTAAAATAATAATATCCTATAGCATCAATATTAATTGCGGTACCGGTTTGAGTACCTGTGGATATATCGTCAACATAAATCATTGTTGATGTTTCAATACCAGTCATAGACTGAGCTCTTTGTCTGTCAACACGAGGTACTAACAGCCCTTCCGGTGTTTTTGAATTACCCGTTGGACTTTTTGCTGTAATATCTAAAGTTGATTTTGGATCAGGAGTATTCACCCCAACTTGTGCAATCGATAACGCGGAAATTGTCATTCCTATTAATAATAGAATGTGTTTTTTCATTTTCTTAATTTTAGTGTTTAATAATTTTTTATGAATGTGTTTTCAGAATCTTGAGATGTGTACTTTATATTCTTCTTGTTGAAAATTTTCTCTGCAAAACTACAGCCAATGACACAAAAGACAAGTACTGCATTATTACTTAAAAAAAATAAAAAACTGTAAATCAATAACTTAAAAAAATACGCGAAGTATAATTGCAGCATATATACAAATGTATTTTATACTTAATTATTTATTTTTTTATTAATAATATCATTTAAAAATATAATTTTGTAGAAAAAAACCACCGTGCGGTAATGAAAAAAAAATTATTTTGTCTTTAAAACACATGATCGTGTTTCAAAAATTCAAATGCTGTTAAGTCCTATGTTTATAATATCGAGGAATCTCTAAAATTGACTTAATAATAAAAAAAATTAGTTCCACAATAGCTATATACTGTCCAATAGTTCCAATTATGGGTAATAGTATATGTGTCAATACAAATTGATAAATCTGAAATTGTTATCTATTTTTTTCTTGTTGAAAATTTTCTTTTTAAAATTACACCCCAACCGCAAATTAGAGTTACTGCATCCCTACTTAAATAAAAATATAAAATTGAAAATCAATTAATTAAAAAAAAATTCGAAGTATAATTATAGTACAATAGTATAAAGTGTATTTTATTCTAAATTATTAAGCTTTTTTACTTAAAATATTCTTTTAAAATAAAAATTCATAGAAATATGTCATTATATGCTAATTAAAAAAAATAATTAATTTTGTCTTTAAACAAAACACATAATGCTGTTTCACAAACTCAAACCGCTGCTTTTTTTACTCTTTTTTTTTATAGGAGAGGCTTATTATTCACAAATTTATACCATCAATAAGGTAGATAGCATCATAGCTAAATATGAGGAGACCGGAGATTATCCGGGAGTTGTAGCATTTAATTTAGAACTTGTTAAACAATATAAAAAAAGCAACAACAAAGAAATTCTTGTAGCTGCTTATATCAATATAGGAAGAGCGCTATGTACATTAAACAGATATGACGAAAGCTTATATTATTTGGATAAAGGTGAACAGGAAATCAGTAAAATTAATAATGTCCTTCTTGAATCTAGATTATATGCGCAGTATGGAAGAAATTATCATGAATTAGGCTTATTTAAAGAATCTGTAAGAAATCTTAATAAGTCTATAAGCTTTGCAAAAAAAGTAACAGATACGAATAGTAGAAATAATCTTCTTTATTACAGCTATTCATGGAAATTGGAAAATTTTCAAAAACTGAATATGCAAGATTCTGTATATGTGATGCAAAATAAGACCTTAAAACTAGGTCCGCAACCAATACTGTACACCACTATAGCAGGAAGACATTTAAGAAATAAAAAGCTGGATTCTGCTGAATATTATTTAAAAAAAGCGCTTTCAATTACTGATAAGCATCCTTTATATCATAAATCCCAGGCATACTTGATATATGGAAAGTTTTATACTGAAAAAAAGGATCACGAAAAAGCCCTCAACTATTATCTAAAAGCATTAGAGTTATTTAAAAAGACACACCGTCAAATTGATAAAAGAGACGCTTATAAAGCCATTGCAGAAACGTATAAATCTCTTAATGACAAAGAAAAGGTAAATGAATATTTAGAAATGTTCACTGCTATTAATGACAGTATTATTGAGTCCGAAAAAAACAGTCTTGACGTTCCTGTAGAAAAAGCAATTCAAGAACAGGAAAATCAAAAAAGAAATGAAAAATACAAGCTTTATCTTCTTATACTTTTAATACTGGTTTCTGCTCTCATAACGATTTATTTTATTCGAAAAGACTACATAAAAAAACAAAGCAGCAAGGCACAACTAATAAATGAAAAAAATATAGAGACTGAAATTCTCAAGAAAAAACTTACCGTAACCACCGAAGGAGTCATCAAACTGGCAAAGAAAAACGACCCTTTTTTTCTCTCCCGCTTTAAAGACATTCACCCGGAATTTTATGAAAAGCTAAAGACGCAACATCCTTCATTAACAATTAAAGACCTGAAAACCTGCGCCTTAATAAAGCTTAATCTTACTAATCAAGATATTGCCGAGTGTGAACAAACATCTTTAAGAACCGTAGAAACAAAGAAATACAGATTAAAAAAGAAATTAAATCTATCTGTAGATGATGACTTAAATATTTGGATTCAAAATATATAGTTATTCTTCACCCTTATCTAATTGATATTAAACCTATTAATATAAAGCAAATCATTTACTGTAATTCATATTCTTTTTTTAGTGAAAAGTTTATTTGATTAGTCTTGTTTAATTATAATTCCAAAATCCATTTTGTAAGATCAATATCTGCCGGCAAGTTTAATTTTTTCTTTAATCTGTATTTTCTGGTTTCTATTGTTCTCATACTTACATTTTCGTATTGTACAATTTCTTTATTTGTAAGATTCAAACGCAGATAAGCGCAAAATTTTATATCATATTCCTTAAGATTAGGATGGTCTGAAATAAGTTTTTTATAAAATTCAGGATAAACCTCTTTAAAACGTTTTAGAAAAAAAGGATCATTATTTTTTGCCATCTGAACAAGAGTATTGAAAGAAGCATTTACTTTTTTCTTTAATTGGTGAGTTTCTTGTGATTTTTTTTCCAGCAATTCTTCCTTCTTTTCAAGAAGTTCATCTTTTTTCTCGATGAGCTGATCTTTAGTTTGCTGTTTTTTAAGATAGGTTTTACGAATAAAATAGAATAAGAATAAAGTAACAATTACTAAAATAAAAATTAAAACATATAGATTTTTTTCTTTTTTCCTTTCCTCTTCTTTTTTCTCTTGAATTATTTTTTCAACGGCAATATTAAGTTCTTTTTTCTTTTTTTCCTGAAGCTTGTCGCTCAGGGCAGAGTATTTCTTCAAATATAAATCTGAGTTTTCTAAATCATCCAGTGCCATATATGTTTCAGAAATACGCTTGTATGAATCCATTTCCATACCTTTGTTTTTTCGTTTTTGAAAAAATGTTAGAGACTTAAGGTAATAATCCAATGCTTTTTCGTTTTTGCCACGTAATATGAAAAGTTCTCCATAAACATACATTGTAAAACCTTTTTGCTCATTATTAAACGTAAGTGGAAGCGCTTTATTTAGATAATATTCTGCAGAATCTAGATGCTTTTTCTCTTTTATATATTGATACGCGATTTTTACATAAATAAGCGGCTCGTTGGGCATTAATCTTAATGTCTTCTTTTTGATACTATAAACTGAATCCTTTACATTGAGTTCATCAAAATTCGCCCATTTCCAAGAGTAACTGATATATAAAAGTTCAATTTTCCTTTTAGGATCTGACACCTTCTGCGCAGCATGAATTGCTGTATCAAAATTTTTGTTGGATTGCTCATAAAGCCCCAAAAAACAATAATTTCTCCCGTATTCATTATAAAACCTAGCCAATAAGGCATTGTTTTTAATACGTTTGACATCAGTTTTCGCTTTGTCTAAATATTTTAAAGCATCCTTATACTGACCCACACTGCATAATTGAGAGGCAATATTTGTATATGATGTAAAAATTCCCTCGGTATTATTATTTATTTTGTAACCTGACAAGGCAGCAATGTTCAGCTTTACAGCATCTTTAAAATTTTCTTCTGACGAATATTTGAGGGTTAGGCTGTCAAGTTCTGCCAAAGTATAAACTTGCGAGTGATAAAAATGGAATAGTAGTACTATTAAAAATAAAAGTATTTTTTTCATAGAATTATTTGGGAACATTAATAATTTTATCGAACAAATATAAACATTTCTACTTCCTGAAGAATATAATTCTTGTATTTTTCTACGACATCGCTACTACGTATTTTAATCTCAATTATCTGATTATTAATCTCTTAAAAAAAATCAAGTAGTAATGCAGTATTACTTTTCTGCTACGTTATTTTTACTTTTGCTTCAGAAATTTCACAAAAACATCGAAAAACCGGCTAGTCGTTTTGAGATACGATTCTAAACACACAAGGAAAGAAAAAAGCAAAAAATTTGCTTAACACTAAATTTTTAAGAATGAAAAAATTATTTTTTTTAACCGCAATGATGTTTTCAAGTGTTGCTTTTTCACAGGAAGGAGTAAATACATCTACTCCGAAGGCGACATTTGATATTACTGCAAAAAATTCCACCGGAACCAATACCAATGTAGATGGGTTTCTGGTTCCTAGAATTGACCGGCAAAGAGCACAAAGTATGACTTCAATTCCCTCATCTACCTTTGTTTATATTAATGATGTCTCAACAGGAAGCCAGACCGGATATGCTGTAAATGTAGATGCTACAGGATATTATTATTTTGACGGAAATGTTTGGATAAAACTCAATCCCACAGCAGGAAACGATATCAATATCTATAATGCTGACGGAACACTTACTGAAAACCGTATTGTAAAGCAGGAAGGAAAGACATTAACATTTACGGGAACTTTAAACAATGCATTTTCAATCGATGGTACAACCTTTTCTGTAGATGCGGCCAGTAACAAAGTCGGTATAGGAACAACGACTCCCAATTCTATTCTGGAAGCACACACACATTCTGCAGGAGGTCTTATAGATGCGTTTTCAGCAGGTATTAATAATTGCGGTACTCCCTGCGGTCAGGGGACTGCTAGAAATATCGCTTTATTCAATGCAAACGGTACCAATTCACAGTTTGCAAGTATAGATTTTATTCCTTCTAACATTATATCAGAACCGCAGCTTACAGGCGCTTCTATAAAAGGTATAGACAGGGATACTGAAAATGGATACGCAGGCATACAGTTTTCCACAAGAAATCAAACTGATCTTAATGCCAGAATGACCATCAAATCTGCAGGGAATGTGGGAATGGGAACTTCAGCTCCTCATGAGAATGCTTTGCTTGATGTGTATGCTACCGACAAAGGTTTTCTTCCCCCAAGAATGACCACAGCACAAAGAGATGCCATCAATCCTAAACCGGCAGGATTACTTATTTACAACACAAGCTTAAACGAAATGCAATATTGGAATAACTCAACGTGGATAAAATTTGCATATCAATAAAAAATTAAAAGAATGAAAAAAAATACAATTACCTTACTGGCCCTGATGCTCTCATCTCTCGCCTTTTCTCAGGTAGGAGTGAATACTCCCGATCCAGCTGCAACGTTTGATATTGTTGCAAAAAATTCCACCGGAACTACTACAAATGTAGACGGACTTTTAATACCAAGGGTTGACAGACAAAGAGCTCAGTCTATGGCTTCGGTACCTGTTTCCACGCTCGTTTTTATAAACGATATAGCAACAGGAACACAAGCAGGAACAGCTGTGAATATTGACGCTTTAGGATATTATTATTTTGACGGAAGTGTATGGACGAAATTAAAATCTGACAGTGGAACAGATATTAATATCTATAATTCGGATGGTACTCTTCCTGAAAACCGTATCGTTTCTCAGGAAGGTCATACTTTATCGTTCACAGGTACTGCAGCTAATGCATTTTCCGTAGATGGTTCTACATTTTCTGTAAATGCATCAAATAACAGAGTGGGTATTAATACAATAGATCCTCAATCAATTTTAGCCGTTGCCAATAGTACTCCCGGCGGACTGGTGGATGCATTTTCTGCAGGAATCAACAATTGCGGGAGTCCTTGTGGACAGGGAACAGCGAGAAATATTACTCTGTTTAATGGAAATGGAACCAACTCACAATTTGCAAGTATAGATTTTATCCCGTCTACAACAGCGACAGGAATTACAGGATCAGCAATTAAAGGCATTGACAGAGATGGAAGCAACGGATACGCTGGACTCCAGTTTTATACCCGAAATGCAACTGGTTTTGCACCCAGAATGACGATTAAATCTGCTGGAAATATTGGTATAGGTACTATAACCCCGAATACAAGCGCAGCACTCGAAGTGACCGCTACAGATAAAGGATTTCTTCCTCCAAGATTAACGACAGCACAAAGAGATGCCATCACGCCTAAACCGGCAGGATTAATGATTTATAACACAACCCTAAATTGTATGCAGTATTGGGATACGGCAACATGGGTTGGAAACTGCTCCGAAGCACCGGGTGAAGGATCTGTTACTGAGCTAAAATGTGCAGATGCGGTAAACTCAGGTACACTAACTGCAGGAACTACTGTTCCAGCAGGAGTAACTTCTGAAATCCCATATACCGGTGGAAATGGAGGAGCACATAATGGGCAAACAGTACCTTCAACAGGAGTTACAGGATTAACGGCCACATTATTAGCAGGAAATTTCGCTAACGGAAACGGAACGCTTACTTATACCATTACAGGAAATCCTTCTGCATCAGGTACAGCAAGCTTTGCAATTAATATCGGAGGAAAAACATGTACTTTAACAAGAAATGTAGAATCTTCACTGGCGCCTCCTAAACAGATAAGATTTGCTCATTACGGAACGTTTACGATAGGCAGTGATGATTTTGTAATGGCTCCCATTACAAGTCAGCTGCAATCTATTAATAATTATGGAGCTACAGGACACTATCAAGGAGCAACAGGATTTACTTTTCCGGAAGTAACACTTGATGAACTTTTAAATTCAACAGGAGCTCAGCTGAAAGCAAAATATGATATTATTAATGTCGGAAGAATTCAAATAAATCAGACAGGAATAGATCATCTTAAAGATTTTGCCAATTTAGGGGGTGTTGTAATTATAGATTTAATGGACGAAGCTTCAGGTACAGCCCCTCTTATTTTATCAGAATTTAATGTAACTGGGTCTCCTCAATTTTTGTCACAAGCAGAAAGAGCATGGTTTACAACTTCAGCAACACTGGAATTCAGTAATGTATGGGGGAATACAAAAGGAATGGGAAATATTTCTGACCAGAGTGTGAGAGTGCTAACTTCACAATTACCTTCGGGAAGTACAGTATATGCTACCGAATCAGCAAACCCCGCAAACAGTACGATATGGACTCCTCCAGGATATAATGGAAGAGTAATTATCATCAATTCAGATCACCCTTTTTGGGTCCCTGATGTGATAAAAGATGCATTGATTGATACTAATATTGAAAAGTATTATCATAACCTATTTGTATATGCTATCGAAAAAGCAAGGGGAGCATAAAGAAATACTCATAGTCTTAGTTTTTTTGAGTTTGTGTTTTGAACAGGGTTACTTTTTTTACTCATAGTACCCCTGTTCTTTTCAAGAAAAATGATGATTAAAATAACAAAGTAAAAGCTTTTTTAAGACAACGCAAATGATTAATTCTTTTCTGCTTTTACTTTGGTTTGAAAGGCAAGGGAGATGTATTTAAAAAATTTATTTTTTTACTGATCTCTTGCTTTCTTCAAAAAACAAACTGATTTTCAATTAGAACATAGCTTTTTAATAATTAATACTTACTACAAGCCAAAGGTTTTTATATGCCTTTGGCTTTTTTATGTAACGTATCTACATTTCTATTATAAAAATTGGTGACAGAATCGAAATTTACCTTTTTCTTATTAATATTTTCTTTTCCTACCATTCGGATTAAGAGATTTCATATGAGGCATTTTAAATGTCTCATCTTAGCAGCGTACAATGAAGCTTTTCAGGAAAAAGAGAATCTCATTTTTTGCCAGATCAACTAAATGATTCCATCAAATTGAAAAATATCTGAAATAAGTTTTAAACAAATTTTAAATCATCTTGAAGACAAAAGAAAAAACCACTTAGTAAACATTACATAAGTGGCTGATTTTTCGTGGTCCCACCTGGGCTCGAACCAGGGACCACCTGATTATGAGTCAGGTGCTCTAACCAACTGAGCTATAGGACCTCAAAATTTGGTTAAATTTTGTGACTGCAAAAATAGCAAAATTTATTT
>Ga0157375_10001926_pt1 | contig 17858 bp, 15 predicted proteins | sample M35metaG_FD_115311 | JGI IMG/M metagenome (GOLD analysis project Ga0157375, IMG submission 115311) | Miscanthus rhizosphere microbial communities from Kellogg Biological Station, Michigan, USA - M3-5 metaG | ecosystem: Host-associated > Plants > Roots > Rhizosphere > Soil | place: USA: Michigan... | reverse complement strand
TCCCCTATTCGGCGCGCGCGGTTGCTTCGTCCGCGTAAAGCTCGTCGATCACCGCCGCATACTTGGCGCTGATGATGCGGCGCTTGAGCTTCATAGACGGGGTGAGTTCGCCGGTATCCTGCGACCACTCATCGGCAACCAGCCGAAAACGCTTGATGGTTTCAAAATTGGCGAGGCCGGCGTTGGCTTCGCGTACGACTTCGCCATACAGCGCGATAACACGGCTGTCAGAGACCAGTGCCTGGCGATCCGACACGTCCAGACCGGCGTGGCCTGCCCAGGTCTCCAGCGCTGCAAAATTAGGCGAGATGAGCGCGGTGATGAACTTGTGCTTGTCGCCGACCAACGCAACTTGAGCGACCATGACCGAATTCTTGAGCCTGCTTTCAATGGGCTGCGGAGCGACGAGCTTCCCGCCTGAGGTTTTGAGCAGCTCTTTTTTGCGATCGGTGATGTAAAGGAATCCATCGTCGTCAAGGTGCGCGATGTCGCCGGTGCGAAACCAACCTTCGCTATCAAAACATTCACTATTCGCAGACGGTTTGTGCCAGTAGCCAATGAAGACAGACGGGCCGCGAACGAGGAGTTCGCCGTCATCAGCAAATTTCAGTTCGACGTTGGAGAGCGGTTTGCCCACAGCGCCCATGCGCTGCGTTTCAGGATTGTTGAGCGCGATCACCGGTGAAGTTTCCGTGAGGCCGTAGCCCTCCCACACAGCAATACCGGCGGAAGCAAACCATTTTGCAGTGTCGATGCCCAGTGGCGCGCCGCCAGATACCCAGACTCTGACGCGACCACCGAAAGCCTCCCGTACCTTGCCGTAGACAAGCTTGTTTGCGAGTTTCCAGAAGAAGGAAGACGGCTGACGGCCGGCGTAGACAGTGTCGCGGTGTCGCGCTCCTACGCCGAGCGACCAGGCGAGCAAGCGCTTTTTTATGGGAGATGCGGAAGATTTCTGCTCGACGGCCTGACGGATCTTCTCGTAGACGCGGGGGACACCGACGAAAACTGTAGGGCGAATTTCTTTCATCGCCTGCGGCAGTTTATCGAAGTGGGAGCAGTAAGCGACCTGTGCTCCGTGCCCGTACATCACGTAGTCGAGCGCGCGGGCGGTGATGTGCGACAGGGGAAGAAAGGAGATGCAGGCATCGGTTTCGTCGAAGTTGAATTCGCGGGCGGCGAGGTTCTGATTGGACGCAATATTGCCGTGGGTGAGCATGACGCCCTTAGGCTCGCCGGTGGTTCCCGATGTGTAGATGAGGGTGGCTAGATCGTCGGGTTCTACAGATCGGACGAGAGCGTCAAAGACCGGATCGCGCTTAGGGCCGGCATCGTCGGCACCGGCCAGTATTTTGGAAAACCCAATTGAGCCCTCTGGAGCGTCGCCGTCCATGATGAGGATGCGCTCCAACTGGGTCTGGGAGCGGACAGCGTTGAGCTTTTCGAACTGCTGCCGGGTGGAAACAACGGCGATTCGGCAGCCCGCGTCAGCGAGGAGAACCGCGATCTGGTCCCCCGTAAGCGTCGGATAAACAGGGACATTGACTGCGTTGATCGCCAGGATAGCGAAGTCGGCAATCGCCCATTCCCAACGATTTTCGCCGATAAGAGCGATGCAGTCCCCCTTCTTGGCGCCCCAGTTCAAGAAGGCCTCAGACAAGGCATCAACCCGCTGGTAGATCTGGTCAGAAGAGATCGGCTGCCAATTGCCAAACTCGTCCTGCCAGAGGATCGCTCGAGGGTTCTGGGCCGCCGCAACTCGGCAGAAAAGGTCGCTAAGAGTAGAAAGTGGGGCAGGCGTCATAATCAGGCGTTGTTGTCTATCAATCTGCTTGAATTCAGGTCAAGGAGAGTGTAACAGCGGAGGGAAGAAGCCCGGACGTACGACCGGAGGATCGACGGAAAGAGCGGCTGAGGATAAGCCCCTGTGTTCTGCAAGGTTTCGGGGCAAACTTCCGTTTTAAAAGTACCTGCCTGGTCATGAAGAGAACAGGTCTGATTGCGGTAAGATCACTCCAGCCAAACGCAGCATCTGCCGCCTATACCATGCCTCTGCGCACTGCAACTTTGCCTCCCGGAGAGCCAGACCCGGTTCTCGTTGAGAAGCTTGCGGTCGTGCAACAGGCCTGCCTGGGAGTAGTTGCGCTGATTGCGCTCACGGTTTTTACCTGTTGGATCTATCCCCCCTTTGCAACTTATTTGCCCGGGTTTGCGACCCGGATGAGCATCCCCATGGCATTGACCGTGTTGCTTTGCGCGTTGAGCCTGGCGATCTCAGAGCCTGGGAATCATCTTTCACTGCCCCGGGCAGCACGGTACATCGCGGCTCAAGCCGGCATCCTTGCGGTCCTCATCCTGATGGAGTCCACCTTCCGGCTGTTTCCGGCCGTGGATTCATTGCTTGAGGCTGATCGGGCTCCAGGCAATACAGGCGGACTTCCGGTCCACTCACCCACTGCCTTTGTCCTGTTGAGCCTGGCAATGATGCTGGTGAACAGTAGTGGCGCCTTCCTCAAACGCATAGCCGATGGGCTGGTTCCGCTGATGTGCCTGATGACGCTAGTGCTGCTGAGCGAAAACGTCTTTGGCGCTATTGGCCTTTTGCGGTTATCCGCCGACAACATGATTTCGCCGCTTATCCTGACCTGCCTGGTGCTGCTGACATGGGTGGTCGCGATGAGGCAGGCGGCGCAGGGTGTCTGGTCGATATTTGTGGGCGCAGGCATCGGAAGCAGAATCGCGCGCGGCTTTGCGCCGATATTGCTCATCATTCCCTTCCTGGTTGAAGTGGCGAGGACAAGGTTCATCCTGCGAGAACTGGTACCCGAGCAATACGGAGCGGCGATTCTGACGTCGCTCGCGGCAGGGCTTTCGATGGTGCTGCTGCTGGTGCTGGTATGGCGCATCAACTCGATGGAAAAGGAAATCCACGACCTGACCTTGCGCGACGAGCTCACTGGCCTCTACAACATGCGCGGCTTTTACCTGCTGGGTGAGCAGACTCTGCGACTCGCACAACGCGCGGAGCTTCCCTTCTCAGTGCTTTTTATCGATTTGGATGGGCTGAAGAAGATCAATGACGATCTCGGCCACAACATGGGTTCGTCGTACCTTGCAGAGACCGGCGAAATCGTGATGGCTTGTTTTCGCGAGACAGATGTGAAGGGTCGATTTGGCGGCGACGAATTTGTGGTAGCCGGCCAATTCAGCATGGTGGGAATTGAGCTGGCCGCCTCGCGACTGAAGTCGATGGCAGAACAGCGCAACGCGGCGGTGGCGAGGAAGTATCCGCTGAGCCTGAGTGTGGGGTATGTGACGCTCGATCATCCTTCGACAGAAAGCTTGAAAGAGCTGGTTCGGCGCGCGGATGAGGCAATGTACCGGGAGAAGCGGAGCAAGAAGGTGGCGCGGGCGTAAATGCTCGCATGGTGCTTCGGTGAAGTTTGAACTTGTTTGGCTGAAGTGAATTGCAGATACGGGCTGAGAATCGAGTCGCATGAACGACACTGTTCCAGAATCATTGATGGTGCTGCCTGACCCGAAGCTTTTTCGCGCGGCGCGGTCGATGCAACGGGTTTGCCTGATTCTGACCGGAGTCAGCGTCCTATTTGCAGTGCTGCCGCTGCTCGGGTGGGGCGGTTCGGCGTCCGCGGCGCGCGGAGCCTCGCCTCTGATTGTCACGTCGCTGTTATGCGTGCTGAGCCTGGTGTTGTCAGGCATGGAGGCGGAAGGCCTTGCCTTCGTCTATGCACAGCGGGTAATCAACCTGCTGACGATTTTCGCGGCCGCGGTGGTGGTCTTCTGGACTCGCGCAGCAAATGTGGCATCGCAATCGCAACAGATTATCTTTCCGCCTGCAAGGCTCGCCTTTGGTTTTGTTCTGCTGGCGTTGATCGTGGTTCTGATCGAGAAGAAAAACTGGCTGGTCAATCGGATCGTCGATGCGATGGTGTGTGGCTTGTTTTTGCTTGACCTTCTGATCTTCGCGGATGCCGTCTTTGGAAAGTTCACGTTGTTTGGAGCAAACTCGCCTGCACACAATGCCGCGACGTTCGCCTGTCTTGTTGCGCTCACACTTGCGGTGACGATGCGGCAGGCAGAGCACGGCGTGTTCTCGATTTTCCTCGGCGCCGGAATGGGAAGCCAGCTGGCGCGTATATTCGCACCCATTCTGCTGGTGCTGCCCTTTGTCTGGGAGACCCTGAACGCGTGGATGAGCCGAAATGGGGCGAGTCATCTTGACGCTGCGCTGCTCGGTTCAGCGGCCGTCGCAGTGGCTGTCGGCATTTTGCTCTTCTTTACATGGCGGATCAGCGGGATGGAAAATGAAATTCACGACCTGATCCTGCGCGACGAAGCAACACGGCTTTACAACTTCAGAGGCTTCCACATGCTGGCGGAACATGCCCTGAAGCTGGCGCAACGGACGAATGTTCCCTTCTCTGTGCTGTTCGTCAATCTGGAAAACTTGGGGCAGGTCCATGCAGAGTTCGGCCCGGATGCATCGGCGGCAGCGCTGCGCGAGGCCGGTGAAATTCTGAAGGCCACGTTTCGCGAGTCGGACATCAAGGGGCGAATCGGTGGTGATGAATTTGCGGTTGCAGGTCAATTTGATCGCGCCGGTATCTCGGTAGCTGCTTTACGACTTGAGGCTGTGGCGGCCGCCCGTAACGCCAAAGGCAGCCGGCCGATCCCGCTGAAATTAAGCATGGGGCATGTAACGACTTCCGGCGGCGCCTCGCGGGAGAACCTCAAAGAAATGCTGGATCGCGCGGGGCAGATGCGTAATCGCCAGGAGAGTCTCCTGAAAGAAATGCTGGTGAATTGAGGCTCGCTCTCATTCACAATTTTCCTTTTAATCTCTGATCAATCCCACGGCTTCGAAGTGAGTCGGTGAAACTTTGGCTCGACTCTCCGTCAGCGGGGCGCGATGACAGACTCGCCCGTTACTCGCATGATTCCGCCGGGGTGCACGCGAAGACCCGACTTGCATACTTATACATATTTTGTGTATATTTATGCAAGCGCGGCCGCACTGCGAGCCGCGTTTTTGCTTTCCCCAGAAAAGATAAGTATGAAGTTCCAAAGACACAATGCGATTCGGGAATTGGTGGCACACGCCCTGGTAGCAAACCAGGACGAAATGCGCCGCAAGCTGCGCCGCCGCGGCTTCGAGGTCACGCAGGCAACGTTGTCGCGCGATATTCACGAGTTGAAACTAACCAAAGGACCGGGTGGCTATTCCCTTCCCAATGGAAACGGAAATGGGAACGGCGCGGGCTCTCACCCCGGTGATGATGGTTCGCCGACGGTTGTGGAGATGATGGAAAGTTTTGGCTTGAGCGTAACGCACGCAATGAATCAGGTGGTGTTGCGTACCACGATGGGCGGTGCACAGCCTATGGCTGCGGCGCTGGATCGTACAGGCTGGCAAGAAGTGGTGGGCACCATCGCGGGCGACGACACCGTACTTGTGATTTGCCCGGACGTGAAGCGAGCGCATGAGATCGAGGCGCGGCTCAGAAAGATGCTGGAGTCATGACGAAGTCGGCGCAAACAGCGGTGGTGGGTGTGACGGGATATGCGGGCGCGGAGCTTGCGCGACTGCTGCTGCACCATCCGCGGCTGAAGGGCAAGCCGCCCGTGTTTGCTGGTCGCATGGATGAGAAGGATGCCGCTCGCGGCGGAGTGCCTCTTGAGGAGATTCATCCGCAACTTGCAGACAACAATGGCAGCAGTTCGCTAAAGGTTGAGCCGTTCTCGTGGGAGCGGCTGAAGGATCATGGAGTTGAAATATTGTTTCTCGCCACACCGCACGAGCAATCGCGTGAGTGGGTTCCAGAGGCGCTGAAGCATGGAATGCGCGTAGTGGACCTGAGCGGAGCGTGGCGGCTGACAGACACGAAGAACCGCGCGGTATATGCGTTTGAAGATGATGGGTCTGACATCGCGGTGAAGACGCAGGCTCAAGCGGTATACGGCATGCCAGAGTTGCATCACAAAGAGATCGCCAACGCAAAGCTGGTTGCGAATCCAGGATGCTATGCAACGTCTGTGATCCTGGCGGTGCGTCCGCTGGTGGCCGCGGGAATCGTAGATGTGCCGCACGGAATTGTGGCGGATGCCAAAAGTGGCGTGAGTGGCGCTGGGAAGGCTCCGACGTCGAAAACGCACTATATGTATGCGGCCGACAATTTGTCGGCATATGGCGTCTTCAGCCACCGGCACACGGGCGAATTGCTGGAGCAGATTGGGATCGGCGCGGGAGACATTGTGTTTACGCCGCATCTGTTGCCAATTCCGCGCGGAATCATGTCGACAATTTACGTCCGCTTTAATGATCCGCAGACACATGCGAGCGTGGAGCGAATTTATCGAGATTTTTTTGCGGCGAGTCCCATGGTTCGCATCTATGAGAAGACGCTGCCGCAGATTCAATATTCCGTGCGCACCAATTTCGCGGATATCGGGTTTCAGATTTCAAGCGATGGTCGGCGAGCGGTGGTTGTGAGCTGCCTTGACAATTTACTGAAGGGCGCTTCGGGACAGGCGGTGCAGAACATGAACGTGATGCTCGGCTGGAATGAGGCGGAGGGGCTGGCATGAAGTATGTCGTGAAGCTGGGTGGTGCCGGCCTTGAAGTTCCTGAGCTTCTGCAGGGTTGCGTTCGCGCCATTACCGATCTGGTTCGCGATGGAAACCAGGTGGCGGTGGTGCATGGCGGCGGCGTGCAGTTGACGCGCATGATGGAAAGGCTTGGCGCAAAAAGCGAGTTTGTAAATGGCCTGCGCGTCACCGATGCTGAGACTCGCAATATTGCGCTGATGGTCTTCGCGGGCAAGGTCAATAAAGGTCTTGTGGCGGCATTGGGCGCTTTGGGCCAGCCGGCTGTGGGAATGACCGGCGGCGACGGGTTGCTGTTTCGTGCACGTAAAAAGCGGACCGCACCGGATCTGGGATTTGTGGGCGAGATTGTGGCCAGCGATCCGCGATGGCTGGAAGCGATCTGGAGTTTAAATGGCGTTCCGGTGATCGCACCGATTGCACTGGGATTCGATGGCGAGTATTACAACGTGAACGGCGATGAGATGGCCGCGGCGTGCGCGGTCGCCTGCCACGCGGATGCGCTGGTGTTTCTGACAGATGTGCCCGGAGTGAAGGGCGCAAACGGGCAGGTGCTGCGCTGGCTCAGCATCGACCAGATCGCGGAGATGGCCAAAAACGCGATTATCTCCGGTGGCATGTTGCCCAAGCTGGGTGCATGCCGTGAAGCGCTGTTGAACGGAGTGAAGCGAGTGCGAATTTTACCCGCGGAGGCTGCCGGTTCCCTTCCCGACCTGTGCAGCAGCCGCATCGCACATGGAACCGAAGTGATGGTGGCTTAAGAACGTTGCAAAGAGGAGTGACTGCATTGACGAAACTGGATCAAATTCGCGCGGCAGAGTCGAAGCTGCTGCTGCAAACTTACGAGCGGAATCCGATTCTGTTTATCCGCGGCGAGGGTGTGCACCTGATTGATGAAGGTGGCGCGAAGTACCTTGACCTGCTGAGCGGCATCGGCGTCAACGCGCTCGGATATGGGCATCCGGCGATCGAACGAGCCATCGTGAATCAGAGTCGCGCGCTGATCCACACTTCGAACCTCTTTTACCACGAAGGCCAGGCGGAATTGGCAATGCGGCTGACGGAGCGCACCGGCATGGATCGAGTGTTCTTTTCGAACACCGGCACCGAGGCGTGGGAGGGTGCGCTGAAGCTCGCACGCGCACACGCCGGGCTGTTGCGCAGCGAAGGGAAGCAGATTGGCACGAAGTTTCTCGCGCTGGAACAGAGCTTTCACGGGCGCACATACGGCTCGATGTCGACTACGTACAAGGCGAAGTATCGCGAGCCATTTGCGCCGGGCGTGCCGGGCGTGGAGTTTGTGAAGTTCAACGATGTGGCGGATCTTCGCGCAAAGTTTTCGAATGATGTTTGCGCGATCCTCGTTGAGGCGATCCAGGGCGAGGGCGGCGTTCGTCCCTTGACCAGGGAGTTTTTTGCAGAGGCGCGGAAGCTCGCGGATTCTACCGGCGCGTTACTGATTGTGGATGAGATTCAGGCTGGCATGGGACGAACGGGCAAGTGGTGCGCGTTTCAACATTACGACATCAAGCCGGACGTAACGACGCTGGCCAAGCCGATTGCCGGTGGCATTCCGCTGGGAGCAATTCTCTGCACCGAAGAAGCGGCCCGCGCGATCCATGCGGGAATGCACGGCACCACCTTTGGTGGAGGCCCGCTGGCCTGCGCCGTAGCGATCGCGGTGATCGATACGATTGAAAGCGACAGTTTGATGAAGAACGCGACCGAGGTAGGCAACTACTTCCAGGAGCAGTTGCGCGGGCTGGCGGCAAAGCATGATTGCATCAAGGATGTGCGCGGCAAAGGACTGATGCTGGCAGCGGAACTCGACAATGCCGATCTGGCCAAGCAGACAGTCGCCGAAATGCTGAAGCGGAAAATCCTTATCAATTGCACGAGCGACACCGTGCTGCGATTCCTGCCCCCGCTCATTTTAGAGCGCAAGCATGTGGACGAGGCAATCAAGGCATTGGATGCCATTCTCACTGAAAAGGTCGCGGCTGTTAGTGCGGCAAACGAGACTACAGGAGGGAATAACCGTGGCTAGCAGAGCAACCATGGAGCGCCGGACGCCAGCAGTTCCCGTGCAGAAAGACCAAGACATTCTGGCCGCGGCAGCGCGACTGGCAGGAGAGGATATGTGCTCTATCGCTGATCTAACCAGCGGTGAGGTTCGCGCAATCCTGAAGCTTGGCCACGACGTGAAAGTAAGCCCGCGCGAGTACAGGCACGCGCTTGACGCAAAACAGATGGTGCTGATGTTCGAGAAGGCAAGCCTGCGTACGCGACTCGCATTCGAGACTGGCATCAACACGATGGGCGGTAACGCGATCTTCGTTGACCAGACCAGTTCTCCGCTGGGCGAACGGGAAGCGATTGCCGATGTAGCGCGTAACGTGGAGCGCTGGGTCGACGTGATGGTACTGCGCACTTACGCTCACGACACGATCACTGAGATGGCAGCTAATTCCCGCGTGCCCGTGATCAATGCGCTGTCAGACTTTGAGCATCCCTGCCAGGCCTTGGCGGACTTCATGACGCTGGAAGAGCACTTTGGTTCGGCAAAGGGTTTGAACTTCACATACGTCGGCGATGGGAACAACGTGTGCCACTCGCTGATGTTGACGGGGGCGCAGCTTGGGACGAATGTCACCGTCGCCACTCCGCGAGGATACTCGCCGGACATTGAGATTGTGACCAAGGCCCGCGAGATTGCAGAAGCAAACGGTTGCGAGATTAAGCTAACGCAGGATCCGCAGGCCGCAGTTGAGAACGCCGATGCCGTATACACCGACGTTTGTGTGAGTATGGGCATGGAACACGAGTCAACCAAGCGAGCGCCGATCTTCAGGCCGTTCCAGGTAAACGAGGCTTTGATGTCGAAGGCCTCGCCGAATGGGGTCTTCATGCACTGCCTGCCCGCGCGCCGCAATGCCGAGGTTACAGATGCGGTATTGGACGGGCCACAATCGATTGTGTTCGACCAGGCAGAGAATCGAATGCACGCGCAAAAGGCGTTGCTTCTGCTGTTGCTTGGCGGTTTGGCCAATGTGGAGAAGTTTTCAGTGATCAGCGGTCAGTGATCAACGCGATTTTATTGCTCTTTCAACAGCGCTAGTCGCAGAGACAGTTAATCGCTGTCCGCTGCCTTTGAGGTTCTGCAAGCATGTCTGTCATTCTCGAATCATTGCCCATTGGTCAGAAGGTTGGAATTGCCTTCTCCGGTGGGCTCGACACCTCCGCTGCTTTGCATTGGATGAAGCAGAAGGGGGCGCGTCCTTATGCGTATACAGCTAATCTGGGCCAGCCCGACGAAGTGGACTACGATGCTATTCCGCGCGCCGCTCTCGAATACGGGGCGGAAAAAGCTCGCCTGATCGACTGTCGTGGTCCGTTGGTACGCGAGGGGATTGCAGCGTTGCAGGCAGGCGCGTTTCACATCAGCACCGCCGGTGTGACTTACTTCAACACCACGCCCATCGGCCGCGCCGTCACCGGCACAATGTTGGTGACAGCTATGAAAGAAGACGACGTCAATATATGGGGTGACGGTTCGACCTTCAAAGGCAACGATATCGAGCGCTTTTATCGATACGGACTATTGGCAAACCCCGAGCTCAAGGTGTACAAACCCTGGCTCGATGCGGCTTTCATCGACGAATTAGGCGGACGAGCCGAGATGTCGGCATTTATGCAGCGCTCCGGCTTTGCCTATAAGATGTCCGCCGAAAAGGCATACTCCACCGACTCGAATATTCTGGGCGCAACCCACGAAGCCAAAGACCTGGAGCATCTCTCCTCGTCCATCAGAATTGTTGTTCCGATCATGGGGACAGCCTCGTGGCGGGACGATGTTGAGGTCCGTCCCGAAGAGGTGACGGTCCGATTTGAAGAGGGATTTCCGGTAGCTCTCAACGGAGGGCGCTTCGATGACCCCGTCGCCCTGCTGCTCGAGGCTAATCGCATCGGCGGACGGCATGGGCTGGGTATGTCGGACCAGATTGAGAATCGCATCATAGAGGCCAAGAGCCGTGGAATCTACGAGGCTCCCGGGCTGGCTTTGTTGTATGTCGTTTACGAACGTCTAATTACTGGGATACACAACGAGGACACCATCGAGCAATACCGCGAGAATGGCCGCAAACTCGGCCGCCTGCTTTACCAGGGGCGGTGGTTCGATTCGCAGGCCATCATGCTGCGGGAATCGGCACAACGCTGGGTTGCCAGGCCCATCACAGGCGAAGTCACGCTTGAGCTGCGCCGCGGCAACGACTATTCGATCCTCAATACCGAATCGCCGAACCTCACTTTTCACCCCGAGCGCCTCAGCATGGAGAAGACGGATTCCGTGTTCTCTCCGCGCGATCGCATCGGCCAGCTCACTATGCGCAATCTGGACATTACCGACACCCGGGCGAAGCTTCTGACATATGCCGAGACCGGCCTTCTCACAATGAGCAAAGGAACGGAAATGCCCCAGTTGAGCGGTGGTAAGGAGAAGAAAATTGTGAGGGACGCGTAACGGAAATGTCGAACGAACAACAATCCGGGAAGATGTGGTCTGGACGCTTTCGCGAGCCGCTGGATAAAGAGTTTGAGCAATGGCAGCGCTCGATCGTGTTTGACTGGCGGCTTCTCGACCATGAAGTAGCTGCCAGTAAGGCGCACGCGTCAGCACTTTCCGCTGCTGGAGTTATTAATTCCGTTGAACTGGAACGGTTGCGCACCGCTCTGGATCATGTTGCTGCAGAGTTTGCCTCCGACGAAGGTAAGGCACTCGTGCGCAACCATCCGGTTGCGGAAGATATTCATCACTTCGTTGAATTGTCCTTAGTCGAGCGCATAGGTTCTTTGGGACTCAAACTACACACCGGCCGATCGCGGAACGAGCAGATCGCCACCGATCTACGTCTTTATGTTCGCGGGCAGATCCAATTGGTTGTGAGGTCGCTGGCGAATTGGGCCGAGGCGCTGATTGAAAAAGCACACAGCGTCAAGGATGCGGTGATGCCGAGTTACACTCATCTGCAACGCGCTGAGCCGGTGCTCGTTGCGCACTGGATGCTGGCCTACGTTGAGATGATTCTGCGCGACGCGAAGCGGTTGCAGGATTGCGCTGCGAGATTGAATCATTGCCCGCTCGGATCGGGAGCCGTGGCAGGAGCGACGCTGAAGCTGGACCGGACGATTGCAGCCCGTGAGTTGGGATTTATTGCGCCGACTGCTAACTCGATGGATGCGACGAGCGATCGAGATTTTATTCTTGAGTATCTGCAGGCTCTGACATTTGTGGGGTTACACCTGAGCCGCTTCGCGGAGGAGATCACGCTGTTTGCGACCGCGGAATTTGGATTTGTGCTACTCCCTGAGGCGTTCTCCACCGGCTCGAGTGCGATGCCGCAGAAGAAAAATCCTGATCTAACTGAGCTGATTCGAGCAAAGGTGGGTCGCATCCACGGCGCTGCAGAAGCGGTGACCCTGCAGCTGAAGGGTTTACCGCTCGCCTACAATAAGGACATGCAGGAGACGCAGGAGCCGGCGTTCCAGGTTGAGTTTGTTGCGCCGATGCTGGCATTGGTCGAGCGTTTCACCGCTGCCCTGCAATTCAACTTCGTGAGGATGCGCGAAGCAGCGCAGAGCGGCTATCTGAATGCGATGGCCGGGGCCACGTACCTGGTGCACAAGGGGGTTCCCTTTCGCACGGCGCATGAAAAGATCGGCAATGCCGTTCGATTCGCACTCGAAAAGGGCGTCGAACTGGGCGATCTGAGCCTCGCGGATTTGCGCCAATTCGGCAACGAGTTTGGCGAGGACTTCTATGAAGCCGTGACACTCCAAGCCACTCTCGATTGCCACGATGTAGTTGGCGGTACGGCGACCAATCGAGTGAAGACGGAGTTGAACGAAGCAGCGCATCGTGTAGCTGCCTTGAAATCCAGCGCACCGGAGGTGGCTCATGCTGGTGCGTAAAGCCCTCTTGAAGGACGCGACAAATATTTACGACCTGGTGAATTCGCTCTCGGGCGATGGCACGCTGCTGAAGCGTTCGTTTGCAGAGATCTGCGAGAATGTGCGCGACTTCACAGTTTCAGAGTCGGATGGCGGAGTGTTTCTCGGTTGCGGCGCGTTGCACTTTTATGGGCCGCATCTTTGTGAAGTGCGCTCGATCGTTGTAAAGCCTGAAGCGAAAGGCCAGGGAGCCGGCGGCAGAATTCTCGGCGCTTTGATTGAAGAGGCTGAGGAACACGGCATCCAGTCCGTTTGCCTGTTTACCCGTATCCCGGATTTTTTCTTCAAGTACGGTTTTCGGCCGGTTGAAGACAAGACGGAGTTGCCGGACAAGATCTTCAAAGACTGCCAGAACTGCCCTCGTCTGCATCGCTGCGATGAAGTCGCGATGGTGCGTGGACGCATTCCGCGCATTTCCATCCTCGGGCCGAAAATCGAGGCGGAGCAACTGGTCCGCATCTCGGGATAATTACCTACCGTGAGACCAGAGCGTTGAGCGGTCGTCCACAAGTTGCGCGACAAGTGTGAGAATGACGACGGCAAAAAACGCCAGAACAATGTTCGTACTCAACGTCTGCATCACGGTCGCAGTGACGGCTTCGCAGTAGCCCAGCTCCGAACATGTTCGCCAATTAAGCGCGGAGTACGCGCCCAGGTAAGTGAGAGCCATCAGCGAGAGCACAAAAGCAGAGCGGCTGGGTGGGCGCACGAGCAGGAATACGGGGAAACAGAGCACAGGCAATGCACAGTAGAGGAGACTGAGGGCGGTGTCCTGTCGCAGGTCGATTCGGATGGCAGTGTAGAGTCCGTAGAGGGTGACGCCGACGCTGAGAATGCCGGCAAAAGCAAGCAATAGTGCCCAGGCAAGTCCGCGAATATTCATCTTTCGAATCCTCGGATGGGGTCAAAGGGTATTTTCACTGTACAGGATGGCGGCGGCAACGACTGCCTGACCGTAGCTCAGCCCCCCGTCTCCGGGGCTTACACTTCGATGCTGGAAGACCTGAAGCCCCTGCGCCTCGAGCCCTGAGCGCAGCAGGCTGGCAAGGCGCCGGTTGTGCATGCAGCCGCCCGAGAGGACTACCTGGCGGATTCCTGTGGCGGCAAGGGCACTGCATGCAGCTTGAATAAAGGCCTTGGCGACTGCAGCATGGAAGCGTGCCGCTATCTCGGGATGGGACACACCCTCCACGATATCGCCAACGATTGCGCGCCAAAGTGGCGCAACGCCGATTCTCGACGACTCGCGCTTGTTCCAGTCGGCGCTGTGGAATTCAACATGGTATTCGGCTGGGATATCCAGTTCGCTGGACGAATCGACAGCGATGCCCTCAAGTTCAATGGCGGCCTGCGCATCGTAATCCACTTTGCGGCGCTTAAGAATCACGGCCGCGGCCGCATCGAATAGGCGGCCGAGACTCGATGTAAGTGGAGCGTTAATTTCGCGCTCGATCATGCGTGTGATCACGCGTCTTTCATGTTGAGTGGCGCCGGCAAGTTCTCCTGCTTCGTCTTCTGAGAATCCGGCGGCAAGGAGGTGGGAGAATGCCATGCGCCAGGGTTCGCGGACTGCCGCATCGCCGCCTGGCATGGGAACGGAATCGAGGTGAGCGAAACGCTCAAATCGGTCGAGATTACATATCAGCACTTCCCCGCCCCAGATGCGGCCATCGGTACCGTAGCCGGTCCCATCGAGAGAGAGGCCGATGACTGGACCGCTGAGAGCATGCTCGCCCATGCAGGCAGCGATGTGCGCATGATGATGCTGCACGCCGATGAGTCGCAGGTCACGCTCGCTAGCCCATTGCTTTGCCCACCTGGTTGAGAGATAGCCGGGATGGAGATCGTGCGCAACGGTTCGCGGCTCGATTTCAAACGTGTGCATGAGGTGGCGCAGCGACTCTTCGAAGAAGGCGAGGCCGATGGGATACTCAAGATCGCCGAGATGCTGACTCTGGTAGGCAAATTTGCCCCGAGCCAACGCAAAAACATTTTTTAGATGCCCTCCCACGGCAAGCAGCGGTGCAGCTTCAAACGGGATGGGCACGGCGACGGGAACATAGCCTCTGGCGCGGCGGACGAATTGCGGAGCGCCGTCGACGAGAGCCGCAACCGAGTCGTCGCAGCGCTGAAGAATCTCACGATCGTGCATCAAGAATGCATCGGCGATGGCGGCCAGGCGGGTCCGAGCTTCGTCATTGTCGATCGCAATGGGTTCCTCGCTGAGATTTGCCGAGGTCATCACCAGAGCTTTAACTCGCGAGTCAGCGAAAAGCAGATGCTGCAGTGGGGCGTAGGGCAGAAAGACGCCGAGCCACGGGATTCCCGGTGCAACGTTGGGCGCAATGCCGTTATGGGGCCGCCGCGCATGTGCCAGCACAATAGGCCGCGCCGCAGTCTGCATCAGCGCCTCTTCTTCAATGGTCAGGTCGCAGAGCGATCTCGCCGTTTCAAGGTCGCGAACCATAAGGGCAAGGGGCTTGCCGTAACGGTGCTTGCGTTGACGCAGAAGGGACACGCCTTGTGAATTGGTAGCGTCCGCACTGAGATGAAACCCTCCGATGCCTTTGATGGCCATGACCTCACCGCGCAGAAGACGCTCGATGGTTTCTGCGACGGGGTCGGCACTTTCAATCATCGCCCCTTCGGCGGTCTCCAACCACACGTGCGGACCACAGCGCGAACAGGCATTGGGTTGCGCGTGAAAACGACGGTTGAGGGGGTCGTCATATTCAGCCTGACACTCGGCACACATGGGAAACTTTGCCATCGAGGTCTGCGGACGGTCATAGGGGATCCGGCGGGTGATGGTGAAGCGTGGCCCGCAGTTAGTGCAATTCAGAAATGGATATCGATACCGACGATCATGAGGATCGAGTAACTCGCGAATGCAGTCTGGGCATGTGGCGGCATCGGCGGGTATACCGGTGCTCACACGGCCGAGCACTTCGCTGGCGACGATGCGAAAACCGGTTTCGCCTATCGGACGCAGCTGGCTTGTAATGACTGAATCGATGCGCGCGAGGGGTGGTGTTTCCGAAGTGAGCCGCGCGAGAAAGTTCTGGATATGGGCGGGGGCCCCCTCGAGCTCGATGGTGACGCCGTCGGTGTCGTTGCCGATGAGGCCGGAGAGACTCTCCTCGATGGCGAGCCGATACACGAAAGGTCGAAAGCCTACGCCCTGCACCACTCCGGATACCCGGACGTTGATCCGCTCAAACGTCTCAGGAGTATCTGGCATGGGCGGGGTTGAGAACGTCAATTTGCTGCACCCTTTGTATGAGGATAGCCCAAGCCAAACTGAAGAGCTGCATAAAGTTCGGCCCTGCGCCAGGCGAATCGGCGGATGGGGCAACCAAAACTTTAATTGACCGCTCAAACTCAGTTAGCGGATAGGTGGGATGAGCACCGATCCGCTTCTTTGCGCGGCGCAAAGAAGGCCGAAGATTATTTCCCTCCCCTTACTCTCCGCGGGCCACCAGCATAAGGGTCCAGCCGGTAAACCTGAAAGGTGAATGATTATGAAAAAAATTATGTTGACACTCGCAGCGGTGGGCCTTGCGGCGACTATGACCTGCACGGCCGAACAGGATAAGAAGGACACCACAGAGCGGCTCGATAAGGCGGCGACCGTTCTTCACGAAGTGATGGCGGCTCCCGACAAGGGAATCCCGGACGAGGTCATGGATCACGCCAAGTGTGTTGCCGTAGTGCCTCACATGATTAAGGGTGGTTTCGTATTCGGCGCCCAGGGCGGACGTGGCGTAGCCACTTGCCGTACCAGCCATGGCTGGAGCGCTCCGGCGTTCTTCGCGATTACGGGTGGAAGCTGGGGATTGCAGATCGGCGTCGAGGGAATTGACCTAGTCATGATCATCCAGAATGAGCAGGGCATGAAGCACCTTCTGGCAAACAAGTTCCAGGTGGGCGCGGACGCCTCTGCGGCAGCCGGTCCGGTCGGACGTCACGCTTCGGCCAACACCGATTGGAAGATGAACGCAGAGATTCTCACCTACTCGCGTGCGAAGGGCGCCTTCGCCGGCCTCACGCTGAATGGTGCGGATGTTCGCCCGGACGAAGATTCCATGAAGACGGTTTATGGCCCGGATGTCACATTCCGCTCTGTATTAAACGGTGAAGTTCCGGCGCCGCCGGCTGCACACGCATTTCTCGCCGCAGTTCGCGGCGCTCGTGCGGACGCGGCTGCACGCTAAATTATCGTGTTGCGACAGACAGCGGGCACCCGGATCTTAATGCCGGGTGCTCGCTTTGTTTGAATACAAGTTTCAAGTCAATCCGTCTCATAAATTAGAAGATCATTGAATCAACCCCGCGCTGCGGAACCAAGCAATAATCAACTTCCAATGAAAGAATTCATTCATGATTGAACGATGGCTACGTATTGCCGGATTGTTCCTGGCAGGTCCACTTCTCATTTCCGGTTCTGCATTGGCGCAGCAGCAACCTGACATGGCGGCCGTGGTACGCGGTGTGGACAACTCTGTAAAGAACCGGATCAACCGGCTAGCGGCCTACACAGTCACGGAGCATTATGCCGTTTATCGCGGCAAGGATGAAGGCCACCAGGCAGCTGACATGGTGGTGAAGACTACTTATCGCAAAGAAGCGGGCAAGAGCTACGAGATCCTTTCGCAGAGCGGCGGCGCGGTCTGGCGCAACGAAGTTCTGGGGACTTTACTAGACAATGAAAAGCGAATGAGCCAGCCGAATAACGTGGGAACTGCGCTGATCAACAGCACCAATTACGATATGAAGCTCGACTCAAATGCCCATGAGCAGTTGAACGGGCGGGACTGCCTCGTTCTGGATATTACCCCCAGGCACCCCAGCCAGTATCTCTTCAAGGGAAAGCTCTGGGTAGACGCGCATGATTTCGCGATCGTTCAACTGAAAGGAACCGCGTCGAAAAGCGCGTTCTTCCTCGCCAGCGCGGCAGAAGTAGTGCGCCAATATGACGAATTGAGCGGACTGCCTATGGCAACCCATGCCCAAGCCATCTCCGGCAGCTCCCTGCTGGGTCAAACGGTAGTCAAGATCGACTACACGAACTATCAGCTTGATTTGACCCCGGGCAATTAACCCGCACAATAAGCGGATTATGCGGCACTTGCTCACCTTGGCAGGCTTCAGGAATGCTTAACCACGGTGACGAATGAACGCGCCAGTCGAACGGATCCTGCTCTATACTGAGCACCTGTGACACC
>Ga0157375_10001924_pt1 | contig 17865 bp, 20 predicted proteins | sample M35metaG_FD_115311 | JGI IMG/M metagenome (GOLD analysis project Ga0157375, IMG submission 115311) | Miscanthus rhizosphere microbial communities from Kellogg Biological Station, Michigan, USA - M3-5 metaG | ecosystem: Host-associated > Plants > Roots > Rhizosphere > Soil | place: USA: Michigan... | reverse complement strand
CGCAGGAAATATTAGCGCTTCGAGAACTGGGTGGCGCGACGTGCCTTGTGCAGGCCGACCTTCTTGCGCTCGACTTCGCGCGCGTCGCGGGTCATGAAACCGGCCTTGCGCAGATCCGACTTCAGGGTTTCGTCGTACACGACCAGCGCGCGCGAGATGCCGAGGCGGATCGCGCCGGCCTGGCCGGTGCTGCCGCCGCCGGCGACCGTGACCTTGATGTCGAAGGTCTCGGTGTGCTTGGTCAGTTCCAGCGGCTGGCGCACGATCATGCGCGAGGTTTCGCGGCCGAAGAACTCGTCCAGCGGACGCTCGTTGACGGTGATGCTGCCATTGCCGCTGCGCATGAACACGCGGGCGGTAGAGGACTTGCGACGGCCGGTGCCGTAGGAATGCTGGGCGGTCATTTAAATATCCAGGACTTGCGGCTGCTGAGCTTCGTGCGGGTGATTGGAACCGCTATAGACCTTGAGCTTGCGGAACATCGCGCGGCCCAGCGGGTTCTTCGGGAGCATGCCCTTGACCGCGATCTCGATCACGCGCTCGGGCTTGCGATCGAGCAACTGGCCGAGCGACTCGGACTTCAGGTTGCCGATGTAGCCGGTGAACCGGTAGTACATCTTGTCGGTGAGTTTCTTGCCGGTCACGGCGATCTTCTCGGCGTTGATCACGACGAGGTAATCGCCGGTGTCGACGTGCGGGGTGTAAACCGGTTTGTGCTTGCCGCGAAGGCGGGAAGCGAGCTCGGAGCTGAGACGGCCGAGGGTCTTGCCCGCGGCGTCCACCACATACCAATCACGCTTCACGGTCTCCGACTTGGCGCTGAAAGTCTTCATCACAGCTCCAACGGGAACGTTTGGGGAACCAAAGAGCGGGGATGATAGCGGCCTTTCCGGGACAAGGCAAGCCGCCCCAACCCGCGTGCTAGCATCGGCGCATGCCCACGGCAGCCCCTGCCCGCAGCCTCGAATCCGCCCTTCCGCCGGCCATCGATCCGCTGCTGGCGCTCGCCGATCGCTGCGTGCAATGCGGCCTGTGCCTGCCGAGTTGCCCCACTTACCAGCTGGATCGCAACGAGGCCGAATCCCCGCGCGGCCGCATAGCGCTCGTACGCGCATTCGCCGATGGCTCGCTGGCGCCGGACGCGGCGGCCGACGCGCACCTGGACCACTGCCTCGGCTGCCGCCGTTGCGAAGCCGTGTGCCCGGCCGGCGTCCAGTACGGCGAGCTGCTGGTCGAGGCCCGACATCGCCAGCGCGAACGCCGCGGGGCCGGAACGCGGCAACGCGCGATCGAATGGCTCGCCGCCCGCCCCGCACTGCTCGATCGCTTGCTCGGCGCGTATCGCCTGATGTATCCGCTACTGCCGAAACCGCTGCCGCGACCGCCGCGCAAGAGCCGTGGCGAAACCCTCCAATCCGTGCCCGCTTCGCAACCCCGTGTCGCACTGTTTCGCGGATGCGTTGCGCGCCGCTACGACACGCATGCGCATGCCGCACTTGCGCGATTGTGCCGCGCCGCCGGCCTCGAGGTCGCGATACCCGCCGAGCAAACCTGCTGTGGCGCGCTGCACGCGCACGCGGGCGCGACGAAAACCGCGGCCGAACTCGCAGGACTCAATCGTGCGGCATTCGCCGCTGGCGTTCCCGTGCTGAGTTCCGCGACGGGCTGCCATGCGTCGCTCGCCGACACGCTCCAGGCCCATGCGCCGGTAGTCGATGCGTGTACGTTCCTGCTCCAGCGCGCCGATGCGCTGCGCTTCCGCCCGGCGCACGCGCGCGTCGCCTTGCATGTCCCGTGCACGCAACGCGCGGTCGTGAAAAGCGATGCCGCGCTGCGTACGTTGCTCGCGCGGATCCCGGATCTGGACCTGGTCGAATTGCCCGACACCGGCTGCTGCGGCGCGGCCGGCAGCTACATGTTCGAGCAACCCGAGCGAGCGCGCGCCCTGCGCCAGCCGCTGCTCGATGCGCTCGCCGGCAGTGGCGCGACCCAATTGCTTTCGGCGAACATCGGTTGCCGCCTGCATGTCGCGATGGCCGAACGGTCGATCCCGATACGCCATCCGCTGGAATTCCTGGCCGAACACCTCGTCGAGCAACCGCACCCATGAACGCAATGCGCCACGGCAGCCCCCGCACGTACAGCCGCATCGATCGCCTGCTGATGGCGGCCGAGCGTGCGCTGGCGAGCTCGCTGGTCGCGCAGCCTGTCGCGCGCACGGAGAATCCCGCCACCAACGTGCCGGAAGCCGAACTCGACGCGCACGCGCGCATGCATGCAGCCGGATTGATGCGCATCAACCACGTCGGCGAGGTGTGTGCGCAGGCACTGTATGTCGGGCAGGCCGCGGTCGCGCGCGATCCGGCGACGCGCGCGCAATTGCTCGCCGCCGCAGCCGAGGAAACCGATCACCTCGCCTGGTGTGGCGAGCGCCTGCGCGAACTCGATGCGCGACCGAGCCTGCTCAATCCGCTCTGGTATGCCGGCAGCTACGCGATCGGCGCGATTGCCGGCCTGCGCGGCGATGGCTGGAACCTCGGCTTCGTGGTCGAGACCGAACGCCAGGTCGAGGCGCACCTGGAGGAACACCTGCATTCGCTGCCCGCGGCCGATGCGCGCAGCCGCGCGATCGTGCAGGTCATGAAAGCCGACGAGGCGCGCCACGCGGACAATGCGCAGGCCGCCGGCGCGCGCGCGTTGCCGGCGCCGGTCCGCCACGCGATGCGCGCGGCGAGCGCGCTGATGAAAGCGGTCGCCTATCGTTTCTAGCGGTACGCATTCGCGAGGGCAAGAAAAAGCCGGCACGAGGCCGGCTTTCCCCTTCCACATCACCACCAGGTGATTACCAGATGATCACGCGCTTGTCCGGCGCGACGTACATCTTGTCGCCAACCTTGACGCCGTAAGCATCGTAGAAGCCGGGCTGGTTCACGATCGCGCCCAGCACGCGATCCACGGGGATCGAATGCGGGTCGGTCTTGATCTGCTCGATCATCGCGTTGTCGCGCGCCTTCTCGCGGAACACCTGCGCAAAGCCCGCGTAGAACCGCTGTTCGCCGGTCATGCCGTCGATCACCGGCGCCTTCTTGCCGTGCAGGGAGATCTTGTACGCCTTGTACGCGATCGCGACGCCGGAGTTGTCGGCGATGTTCTCGCCCAGCGTGAGCTCGCCGTTGATGTGGTAGCCCTTGACCGGCTCGAACGCGTTGTATTCGGAAACCAGCGCCTTGGTCTTGGCCGCGAACGCCTCATGGTCGGCCTTGGTCCACCAGTCGTGCAGGTTGCCGACGCCGTCGTACTGCGAACCCTGGTCGTCGAAGCCGTGGCTGATCTCGTGGCCGATCACCGCGCCGATCGCGCCGTAATTCACCGCGTCGTCGGCGTCGGGATTGAAGAACGGCGGCTGCAGGATCGCGGCCGGGAACACGATTTCGTTCATTTCCGGGTTGTAGTAGGCGTTGACCGTCTGCGGCGTCATGCCCCATTCGGTGCGGTCGACCGGCTTGCCGAGCTTGTTGATGTTGCGGTTGTATTCGAACTCGTTCGCGCGCTGGACGTTGCCGATCAGGTCGTTGCGGTCGATCCGCAGCGCGGAGTAGTCGCGCCACTTGTCGGGATAGCCGAGCTTGAGCATGTACTGCGACAGCTTCGCCAGCGCCTGCTTCTTGGTGTCCGGGCTCATCCAGTCGAGCGTGTCGATGCTCTGGCGATAGGCGGCGAGGAGGTTTTGCACGAGTTGGGTGACGCGCGCCTTGCTCTCGGCCGAGAAAAACCGCGACACGTACACCTGGCCCAGCTGCTCGCCCATGCTGGCTTCGACGATGCGCACGCCGCGCTTCCAGCGCGCGCGGTTCTCCGGCGTACCACGCAGGGTGGTGCCGTAGAACTTGAAGTTCTCGTCGACGAACGCCTTGCTGAGGTAAGGCGCGGACGCGTGCAGCAGGTGCCAGCGGAAATAGGTCTTCCAGACCGGGATCGGCGTGCTCTTGATCAGCTCGGCCATGCCCTTGAAGTAGCTCGGCTGGCTGACGTTGACGTAATCGACCTTGCCGGTGACGTGCGCGTCGGCGAGCAGGGTCTTCCAGTCGAAGCCCGGGGCGACGCCGTCGAGGTCGGCGATCATCGTCTTGTTGTAGGCCTTGATCGGGTCGCGGTTCTCGACCTTGGTCCACTGGACCTTCGCGAGCGCGGTCTCTAGCGCGAGCACGCTGGCGGCGTCGGCTTTCGCATTGGCATCGCCGTCGAGGGCCAGCATGCGCTCGACATGGGTGAGGTACGCGTCGCGAAAGCCCTTGAGCTTGGCGTCGTCGTCCTTGAGGTAGTAGTCGCGGTCGGGCAGACCAAGGCCGCTTTGTGCGAAGTCGACCTCGTACTTCGTCGAATCGCGATTATCCAGGTGGATGTAGCCGCCGAACGGCGCGTCCACGCCGATCATGCCGTTGTGGGCGATCTGTGCGGCGATGTCGCTGGGCGTCTTGATCGCATCGATGCGCGCGAACTCGGCTTGCAGCGGCTTGGTGCCGAGCGCTTCGAGCTGCGGCTCGTTCATGAAGCTCGCGTAGAGGTCGCCGACCTTCTGTTCGCCGGCGTTCTTGGGAGCCTTCTGGGCATCCTCGATGATGCTGCGCAGGTTCTCGATCGACTTGTCGTAGAGCGCGTCAAATGCGCCGTAGCCGGGCTTGTCGGCGGGGATCGGCGTCGTCGCGAGCCAATGGCCGTTGATGTATTCGTAGAAATCGTCCTGCGCGCGCACCTTGGTGTCCATGTTCGCCGGGTCGAGTCCCGATGAAAGCGGCTTCGACGCGGGGGGCGCGGCGTTGGCCGCGGTGAAGACGGTAAGCAAAGCCATGCCGATGGCAGCGGCGATAGGACGTTTCATGTGTCGTTTCCTGAATGAAGGGGAGGCGCGTGCGCGCAAGCGGAGCGCGGCCGACGGACCGCGGCAGTCGGGCACGCTAGCAGGTTGGCCCGGGATTGCATGGGCCAGAAGTCAGGCCGCTGGGCCGGGGGATTGGGGACTCGGATCCAGCGACCGGCGAAAAAGCCGAGCCATGAGCTCGGGTCTTGCTCGCAGCAACTCCAAGCCCCTGGCCACCGGCTCCCGTTTCAGTCGACCAGGTTGCGCCCGTGGAACAGCTCCTCGATCTCGCGCTTGAGCTGGGCCTCGATGCGCAGGCGTTCCTTGAACGAGAGGTTCTTGGCCTTTTCCTCGAACAGGTAGGTATCCAGGTCGAACTCCTTCACGTGCATCTTGGTGTGGAAGAGGTTCTCCTGGTACACGTTCACGTCGATCATCTCGTAGTGCGAGCGGTTCGCCTTCGACAGGAAGTCCTGGATCGAGTTGATCTTGTGGTCGATGTAATGCTTCCTGCCCTTGACGTCGCGGGTGAACCCGCGCACGCGATAGTCGGCCACCACGATGTCCGACTCGAACTGCTCGATCAGGTAATTCAACGCCTTCAGCGGCGAGATCACCCCGCAGGTCGCGACGTCGATGTCGGCGCGGAAGGTCGCGATGCCGTTGTGCGGGTGGGTTTCCGGATAGGTGTGGACGGTGATGTGGCTCTTGTCGAGGTGGGCGACGACGCTGGCCTCGCCGGTGTAGTCGAGCATCGCGCCGCTGAGCGCCTCGCGGCCGACATCCTTGCGGTCGATGACCGGCTCCTCGGAGATCAGGATCGTCACCGACGCGCCCTGCGGGTCATAGTCCTGGCGCGCGACGTTGAGGATGTTCGCGCCGATGATGTCGGCGACGTCGGTGAGGATCTGCGTGAGCCGGTCGGCATTGTAGGCCTCGTCGATGTACTCGATGTAACGGTCGCGCTGTTCGTCACTGACCGCGTAACAGAGGTCGTAGATGTTGAAACTCAGCGACTTGGTGAGGTTGTTGAACCCCTGGAGCTTCAGGCGCGGCAGTGGCTTGACCACGGCGGGTCTCCAATCGGACAGCAGGCCGGCGATTATCGGTCAATCGCGCCAGCATGCAACCGCCGCGTTGCCCCGCGCGCCGACTCGGCCTAAGCTGCGCCTTCATCAGGGGCAACGAACAAATCCGATTATGGCCAAGGTTTCCTCGCTTATGCCGCATGCGCTACTGCGCCCGTTGATCTCGCCCGAACTCGCGCCCGACGCCGCGACGATGGAGCGCTTCCTCGGTTATTGCCACCGCCACCGTTATCCGAACCGGACGGACGTGTTCCGCCCGGGCGATCCCGCCGACACGCTGCACTACGTGGTCAGCGGCACGTTGTCGATCATCAGCGAGGAAGCCGACGGCCGCGAACTCGTGCTGTCCTACCTGAATGCCGGCGACTTCATCGGCGAACTCGGCCTGTTCGTGAAGACCGAGCGCCGCGAGGTGCTGCTGCGCACGCGCAGCCCGGTCGAACTCGCCGAGATCAGCTACGAGCGCCTGCTCGCCCTGTTCCACGGTCCGCTTGCGACAGAATGCCCGCGCCTGATGTATGCGATCGCCTCGCAACTCGCCAAGCGACTGCTCGAAACCAGCCGCAAGGCGAGCCGGCTCGCTTTCATGGACGTCAGCGGCCGCATCCTGCGCACCCTGATGGACCTTTGCGACGAACCCGAGGCGCTGAGCCACCCCGACGGCACCCAGATCCGCGTGTCGCGCCAGGAGCTCGCCCGCATCGCCGGTTGCTCGCGCGAAATGGCCGGCCGCGTGCTCAAGCAGATGCAGCTGGACGGACTGCTGCACGCGCGCGGCAAGACGGTCGTGGTGTACCGCGACCCCAAGTGATCGGTGGCGTGACGATGCGCAACGACTGCACCACCGCGCATTCCCCGCTTCACCCAGCGCGGCGCGCAGCGCCATGATGCGAGTGCGCACCGCGATGCCCGGCGACGCGGCGGAGATTGCGGCGCTGATCACCGTGCTCGGCTACCCGTGCACGCCCGACGAAGCGCTCGAGCGCATGCATGCGGTCGACGACGAACCCGAGCAGGCGCTGCTCGTCGCCGATCGCGACGGCGACCTGTGCGGCCTGCTCGGACTCGACCTGATGTACTACCTGCCGCTCGGCGCGCGCACCTGCCGCATCACCGCGCTCGTCGTCGCGAACGCGCACCGCGGCGAAGGCGTCGGCAAGGAATTGCTGCAGGCGGCGGAGACGTGGGCAAGGCAAGCCGGCGCGGCGCGCGTGGAAGTCACCAGCGCGGCGCACCGCACCGAGGCGCATGCGTTTTATCGGGCGTGCGGGTATGAGGATGGGGCGATGCGATTTGTGAAGCGATTGGGTGACGCTTGATGTTGCTGTCATGCTGAGCATAGCGAAGGGTCTGTTGTTGTCTTGGGAGCCAAAGCGTTCCGCCGCTAAAGCGGCGGAACGCTCTTGCTTCTGACGATTGCTCAATGAGCAAACAGACGATGCAATTCCGCGCCCGGATCCTCCGCCCGCATAAACGTCTCACCCACCAAGAACGCATTTACGCCAACCCCACGCATGCGCGCGACATCGGCGACAGTCACGATGCCGCTCTCGGTCACCAGCACGCGATCGGACGGCACGCGTTCGCGCAACGCGAGCGTGGTGTCCAGCGACACATCGAACGTGCGCAAGTTGCGGTTGTTGATTCCGATCAGCCGCGAAGGGACCTCCAGCGCCCGCTCCAGTTCTTCGCCGTCGTGGACTTCGACAAGCACATCCATGTCGAGCTCCGCCGCTAGCAACGATAATTCCAAGAGCGCCGCATCATCGAGCGCGGCGACGATCAGCAGGATGCAATCCGCCCCGAGAGCGCGCGCTTCGTACACGTGGTACGGGTCGATCACGAAATCCTTGCGCAGCACCGGCAGCGAACACGCCACGCGCGCCTGTTGCAGGTAGGCATCAGCGCCCTGGAAGAAATCCACGTCGGTCAGCACCGACAGGCAGGTCGCGCCGCCGGCCTCGTAACTGCGCGCGATCGCTGTCGGATCGAAATTCGCGCGGATCACGCCCTTGCTCGGGCTCGCCTTCTTGATCTCGGCGATCACGGCCGCGTCGCCGCGCGCGATCCTCGCCTCGAGAGCATCGGCGAAGCCGCGTGTGTCGGGAAGGTCGGCGCAGCGCGCGGCCAGCTCTTCGAGCGTTACCCGTGCGGAACGCTCGCGGATTTCCCCGACCTTGCGCGCGAGGATGCTCTGCAGGATGTCCGGCTGCGTGCTTGGCGACTGGGTGTTCGATGACATCAGCGATCCGCACGCGGGCCGGCGTAGGCGCGTTCGACCTTTGCGATGCGCACCTCGAAATGCTCGTACCAGTCGAGCCGGCCGCGCTTGCGCACCGCTTCGTGGTCGGCATTGCGCTTCCAGGCGGCGATCGCCGATTCGCTTTCCCAGTAGCTCACGGTAATGCCGAAGCCCTGCGCATTGCGCGCCGATTCGACGCCGAGGAAGCCGGGCTGCCGCGACGCGAGCTCGACCATGCGTTGTGCGGCTTCGTCGTAACCGACTGCATCCTTGGCGTTGCGTTCCGACGAAAAGATCACCGCGTAATACGGCGGATCGGGCGTGTGTGCGCAGGAATCGGCGGTCATCGATGCACCTGTCGAAAAATGGGGTTGCAATTCAGGAATCGTCGCCCAGTCGCTGGGTCGCTTGCACGAACGCGTCGAGCTTCGCGCGTGCCGCGCCGCTCGCGAGCGCCTGCCGCGCGAGCGCGACGCCATCGCCGATATCCGTGGCGAGATCGGCAGCGTACAACGCCGCGCCCGCGTTCAGCGCGACGATCTCGCGCGGCAAGCCGGGTTTGTCGTTCAACGCATCCATCAACATCGCCTTGGACTCGGTCGCATCGTCGACGCGCAGGTTGCGGCTCGCGGCCATCGCGATCCCGAAATCCTCGGGATGGATTTCGTATTCGCGCACGACGCCGTTGCGCAATTCGGCGACCAAGGTCGCGGCGCCAAGCGTGATTTCGTCCATGCCATCGCGACCCCAGACGACCAGCGCGTGGCGCGCGCCGAGCCGCTGCAGTACGCGCGCCTGGATGCCGACGAGGTCCGGATGGAACACGCCCATCAGGATGTTCGGCGCGCCGGCGGGATTGGTCAGCGGCCCCAGGATGTTGAACAACGTGCGCACGCCCATTTCGCGGCGCACCGCGGCGACATTCTTCATCGCCGGATGGTGGTTGGGCGCGTACAGGAACGCGAGGCCGGTTTCCTCGAGGCAACGCGCGACCTGCTGCGGCGTGAGGTCGATTTCGGCGCCGAGCGCCTCGAGCACATCGGCGCTGCCTGATTTCGAGGACACGCTGCGATTGCCGTGCTTGGCGACCTTTGCGCCCGCCGCCGCGGCGACGAACATCGCGGCCGTGGAGATGTTGAAGGTGTTCGCGCCGTCGCCGCCGGTGCCGACGATGTCGACGAAATGCGTCGCGTCGGGCGTTTCGACCTTCGCCGAAAACTCGCGCAGCACCTGCGCCGCGCCGGCGATCTCGTCGACGGTTTCCTTCTTCACGCGCAGCCCGGTCAGGATCGCCGCGGTCATCACCGGCGACACCTCGCCGCGCATCACCTGGCGCATCAAGTCGACCATCTCGTCGAAGAAGATCTCGCGATGCTCGATCGTGCGTTGCAGTGCTTCTTGCGGGGTGATGGGCATGGTCAGGCGTGCAGGAAATTCTTCAGCAGTGCGTGTCCGTGCTGGGTGAGGATGGATTCGGGATGGAACTGCACGCCCTCTGCACGCCAGGTCTTGTGCCGCATGCCCATGATCGCCTCGACATCGCCGTTCGCGTCCTCGGTCCACGCGGTGACCTCGAGGCAATCGGGCAACGAGTCGCGCTCGACGACCAACGAGTGATAGCGCGTCGCCTCGAACGGCTCGGGCAATCCCGCGAATACGCCGATGCCATTGTGGCGGACTTGCGACGTCTTGCCGTGCATGATCTGCCCCGCGCGCACGACCTTGGCGCCGAACGCCTGCCCGAGCGCCTGGTGGCCGAGGCACACGCCGAGGATCGGGATGCGGTCGGCGAGCTTGGCGTAGATCTCCAGCGAGACGCCCGCGTCATCCGGCGTGCCCGGCCCGGGCGAGATCACGATGTGCGACGGCGCGAGCTTCTCGATGCCCGCCACGTCGATCGCATCGTTGCGCACGACCTGCACCTCCTGCCCCAGTTCGCCGAAATACTGCACGAGGTTGTAGGTGAAGCTGTCGTAGTTGTCGATCATCAACAGCATGGGCGATCCGTGGCGAATCAGCGCTGCGCAAGGGCCGCCGAGTATAGCCTGCCTATGCGAGCGGGGCTCAGCGCACCTCTGCACGCGGCAGTCGCACGCGCACGCGCAGGCCCGGCGAATTGTCCTCGAGCGTGATGCTGCCGCCGTGGCGATGGGCGATCGCGCGCACCAGGCTCAGGCCGAGGCCGCTGCCTTGCGAGCCGCGGTGCTCCTCCAGCCGCACGAAACGATCGAACACGCGCTCGCGATCGACCGCCGGGATGCCCGCGCCGTGGTCGCCGATGATCAGGTAGATCGCATCACCATCGTCGTACAGGTGCAAGGTGACGCGGGTCCCGCGCGTCGCATACTTGAGCGCGTTGTCGAGAAGGTTCGCGACGAGCTGGAACAACTGGTCGGCATCGCCGCGCAGCGTGCAGGGAACCGTCTGCGCATCGAGCACGATGCCGCCCTCGCTCGCGATCGGCGCGTACAGTTCCACCGCATCGAGCACGAGCGGCTCCAGCGCGAGTTCGGGATCGTTCGCGCCAGCGGTCTGGGCCTCGATGCGGGTCAGCCGCAGCAATGCGCTGAAGGTCGCCAGCAACTGATCGGTCTCGGCCGTGGCGGCGTCGAGTTCGGCGGTGAATTGTTCGGCGTGGACGTGTTCGGTGCGCATTTCCTCGAGCCGGTTGCGCAGGCGCGTGAGCGGCGTGCGCAGGTCGTGCGCGATGTGGTCGGTCACGTGGCGCACGCCGTCGAGCAGTTCCTGGATGCGGTCGAGCATCGCATTGATGCGCTTGGCGAGGCGGTCGAACGAATCGTCGCTGTCGTCCTCCGGAATGCGCAACGCAAGTTCGCCGGCGCCGACGCGGCGGGTGATGTCGTAGGTGCTTTCGAGCCGGTGCGCGACCCAGCGCGCGGTGATCCAGCCGATCAGGCCGCCAAGTCCCGCGGCCGCAAGCAGCGCGTACAGCGAAGTGCGTTGCACCAGCGCCTCGAAGCGCTGCTGGTTGCGGCTGCGCCGGCCGGTCAACAATTTGCTGCCGTCGGCGAGCTTCTGCATCTTCGCGACCACGCGCACGACACCATCGGCAGTGCGCTCGTCGAACTCGACCCAGCCATCGCCATTGCGCGCATCGGCCGGCAGCGTCGCGAACTGGCCCGCCAGCAACCGGCCCTGCGGCCCGATCAGTTCGTAAACCGCGTTGTCGTCGTCGGGTGACGCGGTGCGCTCGGATATTTCCGTCGCGAGGCCGGCATGGCCGGATTCGCGGTACATCTCGACAAGGTCGGCGCTGTCGAGGCGGATCACCTCGTGCAGGTCCTGCGCGAAGATCTGCGACACCGCGTAGTACAGGCCCGCGCCAAGCAGCAGGTAGGCGGACAGGAAGAGTCCGGCGATCGCCAGCGCGAGGCGCGCGCTGGTCGAGCGCGCGGACAGCAGCGCGATCAGCCTATTCACGCACGCCGAGGCGATAACCCGCACCGCGCACCGTGTGCAGCAGCGGTTTCGGGTGGTGGCGGTCGATCTTCTGGCGCAGGCGGCTGATGTGCACGTCGATCACGTTGGTCTGCGGGTCGAAATGGTAGTCCCACACGGCTTCGAGCAGCATGGTGCGGGTGACCACGCGTTCTGCCTGGCGCATCAGGTATTCGAGCAGGCGGAATTCGCGCGGCTGCAATTCGATGCTGCGGCCGGCGCGCTTGGCTTCGCGGGTGAGCAGGTTCAGTTCGAGGTCGCCCACGCGCAGTTCGGTGGTCTCCGCACTCGGTGCCTGGCGCCGCCGCAGTAGGCTGTCGATGCGCGCGCTGAGTTCGGCATAGGCAAAAGGCTTGACGAGGTAATCGTCGGCGCCCGCGCGCAAGCCCTCGACGCGGTGATCGACGTCGCCAAGCGCGGTCAGCACCAGCACGGGAACGGCATTGCCGGCGCCGCGCAGCGTGCGCAGCACGGTCAAGCCGTCGACGACCGGCAGCATGCGGTCGAGGATGATCGCGTCGTAGGTTTCGGTGGTGGCGAGGAACAGGCCGTCCCTGCCGTTGTCGGCGCGGTCGACGGTGTGCCCGTCTTCGGTCAGGCCCTTGGCGATGAATGTCGCGGTGTGGGGGTCGTCTTCGACGATCAGGATGCGCATGTGGCTCCCTTCAAACCCCCGCAGGATACCGCGCCGGCGTACCGGCGCGGATCCCTGAAGCGTTCAGCGTGATGCTTACTTGGTCGACGCGGCGTCGGAAGCCGGGGAAGCGGCATCGGAAGCCGGCGCCGCAGCAGCCTTGGCCTTGTGGTGGTGGTGATGGTGGTGGTGCTTCTTGTGGTGATGCTTGGCCGGCTTGGCGGCCGGCGCGGCGGCGTCGGAAGCCATCGCCGTGTCGGCTGCGGGGGAAGCCGGAGAAGCCGGGGAGGCCGGGGAAGCGGCCTGCGCGAACGCGGTGCCGGTAACGGCGGCCAGGGCGAGAGCGAGCAGCGAGGTGCGGATCTTCATGAAGAACTCCTGAAAGAGCGGACGGATCGCCGTCAGGACACGATGCCCCGACGTGGCAGCAACGATGCGCCCCCACATGCCGCGCACGGCTTACCGGAAGATGACGGAAAATTTAGCTGGATCCGTTGGTTCAGGCGCGTTGGCTAGCTGCCGTCGCAGGGCGCACTCACCGCGTCGCATCCGCAGCGCATGCACGACCTCTCCCGAACCGGAGAACAGCAACACATCACAACCCCTCCGCCGCCTGCGCCACCGCGCGGAACAACGCGCGGCCCTTACTCATGGTTTCGTTCCATTCGGTTTGCGGGTCGGAGTCGAAGACGATGCCCGCACCAGCCTGCACATGCAGGCGGCCGTCGTGGATGACCGCGGTGCGGATCGCGATCGCGGTGTCGGCGTCGCCCCACCAGCCGATGTAGCCGATCGCGCCCGCGTAGATGTTGCGCTTGATCGGTTCGAGTTCGCGGATCAGTTCCAGCGCGCGGATTTTCGGCGCGCCGCTGACGGTGCCGGCCGGGAACGCGGCCTTGAGGACGTCGGCGTAACTCAATCCGTCGCGCAACGTGCCGGTGACTTCGCTGACGATATGCATGACGTGCGAATAGCGTTCGATCACGAACTGCTCGCCGACCTTCACGCTGCCCGGCACGGCGACGCGGCCGACATCGTTGCGGCCGAGGTCGATCAGCATCAGGTGCTCGGCGCGCTCCTTCGGGTCGGCGAGCAATTCGGCTTCGAGCGCGACGTCTTCCTCATGCGTCCTGCCGCGCCGCCGCGTTCCTGCAATTGGGCGCACCGTGACCGTTCCGCCTTGCAAGCGCACGAGGATCTCGGGCGAGGAACCGACGACCTGGGTGCCGTCGAGGTCGAGGAAATACATGTACGGCGACGGATTGAGCGCGCGCAATGCGCGATAGACATCCACCGGCCGCGCGCGGAACGGCACCGACATGCGCTGCGACAGCACGACCTGGAAGACCTCGCCCGCGCGGATCGCTTCCTGCGCGGTGCGCACGGCGGCCTTGTAGCCTTCCTCGGTGAATCCGGAAACGAAATCCTCCTCGCGCAAGGCCGACGGCGCGAGCATGTCCGGATAGCTGCGGCCCGCATGGCGCAACTTGTGCACGAGTTCGTCGAGACGGCGCCGCGCGCGCGCGTAGGCCTGCGACTGCGACGGGTCGGCGTGCACGATCAGGTACAGCCGGCCCTTGAGGTTGTCGAACACCGCGACCTCCTCGCTCAGCATCAGCAACGCATCCGGCGTGCCGAGCTGGTCGGGCTTGCCGCCATCGCCGGCGAGGCGCGGCTCGATCCAGCCGATCGTCTCGAAACCAAAGTAGCCGACCAGCCCGCCGGTGAACGCGGGCAGTTCGGGCATGCGCGGCACGCTGAATTGCGCGCGGATGGATTCGACTTCGGCGAACGGATCGGCGAGCTCGCGCGATTCGACGACTTCGCCGTGTTCACGCACTTCGAGCGCGTGTCCGCGGAAGGTGTACGTGCGTTTCGCCGGCAGCCCAATGATCGAATAGCGGCCCCAGGTCTCGCCGCCTTCGACCGACTCGAACAGATACGTGTGCGGGCCGTCGGCGAGCTTGAGGTACACCGACAGCGGCGTGTCGAGGTCGGACAGCACTTCGCGCACGACGGGGATGCGGTTGTGGCCTGCGGCGGCGAGCTGGTCAAAGGTCGTTTGGTCGATCACGGCGAAGCTCTGTGTTGCGGATGGGCGAGTATGCCAGTGCGGGCCGCAGTCATCGCCCTGTCATGCGTCGGTGCGATCCTGTCGATGGCGCCATAGTCCATCGACGTGCGGCGCACGACCATCGCAAGGACGAAAGTCGGGCAGGATGCCCAAATATTCCTAGGGATGCGCGGCCGCAACGGCAGCGCGCATCGCACTGATCTCGGCCGCGTAATCGCCCGCGCCGAAGATCGCCGAGCCCGCAACAAACGTATCCGCGCCCGCGGCCGCGATCGCGCCGATGTTGTCGGCCTTCACCCCGCCATCGACCTCCAGACGGATATCGCGGCCGCTGCGGTCGATGCGTTCGCGCACGCGGCGGATCTTTTCCAGCGCCATCGGGATGAAGCTCTGGCCGCCGAAGCCGGGGTTGACCGACATGATCAGCACGATGTCGAGCTTGTCGAGCACGAAGTCGAGATAATCGAGCGGCGTCGCCGGATTGAACACGAGCCCGGCCTTGCAGCCCGACGCATGGATCAGCTGGATCGTGCGGTCGATGTGCTCGGTGGCTTCGGGATGGAAGCTGATCGAGGTCGCGCCGGCCTTGGCGAAATCCGGAACGATGCGATCCACGGGTTTGACCATCAGGTGCACGTCGATCGGCGCGGTGACGCCGTGCTTGCGCAGCGCTTCGCAGAGTAGCGGGCCGATGGTCAGGTTGGGCACGTAGTGGTTGTCCATCACGTCGAAATGGACCCAGTCGGCGCCGGCCTTGAGGACGTTGTTCACTTCTTCGCCGAGGCGCGCGAAATCGGCTGACAGGATGGATGGGGCGATGATGCAGTTCGGCATCGGAGTTCCGGCGCGATGGTGTACGTCGATTCTACCGTGCCACTGCGAGCCGCCGCGTGCGCCGCTACAATGGCGCTTTGCCGGAGCTCCTGCGTGACCACGACCCTGCTGCAGTCCGACCTGCCCGGCCTTGACCTGTTGCACCGGGGCAAGGTGCGCGATGTGTACGCGCTGCCCGGCAACGAGCTGCTGATCGTCGCGAGCGACCGCTTGAGCGCGTTCGACGTGGTGCTGCCAGACCCGATTCCCGGCAAGGGCGAAATGCTGTGCCAGATGAGCAATTTCTGGTTCGCCAAGACCGCGCACCTGGTGCCGAACCATTTGACCGGCCGCGCGGTTGCCGACGTGCTGCCCGCCGGCACCGACGTCGCGCTGTACACGAAACGCTCGGTCGTCGCCAAGCGGTTGAAGCCCGTGCCCATCGAAGCGATTGCACGGGGCTACCTGATCGGTTCGGGCTGGAAGGATTACCAGCGCACCGGCCGCGTCAGCGAGATCACCCTGCCCGATGGATTGCGGCAGGCCGAGCAATTGCGCGAGTCGATCTTCACGCCCTCCACGAAGGCTGCGGCGGGAGCCCATGACGAGAACATCGGCTTCGACGCTGTGGTCGCGACGATCGGCGCCGACCTTGCCGAGCAGGTGCGCGCGGCGACGCTCGCGATCTACAAGTATGCCGCCGATTACGCCGCGCAGCGCGGCATCCTGATCGCCGACACCAAGCTTGAGTTCGGCACCGACGAGAACGGCCGGCTGCTGGTGATGGACGAGATGCTCACGCCTGACTCGTCGCGCTTCTGGCCCGCCGACACTTATCGTGTGGGCACCAGTCCGCCGAGTTACGACAAGCAGTTCGTGCGCGATTACCTGGAAACGCTCGACTGGGACAAGACCGCGCCCGGCCCGCATGTGCCGGCCGAGGTGATCGAAGGCACGCGCGCGAAGTACGCCGAGGCCTTGCAGCGGCTGGCCGGAATCGTGCTCGACTGATCGATCGTCTGGACGGTGGTGGTCGAGCCGCGCAAGCTATGCATGCATCACCTGCTGCGTCCATGTCGCTTGTTGGAATAACCGAAGGATTGCGATGACTTCCCTCACCACCTGGTTCGACAACTATTCCGGCGATCATCGCAATGCGACCAACCAGCTGATCCACGTCTGGTGCGTGCCCGCGATCCTGTGGTCGGTCGTCGCGATGCTATGGTCGATTCCGGTGCCGCCGACGTTCGGTCGGCCGGGACTCTGGGCAGGCCTCGCGATTGCAGCCGCGAGCATCTTCTACTGGCAATTGTCGCGCCGACTGGAAGTCGGGATGCTCGTCGTGTTCGTCGCGTCCGGATTGCTGTCCGAATTCCTGCGGCTGCGTTTCGGCGCGCAGGTCTTGCTGTGGATCGCGGTGGCGGTGTTCGTGATCGCGTGGATCGGGCAATTCATCGGCCACAAGATCGAGGGTCGCAAGCCGAGCTTCCTCACCGACCTCTCCTACCTGCTGATCGGGCCGCTGTGGGTGCTCGCGAAGCTGTATCGCAAGCTCGGTATTCCATACTGACCAGCAGCACGCGCATCAACGCGGTGGCATGAACATCGCGGCATCCGGCGCGAATCCGCGCGGCGAGTAACCGAAATCGCGGCGCGCATCAGCCGCATCGAACACCAGGTCGGCATCGAGGCGGTCGAGCATCGCCGGATTGATCGCCTCGATCATTCCCAATGCACGCGCGCTGGCGACCGCCGCGCGAAACAGCGGCGCCCGCAATCGCAGCAGGCGCGGGCGCGGATGCAGCACCGCGAGCGTGCGCGCGACCATCTCGTCGAAGCGCAGCGTTTCGCCGCCCGGCACATCGTAGGCACGCCCTGCGCTTTGAACCGCATTCGCCGCGGACCATGCCGCATTCGCGAGGTCGTCGACGTGCACGGGCTGGCGCAGGCCGGTCGCGTTGGTCGGCAGCGCGAACAGTCCGCGGCGCCGTGCGAGCGCGGCGATCCGGCTCAAGGTGCGGTCGCGGCCACGGCCATAGACCAGGGTCGGGCGCAAGACGGTCACGCCCACCCGGTGGCGTGCGCCGAACGCGAACAGTGTTTCCTCGGCCTCGCGCAGGCGTTCGGCGACATCGCGTTCGGCCGCTTCGCTGGAGGCGTTCTTCGTTGCGATGCTGGTCGAACCGAATGCGATCACGCGCGGCGCGACCCGGCCGACGCGATCCTGCCAGCGTGCGAACGCGTCCAGCGGGCCGAGGCTGAAGACCACGTCGCAATCGTCCGGCGCGGCCAGGGAGTCATCGAGCGCGCCGACGATCCAGCCCAAGCGGTCTCTGCCCATGTGCTGCTGTCGCGAGACCGCGAGCACATCGCACCGCGCAGCGTGCAGCAAGGGTAGCAACGCATCGCCGAGTTGCCCGCTCGCGCCGAACACCAGCGCGCGTCGCATGGGGATTCCCGCGTGGCCGGGATCGGGCGCGGTCGAACTCAGGAACAGCCCTCGATGCCATCGAGTGCGGGCGCCATGCCCGCACGGAACGAGGTGACCTTGCCGCTGGCATCGGTCTCGAAGATCAAGCCGCTGCCGTCCTTGCCCGCGACTTTCAGGTAAAGGCCGCCCTTGACGTCGGCGCGCGGCAATTCGCTGAGCTTGCCCGCATAGAGCGTGCGGATGTCCTCGACTTGCATGCCAACGTG
>Ga0157375_10001923_pt1 | contig 17871 bp, 14 predicted proteins | sample M35metaG_FD_115311 | JGI IMG/M metagenome (GOLD analysis project Ga0157375, IMG submission 115311) | Miscanthus rhizosphere microbial communities from Kellogg Biological Station, Michigan, USA - M3-5 metaG | ecosystem: Host-associated > Plants > Roots > Rhizosphere > Soil | place: USA: Michigan... | reverse complement strand
TCAGGATCGGGCGCAGCCGATTGCGGCTCGCTCGCACCACCGCGTCGTGGGTGGACATCCCGCGCTCTTTCAGCTGGTTCGCGTGATCGATTTGCAGAATCGAGTTCTTCTTCACGACGCCGAACAGCACCAGCAGCCCGAGCGCCGAGAAGATGTTCAGCGACTGCCGCGAGATGATGATGGACAGCAGCGCGAACGGCAAGGTCAGCGGCAGCGAGAGCAGGATCGTGACCGGGTGCAGCCACGACTCGAACTGCGCCGCCAGGATCAGATACATGAAGACCAGCGACAGCACGAACGCGAGAACGAAGTTCTGTGCCGCGCGCCCGAGCTCGCGCGAACGGCCGGTGAAGCCTCCGCGATACTCGATGCCGGGCTTGAGGCGATTGAACTCGGACAGCATCGCCGTTTGAACCTCGGCTTGCGATGCCGTGGGCAACAGGCCGCAAAAGACGGTCACTTGCCGCTGCCGCGACAGGCGATTGATATCAGACGGCGCCGTGCCCGGAGTGAAGTCGGCGACATTCTCGAGCGACACGCTGCCCAAACGCGCCGACGGCACCGTGAGCCCGGACACCGCCGCCTGCGTCGTCCGATTCTCCGCTCGCGCCCGCAGGTGCACTTCGTACTGTTCGCCGCCCTCGTTGTAGGTCGTCACCTGGTCACCGCCGACCAGCAAGCGGAGGGCTTCAGCCGCATCGCCGATCTGCACGCCGAGATCCGCAGCCTTGGGACGATCGACCTGAATGGAGAGCTCCGGCTTTCCGACGTTCATCGACGTGTCGGGATCGACGACCCCGGGAATCTTCTTGATGCGCTCGACCATCTGCCGGCTGATCGACTCGAGTTTCGGAAGGTCCGGACCGCTGATGACGAACTGCACATCGGCGGCGGCAGAGCCGCTGCCGCCGATCGCCGCCACCGGCTGCACCGCCGTGCGCAGGCCGGCCGACAGCGGCGGCAGGACCTCCTTGCGAACGACGTTCATGACGGCGAATTGATCGCGTGTCCGCGACTCGATCGGCGTCAGCCGGATGTAGATGTTGCCGAGATTGCGCGTTTTCGCCGGATCGCCAGCCACCGTGACCAGCGTGTAGTCGATTTCCGGCACATGCTGCCGCATCGCGTTGGCGATCCGATTGGTGATCACCTCCGTGGACTCGAGGCTGGTCCCCTCGGGCGCGCGGATATTGACCTCGAACTCCGCCTGGTCGTCCTGGGGCATGAAATTCTTGTTCACCGCCATGAACAGCGGCACGCTCGAGAACAGCACGAGCACAGCCACCACGGCCACGACCCAGCGGTGGGCCATCGACCACTCGAGGAGGCGCGTATACAACACGTCGATGGCGTGGAACAGCCTGGAGTCCTTCGAGCTGTGGCCGCCCTTGTCGCCGCGGTCAACCTTCAGCCAGCGCGCCGACAGCATCGGCGTCAGCGTGAAGCTGACCAGCAGGGAGACCATGATCGCGAATGCCATCGTCAGCCCGAAGCTCTTCATGAACCGGCCGACGATGCCCCCCATGAAGGCGACCGGCACGAAGATCGCCACCAGCGAGAGCGTCGTCGCAAGCACAGCCAGACCGATTTCGCGAGTCGCTTCGACGGCCGCCTCGAACTGGTTCTCGTGCTTTTCCTCGATGAACCGGTAGATGTTTTCCAACACCACGATCGCGTCGTCGATGACGATGCCGACCGACAACGTCAGCGCCAGCATGGTCATGACGTTGAGCGTGAAGCCCATGTACCAGACGAGGCCGAACGTGGCGATGATCGAGGTGGGGATGGCAATCGCCGAGATGATGGTCGAGCGCAGGTTGCCGAGGAACAGCAGCACGACGAGCGCCGCCAGGATCGATCCGACAATCAGGTGCTCTTCGACGTTGTGAATGGAGGCCTCGATGAAGTCGGCGGTGTCGCGCACCACGCGCACGTTGTAGCCGGCCGGCAGCGTCACCTTCAGATCGTCGAGCCGTTCCCTGACCGCCCGCACCACTTCGACGGTATTGGTACCTGATTGCCGCCGCACTTGCAGAAGCACGGTGCCGGTGCCGTTCACGTTGGCGGTGGTCTCTGGCTCGGCTTCGCCGTCCTCCGCGCGCGCCACGTCGCCGACGCGAACCGGATGACCGTCCTTTTCTCGGACGATGATGTCGTTGAATTCGGCCACGCTGGCGATGCGCCCGCGCGTCCGGAGCGTGACCGACTGCGGTCCTTGGTCCATGCGCCCGCCGGGCGTTTCGACGTTTTGCGTCTGCAGCGCCCGCGCGACGTCGTTGACCGTCAGGTTGTAGGCGCGCAGGCGATCGGCGTCCAGCCAGACATTGATTTGACGCTTGCGGCCGCCCAGGACCAGCACCTGTCCGACGCCGTTGACGCTTTCCAGTTGGCGGCGCAGGACCTTGTCGGCGAACTCCGTGATGTCACGCACCGGCTTGCTGGCGCTGAGCGCCAGGCTGAGCACCGGCGCCGCATCGGGATCGAACCGGTCGACGCGCGGCTGCTGAATCGTCCGCGGCAGCAGCGGCAGCACGCCGTTGATCTTGTCGCGAACTTCCTGCGCGGCGACGTCGACGTCCTTGTCGAGGAGGAACCCGATCATGACCTGCGAGATCCCCTCCGAAGAGATCGAACGCAGCTCGTCGATGCCGCTGATGGTGTTCACGCCTTGTTCGATCTTGTCGGTGACCTCGGTCTCGATCTGCTCCGGGGCGGCGCCCGGCTGCACGGTCGTGACGACGATGGTCGGGATGTCGATCTTGGGGAATCGATCGCTGCCGAGCTTCGTGAAGGAGTAGGCGCCGACGACGGTCAGCGACAGGATGAGCACGGTCGCGAAGACCGGACGTTTGACACAGAGAGAGGCAAGCAACTGCATGAGAACACATGTAATTAGGAATTAGGAATTTAGAATTAGGAATTCCTCATTCCTAATTCCTGATTCACAATTTCACGATCCCACTTTTGCGCCGTCGGTGAGCTGCGCGACGCTCTTGGTCGCCACGCGCTCGCCGGCTTTCAACCCGTTCGTGATTTCAATCAGATCGCCGACGGACTGTCCCGTCGTGACGATGCGCTCTTCGACGTGATCGCCGTTGACGACGAACACGCGGCTCGTCCCGGAGGCGACGACCACCGAGGCGGTCGGCACCAGCACGCCCGGCGTACGCGCCGGCTGTTCGATTCGCGCGGTGGCGAACAAGCCCGGCTTCAGCTCGCCGTTCGGATTCGGGACCAGAGCTTCGACGGTAAGGGCGCGCTGGTCGGCTTGCAGCGAGGGCGCCACGTATTTCACTTTCCCCTCGAAGCGGCGGCCGGGGTAGGCATCGACTTCGAAGTTGACGGGCTGACCGATCGCCACGGCGGAAACCGACTGCTCGGGAATGGTCAGCTGTGCCCGCAGCGGATTCACGCGGACCACGATCGCCACCTTCATGCCCTTCGTCACGTAATCGCCGACCGACACCAGACGCTGGGCGACCACGCCGCCAAACGGCGCGCGAACGACCGTGTCGGCGAGCGCCTTGCGGGCGAGCGAGACGCGAGCTCTTGCCGCCTGTAACGACTGGAACTGCTGGGCCGCGCCGTTCTTCGCCGCCTCGTACTGCTGACGCGATGCCTCCATCTGGGTGCGGCGCTGCTCGTACTCGGACTGGGAGACGACGCGCTGCTCGAGCAGCGATTTGATGCGCCCGAATTCATTCTGCGCGAGGTCGTAGGCGGCCTTCGCGTTCTGCACCTCGGGCACGGCGTTGACGTCGAACGTGCCCGACGTCAGTCCCAGGCGCGCCTCGATCTGGGCGGCATTGGCCTCCGCCTCCTTCAACTGCGCGTCGGTTTCGGCGGCCAGAAGGCGGATGAGCTCCGCGCCCTGGGTAACCGGTGTGCCACGCTCGACCGGGGCCGAGACGACGCGGCCGGCGGTTTCGGCGGCGACGTCGGCCTGCTCCTCGGCCATCAGTGTGCCGGTTGCCCGGATGAAGCGTGCGATCGGGCGCTCGACCGCGGCCGCCGCCGCGACTGCGATGCTCGGAGGCGCCGCCGACTGCTCTTTGGTCTTGGCGCTGCCGGCGCTGCAGGCCGACGCCACCGCGGCGGCCAGGAGAATGCCTGTGAGACGACGATTCATGAACGACTCCTCGAAATTAGGAAGCCTGGGCATTGATGACCGGTTGGTCCAGCGCGCACGCCGCGGTGCGCGACTGGAGCGCCACGCCGGACTTCAATCCGGCCAGCGTCAGATTGATCACGTCCGACGCGAGGTGATCGGCGTTTTCGCCGGGCGCCAGACGTTCGGACAGGCGTAACGCGGCCACGCCGAGGATCCCGACCATCAACGCTCGCGTCGCGACCACTGGATCGAGCGACGCCGGAAACTCGCCGGCGTCGATGCACCCCTGGATGCCTTCGACGATGTGCGCCTTCATCTCGCGCGCAAACGCAAAGCGTTCGTACTCGCGGCTGATGCGCGGGACCGATCGGTCCAGGAATATCAGCGCGAAGTACTGCGGCTGCTCGCGGCTGAATTCGTACATGCGCAGGAAGTTGGCGCGGACACGTTCGACCAGGGGCAGTTGTTCGAGCTGGGCGCGCCGCGGCGCGTCCCCGGGGTCGCCCAGCAGGCGAAAGCCCTCTTCGGCCAGTGCGAAGAAGATGTCGTCCTTGCTCGCGAAGTAGCCATAGATCGCGGCCGGGCTGTATTCGATGCGCTCGGCGATCTTGCGGATCGACACGTTCTGGTAGCCCTCGGTGACGAAGAGGTCGCGTGCGGCGTCGAGAATCGCGCGCCGCACGGCTTCCCGGTCTCTCTCTTGACGTTCTTTGATGCCCATAAGGTTCCTGCGTGATTGATTCAGAGGCCGGTGCCGGATCCCTGTCCGAGCCGGATGCCGTGTCCGACCCTGGAGTCGTCCGCGGTTGGTGGGTGAACAGTGTTCATCAGTCTAACATCGTTAGACGTAGAAACAACGTTCGAGTTTCGACGTTAACTAAACGTCTGATTTATGAGGGGTTAGCGGCAGCGCGCAGCGCGGCAATGCCGAGAAGGTAGGTGAACGCCGCGGCCAGCAGGGTGACCTGAAACCCCCAGTTCATCGCGATGAAGATGGCCAGCGTCGCCCCGAGGACCGACATCGCACCGTTGATCCCCCACGCCCACGCCACCATCTGCGGTGCGGATTCATGGAGCAGACGGAGACCCGTCGGCATCGGTACGCCGAGCGCGACCCCCATCGGCACCAACAGGGTGACAGCGATGAGCATTCGCGTGCTCCGTCCGAACGGAATGGCCCAGATGACGATCGGCGTCGAGATCAACATGACCAGCACCGCCATCGCGGCGACCGCTGCGACGGCCGCCAGACCGGTTCGGCGGAGCGACCGATTGTCCAGACGCCGGCTCCACGCCGCGCCGAGTCCAGTCCCGAGCAACAGCGAAAACAGCGTCACCGTCAGGGAATAGACGGGGTGACCGAGCAGCAACACGAATCGCTGCAGGATCGACACCTCAATCAGCATGAAACCGGCGCCGAGCGCGCCGAAGTAGACGAGCCAGAACAGCCACCCGCCCGAACGCCGTGCGCCGCGATCGGTCAGAACCAGTGGGCCGACGACGAACAGCAGGACGAGCGTGGCCGAGATCCCGAGCAGCGTCAGCAGGGCGCTCAACCCGTTGCCGAACAGCATCGTCTTGCTGAACGCGACGCTGAACTGGCGCTCGAGCTTCGTGGTGTGAAAGAAGAACGGGCGATCGTCGGTGGTGGGGCGGATGTCCTGGCGGTAGTCGCGGTAGAACTGCATCCGGTCGGGCGCTTGGATCAGGCGCGCGTAGTCGGCCGTCTGCGTCCCGTCGACATTCTCGTCCGGGCCGGTTGCGGTGTTCGGCGCGTACAGGATGTCGAAACCCATCCGAGTGGCGACGCCCTGCAGTTGAGAGACCTCCGCTGCGGTGAATGGCGCCCTTTTCAGGAGAAAGGTCGCGACGCGTCCATGACGGACGATCACGAGACGCTCGGCGGCGGACCACCCGCGCGCCTCACAGGCCGCCTGAGCCAGCGACACGAGGCGCAGGCCGTCAGCCACCCAGCGTGTGATCGACAGGACGCCCGTCTCGTTGAGGTGATCGAGGTAGTCGTTGAAGGCGTCGACGGTGTACAGCGTGTTCTCGGTCAGCGTGTAAGCGCCGGCCGCTGTCGCGGCCCAGGTATCGACCAGCGACGCCTGAATGACATCGTAGCGATCCGGCGTTCGCCGAACGAAGCTGCGGCCGTCGTCCACGGCGATCCGCACGCGAGGGTTGGTGTAGATGCCGCCGGAGAAGTCGCGGAACCGATCCCGCATCACGTCGTCCGCGATAATCGGATTGATCTCGACGCCGTCGACATGCGAGGCGCCAAAGACGAGGGCCGATACGAGATCGCGACCACCGCCAGGGCCGATGATCAGTGCGGTGAACCCTGACGCCGCCGGGACTGGAGGCTGGGGGCTCGGGGCTAGCTGGGCGCTCAAGGATTCCGGCGACCGTGAGGCCGGCTGAGAATCGGGCACGGGACGGCTAGCCACCAGCCCGAAGCCCCGATGGTCTGTGAGAACTGGCCCCAAGCCCCGAGCCGCTACCAAGTGGTAGACCAGCGCCGTCAACTCATAACGGAGATACTCCGCGTTCGACAGATCCGGCTTCACGCCGAGGATCGGCGTCGAGGCAGCCGAGTCGATATCCATGTACCGCGTGTCAGGCAATGGTCCCTGGTAGGCGTAGCTGAGCGACCAGTCGCCGTGCGTCCGTTCGTAGACGCCGATCCGTGAGAACGAATTCCATTTGCTGAAGAGGACCCGGTCGCCGAGGTGTCCCTTCGTGACGACGACGTCGAACACCGCCAGGCCCGAGAGCTGGCCGGCGAGACAGACCGTGATCATCGCCGCGCCGATCGACACGATCCGGCTTCGCCGGTCGCGCGGCGCGAACAGCGCGGCGGCGGCGGCGGACAACACGGCTGCCGTCAGGACGACGCCCGGCGCGCCCAGACGATCGAGCAGCGGAATGAGGACCAGGCAGCCGGCGGCGGCGCCAATCAGATCCGACGCATACACCGCGTTGATGTGCGACGAGAGCCGCGCAATGGCCAGCGTGACCGTCAGGCCGCCGGAGAAAAAGGGCAAGGCGGCCAACCCGTAGATGGTCAGCATCAGCGCCAGGTTGCGCGGCGAGTAGTTGAGGCCGACCCGCAGGCGCACGAGGAAAAAGAGCGCCACGATGGTGCAGGCCGCGTAGACCAGAGCAGTCCACGCCAGGAGCTGGTCGGTGGACCAGCGCTCGAGGCGTCGTCGCAGGACATAGGCGCAGACGCCGCTGGCGCTCACGCCGAAGAGAGCGATCGAAATCGCGAGGAACGCAAAGTGGTAATACATGACGACCGAGAAGATTCGCGTCAACGCGAGTTCGGTCATCAGCAGCGTGCACGAGATCAGCGCAACGCCGGCCAGGTGCCGCTTGTCCGGATGTTCAGGCATCCGCCCGGAGTGTACCATTCGCGCTGGGGATGACCTGGCCGATCCGGACTCTTCGGCGCGCGTTCGTCGGCGCCTCGGTGACCTGGTTCGTCGCGTTGCCGCTGGCGACGTTCGCGTCGAGCCGGCCGGATCCGACCACACCGGTCTACCTGTTGTCGTTCGGCACCTACCTCGTCGGCAGTTTTCTGTGCCATCAACGCCCGGAACGATCGTTTTTTCTTTGGGGATCGCAGATGCCGGTCTGCGCGCGATGTGCCGGCATCTACGCTGGCGCGGCGATCGCGGCGATGGCATGGCCATTCGTGGGTCGGATGAAGTCTTTTCGCTCCAACGGCGTCCCGTCTCGGCCCGCGCGCGAAGGCGGCGCGCTCCGTTCAGCCAGGATGTTCTTGATCGTTTCGATCGTCCCGGCAGCCGCGACGCTGGTGTATGAGTGGACGACCGGCGACATGCCCGCGAACTCGATTCGCGCCCTGTCCGGCCTGCCGATCGGCGTCGTCGTCGCATGGATCGTGCGGTCCGCGGCGCCGGGAGCGGCCGAGGGGATGAGGTAAACTAGCGGCCGTGCGCGCCACCGCCGCGGAAGAGTCGCAATCCGGCAACCTCGTGCTGTTGTGCCTCGCATCGTGGGCGATTCCGGGTGCCGGACACCTGTGGCTCGGACGGCGGAACAAGGGGCTGGTGTTTCTCGTCGCGCTGCCGCTGATGTTCGCGATTGGCCTGGCGCTGCGCGGACGCCTGTTTCCGTTCGATTTCTCGGACCCGCTGGTGTTGCTCGAGGCGCTCGCGGATTTCGGCATGGGCGCGACCTACTTTCTGTCGAAGGCGCTCGGTTACGGGGTCGGCGACGTGCGGGCCGTCACCTACGAGTACGGCAACGCGTTTCTCGTCGTCGCCGGACTGCTGAATCTGCTCGTCGTCATCGATGCCTACGACATCGCGCTGGGGAGGAAGTGAGTCCCGGTCGATGCGAAGCCACCTCCTGCTGTTGATCCTGTTTGCGTTCTTCGTCTCGCTCGTCTTCGCGGCGATCGCCAAAGACGACGTCAAGGAGCAAATCCGCTACGGCGGCGCGATGTTCGCCGGCTTCGTCGTGTCGGCGATCGTGCTCGGCTGGCTGATGTATCCGTTCCCGCTGTAGAGTCGAGCCATGGCCTTCGACACGCTTCTCCTCGAGCGCGACGGCGCTGTCGCCATCCTGACGATCAACCGGCCGCAGGTGCTCAACGCGCTGAACTCGCAGACGCTCGACGAGCTGCGCCGGGCGATCCTCGATCTGAAGCAGGACGAAAGCGTGCGCGCGGTTATCCTCACCGGCGCCGGCGAGAAGGCGTTCGTCGCCGGCGCAGACATCAACGAGCTCGCGGTGCAGACGCCCACCAGCGGGCGCGAGTACGCGCTCGCCGGCCAGCATGTGTTCGATCTCGTCGAGAACATGGGCAAGCCGGTGATTGCCGCCATCAATGGCTACGCGCTGGGCGGCGGCTGCGAGTTAGCGATGGCGTGCACGCTGCGGCTTGCCGCCGACACCGCGAAAGTCGGACAGCCCGAAATCTCGCTCGGCCTGATTCCCGGCTACGCTGGCACGCAGCGGCTGCCGCGTCTGGTCGGCAAGGGCCGGGCGATGGAGCTGATCCTGACCGGGACGCCGATCGGCGCCGACGACGCGTTTCGCATCGGTCTCGTCAACCGCGTCGTTCCGGCGGCGGAGCTGATGGCGTCCGCGCGCGCGCTGGCGCAGCAGCTGGCGCGGAGCGCGCCGATTGCGATGCGATACATCATCAACGCCGTCAACAAAGGCGTCGAGATGCCGTTTGCCGACGCCAGCCAATACGAGGCCACGCTGTTTGGGTTGGTGGCGTCAACCGACGATATGCGTGAGGGCACGGCTGCGTTTCTGCAGAAGCGCAAGCCGGAGTTCAAGGGCAAGTAGATGGACACGATCGAGGCGAGCGGGCGGGCGGCGGGTTTCCGTTTCGCGCTCGTGGTGTCGAAATACAACGACTTCGTCACGGACCGTCTGCAGGCCGGTGCGCTGGCCGCGCTGTCGTCGGCCGGCGTGGCGCCGTCGGACGTCACCGTGGTGCACGTGCCGGGCGCGTTCGAGATTCCGCTGGCGGCCCAGCACGCGGCCGAGAGCGGACGGTTCGACGCGGTCGTCTGCCTCGGTTGTGTCATTCGGGGCGAGACGCCGCATTTCGAGTTCATCGCGTCGGCGGTCGCGCACGGGTTGACGGATGCGGCGGCCGCGACCGGCATCCCGATGGCGTTCGGCGTCCTGACGACCAACTCGGTTGAGGAAGCGCTGGCCCGCGCCGGTGACGGCGCCGGCAACAAGGGGTACGAGGCCGCTATCGCGGCCATCGAGATGGCCGACGTCCTCGCCCAGGTGACGCGGCAGGCGGCGCCTCGGTCGTAACCGCAAAGGGATCGTGAAGAAGGACCCTCGCCACCGGGCGCGCGAAGCGGCGCTGCAGATTCTGTATCAGTGGGATGTCGGCCGCGGCGACGTCGATCGCGCCGCCGAGACATTTTTCACCCTGCAGTGGCCGAACGCGGAACCGCCGCCAGACTCGCTCCGCGCGTTCGCATCGGCGCTGGCGCACGATGCGGTCGAGCGTCTCGAGGCGGTCGACACGTTGATCGCAGAGACGGCGGCAAATTGGCGTCCGGAGCGGATGGCCGTTGTCGATCGCCTCATCCTGCGGATGGCGGTCTGCGAGCTCATGCGCGACCCTGAGACTCCGCCGGCGGTCGTGATCAACGAATCGCTGGAGCTCGCGCGCACGTTCAGCACCGAAGAATCGGTGGGCTTCATCAACGGGATCCTCGATGCGATTCGGAAGAAGCTCGAGAAAAGTTAAAAGTTAAAAGGTAAAAGTTAAAAGTTGAAATTCACAGTCACATTGAATTCATTGAAAGCTACGAAGGTTCAACTTTTAAGTTTTAACTTTCTATGAGTTCACACGACGAACAGGTTCAACAGCGGCGCGCGAACCTTGACGCGCTGGCGGCGCTCGGCGTCGACACGTATCCACGCTTGTTCGAGCGGCGGCACACAATCTCGGAGCTCGTCGACGCCTACGGCCAGCGCAGCCACGACGAGCTCGAGGCCGATCGCGTCGAGACCATCAGCGCCGGCCGCATCCTCGCGATTCGCGCGTTTGGCAAGGCGAACTTTCTCGTCCTTTCGGACGGGCACGCCAAGGTGCAGATTTATATCCGGCAGGACTCCCTGCCCGAGCTCGATTTCAAGATTTACAAGCTGCTGGATTTTGGCGACTGGGTCGGCGTGGAAGGACGGCTGTTCCGAACCAAGACCAACGAGTTCACAATCTGGGCCTCGCGTCTGCATTTTCTGGCGAAGTGCCTGCTGCCGCTGCCGGAGAAGTGGCACGGGCTCACCGACGTCGAGATCCGCTACCGGCAGCGCTATCTCGATCTCATCGTCAACCCGGAGTCGAGACGGGTGTTCGAGACGCGCAGCAAGGTCGTCGCCGCCATCCGCGAGTTCATGACGGCGCGCGGCTATCTCGAGGTCGAGACGCCGATGATGCAGCCGATTGCCGGCGGCGCGATCGCACGGCCGTTCGTCACCCATCACAACGCACTCGACATGGCGCTGTACCTCCGGATCGCGCCCGAGCTCTACTTGAAACGCCTGACCGTCGGCGGCCTCGAGAAGGTGTTCGAGATTAACCGGAACTTCAGGAACGAAGGCATTTCGACCCAGCACAACCCCGAATTCACGATGCTGGAGTTCTACGAGGCGTACGCGGACTATCAGGCGTTGATGCGGATGACCGAACAGATGATCGCCGCCGCCGCGCAGCATGCCGTCGGCCGCACCCAGGTGACGTTCGGCGACCATCAGATCTCGCTGCAGCCGCCGTTCGCGCGCCTGTCGCTGCGCGAGGCGGCGCGCGAGGCGGCGTCGCGGCGCCTGCATCGCGAGATCACCGATGCCGATCTCCGCGATCGGGCGACCGTTGCCGGCCTCGCCGCCCAACTCGGCATCGAGGTCGACCCTGGCCACGGCGCCGGCAAGATCACCACCGCCATCTTCGAGGCCTGTTGCGAGGCCGCGCTCATCCAGCCGACGTTCGTGTACGACTTCCCGACGGAGGTGTCGCCGCTGTCGAAGCAGAAGCCAGGCGATCCCGACACCGTCGAGCGTTTCGAGCTGTACATCGGTGGATTCGAAGTGGCGAACGCGTTCAGCGAGCTGAACGATCCGGACGAGCAGCGGCGCCGCTTCGAGGCGCAACTGGAACACCGCGCCGGCGGCGATCTCGAGGCGCACGCCATGGACGAGGACTACATTCGTGCGCTCGAGTACGGGCTGCCGCCAACTGGCGGGGAAGGTGTCGGGATCGACAGGCTGGTCATGCTCCTGACCAACAGCCCGTCGATCCGGGACGTCATCCTCTTCCCGCTCATGAGGAAGAAAGAGTAGCGATCAGCTCTAGGCGATCGGATTTCAGCCCTCAGCTGTCGGCTGTCAGCGAGGTTCGTGCCCGAAGCAGTAAGCTGAGAGCTGATAGCTGATGTCTGGTAGCTAGCTGGTAGCTGAACGCTTCATGGATCTACCCTTCGAACTGCACATCGCGCTTCGTTACCTGCTCGCCAAGCGGAAGCAGGCCTTCATCTCGGTGATCTCGCTGATTTCGACCCTCGGCGTGACGGTTGGCGTCATGGCGCTAGTCATTGCGCTGGCGCTGATGACGGGACTCCAGGGCGAGATCCGCGACCGCATCCTCGGAGCGAACCCGCACATCTACGTCTGGAAGACCAGCGGCATCGCCGACTACCGTGCGGAGTCAGATCGGCTCCGGCAGTTGCCGCACGTCGTCGGCGCGGCGCCGGCGATTCTCGGCAAGGCGATGGTCAGCAGCGTGAGAAACCCGGATTTCGTCAACCTCACCGGGATCGATCCGACGCTCGAGGCGAGCGTGTCGGATCTGAAATCCGCTCTGCAGACCGGAACCCTGGATGCCCTCAACCCGTCGGGTGACGACAGCGCGGGCGGGATTCTGCTCGGGAAGGATCTGGCGCGCAATCTGGGCGTCGCGGTCGGCGACTCGGTGTCGGTCGTGACGCCGGAAGGGACGCTGTCGCCGATGGGAATGATTCCGCGCGCGCGGCGGCTGCGCGTCGCCGGTACATTCAGCCTCGGGCTCTACGAGCTCGATACGAGCACCGGCTTTGTCGCCCTTGACGTCGCGAAGCGCCTGTTCGGGAAGGAGCAGGCCGACCTGATCCAGTTGCGCGTCGACGACATCCTGGCGGCGCCGGAAATCGCCCGGTCGATCACCACGCGTCTAGGCGATCAGTATCTCGCGACCGACTGGACCGAGATGAACCGGTCGTTCTTCCAGGCGCTCGCGCTCGAGAAGATTGCCATGTCGCTGACGATCGGGCTGATCATGATAGTGGCCGCGCTCAACATCGTCGCGTCCCTGATCCTGCTCGTCATGGAGAAACACCGCGACATCGCGATTCTGAAGACGATGGGCGCCAACGCGAGGAGCGTGACCGCGATCTTCGTCATGCAGGGCGTGATCATCGGCATCATCGGCACCGCCGTCGGCGCGACCGCGGGCTACGTCCTGGCGTCGATCCTCGATCGGTACAAGCTGATCAAGATTCCGATGGACGTGTATCAGGTGTCGCACGTGCCCTTCAAGGTGCTGCCGTTCGACCTGGCGATGGTCGTCCTGGCCGCGGTCCTCGTCTGCCTGGTCGCCACGATCTACCCGTCACGTCAGGCGGCGCGCCTCGATCCCGCGCAGGCATTGAGATATGAGTAAGTCTGAAGTCGGAAGTCTGAAGTCTGGAGCCGAGTGCTTCGGACACGGACGCTTCAAACTTCAAACTTCAAACTTCTGACTTCGATGGCGTTTCTCGAAGCCCACGACATCGTCAAGAGCTATCCCGTCGGCGGGACGCTGCTGACCGTGCTCCGGAACCTGGATATCGAGGTCGCGGCGGGTGAGATGCTGGCGATCGTCGGCGCATCAGGGGTAGGAAAGAGCACCCTGCTCCACGTGCTCGGTGGGCTGGATCGCGTCGACCGTGGGACCGTCGCGATCGGGGGGATCGATCTCACTACCCTGCCGGATCCCGAGGTCGTGGCGTTCCGCAACCAGCGCGTCGGCTTCGTCTTTCAGTTCCACCACCTGCTGCCGGAATTCAACGCGCTCGAGAACGCCGAGATGCCGATGCGCATCGCCCGGATGGCCCTCACGGAAGCCCGCCCGCGCGCGACCGAGCTTCTGCAGCGCGTCGGCCTTGGCGAACGGTTGCATCATCGGCCGGGGATGCTGTCAGGAGGGGAGCAGCAGCGGGTTGCCGTCGCCCGCGCGCTGGTGATGCGGCCGTCCGTCCTGCTGGCCGACGAACCCACAGGCGATCTGGACGAGGCGACCGCCGATTCGCTGCACCTGCTGCTCCGCGAGATGCATCAGGCCTACGGTCTCACCTCGATCATCGCGACGCACAACCCGCGGCTCGCGGGAGCCTGCGATCGCGTGCTGCGCCTTCAGGAAGGACGTCTCGTTGCTACAAGTGTTTGAGCACTTCTCTGGCGGCGCGTTGACCTGACGCGATCGCGCACTCGACCGAGGGCGTGCCTTCGGTGTCCTGGCCGGCAAACGAAATCCGTCCCAGCGGAGCGGCGGCAAGGCGGCGCGGCGATCCGCTTCGATTCCTGCCTGTCCCAAACAGGTGCCCGGTGACCGGCATGATCATCGCGTGGCCCCAGCGATACAGGTAGATGGCTGACAGATCGCGATCGACGTCGAAGGCCGTGCCAGCCATGATGCGCGCGAGGTCGTCTCTGAGCGATCGTTCGTAGTCGTCAAACGGCGTCTCGAGCAGCTTGAAGCGCTCGGACGCCAACTCGTCAGGGCCGGCCGTATTGCCTCCAAAGAAGGTGAGGACCGTCGGGCGATCGCGCTCCGTACGCCGGGGTGTCGCCCAGTCGGCGATGACGAAATCGGCCCAGTACTTGCTGCCCCACCAGTACTGGTTGTACCCGAATCCGGCGTCCACGAACGGCGCGGCACTCCTGACCGCGACATTGGCGACGACGACCGGCACGGTATTGAACGTTTTCCACGCGTTCTTCCGGCGCTGGTCTGCGATGTGGTCGACGAGATGCTGCGCCGTGTGTGACCCGCCGGCGAGCACGATGGCTTTGGCGTTCGCGCGGTAAAACTGCCCATCTTTGTGGTAGACGACGCTGTCCTGATCGGCGCGGAGAACCGTCGCGTCCTGTCGAATGCGAACCGTGTCGGCCGGTCGGTCGAGCGCGTCGGCCTGCACCGGAGTGGCCATGGCTTCGCCGGGAACCGCATCGCCGTTGAGCCATTTGATCAGCAGCCGCGCCAAGCCGGCGTTTCCTCCGGGGAAAGCGAAGGGCGCGGCGTACTCGCCAGCCAGAAAGCAGATGCTGCTGTGGGCGTTGACCTGCTGCGCCGTGCCGCCCAGTGCGTCGACCGTATAGCGCGTATAGAAGTCCGAGACGATGGGGTTGCATCGCAGCTCGCGGACGAGATAGTCGTGGAGCGACATCCGCGAGAGGTAGTCGTACTTCGCGTCGCTGTCATCGGGGGGATCGGTCGGGGCGCCGTCGCGCTCCTGCCAGGCTGCGAATTCCTCTTTGCACCGCAACAGCTGACGGACGATCTCGGACGGATAGGGCAACGTCGCGGTGCCCTTGCCGTACGCGTCGAGATGCCAGCCGCGACGTCCCGGCACGATACCCGGTGTGTGCTCGTCGAAATAATAGGAATAGAACGGCGCCGCCACCTTGTAGCGTTCCCAGTCGAGGCCGATTGCACCATAAAGCTCTCGCTGGAAATCAGCGTACGGCTCGACGCAGTACGAACCGGCGGTCGACGCCATCACGGGCAGCGACGGTTGATCGTCGCGCCGAGCGTTGCCGCCGAACTCGCTGTTTGCATCGAGAACCAGAACGCGCGTGCGCGGACGTTGCCGACGCAAAAAGAAGGCTGTCGACAGCCCGGACACGCCGCTCCCGACGATGACGACATCGTAGCTTCCACCGTCTTCTCTGATTGCGAAGGTACCCGAGTCGGCGTCACACCCCTTCGCCAGCGTCACGACGGTCCGCGAGAACGTGAGCCGTCGATCGCGCATCCAATGGGCGACGTTGAACGCGCTCGGGAGATTGCCGCCGCGCAGCGCTCTCGGATCCAGCCCGATGGCGCCGTCGCAGCCGTTCTGGCCGCGCTGCCCGGCGAGAAGCCGGGTTGGCGATGACTGGCCGACGGCCAGTCCGCCCGCAGCGATCAGCATGCCGTTGAGGAAGTCTCTACGCGAAATGGTCGGATGGCTCATACCGTCGGCGCTCCTGACGCGAGGTCCACGGGATGAGGCCGCGCGCTCTGCTGACGCTCGCGCATCCGCGCATAGACACCGGAGGCACACACCAGTTCCTCGTGCGTCCCCGATTCGACGATGCGTCCCCGCCTCATCACGACAATGAGATCGGCGTGGGCAATCGAGTCGAGGCGGTGAGTGACCGCGATAATCGTCCGATGGCCCGCGAGTCGCCTGAGTGTTTGTGCGATTGCCGCTTCGGTGTCGGGATCGAGTGCCGATCCCGCTTCGTCGAGGATCAGGATCGCCGGATCGCGCACCAGCGCACGCGCCAGCGCAATCCGCTGCCGTTCACCCCCGGAAAAGAGCCGTCCGCGATCGCCCATCGGCGAGTCGTACTGACGCGGCAGCCGCACGATGGCGTCGTGGATCTCCGCGGCCTTCGCGGCGTCCTCAACCATGGCGTCGGTGGCGCCGGAGCGGCCGAGCCGAATGTTCTCGCGGACGCTGGTGTCGAAGAGAAAGTTCTCTTGGAAGACCACGCCCAGCTGATCTCGCCAGGAGCGCTGCTGTAGTGACCGGAGGTCGGTGCCGTCGACCAGGATCGCGCCCTCGGTAGGATCCTCGAAGCGCAGCAGCAGGGATACCAGCGTGCTCTTGCCGGCTCCGCTCGAACCGACCACGCCGATGAACGCACCGCGGCGGATGCGCAGGTCGACGCAGTCGATGACCGTCCGGCCGTCGCGTGTCAGCGTAACCCCCGAGAACTCGAGGACGTCGCCAAGCGGTCGTGCTGGTCGCGCCAACGGCAAATCCGCAAGGCCGTCCGGTTCGGCAAGAAACTCGTCGATCCGCCGCAGACCGGCGCGAGCAGGCAACACGTCGCGCGAATACTGGCTGGCATACAGGAGCGATGTGTTGACCGAGAGACAGAGCGCTTGAAATGCAGCCAACGTCCCGATGCTGATCGTGCCGTTGAACGCGCGCAAGATCCCGATGCCGATGACCAGGACCTGCACGAGGAGCATGCCGATCATCGCCGACTGGTCCATGAGCGCGAGGAGAAAGTTCACGCGCACACCGCTCGCGAACAGGTCGCCATCGCTCATCAGGAAGCCGCGGGCGGTATGCTCCTCGAGGTTGTAGGCCCGCACGACGCCGTGACCGGATATCGCCTGATTGAGGGCGTCGAGTGTGACAGCCTCACGCCGGCGGCGCTCGTAGCTCTCGGTCGTGGTCGTGGGTGCCAATCGGGCCGGGACCAATGCGCACCAGGGCCACACCAGAAAGGCTATCAGCGCGAGCCGCCAGTCGAGCGCGAACAGGACGGCCGTCCCGGTCACCGCGTCGAGCGCGGGCATGAGGCCCCACGTGACCGACATCACCAGCGCCGCCTCCAGCGCGGCCAGATCGCCCGACGCGCGCGCCAGCACGTCGGCTGCTGGCACGGTGTTGAAGTAGGAAACCGGCAGCCGTTGAACCTTGTGGAAGATGAGGAAACGGATGTCGCTCACGATCTGGCTTTGAAGGTGCGCGTACAGCCGTCCGCGCTGAATCGACACGAGCGCGGCGACGACCACCGCGACCGACAGCGCGGCAAGGACGAACGCTAGGCGCTGGCGATCCCTGGGGCCCAGTACGTTGTCGACGAGAGACCGGAAACTGACCGGGACGACCCAGAACAGGGCCGTCTCGAGGAAGCAGGCAGCCAGAATGACACCTGCGGCGGCCTTACGGGATTGGCAGTGTGCCCAAATCCGTACAAGGAACGCCCACAGGGGCACCGCCGTGCGATCCGGGTCGCGTTTCCGCGTGCGCCTCGTCACGGGTCTTGGGGTGGAAGGTCGGAGTCTATCTCACGTCGGGGGGCGTCTAATAGTGTGATGGGTCGGGAACCCTAATGCAGACAGAGAGTTAAACTCCTGTATAATGTCTGTCAGATCCAACACCCCAACGCCAATGTCATCGGCTTTCACGTAGGTACCCTGGATGTTCGAACGGTACACCGAAAGGGCT
>Ga0157375_10001922_pt1 | contig 17874 bp, 23 predicted proteins | sample M35metaG_FD_115311 | JGI IMG/M metagenome (GOLD analysis project Ga0157375, IMG submission 115311) | Miscanthus rhizosphere microbial communities from Kellogg Biological Station, Michigan, USA - M3-5 metaG | ecosystem: Host-associated > Plants > Roots > Rhizosphere > Soil | place: USA: Michigan... | reverse complement strand
TCAACCCCGAGCACCTCGAGGCCGTCACCCCGGCCGAGAACCGACGCCGTCAGGCCGCCGCGATCACCCACTGCCCGTCCGGGCACGACTACACGCCGGAGAACACCCGCGTGAGCATCGACCGCAACGGCCACCGTCACCGCAAGTGCCTGGCATGCGCGGCCGCCACGTCGCGCCGCTACCGCGCCCGTCACCGCTGACCGAGCAACAACCGCAGGGGCCCTCACGATCACCGTGGGGGCCCCTGCCGCGTGTCGGGGGCCCATCGTCCCCGCGCGCATACCATTGACCCATGCCGTCACCCGAGGGACTCGAGAACGCCGCGCAGCGACGCGAGAAGATCATGCTCGCCGTGCACGTGTCGGTCAGCGACAACGGCTACCCGCCGACCCTGCGCGAGCTCGCGGACACCCTGGGCGTCTCGCGCCGGCAGATCGCCAAGGACGTCAACCGCCTCGCCCGCGACGGCCTCATCACCCACTCGCCGGGCCTCGCCCGGTCGCTCCGCATCCTGTAGCTCTGACGGCGCGACGTTAAGGTCCCCACTGTGGGACCTTCCGCGGCGTGCTTCCAGACACCGCCCTCGCGATCCAGTCCTGCCGCGGCTGCTACACGTGCCGCGACACGGCCGACCACTACGGAGTGTCCCGCTCGACCGTGCGTCGACTGTGGGCCCTCGTCGACGACGACACCGAGCTGCCCGAGCCGCCGAACCTGACCGGCACGCAGATCACCGCGTCGCTCATCCTCGCCGACACGCAGATCCTCCTCGACCGCGGACACTCGCTCACCTACGTCGCCCGGCACTTCGGCGTCACCCCGAAGCGGATCCGGGAGACCTTCATGGCCGCCGGCGCCCGCTACACCGTGCGCCACGACGCGGGGGTGTATGCCGCGTGAGCGACCTCAACCTCGTCCTCGCAACCGCCGTCATGGGTGACGGGCCCACGGACGTCCAGCGGCGCGTATTCGCGTCAATGGGCATCCCCGAGGACCAGTGGCAGGAGAGGTTCCTACGGGACGCCCTGCGCCCTGAGACGGGGCCCTGTCTGCAGCTGCTCTCCCGGGTGGACCGTCTCAACAAGGGGGGCCTGTGAGTAGGCACTCCTCCCGGGGGTCTGAATGGGACGCCCTCCGCCTAGAGGTACTGGCACGGGATCCTCTGTGCACGTACTGCAAGGCGAGGCAGTCCACACAGGTAGACCACGTCGTGCCCAAGGCTGACCCTTCATCACCAGGTGACGTACTCACCAACCTGGTGGGTGCATGCCAGCCCTGCAACGCACGCAAAGGATCGAAGCAAATCACACGCAAGACATGGCTCAACCCACGATGGATCAAGTAGCAACCCACTCACCACCATCGTCGGCCGCGAGCTCGTTCTTCTGAGCGACCACCATGACCCCGCCCCCAATCTGGATTCTCACGCGCGGCTCATGAAATATCCGGGATCGGCCGCACCGGGCGACGCAAGGGTACGCACTGTGCGACCTTCCGCGGCGTGCACACACCTGACACGTCTGAGGGCCTGACCTACTCCGAGTCCGTCGACCGATTCCTCGCCACCGCGTCGTGGCTGACCGACGAGGACCTGCCCGCGGTCACGGCCCTCAAGATGATCGCCCTCGAGCTCGACACGGGCGCGTTCCAGGCCGCGATCGTGAGTCAGTTCGGGCTCCACTACCGGGCGCTGCTCAAGCGCAAGCCGGCGGTCGTGCCGACACAGGATCCGCTCGAGGCGCTGCTCGATGGCTGAGACCCGCGCGCTCGACCAGCGGGACCCGTCGACGTTCCGGTTCAACGGGCAGGCGTGGGCCCCTGGCACGTTCACGCCGCCGCTCTCCGAGGACTTCCCGACCCTCGGCGACGCGCTGCTCAAGTTCGTCGACCTCGCGTGGAGGGCCCCGGAGACCGTCGGCAAGTTCCAGCTCGACGACTGGCAGCGCACCCTCATCCGGCACGTGCTCGAGGTGTTCCCCGAGGGCCACCCTCGCGCCGGCGAGCTCCGCTACCGGCAGGTCGTCATCAGCCTCGGCCGCCAGAACGGCAAGAGCGTGCTCGGCGCGATCCTCGGCCTGTTCGGGCTCATCCTGTCCGGCCCTGGCCCCGAGGTCATCAGCATCGCCTCGACGGTCGAGCAGGCCACCATCGTCTACAAGCGCGTCAAGCACGTCATCGACTCCAACTCGACGCTCTCGGCGCGCTACCGGACGTCGACGACCCGCGGCATCGAGTGCACCGTCCCGGGCCGCGCCGGGTCCTACGTCGTCAAGACGAACAAGGAAGCGTCGCTGCAGGGCATCCCGGTCCGGCTGTGCATTTTCGACGAGGTGCATATCTGCCCGCCGGAGTCGTGGGACGCGGTCGTGCTCGGCAGCTCGGCGCAGCGCAACGGTCTCGTCCTGGGCATCACCACGGCCGGCGACCAGAACTCGACGCTGCTCAAGCGGCTCTACGAGGTGGGCCGGAAGGCGGCCGCGCTCGACGACGACCGCGACGACCGGTTCGGGTTCTTCCTGTGGGAGGCGGCCGCGCACCTGCGCCTCGACGACCCCGAGTTCCTCATCCAGGCCAACCCGTCGATCGCCTGTGGGCGCATGGACGTCGAGCAGGAGCTCAATGCGATCAAGTCCATGCCGGAGAACTCCGCCCGGCGCTACCGCGGCAACCAGTTCGTGTCGTCTGAGAGCTCGTGGCTCCCGTCGGCGCTGTGGCACAACGCACCCAAGGGCAACACCCCGGCCGGGCCGGTGGTGTTCTCTGTGGCGCGTGCGCTGAATTGGCGCGCGGCCACCATCACGGCGTCCGTGAAGGGCCCTGACGGGCGCGTGTGGACCGAGGTCGTCGCGTCGCTCGTCAACCCCAACCTCGACCAGCTCGAGGAGCTGTGCCACCAGCTGTGGCGCACCCTCAAGCCTCTCGCGTTCCTCATGGAGGCCGCGGACCTCAAGGACCTCGCGATGCGCCTGCGAGAGCGTGGGGTCACGACCGAGTACCTGACCAGCGCGCAGATGCTCAACGTCTGCTCGACGGCATACGCGCTCATCGCTGAGGGCAAGGTGGGCCACGCCGACGACTGGATCGTGAACACGCAGATGCCGAAGGCCGTGAGCAAGAACATCGGCGACGGGTGGAGGATCTCGCGCCGCGACTCGATGGGCGACGTCGACGCCGTCATGGCCGCGGTGATCGGCCTCTACGGGGCCGAGACCATCAAGCCGAAGTCGTCGGCGCTGTTCGTCGGCTGACGGCGGCCGCGGTCGTCGAGCGCAGCACACCGTCGACGCTCGACGACCGCCACGCGGCCCCACCGCGCGCCGTGGGCACTCCGGCGGCCGTCAGGTCCTCCGCGATCGCCCGGAGCGTCTGACCGGCCCCACGGGCGCGCACGATGCGCTCGACGACGTCGAGGGGCAGGGTCCGGGGTCGTCCGCAGTGGACACCCTCGGCCCGGCGCTGGGCCATGCCCTCGCGGGTCCGGGCGCCGATCAGGTCGCGCTCATACTCGGCCGCGGCCGCGAGCACGTGAGCCGTGAACTTCCCGGCCGCGTCCTCGGTGTCGAGGTTCGGGGACAGGAGGACGATCCGCCACGACCGGCGCTTGGCCCGGGCCAGTAGGCCGGCGAAGTCCGCGACCGACCGCGACACCCTGTCCAGGCGCACCGCGAGCAGCGTGTCGGCCCCTCCGGCATCGAGCCGCGCGAGAGCGTCCTGCAGCCCTGGGCGGCGCAGATCCTTGGCGCTGTAGCCCTCGTCGGCGACGACCTCGACGTCCCACCCTCGGCGCCCGGCCTCGGCGCGCAGGATCGCGCTCTGAGCGTCCAGAGACGCCCCGGTGTCGGCCTGCTCGGCAGTGGAGACCCGGACGTAGGCGAGGGCGAGGGGACGGTCTCGTGTGGGGCGCTTCGTCATGGTCCCCATAATGCCACCATACGAGAAGGGACCCCTTCTCGGACACGCCGGTGCGATTTCGGTGGTCGGGTCGAACCTATGTTCGATGACAGAACACGGGTTTTGGCGCAGGGCCGGGGTCTACCTCGGCCTCGTCGACGACGGCCCCGGCCCCTCGCAGACGCGAGCAGCTGGCACCGGGTCGACACCTCCGTCGCGCGCTGTCACGGCCGACACCATCACCGTCGACACGGCCCTGAGCATCGGCGCCGTGTACCGCGCCGTGAGCATCCTCGTCGGCTCCGTGGGCCAGCTCGAGTGGCGCGTGCTCCGCTCCGGCGTCGAGGTCCCCACGCTGCCCGCCCTGGCACGCAACCCCAACGTCAACGACACGCGCTCCGGCTTCGTCGAGGAGACCGTCTACTCCCTCGCCTGCCACGGCAACGCGTACTGGCGCCTGCAGCGGTCCTCGGCCGGCGCGCAGGTCCAGAACATCACCGTCATGGATCCGGCCCTCGTCACGGTGGTCCTCGACCCCGAGACCGGCAAGGTGACCTACGGGTACGCCGGCCGCGAGATCCCCGCCTACCAGATCAAGCACCTGCGCCTCATGCGCCGCCCTGGGCACGCCGAGGGCCTCGGTCCGATCCAGGCCGCCCGCGGTGAGCTGCAGGCCGCGATGCGACTGCGCCGGTTCGCCGACACGTGGTTCGACACGGCCGGTGTGCCCACGGGCTCGCTCACGACCGACATGGTGCTCTCCCCGGAGGAGAGCAAGGAGTTCGCGCAGGCGTGGAAGCGGTTTCTCGCCGAGAACGACGGCGTGGCCGTGCTCTCGCAGGGCCTCAAGTACGCCCCGGTGCACATCAAGCCTGCCGAGGCGCAGTTCCTCGAAGTCCAGGCCGCCTCGGTCGTCGCGATCGCGCGGCTGTTCGGTGTCCCGGCGATGCACATGCTCGCCGAGCAGAACGGCACGAGCAACACCTACCTCAACCTCGAGCAGGCGAACCTCGTGTTCCTGCAGACGACCCTCGCGCGCTACATGACCGAGATCGAGAACGCCCTGTCTGACCTGCTCCCGCGCGGCCAGAAGGTCCAGTTCATCGAGGAGGGCCTGCTCCGCATGGACTCCAAGGTCCTGTGGGACGTCCGCAAGATCCAGCTCGACTCCGGGGCCCGCACCCTCGACGAGATCCGCGCCGCTGACGGCCTCAAGGCGCTACCTGCGCCCGAGCCCGTCCCCGCACCCGATCCGGCGGCCGCTCCCGCGGTCCCGGGCGCTAAGGATCCGTCTGACGCAACCGTGGAGGCCGCGTGACCACCCTGACAGCCGTGACCGAGGGCCTGCAGGTCCGCGAGGTCGCTCTCCGTGCCACTGAGACGCCCATGGAGGTCATCGGCATCGCCGTCCCGTGGGACGAGGTCATCGACCTGGGCTACGCCCGTGAGCGGTTCGAGCGTGGCGCCGTCGTCATCGAGGGCGACGTCGCCCTGTTCTACGGCCACGACCACCGCGCCGGCGGCATGCCCATCGGCCGCGTCGTCGAGTCCCGTGCGACCGACGAGGGCCTCGAGATCCGTGCGCTCATCAGCGACACGGTCAAGGGCCGCGAGGTCCACCAGCTGCTCCGTGACGGGGTGCTGACCAAGTTCTCGATCGGCTTCGAGCCGGTCGACTACCGCGTCGAGGACGAGGACGTGCTCGTCCACACCCGCGCGGTGCTCAAGGAAGTTTCCGTCGTGCCGTTCCCGGCCTACGACGGCGCAACCGTGTCCGAGGTTCGCTCGGCCACCACACCCGAAGCAATGGAAAGGCAGGACGTCGTGGAGACGACCGACAACACCGAGGTCGCCGAGCTGCGCGACCAGCTGTCCGACCTCGAGCGCAAGCTCGCCGTCATCACCGAGCAGGGCGCCGGCATGCAGGCCGCCATGGCTCCGCAGTTCCGCTCCGGCGGCCAGATGCTCAAGGCTCTCGCGAGCAACGACGAGAAGGCGCGCACCGAGCTGCGCGACTTCGGCACCTCGGTCGAGGCCGACGTGACGCGCCCCGGCTGGATCTCCAAGCCGCTCAAGCTCGTGCAGGAGAAGCGACGGGTCATCAACCTGTTCAGCACCGCTCCGCTGCCCGCCACGGGCAACTCCGTCGAGTACCCGTTCGTCAAGACGACCACGGGCTCCGTCGGCAAGCAGAACGCCGAGGGCGACGCCCTGGCCTACATGGAGATCGCGCTCGACACGGGCACCTCGCCCGTCGCCACCTACGGTGGCTACTCGAGCCTGTCCCGCCAGAGCATCGAGCGGTCCGACCTCGCCTACCTCGACGCGGTGCTGCGCTACCAGGCGCTGCAGTACGCCAAGAGCACCGAGACGGCCGGCCGCACGGCGTTCCTCGCCATGACCGGCATCGCGCAGAGCTTCCCCAAGCTCTCGGTCGCCAAGGCCAAGGACTGGATCAACCTCGTCATCGACGCCGCGGCCGCGATCGAGGACACCTCGCTCGGTCTCGAGGCCGACTTCGTCTACGCGTCCCGCGACGTGTTCAAGGCGATCGCCGGTCTCACCGACAGCTCGGACCGCCCGATCTTCGCCCTGCGCGAGGGCTCGGTCAACACGGTCGGCGCCGCCAACCTCGTGCGCGCCAGCGCCAACGTCGGTGGCCTGCCCGTCGTCGTCGACCCCAAGGCCGCGCTCGGCACGCTCCGTGTCGCCAGCTCGGAGGCGTTCACGACCCTCGAGTCCGGTGGCGCCCCGTTCCGCCTGCAGGACGAGTCCATCGTCAACCTGACCAAGGACTTCTCCCTCTACGGCTACCTCGCCACGACCGCCAACGACCAGGGCGGCGTCGTGAAGGTCACGGTCACGCCCGAGGCGTGACCTGAGAGCCACTGAGAGCACCGAGGGGAGGCAGTCGGAATGAGTGCGACCACAAGCAAGCTCGCGTCCTACGTGGGCGCGTCTGAGGGCGAGCAGGGCGACATGATCGCCGACTGCCTCGCCGAGGCGCAGGCTCTCGTCGAGCGGTACAACCGCAAGGCGAACCCGGCATACGACGGGGTCACCGTGACCGAGCAGTACGTCGCGTCTGACGCGCCGGCGGTCATCGTCGACCGTGCCGTGCTCGAGGTTGCCGCCGATCTCTGGAACCGCCGCAACGCGCCCAACGGCGTCATGAACGCGCAGTTCGAGAACTTCGGCGGGGACCAGGGCGCCGCGGTGCGGATCGCCCGTGACCCCATGCAGGCCGCGTACAAGATCCTCGGCCGGTGGGTGTCGCCATGGTGACCCTCACCGAGTCCCGCACCGAGGTCGTCGAGGCTCTCGCGGCCGCCGGGCTCAAGGCCGCGGAGTACGTCGCCGAGACGGTCTCACCGCCCCTCGCGGTCGTCGTCCCGGGCGAGCCCTACGTCTCGACCCCGGCCGGCTCCGTGCCGTTCGGCCACTACCAGATCAACCTCTCCGTGCTGCTCATCGCAGGCAAGGGGACCAACAAGGCGACCGCCGAGTGGATCGACACGGCCGTGCTCACGGTCATCGACGCGCTCGACGACACCGACTTCGACCTGACCGAGGTCTCGCAGCCCGGTCAGGTCCAGCTCAACGGGAGCACCTACCTGGGTGTCGTCCTGTCCATCGTTCTCACCGCCCGACTGGGCTGACAGAAAGTAGAGGCCCATCGTGGCGAAGTTCAAGGGCAAGGACCTGTCGCTGACGTTCGACGCGCAGGAGATCAACGTGGAGGCGCAGTCCGTCGTCCTCCAGAACGAGGAGGCCGACTCCGACGCGACCACGTTCGCCGACCTCGCCAACGGCGCGGCCGTGCAGTGGTTCTTCGAGATCACCGCCACCTCCGACTACTCCGCGACCTCGTTCTGGTCGCTCCTGTGGGACAACGCGGGCAGCGACGTGCCGTTCGTGTTCAAGCCCTACGGCAACAGCGCCGCCAGCGCGTCGCAGCCGCACTTCACCGGCACCGCGACCGTCGTGTCGAAGCCGCCCGTCGGTGGAGAGGCCGGGTCGGTGTTCACCTTCGACTGCCGCCTCGACGTCGTCGGCGAGCCGGTCCGCAAGACCGTCTGACCATGCTGCTCGTCCGGGTGGAGGGGGACCGCGAGGTCGCCGCCGCGTTCAAGGCCATGGGGCTCAAGACCCGTGACCTGTCCGCGGCGTGGGACCGCATCGGCGCCGCCGTCAAGCATGACGCGGTCCCTCTCACCCCGACCCTGTCCGGCGCGCTCGTCAAGAGCGTCCGGCAGGGCAAGACCAAGAGCTCCGCGACCGTGCGGGCCGGGTCGAAGAAGGTCCCGTACGCCGGGGTCCAGAACTACGGCGGCTACCACAACATCGCCGCCAAGCACTTCCTCAACATCGCGCTCGAGCAGAACGCCGACACGGCCGAGCGTGAGGTCCGCTCCGAGGTGGAGCGGATCGCCCGAAACGTCGGACTCACCTGAGAGAACAAGGAACCGCGCCATGGCAGAACAGTCCAGCCACATCATCGACCAGCTCACCGCCGCTGAAATGTCCATCGCCGAGCGCACCGCGGGCCTGTCCGTGGCGACGCTCGAGGACCCGAACTTCCCCAAGGTCGACCTCCTCGGCGCCCTGGGCTGGGTCTACGCGAAGCGGAGCGACCTGACGCTCTCGTTCAAGGCGTACATGGAGACCCACACGCTCACGCAGATCACCGAGGAGCTCGGTCTCGCCGACGTCGACGACGACGTGGACGCCGAGGGAAAAGCCGCCTGAGACACCCGTATGAGGACCCGGCTGAGATCGCCCGTGAGCAGGCACAGGCCAAGGCCGAGTTCTGCCTCGCCACGGGGGTCTCACCGTCCGAGTACGAGCAGCTGACGCAGTACGAGATCAACGCATTCGTCCGACAGGCCAACAAGAACCAGAAGGGGTGACCAATGGCCGGCAACAGCACCATCGTCGTGCGGGTCCTCGGCAACACCCGGGGCCTGTCGAAGTCGCTCAAGAAGGCCAACGAGTCCCTCGGTGGCCTCGACCGCACCGCGCAGGGCATCACCTCGTCCATGAGGGTCGCCGCGATCGCGGTGGCCGGTGTCGGCATCGCCGCTGTGGGCGCCGGCGCGATCGGCGCCCTGGCTCTCGCCGCGATCCCCGCCGCGCTCATCGGCCTGGGCATCCTCGCGGCCGCGCAGTCCGAGCAGGTCAAGACGGCGTTCTCCGGCCTGTCCGAGCACGTCACGGCCAAGATGAAGGAGATCGCCAAGCCCCTCGAGCCCGTGCTCGTGGCCGGTGCCGCGAAGATCCAGGCCGCGTTCGACAAGCTCGCCCCGTACCTCGAAAAGGTGTTCCAGCTCGCGGCTCCGGCCCTCGGTCGCATGTTCGACCTGCTCGGCCCGCTCGCCGACAAGCTCGGCCCCATGCTGCTCACGACGTTCGAGAAGGGCCTGCCCGTCCTCGAAGCGTTCGTGCAGGGCCTCTCGCCCATCGTCGACGGCCTCGCGGGGTTCTTCAACAACCTCGACACCGGGACGTTCACGGCGTTCGTGAGCGCGCTCATGACCGGCATCGGTGGGCTGCTCCCGCCCCTGGGCAAGATGCTCACCGCCCTCACCCCGATCGGGACCGCGCTCCTCGAGACGCTGCTCCCGGCCCTCGCCGACCTGTTCACGTGGGTCGCCGAGAAGCTCGCTCCTGCGATCCAGGACCTCACGAAGTGGATGGGCGAGCACCAGTCCATCGTCATCGGCGTCGCGGCCGTCCTCGGTGGGCTCGTGCTCGTCGTCAAGGGCATGCAGCTCGCGATGTCTCTCGCCTCCGCGGCCATGGTGATCTACAACGGCGTCGTCGGCACGATCTCGGCCGCGACGAAGGTGTGGACCGCGATCCAGACCGCGTTCAACATCGTCATGGCCCTCAACCCCGTGACGCTCGTGGTCATCGCGATCGTGGCCCTCATCGCCGCGGTCGTCCTGGCCTACCAGAAGGTCGATTGGTTCCGTGAGGGCGTCGACAAGGCGTGGGCGTTCATCAAGACGGCCGCCAAGACGTTTTGGGACTGGCTCACCACGACCATCGGCGACGCCGTCACGAAGATCTCCGGGTGGTTCACCTCGATCAGCACGTTCTTCACCGACCTGCCCGGCAAGATCACCGGGTTCGTGACCGGCGCCGGGACGTGGCTCGTCGACGCGGGCAAGAAGGTCGTGCAGGGGTTCATCGACGGACTGACCGGCATGTTCGGCACCGTCAAGGACAAGCTCTCCGAGCTCACCTCGTTCCTGCCCGACTGGAAGGGCCCCGCGCAGCGTGACAAGACGCTGCTCACCCCGGCCGGCAAGCTCATCATGAAGGGCCTCATCAACGGGTTCGACAAGAGCATGCCCGCGGTGCGCAAGTCCCTCGCGGTCGTCACTCGCGAGATCGGCGACTACGGCTTCACGGCCGGTGGCACCACGCGGCTCAAGGTCGACCGTGTGAGCCTCGCACAGGCCGCGCAGGGCGGTGGGGGCGCCAACACCTACAACATCACCGTGCAGGCGCCTGTGGGCTCGTCCAGCGCCGATATCGGGCGTGAGCTGACGAAGTACCTCGCGGCGTTCGAGAAGGCCGGCGGGAGGCGACGCGCGTGACGGCTACGGCATACGTCAAGCAGTGGGCGCAGGCGACCTACGGCGGCGTCGAGACGGTCCTGACGTTCAACCTCGCGGCCGCGGCCACCCCGGGCAACGTGCTCGTGATGATCGCGGGCACGAAGGCCGGGACCGCCATGGCCCGGCTGTCCGGCACCTCGCAGGTGTGGTCGCAGACCTACCGCCAGAACGGCATCCACGCGTTCACCGTCCTGACGCACGTCGTCGGCGCCGGTGAGGGCTCGACCTACGGCTTCACCGGCGGCACGACCTCCGACCAGGAGCCCGTCGACGGCTACCTGCTCGAGCTCACCGGCACCGACCTGTCCCGTGGGCTGTCCCTCGCGGTGTCGTCGGCGTACGACGTCAAGAACCTCACCACCGGTGTCGTCGACGCCGTTGCATCGTTCCAGCCCGGCTCGCAGCCGCCTGACGTCCTCGCGGTCACCCTGGGGTTCCTCACCGGCTCGTCGAGCGCGGTGTCGATCACGCAGACGTCCGCGGGGCCCGGCGACGTCACCCTGACGCAGCGCAGCACCGGCGGCCCGTCCTACACGGCCGGGACGACCCGCTCCGCGATCTTCCTGCGCGAGCTCACCGACCTCACCGTCGACTCCACCGTCAGCGGCGGCCGCATCACCGCGACCCCGGCCGCCGGCGGCATGCCCATGGACCGGATGACCGCGGGCGTGCTCATCCTGCCGCTCGGCCCGGTCACGACCGTCGCCGACGCCGCGTTCAACGTCGTCCAGGACGACGGGGTGTGCACGTTCCAGCCCGCCCGCACCGACGGCACCCACCTGTGGACGTTCGGCGACGCCACCGCGACCTCGACGACCGCGTCCCCGACGCACACCTACGTGCCCGGCACCTACACGGCCACCCACAAGTGGACCGACTCCAAGGGCGTCTCGGCCACCGCCACCAAGACGTTCACCGCCCGCGCGGCCGGCGACCGGATCAAGGCGATGAAGGACGTCGTCCGGCTCGAGGTCTCCACCGACGGCGTCACCTGGGCGGACATGATCGCGACGTGCACGCAGGTGTCGGCGCGCCGGGAGATCCTCGGTGTCGGCACCCTCAACGCGACGTTCAAGGGCTCGACGTATGACCCGGCGACCCGGACGACGTTCGCGATCGGCAAGCGCATGCGGCTCATGGGCCTCGACGCGGGCACGTGGAAGCCGCTGTGGGTGGGCCGGATCTCCGAGGCGCGACTCACCGGCGGCAACGTGCGCGTCGAGGGCGTCGACAACACCGCGATCCTCGACCGCACCGGCTACCAGGACTGCGTCCGATCGTTCGCCGAGATCGGGCCCGCGCTCACCGCGTCGGGCCTGACCTACACCGCGCCGACACAGACCTCGCCGTTCGTCGTCGCGCAGATCGCCAAGGGCACCGTCCTCGACCAGCTGCTCATCACCCGCGACACCGTCAAGGGTCACGCGTGGGTGGCCCGGGACGGCTCGGTCAAGGTCATGACGACCCGGCCGGCCACCATCGCAGGCGTGTTCGCCGAGAGCGCCTACTCGCAGCTCACCGTCGAGCAGAACCTCGACCAGGTCGTCAACGACGTCACGGTCAAGTTCCTGCGCTACCTGCCGAACTCCGGCGCGTGCGAGCCGATCGAGTACGGCCCGTTCCGCGCGGCGTCCGTGGGCATCACGACCGTCGGCATGCGCAGCGCCACCTACACCATCGTCGGCGCCGTCGAGGACCCGGCCGCGATCCAGAGCTACGGCAACTCGATCACGACCGCCAACGGGGGCAGTGTCGTCGCCCCGACCGCGCTGCGCTTCCCGATCCGCAAGACCGGCGACGTGTCGACCTCACGCGCCCTCGTCGACCTCAACGACCTCGTGACCGTGACCAACGCCGAGAAGGCGATCAACCGCAACATGCGGGTCGCGACGGTCGCTCACGAGATCACGCCGTCGACGTGGCAGGTCGACCTCGAGCTCGACGTCGACGGGTACGTGGCCCTGCCGATCGAGACGACCGAGCCGACGGGCGACACGCACTCGCACTTCCTCGAGCAGCTCTACGACGTCTACACCGACAACACCGGGTCGGGGCCCTCGGACGGGTCGGTGCTGACCTACCGCGCCGAGCCGGACCTGTGGCTCGCGGAGGCGGCGCCCGTCGACACCGGGTGGGTGACGTGCACCCTCAAGCCCGGGTTCACGTGGCAGGGGACTGCCGGCTCCGAGGCGATCCAGGTGCGCAAGCGCGGGAACGTCGTCTACATCAGAGGCGCCGTCAACGGCACCGGGTTCCCGCTCTACCCGGCCACGCCCACCGTCGCGACGCTCCCGCCCGGGTTCGCCCCGACCAAGAACGTCGTCAACAGCTGCGGCGTGTCCAGCGGCAAAGCCTCGGCGGTCGCGTTCATCACCTCCGGTGGTGACCTGCAGATCCGGCCCAACGACGTCGCGTCCGGCTACTACTTCTTCGGCGGGTTCACGTGGACCACCGACTGACCAACCGTTCCAAGAGAGGGGCCCGCCGTGGCTGACAGCACAAACGGGGTGACCGTCACCTCCATGGACCCCATGGTGATCGACCGGCTCGCCCGCATCGAGACCAAGCTCGACCTGCTCGCCGAGACCCGCACGGCCACTGAGACGCGTCTGGCGCGCCTCGAGCGGTTCATGTGGACGGCCATGGCTGTCGGGCTCACCGGAGGCGCTCCGACGGCTGTGGCGGCGTTCCAGGCCGCGACGGGGAAGTGAGGGGACACCATGCGTAAGGACCTGCGCTGCGGCCGCGGCGAGACGTTCTCGCTGCCGCTGCGATACCGCGACGCGGCCGGCGATGGCATCGACCTGACCGGCACCACCGTCGAGCTGCGGACGTTCAAGCCGACCACCGGCGAGGCGCTCGAGACCTACCCGGCCGTCGTCGACGACCAGGGCGGCATCGACGTGCACGTCGCCGACGAGGACACCGCCACGTGGCCCGTGAAGGCCGCGTACCGCATCGTCCACACCGACAGCGCCGGGGACGAGCGTTGGCTCGTGTGGGGGGCGCTGACGGCGTTCTCCGGGGTCGACCTGTGACGGTCGAGCTCGTCGACCAGGACACCCTCGTCATCACCGCCCCGGCGGCCGCGGTCGTCGAGGTGGTCGACCGTGACACCCTCGTCGTCACCGAGCCCGCCGGCGCCCGTGAGGTCCTCGTCATCACCGAGCAGTCGCCGGAGGTCGTCGAGATCCTCGGCGGCTCCCGTGGCCCTGCCGGACCGCCCGGCGAGGGTGGGGGCGTCAGCCTGCCCGCGGGCGGCACTGTCGGCCAGATCCTCGCCAAGGCGTCCAGCGACGACGGCGACGCCGAGTGGACGTCGCTCCCGGCCTCGATCAAGGCGCAGCTCAACAAGCAGGCGTATGCCGGTGGGCCCTACGCGATCCTCGAGTGGGAGTCCCGGCCGTACCGAGACACCATGGAGGTCATCGCGCCGCACGTCGACACGTGGCGCGCGCCCGGTGTCGAGGCGCAGCGGCTCGCCGCCGACGGGTGGGTGCTGACCGGCAAGGGTGGGCTGTTCCGGCTCAAGCTGTACCTCGACTTCTACGTCTACGGCGGCGCCCTGGCAGTCGACGAGTACGTCACCATCACGCTCACCATCAAGGAAGCCGGCGGCGCCAACGTCTACGCCGAGGTGTTCAACTGGCCGGCCGGTGTCGCCGCGTACTCGCAGAAGGTCGCCGAGGCGTGGATCCCGATACCGGACACGTTCGGCACCCTCGAGTGGCAGGTGAAGGTCGGCACCAGCAAGGGCGCCACCTCGACGGCGTGGCCCATCGGCCCGTACATCGTGTTCGACCTCGACCGCGTGGCCGGCTGGCCCGTGCCGTGAGACTCCCGTAACCCCTGAAAGGACCCCACCGTCATGCCCGATCTTCCCGTGCTGACCGTCACGCAGGCGCAGCTCGACCGGCTCGTGGCCGCGTTCCCCGGCGCCACCCTGACCGAGAAGGCCGACGCCTACAAGGCGTGGTCGACCAACAACCTCATCGACTTCGTGCAGGCCGTGGAGACGCGCAAGATCGACGCGGCCGCCGACACCGCCAAGGCCGCGCAGATCGCCGCGCTGCTCGCGTCGCTGCCGCCGCGTTCGACGTACTGGCCCGTCTGAGAGCTCCCGGCCCGGCTGCTGTTGGCGCGGTCGGTCGGGCCGGTGACATGAGTGAGGCCCCGGGGCCAGCACCCCGGGGCCTCTGCCAACCCACACGCGGCGCGGAAGGACGCCGAGGTCAGAGGTTCACAGACGGCCGGCTCTACTGTCCACCGGTGCGTAGGGGGCCGGGGACTAGCGCGTCACCGGTGACGTCGCGTCATGGGTGACGTCAGGGGTTGCACGCCGTGCACGTTTTGCAGGTCGTTACGTACCCCAATGTCCGAGTTTGACCTAGGGACACCAGTGTCTCTAGGCGCTGACCTGCGGCGATGCCGTGCAGAAATTTGCACCATGCCTCGGGACACAGGAGTCCCGAGGCGCTGACCTGCGGATACGTGGTGTTTGCGCAGGTCAGGCCCTCGAGACACTGCTGTCCCTAGGGGGGGCGTGGGAGTCCCTACATGAACTAGAACCACCTAACTAGATCCAAGTCTTTTCTTGAATAAGAGCGTGCTCGCTTCGCTCGAACACGCCCACCCGGCTCCGCTTCGCTCCGACCGGGAGGGCGCGAGTGTGTCCTCGAAGCCAAGACGACACGACAACCCGACGACGAGCTCACTCTCGTCTCGGCTGAGAAAAAGCAGCCATGAGCAAGAGGTCAGATCCTCGCGTAGGCACCGCTCACTCCCAGCAAGAGACGCAAGGCACCGCGGGGGTGCACTCTCCGGGTCCTGGCATCACACACGCACGCGCGACACGCCGTCCCTCGGTACGAGTGGACACAAACGTCATGGGTCGTGTTACGTTCTACCCACAACAGCAAACAGCCCGCCCCGAGATCAACTGCCAGGCTGATCGAGGCGGGCCGTCTAGAAAGGCACTACCGCCATGGTAACCACCATCACCGACACGAGCACCACCGAGAACGAGGTCCGTCGTCGCACGCTCCCGTTCTCGCAGGTCGCCAACGACGTCCTCACGGACCTGCGCCTCTCCCGCGACGCGCGGTTCCTCTACACGATCCTCGTGACCTACGCCAACGGCAGCCGCGAGTGCTTCCCGTCCCGGGCCAAGCTCGCGATCGAGATGGGCACCGCGGGCAGCCCCGTCTCCGAGAAGTCCGTGAGCCGGTGGCTCACCGAGCTCCGCAAGGCCGGGTGGCTCAAGGTCACCCTCCGCTACCGCGAGGACGGCTCGCGCACCTCCAACCTCTACACGCTGCTCGACGCCGAGCACTTCCCGTCGGCCGCCGAGCGACAGGAGCGGCTCGACACGGCCCGCTCCATCGGATTCTGAGAGGCACGCACCATGACCACGAGCAAGATCACCGCGGCCGTCACCAGCGACCCGACCCTGTCCCTCAACCTCCGAGGCGCGTACGCCACCCTCGCGGCCCTCGCCGACGAGCACGGCTCGTTCCGGGCGTCCCTCGCCACCATGGCGGCCGCGCTCGGCGTGACCCGGCGCACGGCGTCCCGCATCGTGGGCGACCTCGAGAAGGCCGGGCTGCTCGAGGTCCAGGCGCACCGCGGCGCAGAGTCCGGCTACCAGCTGCTCCACAAGTCCTGACACAGGTCGAGGGCCGGCACTAGGAATGCCGGCCCTCGGATGACAACCCCACCAGATCCGAACCGAGTAGAGGAGTCACCCCAATGATGCCACGCACCGACCCCACCGCCCTCGTCGACGAGGTCGACACCGCCACCGCCCTCGCGGCCGTCGTCACTGACGGCCTGGGCAAGTCCGCTCTCCGCGGCTTCGTCGACGACGTGTTCGACGTCATCGCCGCCTCGCACGACCTCACCGTCCGCCAGCTCGAGGCCCGGACGTGCACGCGCCGCACCGCCGTCCGCCGGGCCCGGAAGCTCTGCCCGGCCCGCTGACCACTCGATCCCCGAGGGCCTCCGCCACCATGGCGGGGGCCCTCGTTCGCGTCCCGGGCCGCTGACGGCCTGTCAGGGGCCTCTAGGTCCCCGAAGTAGGACCCTGCCCTTTCAGGCCGGGAGACGGCCGCCTGGGTGGTCAGGATGGGCACAAAGTGCAGTCCCTACGCGCGCCCGTGCGCGCAGCCGTGCACGTGCGCCCGCGTTGGCGCCACTTTTCGCCGTCCGGCCGGAAGTGCAGGAAGTGCACTGTCCAACCTGTCCAACCTGTCCATCACGCGTGTGCGGGCATGCAAGAGGCCCCACGCGTTCCTAGCGCGTGGGGCCTCTCTCATGGGGTGGTGGTGGGCGGCCGCTACTCGCCCGTCTGTGGTGGTGGGTGGTCGCTGTTCACCCGTCGCCCGGGTCTGGCACCCCGGGAGTCTCGTCGTCGTCGATCCACTGGACGCGGCCGGCGAACCGCTCGTCGCGCCACTGCCGCGTCTCGTCGCTGTTCGCCCACTCGGCCTGCCGGTCGGCCTGCCGCTCGGCCCGAAGCCGAAGCTTCGCGCGCCGCCACTCGGCGTTGACCTCACGCATCGCCTCGCGTCGCTGCTCGATCAGGTCCTCGAGCTCGGCGACCGCGAGGCGCCGGGCCTTCTCCTCGCGGGTCACGAAGAACACCGTCAGGGGCTCCTCGCCGCCGAGCTCGCGCACCTCGCGGCGCTGTTCCTTGACCCGCTCGTTCCAGTCGGCCCGGGTCCGCTCGACGTCGCGCTTCGCGTCCCGGAGGTTGTCCAGGGCGGCGAGGTATGCCGCGCTGTGGGGCCGCTCGTCGTGGACCTTGCCCTTGGCCTGGGGCCGGTGGGTGACGCGCCACGCGGCCCGGTTCTTCGCCCGACGCGCAGCCTTGGCCGCTGCCCGCTCGGCCCGCGACGGGACCTCTGTCTGCTGATAGATCCGCTCGAGCCGGACGCCGCGGTCGTCGACCAGCTCGTCGATGCACTTGACCGAGACACCCTTGCGGATCAGCCCGGGGGCCTTGCTCTCTGGACGCTGCCACTTGCTCATGTCCTCGAAGGTACGCGCATGGGGACCATGCTGTCTAGGGGTGGGATGCGCGCGCGCAACCGCGCCGAGAGCGCGCCCGAAACGCCCCGGAATGCGCGCCGTGATGCGCGCCGGCGCGCGCGCCCGATGCGCGCCGAACGCCCCGAAATGTGCGCGCGCCGTGCTCAACGCGCCGCGCCGTGCGCGCCGAAATGCGCGCCGGGCGCGCGCGCCGAGAGGACAATCCCGCGCGCGTGCGCGCGCGCATGCGCGCCCTAATGCGCGCCGTAGAGCGCGCCCTGGACCGCGCCGGGCGCGCCCCTCACCCACACCCGGCTCGCCGCGCATT
>Ga0157375_10001919_pt1 | contig 17881 bp, 17 predicted proteins | sample M35metaG_FD_115311 | JGI IMG/M metagenome (GOLD analysis project Ga0157375, IMG submission 115311) | Miscanthus rhizosphere microbial communities from Kellogg Biological Station, Michigan, USA - M3-5 metaG | ecosystem: Host-associated > Plants > Roots > Rhizosphere > Soil | place: USA: Michigan... | reverse complement strand
GTGGCGCTGGCCGCGGCCGCCGACCTCGCGGCCACCCTGCTGGTACCGGTGGCGGCCACGCTGGACGCGGTGGTCCTCGGGGGCGACCGTCGGTCGGTCGACACGGTTCTCGCCGACGTACGGCTGGCCCCGCTGCGGCCGCTGGTCGTCCCGCCCCTGCTCGACGTACCGGATCCGCGAAAGACGGTGCTCGACTCCGCGCCGGCCCGGTTCCGGGCGGTCCGGATCGTGCTCGTGGACCCGCCGGCCGCCGCCGGAAGGACCAGGCTTGATAGCCCTAATGGGTGATCTTGTCCCATCAGCAGGCAATGTCGACCACCCCTGACCCGGCTGCTCCGTAGCGTCCCGCCCCAGTCGAGGTCCGGGAAAGGGCGCACGTGACGAAGGTCGAGATCCAGGCTGTCGTTGCCGGCGACCAGCGCGAGGAGGCGTGGAAGCTCTACCTGCAGTCGTTCGACGAGCTGCGCTACCTCGCGGTCCAGCGGCACGTGATGTACGGCGGGGAGTTCGACGCCGTGATGGCCGACCCGCTCGTCGACAAGTTCCTGGTCTGGGGTGACAACGGGTCGCTGCAGGGGCTCAGCACGATGACCGCGCACCTGCACTCGATGCCGCTGGTGTCGCCGGAGTACTTCGAGCGGCACTGGCCGGAGCGCTACGCGGCGGGGCTGGTCTTCTACATCGGCTTCCTCGGCGTGCACCCGGACAGCCACGGCACGGGAGTGTTCGGTGACCTGGTGCGGGCCATGACCGAGCCGGTGGCGCGGCGCGAGGGTCTGGCCGTGATCGACGTCTGCACCTACAACAAGGACAAGCTGCACCTGCCCCGGGCGATCCGCTGGCTGGCGTCGACCTGGGCGTCGCACGTCGAGATGGCCGACATCGACGCGCAGACCTACGTGGGCTACGACTTCGCGCGGACCGGCTGAGGCAGCACGAAGATGCAGTCCTCGGCCGGCATCGGGCGGCCGAAGTGCCAACCCTGGCCGAGCTGGACGCCGAGCTGCTGGAGCAGCACCCGCTGACCCTCGGTCTCGATGCCCTCGGCCACGACGTCCAGGTGCATGGCCAGCGACATCGCCACCACCGCCCGGACGATCTCGGCGTCGTCGGCGTCGTGCTCGATGCCGGCCACGAACGCGCGGTCGATCTTCACCTTGGACACCGGGAACCGGCGCAGGTGGCCCAGTGACGAGTAGCCGGTGCCGAAGTCGTCGACCGCCAGGGTCAGCCCGAGGTCGCGCAGCCGGTGCAGCAGCGTGGCGGCCACGTCCTCGTCGGACATCATCGCGGACTCGGTGATCTCCAGGACCAGAAGGCTCGCAGGCAGGTTCAGGCGCAGCAGCTCGGCCTCCACGTGGTCGACCAGCGAGGGGTCGCGCAGCTGGCGGGCCGAGACGTTGACCGCGACCCACAGGGCGGGCAGGCCGGTCCCGGCCCGCTGGTCCCGCCAGCGCGCGGCCTGGCGGACCGCCTCGGAGACCACCCATTCGCCGATCTCGACGATCAGCCCGGTCTCCTCGGCGATCGGGATGAAGTCCAGGGGAGAGACCAGGCCCAGGCTCGGGTGCGCCCAGCGCAGCAGCGCCTCCGCGCCGACGACCTCGCCGGTCTGCACCGAGACGATGGGTTGGTAGTGCAGCAGGAGCTCGTCGCGGGCGAGGGCGTAGCGCAGGGCCAGCTCGGTCTCGACCCGCTGGCGGACCGAGTCGTGCATCGACGGGTCGAACACCATGCACCGGCTGCGGCCCGCACCCTTGGCGCGATACATCGCGGTGTCGGCGTCGCGCAGCAGGCTCTCCGCGCTGTCCGGGCCGGCAGCGCCGCCGTTCGCACCGGAGCCAGCCAGCCCGATGGACACGGTCGTGACCAGCGCGTCCTCACCCGGCAGCGGCTGGCGGAACGCCTCGACCACGGCGGCCGCGAGCTCGTCGCCGCCCGGGGTGTGCGGCCCGACGTAGCGCGCCAGCACGAACTCGTCGCCCCCGATCCGGGCCACCACGTCGGTCGCGTCGGTCACGCTGAGCAGGCGCTGGGCGGCGAGCCGCAGCACCCGGTCGCCGACCTGGTGCCCCCAGGTGTCGTTGACCAGCTTGAACGAGTCGAGGTCGAGGAACAGCACGTCGACCCGGTCACCAGCGCGGTCGGCCCGCACCAGCAGCTCGTCGACCACCTGGACCAGCCGGGCCCGGTTGGCCAGCAGGGTCAGCGCATCGTGGGTCGCCTGGTAGGCGAGACCCTCCTGCGCCTTCGCGTGGGCTTGCACCGCGGTCACGGCCCGGAAGAGCAGCAGCAGCGCCAGCAGGCCACCCGCGGTCGCGCCGATCCAGGTGGACGGTGAGTCGTTGTTCCACACGAGCACGATCGGCGGGACCAGGAGCATCGGCACGAGCAGGCCGACCCGGCCCCGGGACCACGCCTGCACGGGTCGCTGCTGGACGGCGGACAGGACGCGCATCGACGGGTGCAGCGCGGCCGCGCCGAACAACGAGAAGGCGACCACGAACGGCAGGTCGAGCAACGGCGACCCGACCGTCTTGCCCTCCGTGCCGATCAAGGCGTAGCCGGTGTCGCCGATCAGGATGAACACGACCGAGATGGCCAGCAGCCAGAAGGACGTCACCCGGCGGGCCGAGGTCCAGGACAGCAGGATCGCGACAAAGACCATCACCGCGTCGATCACCGGGTAGGCGCCCTGCACGACGGCGAACTCGGAGAAGCCCGCGTTGCGCGCGGTCGGAAGGGTGAAGGCGACGAGGGCCAGCGCACTCACCGCGACCAGGACGATGCTCCCGTCGACGACACTGTGCAGCCGCCGGTCACCGGCCTGGCGGCAGCGCAGCAGCCCGACGAAGCTGGCCGTCGTGGCGAGGTACCCGGACAGGGTGGCGACATCGGCGAGCGGCGCGAGCGGAAGGCCGGCCAGGACCTGCCGGAGCACGGCCCCGACGATGAACGCGACGCAGGCCAGGGAGAAGAGCAGCCACGGGTAGGACACCTGGGGCCGGTTGCGCTTGCGGCCGACGGCAGCGGCGATCGCCGCGCCGGCGCCCATCACGGCGACGGGCGCGGCGGCCAGGTCCCCTGAGCGGAGCGCGACCAGAGCCACCACCATGGCGCCACCGAGCGCGCAAAAGCCCCAGGCGACTCCTTCGCCGAGGGCTGGCGCTGCTCCGCTGCTCGCGGGCTGGCTCACCGACCTGCCTCCTCTGTCCTTGTGGACCATCGGTGGGAAGGCCTCGTTGGTTGAGCCCAACCGGCACTCGCGTCCGGACATCGACGGATCTGGTGCATCGGAACCCCTCAGGCGTCGTGGGAGGCTGCTCCGATGACCGAGAACGAGGTGCTGGTGCTCGGGGCCGGTCCGGCCGGGCTGGCGGTGGCCGGGTGCCTGGTGACCCGTGGGGTGCCGACCTCCGTGCTGGACGCCGGCGCAGCAGTCGGTGACTCGTGGCGGCAGCGCTACGACCGGCTGCACCTGCACACCCCGCGGATCCAGTCCGGGCTGCCGGGGCTGCGCCCGCCGCGGTCCGGCGGCCGCTGGCTGGCCAAGGACGACTATGCGGCCTACCTGGCCGGGTACGCCCGCCGGCACGGCATCGAGCCCGAGCTGGGGGTGGTCGCCGAGCGGGTGGACCGGACCGGTGACGGCTACACGGTCTCGACCGACGCCGGTCCGCGCCAGGCGGCAACGGTCGTGGTCGCCACCGGCTACCAGCGGGTCCCGGTGGTGCCCGCCTGGCCGGGCACCGAGAACTTCCGCGGTGAGCTGCTGCACTCCTCGGGCTACCGGTCACCGGCCCCCTACCGGGGCAAGCGGGTGCTTGTCGTCGGCACCGGCAACTCCGGCGCCGAGATCGCCGCCGACCTGGCCGAGCAGGATGCTGACGAGGTCTGGCTGTCCTGCCGGACCCCGCCGCACGTGATCCGGCGGCAGACCGGACCGATCCCGACAACGATCCTGGGCATCCCCAACCAGTACCTGCCGGCCGGCCTGGTCGACCCGGTGAGCCGGCAGCTGGCCCGGCTGACGGCGCCGGACCTGGCGCCGTACGGGCTGCCCCGGCCGACCACCGGCCTGAAGTCCCAGTTCCTGCGGACCTCCGTCGTGCCCCTGATCGACGTGGGTCTGGTGGCCCAGCTGTACGCCGGTCGGGTCCAGGTCGTGCCCGCGGTGGCGTCCTTCGGGGCGGCCGGCGTCGTGCTGTCCGACGGCCGCGAGCTCGAGGTCGACGTCGTGGTGGCGGCCACCGGCTACCGACGCGGGCTCGAGGACCTGGTCGGTCACCTGGGGGTGCTCGACGCCGACGGCGCGCCGCGCGTCCATGGCGCCCGGACCCACCCGGACGCTCCGGGGCTGCACTTCATCGGGATGCTGCCGACCATGGCCGGGATGCTGTTCCAGATCAACCGCGACGCCCGCGCCACCGCCCGGCAGATCGGGCGGGGACGCGGGCGTTAGCGCGGGTCAGCAGCGTGACCAGGCCTGCCCGGCTCAGCTGGCCAGGTCGAGCAGCTGGGCCCGGGCCTCCGGTTCGCGAAGCTGGGCCAGCGCGGACTTCTCCAGCTGGCGGATCCGCTCGCGGGTGAGGCCCACGTGCCGGCCGATCTCGTCCAGCGTGTGCGGGCGACCGTCGTACAGGCCGAACCGCATCCGGACGATCAGCGCCTCCCGCTCGGGCAGGGTGTCGATCACCCGCTCGAGCTCGCCGGAGAGCTCCTCGCGCTCGACGACCTCGGAGGCCGCGGGCGCGATGGCGTCCAGGACCAGGTCGCCCAGCACGCTGCCGCCGTCGTCGCCGACCGGGGCGTCCAGCGAGACGGGATCCCGGCTGACCCGGCGCAGGTCGGTGACCCGCTCCGGCTTCTGACCGGTGACCTCGGCGATCTCCTCGGCGGTCACGTCCCGGCCCAGCCGCTGCACCAGCTCGCGCTCGGTGCGGGTGACCTTGGCCAGCTCGTCCAGGACGTGCACCGGGAGCCGGACGACCCGCGACTGCTCGGCCATGCCGCGGCCGATCGCCTGGCGGATCCACCAGGTGGCGTACGTCGAGAACTTGAAGCCCTTGGTGTAGTCGAACTTCTCGACCGCCCGGATCAGGCCGAGGTTGCCCTCCTGCACGACGTCGAGCAGCGCCATGCCGCGGTGCGTGTGCTTCTTGGCGATGGAGACGACCAGCCGGAGGTTGGCGTTCATCATGTGCAGCTTGGCGGCCGCACCGTCGGCGGCTACTGCCGCCAGCTCGGCTCGGTCGTGCCCGGCGAGGGACGCCGGGTCGGTCCCGCCGCGGCGGAGCAGCTCGGCGGCGTAGACGCCGGCCTCGATCCGCTTGGCCAGGTCGACCTCGTCGGCCGCCGTGAGCAGCGGGGTGCGCCCGATGGCGTCCAGGTAGCCACGGACCGGGTCGGCCGGGGTGCCGACGGCGTCCAGGTCGGGCTCGGAGACGGCGGTCTCGGTCATGGTGATGTCGGTGGTGGGGATGTCAGTGGTGGTGGTGGGCATGGTGGGTCCACCCCCTTCGGGGTCAGATCAATCGGTGATGCCATCCACAACAACCGGAGGGCCCCTCTGCTTCCGTGCCGCCAGCGGTCCTCGGGCCGCCGGCCAGCGTGGCCTGGCCCGGGGCGGACCAGGTAGCGGTGCGTGCAACATGACCGTTACCGGTCCACTTCGGCTCGGGCCGCAGCCTCGACCGGCCTGGGCCCAGCCCCTTCGGCCCTGTGCGCGGCGATCGGCAGCGCTAGAAGGCTTCGGCGCTGCCGGAGACCTGCAGCTTGCGACGGGCCCGCTCGTAGAACGTGGTCCGGCCGAGCCGGACGACCTTGCCGGCGCCGGCGTCGACATGGAACGCCAGGTCGTCGCCGGGCCCGACGTGCCCGGCGACCTGGCCGTCCACCTCGACGGCGAGGCGGCCACTGGAGCCGAGGACGCGCAGCACGAGGTTCTCGTCGTGGTGCAGCATCAGGGCCCGGTTGAAGGTCGAGTGCGGCGCGGCCGGGATCACGAGCAGCCCCTCGACCCGCGGGGACACGATGGGGCCGCCGGCCGAGAAGCTGTATGCCGTCGACCCGGTGGGAGTGGCCACCACGACCGCGTCGGCCGCGTAGCGGACGAACGGCTCGTCGTCGACCAGCACCTCGATCCCGGCGACCCCGTCTCCTGGCACCCGGACCAGCGCCACGTCGTTGTAGGCGACCGTCGGCGAGCCGTCCAGGAAGCAGGTGACGCTGGCCCGCGCCTCGTAGGTGAAGTCGTGCCGGTCGATCGCCGACAAGGCGTCCGGCAGCTCGCCGAGGTCCACCTCGGCCAGGAAGCCCAGCCGGCCGTTGTTGACGCCGAGCACCGGCGTGCGGGCGAGGTGGGCCAGCCGCATCGTCCGCAGCATGGTCCCATCGCCTCCCAGGGAGACGAGCAGCGAGGACCGGCCGGCCAGCGCTTCGGCGGCTACGGGGACGGCGGCGCAGTCGATCCGGCCGACCTCCTCGACCAGCCCGAGCACCGGGAGCTCGTGACCCGCGGCCCAGTCGAGCAGGGTCGTGATCGCCTGGGCCGGCGCGCGGGACGGGTGCAGCACCACACCGACCGACTTCAGCATGCCCACGGCCGACACCCTAGGCGCGAGGCCGCCCCGGGATCAGTGTTGACTGGAGGCCGGTCTCCCGACGAGAGCATGAGGTGAGCACGGTGACGGAGCAGGACCCGGGCACGTCGTACGACGACGAACCCGCCGAGGACGACGGCGTGCTGGACCCGTCCGACTCGCTGGAGACCGACGACCTCGCGGCCGACGTGCTGGACACCGGCATCGACGCCGGCGAGGGCTACCGCGGCGCCACCCGGTTCGGGACCACGCTGGACGAGGAGCGCCGCGGCGAGAGCCTCGACCAGCTGCTGGCCGAGGAGGAGCCGGACCTCACGGCCGACGACGAGTGGTCCGATGAGGACGACCCGCGCGACGACGACCGCACCGCCGAGCCGCGGTCCGGCCGCCTGGTGGCGCCCGACGAGGGTGCGCACGGCGACGAGGAGACGAACTCGGTGGCCACCGACGTCGGCATCGACGGTGGCGGGGCCGCGGCCGAGGAGGCTGCCGTGCACCTGACCGATGAGCCGCCGTTCAGCTGAGCCGGCGGCTCCGGAACCGGCGCCACCACAGCCGCAGCGACCTTCGCCGGGTGGTCGTCCGGCCCCGGTCGGCCTTGGCCCGCAGGTGGGCCGCGATGTCCCGGAGCTCCGCCGCGCGGTGCCCCTGACCCGACTCCTCGACTTGGTCGGCCAGCACCTCGATGTCATGGCTCATCGCGCGCTGGTCCTGCGAACGCCCCACGTGTTCCCTCTCGTCGCCCTGACAACGACGTCGGGGCTCGGAGGTGACGGTCGGGTGACGGGTCAGGCGAGGTCGGGGACGGCCGCCTCGATCGCGTCGCAGACCTGACGGACCACGGCGACCCGGGCGTAGCGCTTGTCCTCGGCCGGGACGACATGCCAGGGCGCCGCCGGGTGGTCGGTGCGCTCGAGCATCTCCTCGACGGCGGCGACGTAGTGCTCGTGCTTCTCCCGGTTGCGCCAGTCCTCGTCGGTGAGCTTCCAGGACTTGAGCGGGTCGTCCTTGCGCCGGTCGAACCGGCGGGCCTGCTCGTCGGGGGAGAGGTGCATCCAGAACTTGGCCAGGATCATGCCCTCGGCGACCAGGGTGCTCTCGAAGCCGACGATCTCGTCGTACGCGCGGCGCCACTGCTCCTCGGTGGCGAACCCCTCGACCCGCTCGACCAGGACCCGGCCGTACCAGGACCGGTCGAACACGGCCATGCCGCCCCAGCCGGGGAGCGCCGGCCAGAACCGCCAGAGGAAATGGTGCCGCTTCTCGTCGTAGGTCGGGGCGGCGAACTGTGACACCCGCACGTGGCGGGGGTCGAGGTGGTCGACCAGCCGCTTGATCGCGCCACCCTTGCCGGAGGCGTCCCAGCCCTCGAAGACGACGCACAGGGGCGGCCCGATCTCGCCGCCGATCTGGCCGCCGAGAGCGAGCCGCAGCCGCAACAGGCGTTCCTGCTGCGCCGCGAGCTCCTTGTCCTCCTCCTTGCGCGTCAGGCGCAGGGTGAGGTCCACGTCGTCGAGTCGGCCCACCGGGGCAGCCTACGGTCTACGACCCCACGGTCACGTACGGCGAGGGGCTGACCACCGGGGTCGGCTCCGGCACGTTGCGCAGCCCGATCACGAGCACTGCGATGCCGACCAGCAGCACGGCGGCCCCGCCGCCGAGCGCCGTGACGGCCACGGGCGTGAGCCACGGGAGGTGCAGGCCGAACTTCCCGTCCGCGTGGATGCCCGGGGTTCCGTCGGCGTTCATGACGACCACGCGGTACCTGCCGTCGTGGAGGTGCCAGCTGGTGGCCGCTGAGGTGGCACCGCTGGACCGGGCGACCCAGAAGTCCTGGTCGACCGGTGGCGCGAGCCGCGCGGCCCCGCCGCGGACCGTGGTCTCCAGGTGGAACGGACCGGTCTCGATGTCGTCCACCGTCTCCACCGAGGCGCCCGCCAGGTACCGGTCGACGTCGGCGGCCGGTCCGACACCCACGAAGACGGGTCGGTCCGAGCCGGTGACGGTCAGGTCCAGGGCGGGGTGCCCGAGGTGGGCGCGGTCGAAGTCCTCGATGTCGGCCCGGTCGGAGACCAGGGCGGACGTGTCCGAGGTCAGGGCGTGCTGTCCGGTGGACAGGGTGCCGTCGGTTCCGGCGATCGCAAGGGTTGCGCCGCCCGCGATGGCGGTGACAGCGCCGCCCGCTACCAGGACGACCCCTGCGGCGATCAGGGCGGTGCGCTTGCTCATGGGAGTTCCTTTGTCGGTGACGTCGTTCGCTTGGCGCCGGCCGTTCGGCCCGGCTACTCGACAGTGCCTGCGCGGCGCGCCCGCACCCAGGGGGCGGGCCGCCGGGTCTGCAGGGGCGGGCCCACCCGGCGTACCGGCGGCTTGCCCCACCAATGCCGCAGCGAGGTGAACCAACCGCCGCCGCGCCCCGTTCCTGTCGCGACCGGGAAACACCGACACACGCGAGGAGCGGTCATGGACACACGTCGGACTCGTTGGTCAGGAGCTGCCGTCGCAGCCGGGGCCCTGGGGGTGGCCCTGGTCATCCCTGCGGGCCAGGTGGGCGCCGCCACGGGCGACACCTACCAGGTGCGCAACCTCGTCTCGGACGTGCCGGGGGTGGCGCAGGTGACCGACCCGCACCTGGTGAACGCCTGGGGCGTCTCCTTCTCGGGCGCCTCGCCGCTGTGGGTGTCGGACAACGAGAAGGACGTGGCCACCCTGTACGCGGGAGGCGTGCACGGCGGCACCCAGACGATCAACCCCCTCGTCGTGAACATCCCCGGCGGCGCGCCGACAGGGCAGGTGTCCAACCCGACCACGTCGTTCGTCGTGCACGGGTCGGACGGCTCCAGCGCACCGGCGCGGTTCCTGTTCGTCGGCGAGAGCGGCCACCTGTCCGGCTGGGCCCCCACCGTGCCGCCGCCTCCCCCGTCGACCCAGGCCCAGGACGCCGTGGTGACGCCTGGCGCCGTCGACAAGGGCCTGGCGCTGGGCATGACCGACAACGGTCCGATGCTCTACGTGGCTGACTTCTCGGCCGGGACGGTCGACGTCTACAACGGCCTCTTCCAGCGGGTGATCACGGCCGGCAACTTCCAGGACCGGAAGCTGCCCGACGGGTTCGCACCGTTCAACGTCGCGGTGCTGGGCGGCAAGGTCTACGTGACCTACGCCAAGCAGGACGCCGACCGCGTGGACGAGGTGGCGGGTGCCGGGATGGGCCGACTGGACGTGTTCAGCCTCGACGGGCGCCTGCTCGACCGGGCCGCGGGCCACGGTCAGCTGAACGCACCGTGGGGACTGGCGATCGCGCCGGCGGGTTTCGGGGCGTTCAGCGGCGACCTGTTGGTCGGCAACTTCGGTGACGGCCGGATCCACGCGTTCGACCCGAGCAACCTCGTCCCGACCGGGGTCGTGAGCGGTGAGGACGGACGGCCGGTCAGCATCGACGGTCTCTGGGCGCTGCAGCCCGGGAACGGCACGGAGGGTGGCACCGACGAGGTGCTGTTCACAGCAGGGCCGCAGGACGAGAGCCACGGCCTGCTGGGGTCCTTGTCGGTCAGCGACTGACGGGACCTGACTCGCACGAGTCCCGGGGCGCGGCGGGGGCCCCGGGCCTCGTGCGTGGAACCATCGACGACGTGATGATCGGCGACTTCCCGCCGCGTTAGCCCCGGGCTCTGGCCGTCCCCGCGAGGTCGGCCAGTATCGCGGGGACGTGGTTCTCGGTGAGCGACAGGTGGCCGTGCTCGTCGAACAGGTGCACGGTCGCGCCTGGCACGTGTGCCGCGAGCCACCTGCCGTGGGCGAACGGCACCATCAGGTCCTGCGCGCCCTGCCAGATGCTGACGGGCACGGTGATGTCGGTGAGGTCGAAGCCCCAGGGACGGACGAATGCGAGGTCGTCGTCCCGCCAGCCGCCGATGCCGTTCTCGAGGGCCTTGTGGAAGCCGTCGGCGTAGTAAGCAGCAACCGCGCCGGTGAGGACCAACCTGTCGACCTCGGACACCAGGCCGCCGAACGCCTTGACCACCTCATCCGGCGCGATGGTGCGCAACTCCTCGCCGAGGGGCTCGAGGAACTGCGTGAGGGCGTCGGCGCCTTTCATCGACAGGCTGAACTCCTCGATGTTCTCCGGCCCCATGCCGGCCATGACGTCGAGGCCGTCGGCGTCCCACGGCGCGACACCCGCGACCGACGCCGCAGCCACGCACCGGTCGGGCAGGAGTGCTGCGCAGGCGAGGGCGTGCGGCCCGCCGCCGGAGTGCCCCATCGTCACGAACTCGGTGGCACCCAGGTAATCGAGCACTGCCACGGTGTCCGCCACCACGTCGGCCACCGATCGTCCTGGCTGAGGTGTCGACCGGCCGTAGCCGGGACGGCCGTAGGTCACCAGACGCAGCCCGTTGTCGGCGGCGGCTCTCGTCGTGGGCGCGTAGGGGACGGGCCCACTGGGCGTACCGGTGTGGAACACCACGGGTAGCCCGTCGGCGGGGCCGCTGACGAGGACCTCGAGCTCGCGGCCCTCTCCCGCGGGCACCATCACGTCGATGTCTCGCCGGCAGCCATGTGCGGAGCGTAGGAGGGCCAGGCCCGACCGAACAGGTCGATACCGTGATCGAGCCGCCCCGACGGGATCTCGTAGCTATCGCACGCAGGGCTTTGGCCTCTGTCGAGCAGACGGAGATCAGCCGAGAGTGGTGATCGGGACGAACATCGACCGGGAGCACGAGCATGTCCGTTATGAGTAACCATGAGGCGTTGGCAACCCTGCACTCCGTCGACGGCGTGGGCGAAAGGTCTAGGCGTGGCAGGCGCCGTTGATCGTTGTCTTGAGTCGAGGCCCGACAGACCGGTCGGGCCGACAGTGAGGAGGGGAACCGCGATGAAGGCGTCCGTAGGTGACCGGATCGTGATTGCGTCCAACCGCCTGGACCATCCACTTCGGGATGGAAAGATCGTCGAGTGCCGGCATGATGACGGAACCCCGCCCTACGTCGTGCAGTGGTCCGACACAGGTCAGACAGGTCTGTTCTTCCCGGGGCCTGACGCCCACGTGCAGCACCATGGAGACGAGGCGCCGGCGGCGCAGCAGGTCGTGACAGAGCATGCGGCAGAGGTTCAGTCCGGTCGTGACGTCAAGACGTGGCAGGTCGAGGTGAGCGTGTTCGAGTCCGAGGGCGACACGACCGCGCATGCCGTTCTCGTCGCCGAGCTCGCTGGGGTCGACGCCACCGGCCGCACCTACCGCAACCCGCACGACGCCGACGTACCAGAGATCGGTGACGAGATCGCCGTTGCCCGGGCCCTCCGCCGGCTCTCGGACCGACTGCTAGACGTCGCAGCCGAGGACCTTGCTGCCCTAGAGGGGCACCCGGTGGTGCTCCACCCGTGAAGGCGAGAGTCCGCCGAGCGACCACCACTCTCCACGGTCACCGGATCTCCTACCTCGTCGGGGGAGACGTCGAGCTACCGGTGCTCTTGCTCGTCCACGGCCTCACGAGCAGCAGCACCACCTGGGAGCCGGTGCTGCCCGAGCTGTCCCGCCATGCCCACGTCATCGCCCCGGACCTGCTCGGGCACGGCGGATCGGACAAGCCGCGGACCGACTACTCGTTGGGCGCGTTCGCGACCTCGCTGCGCGACCTGCTCGAGCAGCTGGGTCACGACAGGGCAACCGTCGTCGGGCACTCGTTCGGCGGTGGGGTCGCGATGCAGTTCGCCCACCAGCACTACGAGCACTGCGAGCGACTCGTGCTGGTGGCGAGCGGCGGCCTGGGACGTGAGGTCAGCTGGATCCTGCGGGCCGCATCACTGCCGGGCGCCGAGCTCTTCCTCCCCCTCGTCGCGAACCGCTACCTGCGCGCTGCCGGTGTCTCTCTCGGCCACGTCCTCTCCCGTCCGCCCGTCGGGCTTTCGCCCTCCGCGCGAGAGGCCTTCACCAGCTACGCCGCGCTGGCGGACCTGCCCGCGCGCACCGCCTTCGTCCACACGTTGCGCAGCGTCGTCGAGCCAGGCGGCCAGCGTGTGGATGCCACCAACATGCTGTACCTGGCTGAGGGGCGGCCGACCCTCATCGTGTGGGGCAGCCACGACTCGATCATCCCCGTGTCGCATGCGTACGCGGCCGAGGCGGCGATCTCCGGTAGCCGGCTCGAGGTCTTCGAGCGCGCCGGGCACTTTCCGCACCAGGATGAGCCCAGCCGGTTCGCTGAGGTCCTGCTGGACTTCCTGGCGACCACGGAGCCGGCCACGGCCGACCGGGCCCTGCTGCGCGAGCGGCTGGCACGCGGCGGCACTGCGGCACCCGGGCGCAGTCGTCGGCGAGCCGCGCAATGACCGACGGGCCTCTGGTCTCTTCGGGTCGGCGGCTGCGACAGTGTCCCAAGCTGGTGAGGTGGAGGACGGAGGGACGACCATGGACGAGCACCCCAACGCGAAGATCCTTCGGGACATGGCCGACCGGATGACGGCCGGCGACATGGAGGGTGCCCTCGACGTCCTGGCGGATGACGTGGAGTGGCACGAGATCGGTCGCGGGCAGCCGACTCGCGGCAAGCAGGCGCTGGCGCAGCGCTACGCCGAGTCGGTCGGCGACTTCGAGATCCAGGCGGATCTGCATGACGTCCTGGCAACGGACGAGCACGCGATTCAGCTGATGAACGTCACCGCCCGGCGCGGGGACAAGACGCTCGAGTACCGGACGGCCGAGATCTACCACATGTCAGATGGCAAGATCACGGCGCGCTGGGCATTCTCCGACGACACGGCCGCGATCGTGGAGTTCTTCGGCTAGGACCTCACGACAGGTCGAGCGTCGACCTCAGCTGCTCGAGCATCGCCTGCTCGCCGGCGCTGACGACCACCGCCTTGAAGCCCATGAAGCCGCCTTCCTTCGCCGCTGCTGCTGCAGCCTCCGCGGTGGTGACGAGCCAGCTGCGGAACGCGTCGTACTCCTCCTCGGACGCTTTGGCCTTCACCAGTGCGCTCACGGCACCGAGCTCCGCGAGGACCTGAGCACCAGGCGCCGAGCCCTTCGCCACCTTGAAGTCCTTCAGCGGGTTCTGTTTGTGCTGCGTCATGTCCTGGAGGTCCAGGGCGATCTCGCTCAGGAGCTGCTCACGGCTGGGCGGGTTGGTGGCGGATCGAACGGTCGCCATCGTCTCCCGGCCCATCTCGAACGGGCCACCGGGATCGGCCAGTGAGATGGCCATCCCCGCCACGAACGGCGCCCGCCGGATCCTGATCCACTCGTCCTCGGGAAACGCGTCCTTTGTCGTCACGGTGGCCCTCTCATATCCCTCGTCTGCCAACATCCGCGAGGCTACGACGGCCGCCTGCGGCGAGGCTCATCCGCCCGGGGTGATCGTCCAGCCGTGCCGGCCTGACAGCCCGGCCGGGATCTTCCCGAGCACCGTGGCGCCACGAGTCCCACCAACGGAACTGGTAGGACCTGGTCAGGCCGTCCTCGTCCGGGGAGAGTCTTCGGCCTCCGACAACCGGTCGTGCGGGAGATCACGGGTGGTCGCCAGGGAGATCAGTGCAAGCAACGCGGCCGCGAGCAGGCCCGCCTTGAGCGACCCGAGCTGAGCCTGCTCGTAGTCGTCGACCAGGGCTGCCGACGTGGCGGCGTCCAGTCCCGCGTCGGTGGCAGCGGTGGCGATCTGATCCGAGCTGACGAAGTCGATGCCCGACCCGGCCGCCACGCCGACCTGTGCGGCGACCTGCGTACTGATCCGGGCGTCGTTCTCGACCTTGGCCACGAACGCCCCGGTGAGGCCCGCGAACACGATGGCCCCGATCAGGGCGACGCCCAGCGAGGACCCGAACTGCTGCCCGGTGTACTGCAGACCGCCGGCCTCCCCGCGGCCGGAGGCGTCGACGGAGGACTGCACGACGTTGCCGAGCTGGGACACCATCAGACCCATTCCGATGCCAAGGATCGCCATCGACACGGCGAATGCGGCGTCGGCCAGGTCGGGCTGGACGGTCCAGAGCAGTCCGACTACGGCGACCACGATGATGATCAGGCCGGCGCGGACGATGGTCCGTACCGGGTACCGGGTGGACAACCGGGAGCCGAGGGCCGCGAACACGAACATCGTGATGGACACGGGCAACATCTTGATCCCTGTCTCCAGTGCATCGAGCCCGATGACCAGCTGGAGGTAGAGGGGCACGACGAAGAAGATGCCCATCAGGATCAGGTTCTGGCTGAACAGCCCGAGCAGTCCGGATCGCAGCGGTGCGATCTTGAGCAGGTCCAGGTGGACCAGGGGGTCTGCCCCGATGCTCTCGCGGTGGCGCTGCCAGGTGACGAAGCCCCAGAGGAGCCCGCCGCCGAGCGCCAGCACGAACAGGGTCAGGGAGAACCCGAAGGGTTCGATCGGCGAGTCCTTGGGCACGACCCAGCCCCAGGTGGACGACTCCAACACCGCCAGCACCAGTGCACCCAGCCCCAGGGCCGACAGGGCAGTTCCGACGAGGTCCAGGCGCAATGCGGGTCCGCCCCGCACGGCATCGGCTACCCGGGGGGTCATCGCCAGGATGAACACCACCAGCAGCACCTCGCCGACGAACACCACCCGCCAGGTCAGCTCGGTCGTGGCCCAGCCACCCAGGATCGGCCCGACGGCGATGCCCGCACCTGCGACTCCGCCCAGGACCGCATACGCGACCTTGCGCTCCGCACCCTCGAAGTTGCCGGCGATGAGTGCGGCCATGGCTGGCAGGACAAGAGATGCACCGAGGCCCTCGAGGACGGACCAGCCCAGGGTCAGCACCGGCACGGTTTGCGCGACCGCGGTCAGTGCCGAGCCGCAGCCATAGATGATCAGGCCGATGACGAACGCGCGTCGCCGGCCGATGATGTCGCCGATCTTGGCTCCGGTGAGCATGAACATGGCCATCACGAGCGAGTAGAACGTGATCACTGCCTGGATCGTGGGCACAGTCGTGTCGAAGTCCTTGACCAACGTGCTGATCGAGACATTCATCACCGACTGGTCAAGCACCATGACGAACTGTGCAGTCGCCAGCGCGACCAGCGGCCACCAGCGTTTCACGGCGTTCTCCTCGGGTCGGCGGGGCTTGGCGCCACAACGTGTGAACACCGTGGCGCGAGAGGCTCCGCACACATCCTGGCGCGCTGTGCGTCGGGAGTATGTCAGCCAACCCGAGACCACGATGGTCCCGGCATGAGGGCACATGACAAGCGCCCCAGGTCTGGGACCTGGGGCGATGCTGTCGTGCAGTGGTGTCCGAGGGGGGACTTGAACCCCCATGCCCGGTAAAGGGCACTAGCACCTCAAGCTAGCGCGTCTGCCAATTCCGCCACCCGGACGAGGTGTTGTGAACGCGGTGGGCAGCCTGGTGGGCCGCCCGGAGCGCGTCAGCAACCTTAGCAAAGACCCCACCTTCCGGACTCCACCCACCGGGGCCCGCCGGACCGGGCCGTGGGGCAGGATGGCGGCGGAGTCACCACGGGCGGCAGGTTCGCGCCCGTGGTACCGCCATCGCTGGAGGAGGCCCCGTGTCCGAGCCCCGCACCGACGTCCCGACCGCGCAGGACGAGGTCGTCGAGATCTGCCGCGACCTGATCCGGATCGACTCGTCCAACTACGGCGACGACAGCGGGCCGGGGGAGCGGGCGGCGGCCGAGTACGTCGCCGAGAAGCTGGCCGAGGTAGGGCTGGAACCCGCCATCTTCGAGTCGGCCGACCGGCGTACCAGCCTGGTGGTGCGGTTCGAGGGCGAGGACACCAGCCGACCGGGCCTGCTGATCCACGGTCACCTCGACGTCGTCCCGGCGCAGGCCTCGGACTGGACGCACGACCCGTTCGGCGGTGAGGTCGTCGACGACTGCGTGTGGGGCCGCGGTGCGGTCGACATGAAGGACATGGACGCGATGGTGCTCGCCCTGGTGCGTCAGATGCGCCGCGAGGGACGCAAGCCGCCGCGCGACCTCGTGCTGTGCTTCCTGGCGGACGAGGAGGCTGGCGGCAAGCTCGGCGCGCACTGGATGGTCGACAACCACGCGGACCACTTCGAGGGGGTCAGCGAGGCGATCAGCGAGGTCGGCGGGTTCTCGTTCACGGCCGGCAGCGAACGGGTCTACCTGCTGGAGACCGCGCAGAAGGGCATCCACTGGCTGCGCCTGGTGGCCGAAGGCCGGGCGGGGCACGGCTCGATGGTCAACGACGACAACGCGGTGACGGCGCTGGCCGAGGCGGTCGCCCGGGTCGGCCGGCACGAGTGGCCGCTGCGGATGACGCCGACCGTGGCGCAGTTCCTCCAGCAGATGGGTGACGTGCTGGGCATCGAGGTCGACCTGGCCGACCCGGAGCCCGCGCTGGCCAAGCTCGGGAACCTGGCCAAGATCGTCGGCGCCACGCTGCGCAACACCGCCAACCCGACCTTCCTCAGGGCCGGCTACAAGCACAACGTGATCCCGCAGTCGGCGGAGGCCTTCATCGACTGCCGGTTCCTGCCCGGCCTCGAGGACGAGCTGCTGGCGACCATCGACGAGCTGATCGGTCCGGACATCCGGCGCGAGACCGTGATCCAGGACATCGCCTACGAGACGACGTTCGACGGAGCCCTGGTCGACGCGATGGTCAGCTCCCTGCAGGCCGAGGACCCGGGCGCCCGGGTCGTGCCCTACTGCCTCTCCGGCGGGACCGACAACAAGTCGTTCAGCCTGCTCGGCATCAGGGGCTTCGGCTTCGCCCCGCTGAGGCTGCCGGCCGACCTCGACTTCAGCGGCCTGTTCCACGGGGTCGACGAGCGGGTGCCGGTGGAGTCGCTCCGGTTCGGCGTACGGGTTCTGGACCGGTTCGTCGGCGCCAGCTGAGCCTCGACCGAAGTCGCGCGTGACCCCTGGCAGGGACGCTCGTTGGACGGGGCAGGCCGCGGCGACGGAACGGCAGGCCGTCGCCGCGGCGCCTACCTCAGCGGGCGGCGCCGCTGCGCGCCGTGGTCGGCTCCCGGTCGCGCAGGTCGACGTCGGCGCCCTCGGTCCGCAGCCGGCTGTGGCGGTAGCCATAGAGCGCGTAGACGACGAGGCCGACCGCCATCCAGACGAAGAACCGGATCCAGGTGGCCGTCGTCAGGTTGAGCATCAGGTAGAACGACGCCAAGACCGAGAGGATCGGCACCAGCGGCACCATCGGGGTCCGGAATGACCGCTCGAGGTCCGGCCGGGTGCGGCGCAGGATCACCACGCCGAGCGACACCACGATGAAGGCGAACAGCGTGCCGATGTTCACCAGCTTCGCGAGCTCCTCGAG